>JACLAD010005867.1_pt1 | contig 17006 bp, 25 predicted proteins | sample 8027901 | NCBI WGS metagenome assembly JACLAD01 (sample SAMN15725071, study PRJNA655200) | protist metagenome | isolation source: fluorescence activated cell sorting (FACS) single amplified genomes of... | place: Spain: Blaines Bay Microbial Observatory, Mediterranean Sea | collected 2016-07-05 | reverse complement strand
ACCAGCGAGAGACCGTCTTGTGATGGATGCTGAGAACCCTGCCGATGGCTCGCATCCCCATCCTTTCAAGATAGAGTGGACAGGCCTGTTGCTTGAGGGCTAGATCTTTACCTCGTCGTAGCGTTTGAAAGATCCGTCGACAGGCTTGGCAACGGTAGCGTTGGACACCACGACTGGTGCCATAGAGAATAGAGTCAGGATGAGCATATTGAGAGCATTGCATCGTTAGTTCTCCAAATCTTGGAGATTCCTTCATTTGTATAAACGACGCAAATGCGCCAACCCCCAAAATACCATGGTAGAATGTGTCGGGCCTAAGAGTATGGTCATACTGCAGCCCAAAAACTTCGAGGAGAGTATGAAAATCTGCCAATTGAAGAAATAGCAATTTAAATAACGCGGGATGGAGCATATATATACCAAAATTTGAATACTTAACTGACATTCACATTGCTACTTTTACAACTGACATTCGAAACTCTTTGGGCATCCAGCTTGGTACTGCCAATGTTTAGGAAATCACCGAACTCCGCCGGTAAAACGTCCAATTGATTCAACTCCCTTCCTGATCAGTTCCCCCATATTCTAAAACAGAATTCGTATTCTTTGTATTGCCAAGTCGGGCATTAGCCACCATACTTGGGCCCTTGATTTAAGGTGAAGGCTTTCGGGTAGATCATCAGCATCAACCTTTCAAAGTCTGTAATGATAATCCGTCACTTTTTCCAAAACATGAGGTAAAATGAGTAGTCATCAGTCGCTGAAAATCTCTAGACGAACATTGATCAAAGGCACAGCCAGCGCTTTCGTGCTTGCACCGAGCCTCGGAATCTTGCCCTTGGCCTCGGCAAAAGACCCAATCAAGGCTGCTGGCATCTACACAGTCCCCGTTGAGCAGCAGTGGGTAAGTCGAATTCACAAAGCGGCGTTGGCAGCACAGTCACGAGGTGACATCGCCTACACGTTTACAGAAAATACTGCCAACACTGACTATCCAAGAGTGATGAGGGAATATGCAGAGCAAGGAAACACTCTAATCATCGGAGAAATTTTTGGTGCCGAATCAGAAGCAAGAGAGGTTGTGGCAGAATACCCCGAAGTTGCTTTTTTGATGGGATCATCTTTCAAGGAAGACCCAAGTCTGCCCAATCTAGCCGTCTTCGATAACTACATCCAGGATGCCTCGTATTTGTCGGGTATTATTGCTGGGGCAATGACAAAGTCTGGTAACATCGGAATGGTTGGTGGATTCCCAATTCCCGAGGTGAATCGATTGATGCATGCCTTCATGGCAGGAGCACGAGAGATGAATCCTAACATTCGTTTTCAAGTCTCTTTTATCGGCTCATGGTTTGACCCACCGAAGGCCAAAGAAACTGCGTTTGCTATGATCGAAGGAGGCGCCGACCTTCTGTATGCAGAGCGCTTTGGTGTCTCGGATGCAGCTAAAGAGAGGGGCATTTTGGCCATCGGCAACGTGATTGACACCCAATATCAGTACCCAAGCACCGTGGTCGCATCAGCCATTTGGCATTTTGAACCGACAATGGATGCTGCTGTTGCTGCCGTCCAAGCAGGGAATTTCAAAGCTGCGGATTATGGCATCTATTCGTTCATGAAGAATGGAGGATGTACACTTGCACCATACGGTACTTTCGCCGGTAAGATACCACAGAAGGCTGTTGATATGGTTGCAAAGCGGACTGCAGAGATCAAAAACGGTAGCTACACTGTCACGATCAATGACAACGAACCAAAATCTAGCTGATCCACTTTAAAGCTCTCTAAAGTGGGAGAAGTCGTTCTTCGTCTTGAGGGGATCACCAAGAATTTTGGAGCCCTCAAGGCGAATGAAAATGTCAGCCTGAATTTAGAGAAGGGTGAGGTACTTGCGCTGCTGGGTGAGAATGGTGCAGGCAAAACCACCTTAATGAACATCCTTTTTGGTCAATACACCGCCGATTCCGGAAGGGTGGAGGTTTTTGGCAAAACTCTTCCACCAGGGATGGCCCGTGCGGCTTTGGATGCCGGAGTTGGAATGGTTCACCAACATTTCACTCTCGCACACAATCTCTCCGTTCTTGAGAACGTCATTCTTGGGACCAGTTCTCTCTGGTCCTGGAAGCTACGATACAAGCTAGCCCGCCAGCAACTCCTCGAACTTGCCAATCGGTATCACCTGAAGATCAATCCTGATGCGAAAGTCTCTTCTCTGAGTGTGGGAGATTAGTCCAAGTTGAAGAAAAAACTTCATTCAAATTGATTCTGAGTTATTCGATGGGGATCTAGGAACTTTGAAGGCAGGACTTTAGTTCACTCTCAGAGTTGAGCATGTTGAAGAGTTGTTTTACAGATAGATCATAGTCTTTTTCTGCGAAAACGTATTGATAATTTCTGTGGATAACTTGCTCGAAAGTACCATATTGATCTGCGGGGCACCCCGTTAACGACGCCAAAGCCTCCAAATGGGAGCCTGTACCTCGGGCACTTTCTTCAGCAATTTGCTCATAACTATCATTGAAGAACTTCTCAATATTAGCGCTTTTGAAGTCACAATTCGTGGTAATGATCGTAGAATCCGTGGTCCCATACGAGCTTGCTGTTGTGTGCTTTGAGGAAACTCGTGTCATCTCTGTAGATATTTCAAAAATATTTCTTGGTGGAATTGAATTGACCCCAACCCGATTCTCTTTGTGCCCAACAGTCCATGCTCCAGCCCAAATTCCCAGATGACAGGCAAATAGAGTGCTGTAACTTGTCAGCACAAAAATTATCGAAAGCGTAAACAGAGTGATAGTGGTTCGCATATCCCCCCAGATTTTGCGATTGTATGGAAGTAAATTGATCTGGGGGAATGCACTGAATATTCCTGCCTTTGAAAATTGCTGTTAGCTACGGTGGGCCAAACTAGAAATCAAAAAGCTCTATCTTCAGTAGTTAAAGTGTTTTCTAAAATGATCTTTTGATGCGTCTAAGATCTAAATTTGTAGGAAATCAGAAGTTTCTTGCAGAGTTATTCACTAATCTTTCAGTGGGTATCTCGGAAGCTAAATTGAAGAATCGTTCCGGGATGATGCAGGTCTTTCGTACTCCCTCCTTTAATCGCTTTGGTCAGTCCCCCGCTGTCTGTGATGATATAAAAAGTTTTTCCATCAGGATGGATTGCTATGTCTCTGTAGCGATTTTGTGTCCGAAATAACGACTCTGGATTCTCTTCAATTCGAGAACGAGAGTTATCCAACTTGAGTCTGTAAAGTTGCCCATGTTTGAGACTCACGACCAGTAGTGAGGAAGACCAATTGGAAATGCTGTCTGACTCATAGGCTTCCAAACTTGAAGTGGCTATAGTGGGCCAACAAATGAACTCGTGCCCACAGGATCGCTGTCTAAAATTATGATCATTAGGCACTGTGAAGAAGGTCTGTAAGGGTTCTTTAAAGTTGGAATGATACCAATCGGACTCCAAGTTGGTTGGAATTGACTTCGGACAGAAGTAATCACTAAATTTCAGAACTTCACATGAGGGATGAGTTGACCAGTTACAGTAGGTATAAGCCTGGTTATCCTGTTTACCTGCGATATGCGGCCAGCCATAATTCATTCCTGCTTCAATTCGGTTTACCTCGTCATCCGACTTGGGTCCATGCTCACTGGAGAAAAGATAGCCATTCTTACTGAAAGCCAATCCCTGGGCATTGCGATGGCCATATGAATAGATGTGACTTTGTATCCCTGAAATGAGGGGGTTGTCGCTGGGCATACTGCCATCTAGATTGATTCGGAGGATCTTTCCCTTGTAAGCAGACCAATCTTTCTGCTGGATTTCTTCAGAAGTCGCAATTCTTTGTGATTCAATCGATTTGCACTTGTTGCCAAACTGGTTGGCCCCCATATCTCCGATAGTCAGGTAAATCTTCTTGTCAGGACCTAGCTTGAGCCGACCAGAAATGTGATCGTTGCCGGAAGGCAAATTCTCCAGCAAAACTTTGGGATCCACAAATTGCCCAAGATCATTCAGGGTTTCATATCTGTAGCGCACTAGTTTTTGGAGTGGTCTATCCCCTGATTGGTAGGTATATGTCAAATAAACCCAATCCTCATTGACTCCCTTGCCAAGATTAGGGTGATGGTCCATTCCTAAGAGACCAGCCTGCCCAACGAAGGGATAGACATCCTCAATTTTCAACAACTTCCGTTTGGCACCACTCTGAGGATCCACCTCAGAAACTTCTCCCTTGCTCCGTTCTGTGATCCATAATTTGCCGTTGGGGGCATAGAGTATTTCCCAAGGGTCCTTCAATAGCCCAACAGGTCCAACCTGAGATCGCTGAAAGGAATTAGTTGAAGCAAAAACAACTGCGGTGGGAATTACCCAAATCAATAGTATCCTTGTCAGCATTGAAACTAGCTGTTTGTTTCGCTTCAAGTTTGGGTTCCTCGAAAAAATTACGGAAGATCTTTGGGGCATTAGTCAACCCTGAACAAAATTTCAAATCCATGAATAGAATCTGGAGCGAATCATTTGCCGTTGTTAGATCAAGTGAGTCATCTCATGAATTTTGGCCTCTACCACACAACCTTCGATGGATTTCCGATAAACAGCCATGTGCTCGGCATTCATGTGTGCCTGCCAGGTTTCATACGAAGTCCAGTTCTCATAGATCATGAAGTAGGCGGGGTTCTTATTATCTTGATGTAGATCGTATTGCAAACAACCTTCTTCAGCACGGGTGATTGGAAACATCTTTGCCATTTCGTTTTTGACAAAATCAATTTTTTCAGGATGTAGGGTAATGTGGGCAACGATTGTCAACTTGGACATTGAAGAACTCAGGTAATCAAATTATGAACAATGATCTTAGAGAATTGTATCCATCAAGAAGAGCGATGCTTCCTTCTCTAAAGGAAATGAACTACGCCAGATTTCATTAAAATGAGGTCAAGAAGCAAGCAAAGACTTCCAATGATTACAGAGATGACCGATGAAAGTTTGTGTGGAGGCAGGAGGGTTGGCTTGAGATTTCAAGGTATGGTGAGTGTTTTTTTAAAACAAACTTCAAGCCTCCTTGGATGAGGTCTGTTCAGATTCCTGATGTTCGAAATAAAGGATGCTCAATTCCTTACCCAAGTGGGGGTTATCTCGAAGCTGTTCAGAGCAGTCTTCGAAAGTGAATGAATCCTGATTGCGGATGCTGTTTAGGTATTCTTGCTGTGACATTGTTTGCTTCGATGAATTTGATGAAAGCAATTGTTTCTGATGAAGTTTCAACAAAAACGTGATGTCACATTAATAAAACATTTCAAAAAAATTTTGGAGGAGAGTGGAGGGAGTTTGGTAAGAATCAGCCTAAATTCTCATCTCAACTTGACCGTCTAGGGGTAGGAACTTGGATATAATCAGGTCAAATTTCGTTGATCGATTAGGGCCTGTCATCAATTTAGCCAAATGACCGCAGCTACCCAGTGGATAGCTCCCAGAAAAGCGCAGGCTCGCTTATCATAGCGGGTGGCAATCCCCCGGTACTGCTTCAATTTGGCAAAGAAGTTCTCAATCAGATGTCGCCAGCGGTACTTGTCTTGGTCGAACTCCCAGGGGTCCTTTTGATTAGACTGCGGTGGAATCACTGCTTCCACTTGGTGCTCCTCCAAGCGATCCAGCAGCCTTGCTCTTGCTGCGTAGGCTTTGTCTGCCAGCAGGGCCTCGATCTGATCCAAAAGAGCTTCCAGCAACACGTCCGCACCCTGCAGATCATGGGCTTGACCAGGACTGAGATGAAAACCCGTTGGATTGCCGAGGACATCACAGGTTGCATGAATTTTGGTCGTCAGACCTCCGCGGGAGCGACCGATACATTCTTGGGTGCGACTACTTTTTTTGCGCCAGCACTGTCTTGGTGGGCCCGCACAATCGTGCTGTCGATCTGGGCATACTCGTTGTCTGCCTCGGCAGCCAGCACTTCAAAGACCCCTTGCCAGACACCACGCTTGCTCCAGCGCATGTGGCGAGTATGAATCACCCGAAAGTCGCCAAAGCGTTCGGGCAGATCGCGCCAGGGAATGCCGGCGCGATAACGATAGAGCACTGCCTCGACAAAGAGGCGATTATCCCTGGCAGTCACTCCGACGGTTCCTACTCTGCCGGGGAGCAAGTGCTCAATCCGTTGCCACTGATCATCACGGAGAGCGTAGCGTCTGGTGGTCATGGGACTTCTCTTCAATTGGGAAAGGAAAAAGGGTTTTTCCTCCAAGAAGAACGATGTCCCCCAAACGATCAAGTGTTGATTTGATGACAGGCCCTAGCTTTCAATGAAATTCTTGTTTTGTTCCCAACTCATCTACAAACTATCTACTCACATCCTATCAATTTTAGAGGTGCCAACATAGCGGGAGCCAAACTGGATGATGCTGATCTTAGTGGAGCTTACCTCAGAGGAACCAACATCGATCTTGAGAGCCAGGCTCAGAATGTCAAATTCTGCAAGACTGTGATGCCTGATAGGGAAATCAACAACCGTGATTGCGAACAGTGATTTTTTTCAAATAATTTGATAGGCACCCGAATTCCTACTGGCCATCCTTTAAAATGAGGATCCAGGTTGTTTGAGAAATTCGATTTCCTCCACAGTTGATATGCGCCCCAAAATTTCATTGCGGTGAGGAAATCGCCCAAACCTTTGAACACTGTCTCGGTGCCTGATGGCAGATTCATAAATTCGCTCGCTGGTGAACTCCTTGAACAAAGGTAGAGACTGGTCCTAAATGGCGATATCTTCACTGTGCATCATCGGCATCAACATTAACTGCAGATAAGCGGGATTATAGTGTTGCAGGTATCCCTTGTCATGACAGACAAGACTTAGTTCCAGGGCCTTCTCATCACCTGAAAAAACTTTGGGCGTATTTCGGAAAATGTTTCTGGTGAACTGGTCCAACATTAGGATTAACGCAAGATATCCATTCAAATCAGTTTGCCATGCTTCCATCTCTCCCTTCAGCGCTGCAGAAACTGCGCTTTCAAAACTTCTGAAAATTAACGCATCAAAATCAGCATCTTTCTTGTACCATTGCTCGGGAGCACACTCTTTGAACCAGAAATTTAGGACGTCGTCAACAGTGGTTGTCTTACTTATGTTTCGCGATGCTTTACAATTAATTGATTGGGTCAACTCGTTCAGATAGAAAATTTTGATCGAACTACCGCTCGTGACCCTTGGTAGATTAATTTAAATGTGGTTGCCCACAGGTGCTATTGTTCGAGTAAAATTACAGAAGCAATGTAGCTTGGTACCGGACTAAAGTTTGAGGAAATTATAACGCCAATCTCCTAAAAATATGAAATTCATAGTCATTATTCTCATTTTCTTGGTTTTGGGGTATATTCTTGCCAAAGGAGTATAATCCCGACTTTGTTAGGTGAGCTAAGTTCTCAAATAAAGAAGCAATGTTTTACCCGCTAATTTGGATCGCCCTGCATACCCCTGTTTTGCTATTTCTTGGATACAAGTGGTTTTGGCTGAAGGACGAACGAGCAGAGCTCAGGAGCAGGTGGCCTGAGGTCATGCGGCTCCTGATTCGGATCAACATTGGGTTCGGGTTGATTGTGCTTGCAGACCTCTTCATCACGGAGCTCCTTACCCCGATACTACTAGCCTAAATGGATGATTAAACAACCAACTTTGGAAAGTATCTTAATAGAACGTGATGAGTGATATCTGTGTTGAACTGTCAGGGACCCTGCTGAATTTTCGATGTAGAGGCATCATCCTTTCAGACGAACAGATTTTGCTCTGTCGACTTACTGAAGAGTCCTGATGGTATCCGCTAGGCGGTAGGATCAGAACGGGGGAGGGTTGGCGCAGTTGCGTCGTTTAGACAAATGTAGGAATTTCAGAAGTTTGGAGTACTAACGATGCAATGGCCCCACTGCGTTCATCCTGACTCTATTCGCTATGGCACCAGCCGTGGTGTCCAACGCTACCGTTGCCAAGCCTGCCGACGGATCTTTCAAACAATACGACGAGGCAAAGATCCAGCCCTCAAGCAGCAGGCCTGTCAACTTTATCTCGAAAGGATGCGAGCGATCGGTAGGGTTCTCAGCATCCATCATAAGACGGTCTCTCGCTGGTTAGTACAAGCTGCCCAAGCACTCCCAGCAAGCTCACCACAGACCGAAGCCTGCACGTTCATCGCTAAGAAAAATCTCAATGTTGGCTCTGGCTAGCGGTGGACTCCAGCTTTGGCAGGGTCCTCGGCTTTATCTGTGGATGAAGGACGATCAAAACTGGTAAGGTTCTTTGACAACAGATTAAGCACCTGCCGACGATGGGCTATGGCACGGACATGCTGAAGGCCTACGAGAATTTCATTCCACAGGCTAAGCAATTTGCGGGAAAGATTTTTACCACTCAAATCGAATCACTCAAATGCCGACTGAGGCATTATTTAGCAAGCTTCCATCGTAAAACGCTTTGCTACAGCAAATCAAAAACGATGTTGGAAGTTTCTTTGAAACTGCTCATCCATGAACTAGACAACCCCGAAGCGCAAACGCTAAAAATATTTTGGAGACTGATATTAGAGAGCTTTGGTATGTCACTCGAAAAACCTGAAATTTACATTTGGTTATGTCCGTTTCGATGATCCTTCATCTTCCTCACGCTTCCACTTTTATTCCAGAAGATCTTCCTCAAGACTTTCTTCTCTAGGATCAGGAACTTCAAATAACTAAACTGCATTACCGATTACGCAACAGATGTAATCTTCCAGCAGGCCTTCCCAAGAAGCAAAGGCAATCATATTTCCTGTTAGCAGACTTGTAGTAGATCCAGAGAGATTCTAAGATGAACCCAAAGAACCGATGAGTCGAATAGGGTTGGGTGCAACCAACACTAGAGGATCATTACAACAGCCATTGCGAGAGTAGCTTACCAAAGCTCAGCGTCAGGAATTACTGGAGCGATTCTACCATCCTCATCACCAAAAGCTGGCAGATGCAATTGAAGAGTCTCTCTTGGCTAATGGCTATTGCCTGATTATCGATGGTCATAGTTTCCACACTCTGCCTCAAACTTACAAACTAAACCAAATTGCTTTCAGACCAGACTTTTGTTTAAGGACAGATGACTTTCATACACCTGAAAAATTAGTGGAAAAGGTTGAGAAGGAACTAGAGAGTTGCGGCTATTCGACTGCTCGTGATCAGTCTTTTAGTGGAACCATTGTTCCGATGAAACATTACTGCAAAGATCAGAGAGTCCAATCATTGATGATTGAGACCAATCATTGGCTGTATTTGGAAGAAGATTATGCTGTGAATTGTCTAAAGGGGGGTTAGAGACGCAGACGGATGCGTTGAGACGAGTTTTGAAGGAAAAAATTGGTTGTAAGTGGTCGAGACCTAAGCTAGAGGATATTACCACAGAGTGGGTAAAAATGGAGGTGAGGACCATAAAACTCAATCAATAGAGAAACCATGGCAAGGTATTATAGTGATGCGACGCGATATTCCAGAGTCCTCTGATTAACGATAAAACTCTATGCATTTGAAAGTTTTTCAAAGAAAAAAGATAGGCATTAGCAGTTACCTGACAAAAATTGCTAGGCTTTTGTCGACAAACTCTCTCCTAGTTGTCGCTTCAGTACTAATTGGCATGTAAAGTCTACCAAATTATGTAGTAACAATGTGAAAGCAGCTAACACCAGTAAAGCAGCAAACATCAGATCAATTTTAGCTCGCCCATTAGCCAGTAACATCAGATATCCTAATCCCTTTGATGATCCCACCCATTCTCCAATGATCGCCCCAATAGGTGCATAAACAGCTGCGAGGCGCAAACCAGAAGTCAAGTTAGGCAAAGCCGCAGGAATCCGAATGCGCCACATAATTTGTCGTGGCTTCGCGCACATTACCTTTGCTAGGTCAAGCCACTTAGGAGGCGTGCGAATCAATCCATCAAAGAATGCAGATGTAACTGGGAAATAAATGATTAGTATGGTCATCACAATTTTTGACCATAGTCCGTAGCCGAGCCAAAGTGTCAGTACGGGAGCCAGTGCAAAGACAGGAATTGCTTGACTAAAGACCAACATAGGTCGAACCAAAGCTTGCCCAAGTGAAGAATATGCAAGGCCTATTGCTGTCAGGGCCCCAAGGCTTGAGCCCAGAATCAAGCCCATTAAAACCTCACTAATCGTGATTAAGGCGTGTTCTCCGATTAACAGTCGTTGCTTCCAGAGCGTTTCAGCAACAAGGAAAGGGCCTGGTAGAATAAAGCGTGGCAAATCAGCCAGCACAACCAAAGCATGCCATCCTGTAAGTGCCAACCCGACTGAAAAGACAGCCTTAATAATTGTTGTCATCCGCTGTCTTTGCGAATAAGGCGGAGGAGTTTGCCCTGACAAGCAAGAACCCTAGACTCATCAAATGGCCGAATTGCAGGTAACGGAGGAGGTTCAACGGACTGAAGCCCTTTCTCGGTTAGGACCAGAATTTGGTCACCCAGTCTGGCTGCTTCGGCAGGATCGTGAGTTACGAGCAAGACGCTCCGTCCTACAAAAAGCTCAAAGGAGATTTCCTGCATTGCGCTGCGACTGCAGGCGTCCAAAGCAGAAAAGGGTTCGTCGAGCAAAACGACAGGTTTGTCTTCAAGCATAGTCCGGGCTAACGCAACACGTTGTCTCTGTCCACCAGAAAGAGCATTAGGTTTGCGGCGCTCTAAGCCATTTAGTCCGATTCGTTGGATTAGCGTATATGCCTGCTCCCAATCCGGTTCATCACCCCGCAGCCGAGCACCGAGAGTCACGTTGCCGAGTACATCTAGCCAAGGCATCAACAGGTCCGATTGAGCCATCATTACTGTTCGAGGTGAAATCGGTTGACCATCCGTAGCTGTGATCTCACCGTTAAAAGTAATCCCTGAGTTCAGGCCGGCAAAAAGTCTTAGTATCGTGGACTTACCGACTCCGGAGGGTCCAAGCAAACAAGTCCATGCACCGCCTGGTATTTTTATGCTCAAAGTACTGAACACAGGAGTCTCCCCAATTGAGGCAGATCCCTGAAGTTGCAGAGAAACCGTCATGGTGAAAGACCCATCTCCCAAAAGCCGATTTCTAACCTTGTGGCTTGACAGAAGCGTTCCGTTAACTTTATCCAACGGGGGCATAGCACAGGATCATTACCCAATCTTCGGGCAACAGCATTGTCGATCAGTTGCCCAACTCGAACACAAACCTCCTGATAGTCTTTTCCTCCATAGGTTTGAATCCAGTTTTCATAGCGTGATGAGTGATGGTTGCTCTGTAATCGAAGACCAATCTCACCATAGCCTAGGACACATGGAGCTAATGCTGCAAGCAGGTCTAGAAGGTCACCAGAGTGACCAGCATCCAGCACATATCGGGTATAGGCAAGGTTTGCAGTCTCCTCTTTTGCAGATTTAAGATCTGATTCAAGAATCCCAGCATCCGCGCACAGCGCAATGTGAAGTTGAATCTCTTCGTTCACAAGAGAGTGAACGGTCGCTGCACAAGTCCTCATTTCGTCAATTGTTTCCGACTTGGTCACACCTAGCGCCCAAGCTCTGGAGAAATTGAGAAGGAACAGGTAGTCCTGCGTTAAATACTTCAGAAAGGCGGAACTTGAAAGATCGCCATTTGCGAGTTGTTCAACAAATAAATGCTTAACGTATTCATTCCAAAGAATACCAGAATCATTACGCCAACTTATAAAGCACTTACCGTAGTTATTCATTGACTAGTTAAATCTATTGCCAGTTGAGAAGCGGGCTGGGTTTTTTTCAAAAGACCAGCTTGTTCAAGAAAGGTCTCAAAGCGTTGATATCGACCAAGATCTAAAGCTGCGGGCCGAAGTGCAAATCTTGGTAATGTATCCAGCCAAGCGAGGCGGTTTAATTCATCTCTCAGTTCGCTAGATGTGCTAGCAAATATCTCCCAGCTATCTTGTGGATGATTGATAATATACTGGGTTGCTAACTCAACTGCTTCTAGAAAACGTAAAATTTTGTCGGAATTCAGTTTTTCAGAGTTGGCAACATAGATTAGCTCGTCATAAGCAGGCAGTCCTTCTTCTTCGAGGTAAAAGCAACGTCCCTCAACACCTTCCAATTGCATCTGGTTCAACTCAAAATTACGAAAAGCACCAATCACAGCATCAACTTGTTTAGACATCAAAGATGGGGAGAGTGACCAGTTGACGTTGACCAGTTCGACATCCGAAAGTTGTAAGCCATGTCGCTCAAGAATCGTGGTTAATAAGACCTCTTCAACACCAGCAACTGAAAAACCAATTTTTCGACCCTTGAGATCACTGATTTTTTGAACAGGGCCATTGGCAGGAACCAGCAGACAATTGAGAGGTGTGGCGATGAGGGTCCCAACACGCACAAGGGGCATACCTTCAGCGACTTGCAAGTGAAGTTGGGGTTGGTAAGAGATAGCCAAGTCAGCTCTGTCTGCAGCAACCATTTTGGGAGGATCTGCCGGATCGGCTGGAGCAATAATTTCAACTTCTAGGTTTCGCTCTTCAAAATAACCAAGTTCATGGGCAAGTATCACGGGCCCGTGGTCTGGATTGACAAACCAGTCTAAGATGAGTGTCAGTTTATCCTGAGCAAAAGTGTGTGAGGCAACTAGCAAAGCAACGAGAAATGCCAGCAAGAATTTCATAGGAATTTCTCCAAGGGGGGTGAATCGCCCAGTGCGACAAGGACAATTTGTCCTGACCATATTTGAGCGAGGATTTCAGCAGCCTGCCATGATCTCAAGCCAGAGCGACAACACAGAGCAACGCGTCTGTCAATATCGTGACACAACTTCAAATTCTTAATTTGAGCTACATCTAATCGCAGTGCGGTAGGCATTACCAACCCAGCTTCCTCAGAAGATCGAAGATCTATCACCAAATCGTCTGGGAGAATTTGATTAGGGGCAATAAAATGAGGATTTACCAATGGTTCGGGAGCATCAAAAAAACTAAAGCCCCCAAAGCGAAAGGTGTTGGCATCAAAAGTAATCAGCTTACTAAGTGGTGATGGTTTCTGGCCAATCAACAAGGCTATTGTCAGCTGGGCTTGTAGAGAGCCTAATGTGCCCACCACAGGCCCCAGTACACCATTAACAGCACAATTGCCCAATCGTGTAGGCAGTTCGGGAAAAACTGCTCTCAGTGAGGGGCCGTTCCCACAGAACACCCCCACATACCCGAACAAACCTAGTACGGAAGCGCTGATCATGGGGATTTTTCGGGATTTGCATTCGTCTGACAAGACATAGCTCACAGCAAAGCTGTCAGCGCAATCCAAAATTAAATCATGACCGTTCACCAATTCTTTAACGTTAGAAGGATCCAAGAAACAAATTTTAGCGACGACACAAGAGTCCGGGTTAAGAACACTGAGTCGACGTTGCATCACAACGGCCTTGGGTTGACCTTGATCTGTCTCGCAGAAAAGTGTCTGACGATGTAAATTCGACAGATCAACTTGGTCATGGTCAACGATTGTTATTTGTCCAACTCCTGCCCCAACAAGATATTGGAGCAATGGCGAAGCTAGACCACCAGCACCCACAACCAGTAACTTGGCATGCTGCAGTTTTTGTTGTCCCTCTGATCCAAACTCTGGGACTGTTTGTTGGCGTGCATATCGGTTCATCGGGTCAATTCCAACCACTCACTCGTACGCCTCTCAGGATCTTTATTTCGAGTGACGTCCGTGACAACTGACAGAATATCAGCGCCTGCTGCGATCACTCCGGTAGCTCGCTCAGTAGTCAAACCCCCAATCGCTACTAGTGGGATCTCACCGATTCGTTTTTTCCACTCACTAATCTTTTTTAATCCTTGTGGAGCCCATTTCATTTGCTTGAGAATTGTTGGATAGATCGGACCGAGCGCAACATAATGTGGTTTAAGACTAAGTGCTCGCTGCAACTCTGTATGGTCATGTGTACTTATTCCTAGCCTTACGCCAGCGCGTATTAGGGCATTCACATCTGCTGTTTCTAGATCTTCCTGCCCAAGGTGAACCCAGTCACAGCCTTCTTCGAGAGCCAACTCCCAGAAATCATTGACAACTAAAATTGAGCCGTGCATTCGACACAACGACAGCGACTGTCGAATATATCCCCGTATAGTTTCAGTTGGTAGCTCCTTGCAGCGTAGCTGAACCATCTTTACACCCAAAGGAAGAAGCCGTCGGAGCCAATCTGGATGGTCTATGATCAAATAAAAGCGGTCCAGGTTCATCTGAGAAAAGCCTTTCCAAGGACGGGTGTAGATGGTGCTGCCATGTCCCGTGGTTCCATCGGGTCAGCTTTGTAGGCAAGTTGTCCCGCTTCAATAGCCCGTGCGAAAGCCACAGCCATCTTCACTGGATCACCTGCTCTTGCGACAGCAGTATTTAGCAGTACTGCATCATAACCCATTTCCAGCGCTTGTGCAGCCTGACTAGGTAGACCCAGGCCAGCGTCAATCACCAAGGGCACATCTGGAAAATGAGCCCGCAAGCTTCGGAGGCCGTAAAGGTTATTGAGCCCTAACCCGGTTCCAATAGGGGAACCCCAAGGCATCAGGACCTCACACCCGGCCTCAAGCAGGCGTTCTGCAAGGATTAGATCTTCAGTCATGTAGGGAAATACATCAAAGCCCTCCTGGTTTAGCAGCTTGGCTGCTTCGACTAGACCAAATGGATCGGGTTGGAGAGTATCCGGATGTCCGATTACTTCTAACTTGACCCATGAGGTGTCGAATAATTCCCGTGCCATTTGAGCAGTTGTAATAGCTTCACGGACCGAGTAACAGCCTGCAGTGTTTGGTAGCACCCGCACCCCCAGTTCCTGAATGAGTTTCCAGAACGAGTTTCCAGCTTTTTCAAAGCCAGCTTCTCGTCGAACAGAAACAGTGGCGACGCTTGCGTTTGAGTTGCGAAAGGCATCGGTGAGAATTGCCGGAGAGGGATACTGGGAAGTACCCAGCATAAGTGGAGAGGACAACTCAACTCCATAAAAATTTGCCATCTTAACCACCCTGTTGAGGAGCTACAATCTCCAGCCGATCTCCAGCTGAGAGCTTTAATTTTGAACGTTCTGCAGTTGGAACAAAGACCTCGTTAACAGCAGTTGCAACCTTAGCGTCAAAGTAGCCGAGTTCCTTCAAAATGTTGCACAGATTAGTCTCTTTGACTTCCGCGGGTTTGCCATTCACGTTAATTTGCATCTAAAAACTCAGGGATTTTTTTTTCGAGCAGATAGTCAGCAGTCATTCGAGCAAGAGTTGGTGCCAATAGGAATCCATGACGATAGAGGCCATTGACAAATAAGATCCCGTTTCGAATCCTAAGCCGCGGCAGATTGTCTGGAAACGCGGGTCGGGCATCTACACCAATTTCGATGATTTCGGCTTCGCCAAATGCAGGGTGGAGTGCGTAGGCGGAACTCAGTAACTCAAGTACAGAACGAACTGTAGCTCTGCGTCGATCGTTACTCTCAAGCATCGTCGCCCCAAGCATGTAGACACCCTCCCCCCTTGGAACGAGATAGATTGGGATTCGTGGATGGAGTAGGCGTATGGGACGATTGAAGGTCAATTCAGGACATCTTAAGACAAGCATTTCGCCTTTAACACCACGTAGATCTGACAGCTGATCCTGAGCTGTGAGTCCACGGCAATCGATTGCATGCTGGGTGAAATGACCTTCCGAAGTTATAATTTCAACATTTTGCTCCCGGAGGGTTTGGGTCAACGCACCTAATGCTTGTCGGGGATCAAGGTGGGCTTCATCTGGAAAGTATAGTGCGCGGGTGAATCGACCACCTAATTCGGGCTCAAGTGTTAAAAGATCGTTGTCATTTAGCCAGTGATGATTATGGGTCCTGCGTGAAAAGCGGTCAAGTTCTCGTTGATCTCGTCCTAGGGCGAGGACCAGGGAACCGTTACGTTTTACTGAAGCGCCCATAGATTCCCACCAATCTGCAGCAAGCTGTCCCCAGCGCATTACAGGTTCTTCAGCTGATTCACCTTCACAAAAAGGTGCCAGCATGCCTCCGGCCCACCAAGAGCAGGCGTGAGGGCCAGGGGGACCATTACGGTCGTACAACCGGACTGGAGCCCCTCGTTGCGAAAGCTCAGAAGCTACACTTAAACCTGCTACACCAGCACCAATGACTTGAAAAACGAGACTCATTATCGTCTCATTTTTGGTGGTAAGAGCTGCCTGGGGAATCTTAGCTTACGAGAAATTTGAAAATATTTGGGGGGGAGGGGAGACATCTTTTACTCCAGTAAAGGCGAGCGTCTGGAGAAAGAGAAGAAAGCAAGTTCCTCGATCAAACTCCGTTTCCTACGCCGGTATTGTCCGGATCAGGTTCTGTGGGTTGATGTCGAGCATCTCTCAGCTACTTTAGTAGCACCCCAACGGGAAAATTAAATTTACTCAACAATTAACGATCAGCAAGTTAAATTTCCTGCGAAGATCTTCTCGATTAAGTATCTATCTAATTTATTTGAAATCTAGACTTGTTATGAATGGGAATCGGTACATTGTCACCATTTCGAACCGATCTTGCAATTGAAACGGTAATTATTGAAAATTTCTCAAAGAAGAGTGACTTTTTAAAGAGTTTGTAAGGTTGGGTGTAGAAAAATAAACTAAAATTCCATTCAAATTTTTTTGCAAGAAGGCAATCAAGACCAAAAATGATGGAAATGATGAACTGGGCCGTGCCCCTCACCTATGCGATAATTGGCCCCTTGGATCAGAGCTTCAGTCAGGTATTCCTTTGAACGAGTTATGGCTTCGGGTAGAAGAAATCCTCTCGCCAAAAATGCAGCTATTGCCGCCGAGAGGGTGCAGCCAGTTCCATGATCATTTTTAGTAATAACTCTTGACGCGCTGAAAGAAATGGGTTCGGCGTGTTTTGAGATCAACCAATCAGTGCTTTCGAGACCAGCTTGATGCCCTCCCTTAAGAAGTACCGCCTCGGTACCACTT
>JACLAD010001298.1_pt1 | contig 17027 bp, 10 predicted proteins | sample 8027901 | NCBI WGS metagenome assembly JACLAD01 (sample SAMN15725071, study PRJNA655200) | protist metagenome | isolation source: fluorescence activated cell sorting (FACS) single amplified genomes of... | place: Spain: Blaines Bay Microbial Observatory, Mediterranean Sea | collected 2016-07-05 | reverse complement strand
ATATATATTATGTAGCTATCATCTATATCTTCTAACAAAACAACATCCAAAATACTCCATCTGAAGGATTATATCGATGTTTCTAATCAAGAGAATCTATATTTTAATATTATCTGGGTTTTAGTTTTAATGTATTTGTATTTGTAGCTAGATTATTATTATATTATTATTATTATTATTATTATTGAGTTTTGGACAACGTCAAATGATGAAGTTGTAGTTGTAGGACGCTTAATTAGTTAGGTATTATTAAATATATTATTAGTTAACTAGCTAGCTCAAAACTATAATTATTAGTATTAGTTATTATAGTAGTGTAAAATACTGGGTTATATATTAGCTGGATTTCATTTAATTACTACACTACTTCTTCTAATTCTACTTCATATAGAGATACCCATCTAAAATGAAGACATGATCTCCTCGTCACCGAAGCAACATGTAAAGAAGTTGGAATTATCTTTACTATTGTCATTCATTGTTAAACTACTAACATTCTCGTTGACCCCCTTGTTCTTTTTGCGTAAATGACGATCAGGAAAATAATTGACCTTCCAGCATTCAGAGTTGTGGCAGTTACCATCGTCTTCATGATGATTATAGTCATCAATACATCTAGTGCTGATTACACTCTCGAAAAATGCCAAACCTATCTTTGCTGGGAATGTATAGGATGTTGTATTACTAAACGCTTCGTATAAGTCTCCCTCATAAAAACCAAAATGATTACCATATGGTGGTTGATAAAAAATAAAATTTTCATTGCAACAAAAATAATCAGCCTTGACATTATCGTGTATGAATTTATAATGCAAAGGATCATCCTGTGGCTGTATAATCAATGTTGGTACTGTAATGTGATTAACGCCAAAATTTGACAAGTCAGCATGATAATCACTTTCATTTGAATATCCGAACAGATGAGTGCTTGCGTACGCGTCAAAATGACTCAACTTATACATTTTTTGGGCTGAAGTTTTTTTAAGCATATCATCTGATTTGGAGCGTGTTAACACATGTTTGTTGTTACGAATAGTTTGTCTTTGATTCAATGCTATAAGCCATGAGTAAAAACTCCCTACCCATGTACTCTCTAAATTATCTCTTGATTTCTTATAATCGTAAGTAACACACACACATAGAACAGCGACAATTATGTGGCGAAATTCTTCATTTTTAAGAATTGTTTTCATCAATACATTAGTACCAGCAGAATATCCAACCATAAAGACTTGTACTGATTTAGAAGTAGAGGCTTGGATGTTATAGGATGATGACGATGATAGCGACTTAGCGAAGTGTTGACCTCCCAAATGGAAACATGTAGACTCTGTATGGGGAGCCTCACAACAATGGGTATTTCTTATGTCTCGTAGCACAGAAGCGACATCATCTGTATGGGCTGGATGCCAAAAGTTTTCCGAATAGAGAGGAAAGCCAACCCCTCGATGGTTGACCACAGCACAGATGAAGCCATTTGATTCACATGTTTGGACAAACTTCTGACAAAACTTGTTACTTGAACTAAGACCAAGACCTGGAATGAAAATACATATCTTTAATGGTGGCTGGTTTTCACTGTAAATAGATGACAAACAAGACGTTGGTTTCCTCGGATACCAATCAACAGCAAATCTAGATCCATCAGAATTTGTCTTTATTTCCCTTTCATACTTAAGCTGTGGATCATGACCAAATGCAAAAATGGTTCCAAGATGACTCCAATACCACCATGGGGGTTTGTATTCATCAATCTTTCCTAATATATCCATGATTTGATGATTTTTTCCTGTCGATTGGAACCAGAAGTTCCTCCTATTGATAATTTCTGCTTTGCCCCCGCCATCGCCACTGCTACGACAACCTCTGTCGCTATGATCGCGATCAGAGTTAGATCCGTTGCGCCTAAAGAGATGCCATAATTCTAATATAAGCCAAGTAGAGATGATAGCTGACACGATGAACAGTCCTAAGGTGTCTTGCTGGTTGGTCATCATCGTCATCGTCATTTCGTGCGTGTTGTCCTATCCATCTATGTTTTTGTGGTACGTACATAGCAGATATCTACCTATAGTAGAGAGGTGGTAGGTACTTAGGTAAGAGCCGCTACCCCTAAAACGAGGTACCCTCTAGGGCTACCTCCTATTTATGTAGAGTAGGAGGTACCTATGTACTTATTTTAGGTAGTACCTAGGTATTCAGCAGGTACCTCTGTATGCAGGTATAGCATGGACATGCGAGCCTCTGAACCACCTCTACACAGTTCCCTCTTCATCACCTCGGGTACGATGATGATGATGATGATGAAGGAACCAAGAGTACTACTCCTTCTCTCTTGTACTTGTCTCCTGGTATCAAGTTTCCTTTCTGTTTGTAGATATAGTACGAGAAGGGATCAATGCAGGACGATGCCATTGACCAGAATAGGTTTGCAGGGTACCGGTGGGAGTATCTTCTCAACAGATAGTTGTAGAGGCAAGAAATATATTGATACAAGAACAGAAGGAAAGATTGTTAGAAATGTTGTTAGTGTCTCGTCGTCATCTACAACATCCTTATGGGCATCTAGCTCTGCCGGTAATGTAGATGATAATAGTAATGATGATGAAGATTTAGTCCTGTCGCTCTCTGTCAAATCTGTGGAGATTTTTGAGTCAGCAGCAGGTACAATCAAAGGGAAGAAGACTATGGTAAGTAATTAATGAATCATAACATCATTATTATTATCATCATCATTACAATAAATGTTTGTCATTTGTTAAATGATTATGATGACACCACTTATTTCTAATGTGCTCATACCTGACTTGTTTGTTTGTTTGTTTGTTTGTTTGTTTGTTTCGTATAGAACGAATGGGAAGAAAGACTATCCAATCTTGTCAAAGAGCTTACACAAATTGATAAGGTGGAAATTTTACAAAAGGTGTACTTGTCCTACTTAAAGAAAGCTTCAAGTCAGCTTTTAGGTCCTTTACAGCTCACATCATTTGACATCATCACTCGTGCGATTGTTGACACTATGATGAGTAAGCAAATTGAAGGTACAAGTGTAACAAATCTAAGTGATCTCTTTACAGATATACATTTAGAGTGTATCGAGACTGGTATAGGTGGTGTGGGGGCTCGCAGTGCTAGTAAAAAAAATAAACAACAATTTCAAATGGAAAAAGGTGCAGAAAACAGTGAAGATGACGATAATGATGACTTTGATGATATGATGTATGATCAAACAGAAATACAAGAAGCATTAGTATATCAATTTGCTGGTTTAACAAGAAGGGCATATAAAGAGTTAAGTAAAGGTCTAGGGGTTGAATTTGATACATCTCAAGGAATACAGGAATTACGATTGAATAATTGGGTATCACCAGTGTATGCGAGATTACAACGCCGATTTGTACGATTTGTTGGAGGCAATGTAGAAGAAAAGTTAGAAGAAATTGAACTCGATGCATTTGAGACTATGTTAAGAAATGTTGCCATATCAATAGAACCTGTATACCCTTTATACAATAATGATAATTATAATGATAATAATCATCGTCAAGGAGAAGAGGAGGGTAGTATATCATCAAAGGATGATCCAAATAACTATCCTGTATGGAAATTAGCAGATTTTATACTTAAAATTCTTCGAAATTCTATCTCATGTATTGATGTCGAGTCAATTGAATCAAAAGTAGTTCGAATGTTTCAGGTTGAGTTATCTAAAGATATGCGTTCACTTGCAAAAGCCCTTGAGATGATCGCAGATAATGATGTGCTTGAATTATCATCAAAAGAAATTAATACTGTAGAGAAGATGCTTAATATTGGTCATGCTGCAACTGCTGGAGTTTATGCTATATGGCAGATACGTGGAAATATTGCTGGCACTAAGGGTGAGGATGGACAAATAAATAAGGAATTTTTGAAACCACCAAATGTAAGAATTATGTTAGATAAGTCAGAGAAGGATATTCTTGCAATATTACCAAGAGCAATACGTAAGGATGTTGAAGGAATCATAAAAGAATTGGTAGAGATACATCAGCCAGCCCCTCATTTGTTAGCAGCAGCGATTATGGCTCATGCTGCGAGAGTCACTGCGGAGTCTGAATTGCGTGCTTTAATTACATATAACTCTGACGCAGATGATTGGCCCAGTAGTCGAGATGATGCCTTTGTTGGTATTTTTTCAAATATATTATCATTTGCAATGATAGATGAAGATTTTGATGAAAATATTTTTCATGAGAATTTGATAGCAGCATCTGTGTTAGAGGAAACATTAGGAGTGCGTGAGCCACGAGATGCTGTCACGAGATCATACACTACTGCATTAGAGCATGCTGCTATACTAACGACTGGACAATTTGTATCATGGACACGTATAGATCTCATTGAAAGATCGCTTCTGATGATAATGCGACTTCCTGAAGATGCAGGAGGAAAGATACGTCAAAGAGCCTTCAAAAATGTAATCTCAATTATGATGGAGTCCAAAACAAGTGATGATATCAATTCATATTCTCCTCAAATAGGTGAGATGATGGGTATAAGTGATGAAATTTCTACATCTATTGTTACACAACTATATGATGCTAGATTTGACAAGACGGTAGGTAAAGTATTGATGAATTCTCAATCTGATATATTAGCTATGCCAGATATTGGAAATGTATTCCTTGATGAAGTTCGTCGAGCTGCTGCTCCATCTATGGATGAGAAAGCATGTGATGAACGGGTGATATATATTGCATCAGCTATGATTCAATCCTTTCTTGAAATGGCACTTGAGGATGATGCCAATATGATGTCTGAACGTGCATCTGCTATGCTATATCGATGTTATGGACTCACGAAAAATCCTTTAATTAGCGCAATGCATCCCCATGCAATCGAAGAAAATAGGGTGAAATTGATCCAGACTAGTTCAAAGATGTCAACATCTAGGCTATCAAAAGAGGCTACCATGAAGTTAGTGAGAATGCTTGGCAAAACGAAGGACAGATTGCAAGGTAAGCAGGTAACCCAGTCTGAAGATGAATTTACCGATATAATATTCAGTACTGCTAATGTACGGATAGAGACTCCTGGAAAAGATGATGAAGTATATCTTGATTTCTTATCTTCCTTACAGGAGGCTATGATAAAAGATTATGCTTCTATGAGTATTCGAGGCATGTAGTAGATATACATAAAAGTACTTCTATAGGTACTATCTACTTCCACTTCTACCTCCTACCTCCTAGTACTCCTAGCTAGGTACATACATACCTACTTCTACCTTCTGAAGTACAACACAAAAATGATCTAGGCTCTACATATAAATGCATCCAAACGTCTATTGGTAATACTTCTAGAGTTATTACTATTACTATTACCATTACTTACTTCTACTAGTAGTTAGTAGAAGTAGTTAGCTAGGTATTAGTTTAGTATCTAATAAAACTACGAATTCTAAAACGAGTTATGAATTTCATCATTCGTAGTTTTATTAGATGTGGTCCCTAATGTCACGCTCCGCGAAGGAGTCACGAATCGCAACCAGGGTTTTTGTTTTTGCTGGAACTGGATTATTGGTATGAAGTAGAAGTAGGTAGAGCAAAATGTGTACGGCGATCATTTGAAAAAGTTCACATGGGTATATACTTACCTCTATCATATGCGCGGGGAGATGGTACATAAGATTACGAAGACGTCAAGTTGGATAAGAGGTGAGGCTCTTACTGCATCTGCTCCTTCTCCTATTGAATTGTTCTGTCTGTGCGAGTCAGCGCAACACAATATGAAAGGGGTTTAAAACGTCCTTGGTTCACCGTTAATTTTAATTCAATCTGGTACAGCAGTATCTTTGCCCTTTCGTATAACAGTTGCTTACTCTGCACGCGCCATGACGGGGGGTAAGCAACAATTCTTCTCGTTGGCCCTGGCTTTGGTCTTGTTGGCGCCAATCGCCATGGCAGTGTCACCTACCTACAACGCGCTGAAAGCTCTTTACGACTCTACGGGTGGAGACAATTGGATTTGGCCTACGCCGAGCGACAAATGGGACTTCTCAGATTTAGATCCTTGTCTTCCAGCCCCTTGGTACCAAGTATACTGCAGTGGCGATAATGTCACCTCTTTATATTTGAGTTATTTCAATCTGGTGGGGTATTTACCAAGTGAACTGGCTAACTTGTCGCAGCTGCGATCTCTTTTTGTCGCCAATAATCACCAATTGACAGGAACGATTCCATCATCTATTGGTGGTCTTTCACAGCTGCAAATTCTTCATCTCTATGAGAATCAACTGACAGGAACGATTCCATCATCGCTAGGTGATCTATCGCAGCTGCAAGATCTAGAAATTAACTACAACCAATTGACAGGAACGATTCCATCATCTCTTGGTGGTCTTTCGCAGCTGCAAATTCTTCATCTCTATGAGAATGAACTGACAATAGAGATTCCATCTTCGCTAGGTGATCTATCGCAGCTGCAAGATCTCGAAATTTACTATAACCTATTGACAGGAACGATTCCATCATGGCTTGGTGGTCTTTCACAGCTGCAAACCCTTTGGCTCGATTACAAAGAATTAACAGGAACGATTCCATCGTCTCTTGGTGGTCTTTCACAGCTGCAAATTCTTCATCTCTATGAGAATCGACTGACAGGAGAGATTCCATCATCGCTAGGTGATCTATCACAGCTGCGATCCCTTTGGCTCGATAACAATCCATTTACTGAAGGAGAGCTTCCATCGTTCATATCTGGATTGACCAATTTAACCGATGTGTTTCTTGGGAATATTCAACGCACGGGAACAATCCCTGCCTTCCTTGCCGATATAACTGGACTGACTTCGCTTTCTCTCGTCAACAATGCATTCACAGAAGGAGAGCTTCCGTCATTCATATCCGGGTTGACGAATTTATATGAGCTTGATCTTGGGGGTTGCCAACTCACGGGGGAAATCCCTGCCTTCCTTGGATATATGACAAGACTGACTACTCTATCTCTCGTCAACAATGCATTCACAGAAGGAGAGCTTCCGTCATTCATATCCGGGTTGACGGATTTATATGAGCTTGATCTTGGGGGTTGCCAACTCACGGGGGAAATCCCTTCCTTCCTTGGCGATATAACTGGACTGACTTCGCTTTCTCTTAGCAACAATGCATTCACAGAAGGAGAGCTTCCGTCATTCATATCCGGGTTGACGGATTTATATGAGCTTGATCTTGGGGGTTGCCAACTCACGGGGGAAATCCCTTCCTTCCTTGGGAAGATGACAAGACTGGAAAGTCTATCTCTCCGTAACAACAAGCTTGATGGCAAGTTTCCTGCATCTGTGTCTAATTGCACCCGGCTGGAGTATTTGAACGTGTCGCGCAACTCAATGACAGGGTACTTTCCAGAGTCTGTGGTAGATCTTCCCGGCTTGCTCGTGGGCGAAACTCTGGACTACTCGCACAACCTATTCCTCAATTGTGATGCGAATTACTACTGGTCACTGAGTGCCTCTGGCTGCGTAGCATGTCCAGCGAACAGTACATCAGATGGATACGAGGAAACTTGCAGTTGTACTGCGCCTTTTTTACAGCTAGGAAGTGGAGATGACTTGTCCTGTTCGTCAACACCCTACTCCAGCGCGCCGGCTCACATTGATAACGATAGCGATAATACAGGTTTAGTAATGGCGATAGGGATCGTTATAGGAACCTTATCGGCGTGTTTGGCATGTTGTGTACCTATAGTTTGCAAAAACTCCCGTACTTTTATTAATGGGGCTAATTCAAGAGAAAATTCAGTTTCTACGAAAGAGGAAGATTTATTTGTATATGAACGAGCTTTGAGGGAGATGGATCAAGAATTTTATTCTAGTCTACGTAACGACAAGGGCAGAGATGAGAGAGAGAATGATAGAAATAAGAGAAGAGGAAAAAAGAGTGAAAAAGCCGATGTTGATCATCATATTGAGGAGCTTACTTTGCAGGAGCGAATAGAGAACATTCACGCTGAAAGCTTGAGGAAGGCAGGGTCTGCGTTAGAGTTTGACACTGTATTCTAATATTGAATTTGAAAGGCAATGTTCGAATAGAAAAGTTTAGGTTAGGGTTTAGTTAGGTTTAGGATTAGGGTTGCCCTAACAAAATTAATTGTTTTTTCAATTAGTTCAACGTTCAACGCACGAATAATCATTGGGTATTTTTGGATAGTTACTAATGTGTTATGTGTTATGTAAATCAAAATGAAATCTTAATTTTTTCGTTTTTTCTTTCAAATCAATGCACGAACAGTTGGGCATATTATCATAAAATTTCCTCAATGCTAATACTAATACTAATTCTAATTACTATATAGATGATAGCTACATAATAAATTATAAATAGAAGTAATATAATTATAATAGATAATAGGTGATATAATAGTAATAGTAATAGTAATAGTACTTCTAGGTAATAGTAAAGTCCCAACAAAAAAGAGAAGAGCGGGCTAATATCTAATATCTAATACTCTACTACTGTGACTACTAAAGGAGGGAAGGAGGGCGAAGTAAAGTTTTCAGCCCTGTATTCTTGCAGTATTCCTTGAACTACTCCTCATTTGACTACTTCGTCCTGCCTGGAATACGTTTGTGGCTTCTATGGGTACACGAGGCACATGTATGGATGATTTGTTACCCTTATCCGTCAAAAATGCCGTTTTGGATGGTATGCTATTTCTATACATAGGTCTAGATGTAGTAATCAGTGAAGAACTTTCGATCGAATCATTGGATATCGCCGACATGATGTCCAATGCACGACTTTCCATAACTTTCACACTGAGCAATCGATCACTATAAAATCTGGCCTCATCAATCCATTGTAAATTATCTGCATTATCTATGATATACTCTCTGAATTCTGCTGCAGAAACTTTGGAATGAATAATATTTTTGGCATTTCTAATGACTGCTTGTTGCTCAGTCTTGGAGGCAACCAAGGAAAGACCACTGAGCATAATACCCACTAGCATATCATTTTCATCGACATAAAACACTACACCAAACGATAGATTCCTATTAAAAGTAGAAAGTTCAGCAAATATATCTGTAGAATGAAGACTTTTCTCACTTCCACTAGAGGAGATCCCACGTTTACCCTTAAATCCATTGGAAGAATCTCCTTCATTCTTGGGTTTTTCTCTTCTAGTAGCCACTTCATCACTTCCCACACCATCTATGAGATTTTTGTAAAATCTTGATCCAAAAGTGAGTTTCTCATCATTATTTTTAGTATTACCATTTTTACTATTACTAAGAGAAGCTTTGGATGATGTTCTAATTTTCATGGAAATAACAGGGCTATGTTTCCACCAATAGCCGTGTGACTCCATCGCAGAGGAACAATTGCCTATAAATCTCATATCGACGAGATTGTCACCATCCGGTACTCTATCATCAGTATCATTATTATCATTATCATTATTATAATCAATTGTACTATATACAGGAATGTCGTCATATGTACGATTGCCACCTACCATGTTTTCACCGGCGACTTCTCCAGTACCCCTAGCAAAGGACAGGCCAGTGAAGTTACCCCTTCCTATACTTGACCATATATTTGCAATATCACCAGCAGCATAGATATTACTGGTTGCCATCATAGATTTATTGACAGCTATTCCACCATCATTACCAAATTCTAATCCAGCTGTTGATAAGAAGTGATCTGAAGTGTTCCCCCCATCTTGGAGCAAATCAAGACTCATACCAATGTTATCAGTTGCAATGACGGTTGAATCCATACTATCATATGTACGAGTACAATATACAGCTATTGATGCATTAGTATTAATTGCCCATGGTGGTAGTGTATCAGGACCTCCAATGTACCTGACATGCATGTATGGCACTATTTCAATTTTCAAAGATTTTAGTTTGGCTTTTACAACCTCAGATACATATCTAGGAACCATTGCTGCTAATGGTCCATTACAATTCATGATTAAAGTAACTGATCCTTCATAGTTTTTAGATCTTGCTGCCTTTGCTAAAGAAATTGCTAATTTAATAACTGGCCAAGAGGAGCCAACAAGGGTTACATGTTTACCATTCAACACAGCCTCAGTCAATGATTGCTGCCCTGAAGAAGATGAAATGTCTTCAAGCTTCACATTTTGCACATCTAAGAATCTATCAGATAATTTCATTTTAGAATATCCTGAACAGAGAAGTAGTTTGTCGAAACATACTTGAGACTCATCGTCTAATGTGAGTGTGTTGGCATGAGGATTGAGTCCCTTCACAGAGCCAGCATGTACGTGTAATCCCAATCTTTTGACTTCATTCGAATCAATATTGTTAGGATCTACAATCATGATTGCTGATCTTCTATCCTTCTTTCTCATCATCTGTACTGCACTACGACCTGCTGCGCCATATCCCACTACCACATATGGTACTGATTTAGGTCGAACAGGCTGTCTATGCTGTGGCGAAACAGGAGATGAACGCTGAGGAGAATACTCACAATTGGAGTATAGACATGTACTCAAAAGAGATGATGAGGTTGAAGCTACCAACAGAGAACAGGTACGATTCCTCATTCTATCGTAATGTGAGTGGAGTGAGGTGGTCAACGTGTGTCATCATCATAGAAAACAAAAGTAGGTAGGTTAGGTGCCTATAATCACCTCCCATTTTTGCATCACACACAGCAGTAAAAAGCTGCTCTGTGCTGCTACTACAGTAACTATATATACTGCTGCTGGCAGCACCAGCGCCAGAGAGCACCAGCAGCAGCTAGCACAGCTAGCAGCAGAGAGTAGTAGGTATCTAATATGGGTACAGTACAGAGCATGCAATGCATTCAACGAGCGCTAGTAGGTAGCGCATGCAGCAGAGTCCTGCCAAGTTCGAGCATAGCTGCAATGTTGTTCTACAGAAACAAAACAAGAATAAAACCACAGTCTACCTCACTCTCCTTGAATTCTTTGGAGATCAACAGAACACCCGATGGGCTTGAGAACGAGTTTGTTACAATTATTACCATCACAACTCTGTTGATTACTGCCTCTCTTTCTCTCACAAGTTCAATTGACGATGAAGAGCTTGAATTGTACTGTGAGAATGGTTGTTTTGCTTCCGCAAGCATTTGGTTTTTGTTGTATTTGAGCACTTGGTCTTCTGGTTACGGTTTTTTGATTAGTTTTACGCTTTTGATCGCGTTTAAATCTAAAAATATCTTACCCTCTGACTTAGAAACAGGAAATTTATTTTTTGAGCAGTACAGACATGAGACTTACTTTTCTTATATACTAGCCTATGTAAGTATGATAACCTTGTTTGGGGCTACAGCATTCTATTATTTGTACGAGTATAAAAGCCTCTCAATGGAAATAATGAATTGGTGTGGAGTTGCGGCACTTATTACATCACCTTCTTACATCATTTACCAATTCTATTTTTCGTTTGAAGAAAAGATTCATGAATTAAATCTTCAACTGGGAACTGAGAAAATTAGAGATTTTTTGGAACAAGCTGGATGTCCACAATATCAGAAAAGATTTGTGACCTCAAAAATTTCTTTTGGTCAACTGCAATCTCTTTCAGTTGATGATCTTGTTAATTATTTAAATATACCAGTAGGAGACGCCAAAAGGATAGTCGATAGTTTTTCTCAAGCCGAAGAAGACCATCAGTGAAATATAGATGAAATAATATCGTCATGATTTTAACAATGGCTATGGCAACGTTATCGTTCATTAACGAGTAACTAGTTTAGGAGCATCCAGGCAAAGGCAAAGAAGTATGTAGCGCTCCACCTGGAATCTTCTTCTATTTCAAAGCTAGAACTAGGGGTTAAAACTAGACGCTAGAAGTAACGACTAAGCGCCAAGCAGCGGCCAGGGTCAGCAAGCCGCCCAGTAATCGTGTAATCGTGAAGTATGTAGAAGCAAGTACTAGTACTAGTACTAGACTAGTACTAGACTAGTACTAGTAATTAATTATAATATACTATATACTAAGCTAGCTAGTTAAGTGTCCTACCTTTGAATTTTCCAAAAAAATTACGAGAAAATGCCTACTACTACTTACTACTACTACTACTAGTCTAGGTACAGGTACAAGCTACTTCGAAGTAGCTACTTAACCTTAATAATTATAATAATATACTGAGCTAGCTAGTTAATTAAGCGTTCGGACGCTTAACTAGCTACTAATACTAATAATACTTCTGCTAACTACTGAAGTAAAACAGTAAAACTGCCAGCGCTTCCAGCATACGAAATCGATAATTCTACAAAATCATTCATGCAGCAACAAGGATCACAATCCCATAGCTCTAAGCTCTGCAATCAAGGTGCTTTCAGTTTCCAATTTGCTCTTTTGGTCTGCATTCAGTTCTGCTCCAGCACCGAACTTCGCTTTAATTTCGTCAATTTGCTTTAGCTTCTTTCTAATGCCTTTCGCTTTCTTTTCTTTTTCCTCTGGCGACAGTGCATCCAATGATTTCTTTTCTGGCTCTACTACCTTCTCTACAGTTGCTTTTTTTTCCTGTGCTACGGCATGTGACTTATCCTTCTCCTTTTTTGCAGCAACTTGCTGTAAGATATCAGCTTCCTTCTTCTCTTTTTTTGGTTTGATTTTAGTGTTCGCCATTTGAGGAGTCATACCAGGGATTATTCTTTGCTTTACTGCTGGAGGTGCTCGATTAGGTTGCACACTACCCCCACCATTTGCCTTGACTTTCCCTTTCGGAGCTGCCTCACGTGCCAGCATACTAGCTAATGCTCCTGATGATCCAGGGGGACGATATGGTGCTGCTTTGGGTGGTGGTGTATACGCAGGTATTTTTGGTCCACTGTCATCTCCGCCTTGCTTCTTAGGAGACCTGGGTCTATCAGGAAATATTCCATTTGAAGCAGGCCTGAAAATAGCGTCGAATAGTAGCGGACCCTCACCAGGAGAGTAATGAGCTACAGGACCGACGCCATTATATTTGAAAATCTTGAACCCATTATCCACATTCATTCTAGGAGCTAACGTCGAAGTGATGAAGTAACGAGAATCTGGACTCCATCCAAACTTGATCGTACAATGAGCACTATTACTACCCATTTTTATCATATGAGTTTTCTTGTTAGTGTCATAAAAATCCATCTCACCAGCTAAGTTACCAAAACCAGCCAAGCATAAAAAGCGTCCATGTGGAGACCATGAAATAGTATTTCGATGAGCAGCTCCAAATTCATAAATAGGTGTTCCTTTTCCATCATAAAAAGTGCAATGAGATGGCATGGTCCCCGCTGCTACAATGAAATAGTCATCAGAAGGACTCCATTTGACATCATGAATAGGTCCCTCTTTACTCCTAGAAATATTGGTAGATTCACCAGTTACAGTTAAAAAATGTAGCCCTGTTGCACCTCCATATGAAGCACCAGAAGTATCCACGTCCTAGATTGTTAATATGTTTATACGTATATATATATATATATATATATATATATGCATGAGAAAAGATATGTAAGGAAAGATCCACAATAAAAATGAAGACAAATGATGACAATTTTAATTACCGCATGCGTATGCAATATTACAGAGGTTCCTTTACAATTCCACATAATTTCTGCCTCTGAGGCAGACATTAATGATTTTGAGGCCACGGGAGTATCTGAAACAGATGTAACATTCTCACATGTGTAAATGGATACTCTACCTGGATTCCCTTTCATTTCGGGAACAAATACTGCAACTGCGGGCGGACTTAATGAACTAGACTTAAATTGAGTAAGTGCTTTACAATGAATTCTGCTTTTGGCCCCTTCTCCAATAGCTTTACCATTGAATACTTGTACCTCATGGGAAACTTGTTTAAAGAAAAATGATTCATCACCATTCCATTGAATCACACCAGCTTTGTATACAACCTGCACAAAATTTAATACCACTTCACCTGATACAATATCCCAAATTTTCATATTTGGTATATCTGGTCCAGTTCTAGGATGCCATGTTACTAAATAAGTTCCTAGTGGACTGAATTCCACATGTTGCACATTTTTACAGTCAATTTCACGGAAAATTTCTCCAGTGTTGGTATTTTTGATGAGAAGAGGAGAATCTGCAGCATCAGGAACTAAGCACACTAACTCTCCATTTGATGTAAATAATGGATTTATACGAAGACTACATGCAGGTGATGATAAAAGTGGATCCACTTCGATGTCGTATGAAGACAATCCAGAGTCGCCAGGAGGGGCTAAGAACCCTTTCACATCCAACTTTCCTCGAATGAGTACCTTGTTGGCAGGGAATGAGGAGGAAGAAAACTCACTCATGGTACACAATGTACGTACCTACTAACTCTAGTCGGGTTGATCTACTTTATGTGATGAAGGATTGGAGGGGCTAACCGAGAAAAAGGAATGAAAATGATGATGCTATGCAATCAATGATGCATGATGCATGCAACCCACGCCATAACACATAGTCATAGTATGGTAAGTACCTAGGTACGCGACGACGGCAGATAGTAGTAGAGAGGTGTCTCAGCACAGAGACAAACAGCAGCAGCATATAGACGTGAGCAGAGCAGAAAGAAAAGAGCAGTGCAGAGAGACAGCAGCAGAGGAGAGGTCCAAGATTGGAGATCCACTACTCTTCTAAAAAAAGTAGGTACCTTACCTCTTCTTACATCTTACCTACCACCTCTATCTACCACTTTTTCTTCCCCATCCCAAATCAACTTGGAACAATCTCGTGATCAGGGAGACAGAGCAGAGAGATACCTAGGAAGATTCAAGGACGCCACAAATCCAACCTATTACACTGAAGAGTGATGTCGATTGGAAAGTACTGCGTCTTCCTAGTTTTTTCCATCTTCATAGCTTTGATATTTCTTTCGTCTTTCTCGATGGCCGATCGAAGAAGTGAAATAGAGGAACAGGTTCGCACGCGTTTTGGAGATGTAAATATTGGTGTTGGTGGGCGAGGTAGACGTCGTCCATATGGAATGCCAGGAACTGTTGGAAATCCAGATGCTGCCCCTGGAGAAAGAAGAGGTCCTGGAATGCCCATTTTAGAGGGAGCTGCTGGTGGGAAAATAAACTGGCCTGAAGTTGTGGGTTTAACTGGAGAAGAAGCTGCATCAAAAATTAAGACAGAAAAACCTAACATTAAGACTGCTATTTTACCCAATGGTGCTATGGTAACCATGGATCATCGTATGGATCGTGTTCGTATATATGTAAACTCTGAAGGAAAAGTAGAAGTACCTCCAAGATTGGGATAGGGATTGGATAAGTATTGACCTGACTAGTCTTCACTAAAATATGCGAATTTGTTTCACCACAGTTGAGTCAAATTATGTTATCAGCTCTATCTCTCTACCTAGCTAGAAGCTACCCGAGGTAGGTACTTCATGATTCTAGCTCTGCATTGTACCTCCACCTACCTACTAGCTAGAAGTAATATGTAATATGTAATATTAATATGAATATGAATTATTTCTAGCTTCTAATACAAATACATCCAACGCATCTACTGAACCATGAAACATTTCATGGTACATCTACCTAGGTACTTCCTACTACTACTACTGCTACTACTACTAGAAGTGCTATCTGGAAGTGTCATGTAACTTCGTGTAGCTAACGATATAATCTACTGTGCAACTACCTACTCGACTCTATGATTATGATGTAGAAGTATGAAGTAGCTATCTAGAGCGAAGTAGAAGTCTAGAACTAGAAGCTAGAACTAGAAGCTAGAAGCTACTTATAGAAGCTAGAAGCTAGAAGTAGAACGTAGAACGTAGAACTTCATAGAAGTAGAAGTAGAAGCCAGAAGTAAATATATATATATATATATATATGTGATGAAAATGAAAGTATAGAGTTTAGGTATCTACATCTACGAAGTAGAAGTATATCGTTGATCGTTGGTAGTTGGTAGCAGGGTAATTTATGTAGAAGTAGAAGTAGGTAGAAGGTAGAAGTATTAAAAAGTTTATCATAAAATAATATATAAGACACAAATTAGGCGCCTGGCCAGCGCTGAGCTTTGGACAACGTCAAATGATGAAGTTGTAGGACGCTTAAATAGCTAGCTCATTATTAGTATATAATACATAAGTAAATAATTTAACTGCCAAGACAATTATAGATAGTATATGATAGCTACTTGAACGTAAAACAACGAATCAAACAAATGAATCAAAATCTAACTGAAGATCGCTAAGAGGAAAAAGCCATCCCAACGAGGAAGGTCAACATGTATTTCAACAACTTAGTCAAGACTAGTAAATAATTTAATAATGATTAATAATTAATGATATCTACATGAACGTAAGACAACGAAGTAAATGATTTAATAATATACCTATATCTATATATAATGAATATAGAAGTAAGTATAAGCGCTGAAGCAACTTTGGACTTTGGACAACGTCAAATGTCAAATGTCAAATGATGAAGTTGTAGGATGCTTAAAATGTAGCTAGCTCAGTATATATTATTATTGATATTGATATATACATGTACATTATGAAGTAGTAGGATGCTTAAGTAGCTAGCTCATTAATTAGGTATATTATTGATATTGATATATGTTGTACATGTATCAGTGCAGCTTACTGTATCATGAAGTACTACTTCGATATTACTCGTGATACATGATACTTATACTCACACTCATACTGCCTATTACTATTACTCGCTTATGCATTCCTGTTACCTCTGACATCGGTACCAGATTTCATACTAGACGTACCACCCACTGACACCCCATCTCGACTTTCCTGCACCGAGTCATCGTCAAAGATACTACCGTTACCTGACACAATACTGCCCGCTTTGTTCTTCAAAGGCATTTTGAAGCCACTTTTCATCACATACTGCAAATTTTCCTCTGATTTAGATACCGAGAGAGAAGAGAGATTAGGTTTGACTGGTACCGAGGGAAGATTCAATTTTGACCATGATTGAATAGTGCTGTCCTCTCTGATTGAATCAGTTTTACTAGCCGAATCGTCATGTCTATTTGTTGTGATAGGTACATTATG
>JACLAD010011408.1_pt1 | contig 17051 bp, 21 predicted proteins | sample 8027901 | NCBI WGS metagenome assembly JACLAD01 (sample SAMN15725071, study PRJNA655200) | protist metagenome | isolation source: fluorescence activated cell sorting (FACS) single amplified genomes of... | place: Spain: Blaines Bay Microbial Observatory, Mediterranean Sea | collected 2016-07-05 | reverse complement strand
TTTTAGACGATGGAGGTACATTTGAGGAAAATAGTTTATTAGACAGTTTCTTAAACGCAGTAGATGACGGATTGATAGATGAATTGTATATAAATTCTTCTAGCGGTACGGAAGTTGTAAAGATAAAAACATTTCCTTGCTCGAAGTATGAAACAATCAAAGTCACATTCGTAAATAAATTTGGTGCATTACAGGACTTCTATTTTGTACTCAAGTCTATAGAATCTACCAATGTAAAATCAGAACAGTATAAGCGTTCTATATTTAGCGAAGCAAGGTTATCATACAAGACTTACCAGCACCAAAAGCAGTTGTTCCACACTAACGGAAACGACACTATAAAACTAAACACAGATTATATTGACGAAGAAAACAATAAGGTGATAGAAGAACTTATGTTGTCTGAACAGACCTGGATTACAAGAATAACAGATGAAGAAGAGTTAATACTACCTGTTATGCCTAAAACAAAATCTGTTACATACAAGACGAGTGTTAACGACAGGCTTGTTCAGTACACGATTGAATTTGATATGGCGTTTGACAAGATAAACAATATTCGATAATGAAGAGAACGGTACAAGTGTATGTTGCTGATGTAGATAATGTTCTGCAACGTCTCGACCTATTTAAGGACGAGACGATTTCACTCACAGATACCATACAAGACGTAAGAGATATTGCGAAGGTGTTTACCGAGTTTACACAGTCCTTTACAGTACCTGCCTCAAAAACAAATAATAAAGTCTTCAAGCACTTTTATAATGCTGATATATCCGATGGATATGATTCTAGATTACTTCACAACGCCAGAATAGAGATAAATAACATACCATTCAAAAAAGGATTTGTTACCCTTGAAGGTGTAGATATGAATAATAACAGACCTAATGGCTACAGGATAACATTTTATGGCGAAACGGTAACGCTAAAAGATATTATAGGAGATGATAAGTTAAGTAATCTAACATACCCTGTTTCGTTAAATGAAGCTTACAGTCCGAGCGATATATTAGCGGGACTAAAAGCAGACCCCTCGACAAACGATGTTATAGTACCTCTTATTACGCATACGCAAAGACTTTATTACGAAAGTTCACCTTACAGCAATAATGACGGCAACCTATATTGGCATTCGCAAAGTTCTCATTTACACGGGGTACAATGGAATCAGTTAAAATATGCCTTAAGAGTTCACAATATAATAGAGGCTATAGAGAATACATATGGCATCACTTTCTCTGAAGACTTTTTTAATACCACAAACGAAACATATTACAATTTATTTATGTGGCTACATAGAAAATCGGGTTATGTAGAGAGTTTAACGGGTTTGTCGGAAGACTATGTAGATGAATTTGGTTCAGGGCAACTTGATCCACTAGGGGAGTATGGCTCTTTTAATGGCACATATCTACTGAAAGCCTCAGCCTCAGCTATGGACTTAAAAGAACCTAATAGAGATGAAATGGATAGATTTCAGTTACTCTTTAGGTTACCTACGGCAGGTGCTTCATACAACATAAAAGTTACTAAAAATGGAGAAGACTTCTTTTTAGCCACAGGGTTGTCTGATAGTACTATAATTTATGACCCTGATTTGCCCGCAGCATCAAGCCCTCCTTTCACGTTTTTTGATAATGTTTTTGAATGGGAATATAGCTCTGGTGTCTATGAAGTTTACATAACACCCGTAGACAGGGATTCATCTCTTGTTTTTTCGGGAGGTATAATTTGGCAAATAACATTAGGCAGGCCCTTTCCACATATATCCTTAGAGTTTGACACTGCATCTTACACCGTTGATCCTGTTTTTCAATTTATAATTAGCCAACAAATACCCGAGATAGGCGTGATTGATTTTCTAACAGGTCTATTTAAAATGTTTAATCTTACAGCATTTGTAGAATCAGATGGAACTATATACGTAGACACTCTGGATGAATTTTATGTGGACAAACAATCTGAAGAAGGTCCCTACGAGATAGATGAGTTCGTTGATTCAACCAGGAATACAGTTGACTCTGCTCTTCCATTTAGAGAAGTTAAATTCAAATATAAAGACACGGGGACGCTTCTAGCAAAACAACACGAACAAATATCGGGTACTGTTTGGGCTGAAGAAGAGTTTAATAGAGCTAAGTTCGCTAGTGTTGGACTAGCCGAGGTTAATACAAATATATCGGGAGAGATTTACACGGTAGAAGCTCCGTTTGGTCATATGAAGTTTGAGAGGTTGATTGATTCTAGTGATTCAAATCAAACCACTATTCAGTGGGGTTATTCCGCAGGAGATGACTTTGATAAGTCTACCGGCAATTATAACCCATACGTAGGAAAGCCTGTGCTTTTTTATCCAATACAGCAAAATGCCCAGAAAACAGGGGTAGGTAGTGTTCAGATATCTTTTATAAATGGACTTGACGCTGAAAACAACCCAACATCAAAAGAGGCAATAGCTTTTGCGACCAATATTAATATGCCATCTAATTCCATTAGCTTTAACGAACAAACTTCTGTGAACAACATCAATTTTAAGGCTGAGATAAATGAATATCGTGGTATTGTGTTTAAAAACACTTTATTTAAGCAGTACTATGAAACGTACATAAAACAGATGTTTACTAAGAGCAATAGAATCATAAAACTTAAGGCATACCTACCCTTACGTATTCTCCTTAATTACACGCTTGCAGATAAGTTTATATATAAAGGAAGAAAGCATCAAATAAACAGCATCACGACTAACCTGACTACAGGTGAAAGTGAGATAGAACTCTTAAACATAGTAATAGAATGATAAAGCATATTTTAGACCTTTTAAAGTTAGATGATTACTATGGCGTGTCGCCTTATATCGACATCGCCAAAGGTAAGTATCAAGCACCCAAGACAATAAAAGAAGCATTTAAAAAACGTAAAAGATGGCAACAACAAGAGACGTACAAATAAAGATAAAAGTTACCGATGACGGGCAGGCTCTAGTACAGATAGACAGACTCGGCAAAGGTTTTATGACAGCTCAGAAGGCTGCTAAACAGTTTGAGGATGCTATTAAACGACAAGACCCTGTACTAAAGGGTTCTGTAGCTGATTACAGGAGACAAATACAAGCACTAAAAACTGTTAGAGACAACTCCGCTAAGACATCCAAAGAGTTCGCTAAACAAACCAAAGCTATAGAGCAACTTCAAATAAAGCAAAGAGCTTTAACAGAAGAAGTAAAGGACTCAAATAAAGTAAACGAAGACCAAATATCAAACGCTGGTCTTGCAGGTGCTACGCTTAATGAATTTGGTCGTACAATATCAGATTTACCTTTCGGTATTACAGCGATAACAAACAACCTATCTCAGTTAGCTACGCTTTTTGTTACTTTAATGGCTAAAACAGGGGGTACTACTAAAGCTTTTAGACTTCTAGGTAAGCAAATGAAGGGCCCCTTAGGCTTAATAATATTGTTTCAAATTTTTATTGCTGCTATACAAAAGGTTTTTGGTGGTATGTCTAAAGCTGAACAAGCTGCTTCAACATTTAATGACACATTAAAAGAACAAGCTAAAGTTTTATCTCTTGCCTCTAGAGCACTTAATAACTTGTTTCTAAATGCAGAAGAAAGTCAAGAAGTAGTAGACTTATTAAATAAGACATTTAAAGAGTTGAATTTAGAGTTAAATGAATTCGGAACATTAACTGAAGAGTCTGCGAATAGCTTAGATGAATTTATTAAAACTGAAGCCAAGAGAGCTTTAATAAAATCTTTATTAGATGATATAATAGAGAAGGAAGGTGATTTGTTAAAATTAAGAGTACAGGCTGATTTACAAGCTGAAGAGACCACTTCTTTACCAAATAGAATCGCTAAAGGATATAACAAGGCACAAGCAGCAGTAAGAAAATTTTTCGTTGGTGTATTTCTTGGTAGCGCAGCAAAGTCTAATATTGAAATGGTCGAATTGAATAAACAAATTAACGACCTTGCCCGAACACTTGGGTCCTCTGAATTACTTAACGGTATAAAAAATTTGTTTGGTTCTATAGAGACTGAATCTGGCAAAGCCAGAGAAAAACTAAAACCATTTGTTAATGACCTTGACAGTATTTTTGATTTAATATCAGATAAAGAGAGACTGCTTTTTATTGAGGCTATGTTTAGAGGTATTACTGTAAAACAACTTAAAATACAGAAAGCTGCTGCTGCTGAGTTGCAAAAAAATGCCTCTATAGCACTAAAAGGTTTAAAGCGAATAGCTGACGCAAACAACAAGGCTTACGATGTTTTAGCAAAAAAACAACAAGAGCAATTTAAAAATCAACAAATTGCCATAAAAGAATTACTCGGTGCATATGAGACATTTAGACAGGCTGGGGACTTACTTTTTGACGCTGAAATAAGTAGGGAGGAGAGAAAGACTGTTTTAATGAATAATCAGTTGAGAAAAAGGCTTAGAAACGAATCTCTTAGCGTAAAACAGAGGGAGTCTCTTAATAATCAGATAAACGCTAATGAGGAAAATTTAGCTAGAAAAAGAGATAAACTTGCTGAAAAGCAATTTAAAATACAAAAAGCTATTGCTATGGGCGAGGCTATAATAACCGCATTTATAAGTGCAAGTAGGGCTAGGGAAGCTGTTCTTGCTGGTCCAGAGAAGTTTCTTGGAATTGCAGCTATAGCTGCATCTCAAATAGCATACGGTGTTATTTTGGCTTCAGGTTTGGCTACAGCAGCAGCAATAAGTAGGCAACAATTTGTACCTTCTGCCGTAGGTGGCGGAGCTGGAGTCGGTGGTGGCTCGGGTGGGGCAGCGGCAACAATTCAAGCCCCAGACTTCAACGTAGTAGGGGCTTCTGCACAAAATCAGCTAGCTGAGACGGTAGCAGGTGCTGAGGCTAGACCCACAAGAGCTTATGTTGTTGGTAAGGATATTACCACACAACAAGAATTAGACAGAAATATAACCAATACAGCATCCTTCGGATAGAACAAAAAGCAACTCAATAAGTTATTTATATATGGAAGAGATAAAAGTAATAGAACTTATCATAGACGAGGAAAACGAAATTAGCGGAATAGACGCTATATCAATCGTAGATGACCCTGCAATCCAAGAAGACTTTATTATGCTTAGTTCGCAAGAGGTGAAACTAGCTGAGGTTGACCAAGAGAAGCAAATCTTAATGGGTCCAGCACTAATACCCAACAAGAAGATATATCGTAAAAACGGAGAAGACGAATACTTTATATACTTCTCTAAAGATACCGTCAGAAAAGCCTCAGAGCTTTTCCTGACTAAAGGAAATCAGAATAATGCTACCTTAGAACACGATGGAGACCTAGAAGGCTTATCGGTTGTAGAATCTTGGATTATAGACGACACAAACCAAGACAAGTCTCGTAAATATGGCTTTGATCTGCCTAATGGTACTTGGATGGTCTCTATGAAGGTGTATGACGACTCAGTATGGTCAGATTATGTCAAAACAGGCAAAGTAAAGGGCTTCAGCATCGAGGGGCACTTCGCAGATGCTATGGAAAGGCCACAAGAGCAGCTTCCTGAGTATGGAGAAGAAGAGTTAGAAGCTTTGTCGCTCATAGAAGAGCTTACGGAGGCTATGGACGTTCAGTTGCGCACATATGATGATTACCCTAAGGCTGCAAGAGAAAATGCGCAGAAAGTACTCAATTGGCGTTTACGATACGGACGTGACGAGGTTAAGGGAATGACTAGGGTGGGCTGGCGAAGAGCCAATCAGCTCGCTAAGGGTCAAAAAATCAGCCGTTCAACGATTGCTAGAATGGCCTCATTCAACAGACACCGTAGAAATGCAAAGATTGACCCAGACTTTAGAGGAACGCCCTGGAAAGACAAAGGATATGTTGCTTGGCTTGGCTGGGGTGGTACTGAAGGTGTTGATTGGGCTATCCGCAAGATGAAGCAGTTCAGAAGAGGTGAGTTTGCTTCTATGGTTATTGATGATAACACTGCTATTATAGACGACCGTCTTGCATACGCAACAAAAGAACTTGCAGAAAAAGCTGCGCAAGATATTGGATGTGAGGGATATCACGAACACGAGTTTGAAGGCAAAACCTGGTATATGCCCTGTAAGGAACACAACCTAGCAGAGGTAGGACCAAGAGGTGGAGTAAAAAAATCCCCTAAAGCTCCCAAATCGGACACTCCGAACCCTAGGCCAAAGGGTGAGGGGTCCGCTAAAGGCGATGCGTCTGGAAAAACAGGTGCTAAGGTATCTGCAAAGGACAGAAAAGCCCTACAAAAGAAGGCTGATGACTTTAACGAGCGTTACAAAGAAAAACTAGGATACGGAATAACCGTTGGAATGTTATCTTCTGTATTTCAGAGAGGTTTAGGTGCGTTTAATACGTCACACTCTCCAAATGTTAAGTCTGCATCTCAGTGGGCGCACGCTAGGGTAAATGCTTTTATGTATCTAGTAAGAAACGGAAGACCCCAAAACGCCAAGTATACTACAGACTATGATTTATTACCTAAGAAACACCCTAAATCGTCAAAATGAGAAAGAAGTTTGAGACACCATCATATTCTAGCCCAAGAGGCGGTCGTAGAGGATGTTTATGTAAAGATGGCAAGACCTACAGCAAAAAATGCTGTGACGGTACACTTAGAGCGCAAGGCATAGGTAATATTACAAAAACTTCTAATTTTAATGCTTACTTATTAAACATATTTAACGGGACTAATTCAAGTCAAGCGTGTATTCAATTGTCTGCGATAGACTCAGATAATTTTAACATTAAATTAAGTCAATCATTTTTAGATAACGTTAGGAATAATCAGGATTTTACAACAAGCGAATCTGTTATTGGAGAGATATTTGGTAACACAGATAGATTTATAATTGCATTTAAAACCACAGTAACATCAAATGGTGTTACAACAACTAAACTGCAAAAAACAACTTTTGTAGCTAACGACGATTACGAAGTTTGTTGTTATACAAACTGCAATTAGTTATTAGTTTATTAACCTGAAAATACAACAGTATCTTATTCCATTAGTTAAATATATAGTTAATTATTGTTTAACCCTATTAATTAGTATATGAAAGCTAACGAAATTGTAGAGCGTTTCAAGAACGTACTACTTAGCAATGAAGTTGAAGTTGAAGCTCCTGAAGTAAAAGAAGAAGCTGCTCCTGAAGTTGAAGAACAAGTAGAACTTTCTGAAGACGTGAAGAACATCGAGGTTGAGGCTTCTGAAGAAGAAGTTGACGCTGGATATCACGATAAAATGGAGGAAGATGACGATATGGACAAGTATGCTACGAAAGAAGACCTTGCTAAAGCTATGGCTGAAATAAAAGGTATGATTGAAGAGCTTGCTGCACAGAAGGAAGAAGAATTGGAAGTTCCAACTGAACTTGCAAATCAAGAGCCTGCTGTTGAACCAATCGCTCACAGTCCAGAAGCAGAGGTTTCTAAGAAGCCCCTAAATTTATATGCACAGAAACGTGCAATGACTACTAAAGATATTGTATTTAATAAACTATTCAATTCATAAAAATGGCAACAACCACATCTATTACAACAACTTACGCTGGTGAATTTGCAGGGAAATATATTTCAGCAGCTTTATTGAGCGGTAAAACATTGGCAGAAGGTGCAATCACCGTAAAGCCAAATGTTAAATTTAAAGAGGTAGTAAAGAAGATTTCTACAGATGCAATCGTAAAGAATGCAACTTGTGATTTCGACCCTACTTCTACAGTTACATTAACTGAGCGCATCCTTCAGCCTGAAGAGTTCCAAGTAAACCTTGAGCTTTGTAAGAAGGACTTCCGTTCTGACTGGGAAGCAGTACAAATGGGATATTCTACATTTGACAACTTGCCTCCTTCTTTTGCTGATTTCTTAATCGGTCACGTAGCTGCTAAAGTAGCACAAAAAACTGAGCAAAACATTTGGGGTGGAGTAAACGCTACTGCAGGTGAGTTTGACGGTCTTACAGTGCTTATGGCTGCTGACTCTGACGTAAATGATGCTGCAAACGGATCTGAAACATCTTACACATCTTCTAACATCGTAACTTTGTTAGGAAATGTAGTTGATGCTATTCCTTCTGCTGTTTACGGTAAAGAAGACTTAACTATCTATGCTCCAACTGCTGCTGTTCAGGCGTATGTTCGTGCATTAGGCGGATTTGGTGCTTCAGGATTAGGTGCTGCTGGTACAGGTAGCCAAGGAACTCAGTGGTACAATATGGGGAATGCACTTTCTTTTGAAGGTATCAAAGTTCAGCAAACACCAGGTATGCCATCTGACCACATCGTTGCTGGTGAGGCTTCTAACATCTACTTCGGTACAGGTCTATTAGCTGACCACAACGAAGTTAAGTTGTTAGATATGGGTGACTTAGACGGTTCTCAAAATGTAAGAGTTATTATGCGATTTACTGCAGGTGTACAATACGGCATCGGTAGTGACCTTGTATTACAAACTCTAGCATAGTAAAATAAATTGTTAAACATAAAAGGGTAGGTAAGCCTTAAAGCCTACCTGCCCTTTTTTAATACCTAAAAATAATTATGGCTTGTGATTTAACTAGAGGGCGTAAAGAACCTTGTAAAGATGTAGTAGGCGGGATAAGAGCCGTTTACTTTACTGACTTTGGTGACTTCGGAACTGTTACACAAACAGATGACGAAATCACTGATATTACAGGTACTTTTACTGCCTACAAATACGAAGTAAAAGGAAATTCTTCTCTTGAGCAGACAATTAATGCTTCTCGTGAGAATGGAACTTCTTTTTATGAGCAAACACTTAACCTAACTCTACATAAATTAAGTAAAGAGGACCACAAAGAGATTAAAATCTTGGCTGCAGGTCGTCCGCACATTGCTGTAGAGGACTATAACGGAAATGTTATGGTGGTAGGTTTAGAACACGGTGCTGATGTATCAGGTGGCACAATTGTAACTGGTGCTGCTATGGGAGACTTAAGTGGTTATACACTTACGTTTACTGCACAGGAAACTAAGCCTGCTAATTTTGTAGCTAGCCCAACGGCTGCTGACCCATACGCAGGAATGTCAAGTGCTACTGTAACTGTAACCGAAGGAACTAATTCTTAAACATAGTACCTTCTTAAACGCAATAAGCCCTGCCTTACGGTGGGGCTTTTTTGTAAACAAATAACACGCATTTAAGTTATATATACATATGAAAGTACTACTTCCGTCAACAAACTCACAGACGCTTAAGATTATCCCTCGCTCTTATGTAGAAGCGAGTGACCTTACTTTGGTTATAAAAGAAGACGGAACAGGCAAAACAGAAACGCTTACTAACCTTACCTCAACGATTGATGGTAACTATATAAGCATCCCTTGTACGTTCTCAATACTATCTGAAGGTAGTCTTTATTTTATGGAGCTGAAACAAGGATCAAGTTTGCTTTTTAGGGATAAGGTGTATGTAACCTCACAGACAGACAGAAAGCAAAAACAAACAATTAACAGTGGTAAATATACAGAACACACTGCTGCTCCAACAGGACAGAAATATATAACAGTTTAATATGGCCAGAAAGAAAAAATCAGAAGGAGCAATCAGAGTAGTTAACCTGCAAGGCTACACCATTCCTGAGATAAAAGAAGACTACCGCAATGATTGGGTAACATACGGAGAAGATAATAACTACTTCGGAGACCTAATAGACAACTATCTTAGCAGTCCAACTAACTCTTGTTGTATCAACGGTATCGTAGATATGATTTACGGTAGAGGCTTAAGCGCAACAGACAGCGTGCAGAAGCCTGAGATGTTTGCTAGATTCAAAATGATATTAAAAGACGAAGAAGTAAAAAAGTTAGTCAATGATTACAAGTTACTTGGCCAAGCTGCCGTTCAAGTTGTATACAATAAAAGCAAAACTAGAATTACTTCTCTTACGCATTTTCCTATGGAAACGCTAAGAGCGGAGAAAGCAGACGAAGGAAGAATAAACGCATACTACTATCACCCTAAGTGGAGTGAGTATAAGCCATCTGACAGCCCTAAAAGAATACCTACATTTAGCAACGGTAAACCCAGTGAGCTTAGAGAACTTTATATTATTCGTCCTTACAGACCAGGGTTTTATTACTATGCGCCTGTAGATTACCACGGATGTTTACAGTATTGCTCGCTTGAAGAGGAGGTATCTAATTACCATATAAACAATATTCTTAATGGGCTTCAACCGTCACTTCTAATCAACTTCAATAACGGAGTTCCTGACGAAGAAGCACAACAGCTTATAGAAAACAAAATACAAGACAAGTTCGGAGGAACGTCTAACTCAGGTAAGTTTATACTAGCGTTTAATGAAGACCCTGAACGTGCAGCAGACATAGAGCCAATCCATTTACCAGACGCTCACGCACAATACCAATTCCTGTCTGACGAGGCTCGTGAGAAGATTATGCTTGGACACAGAGTCGTTTCTCCGATACTGCTTGGAATAAAAGATAATACAGGCTTTGGGAACAACGCAGAAGAGCTTAGAACGGCTTCTGTGCTTATGGATAACATTGTTATTAGACCGTTCCAAGAAAAGATAATAGAGTGCCTAAAAATGATTCTGGCATTCAACGAGATTGACCTTAACCTGTACTTTGTTACGCTACAGCCGATTGAGTTTACTGAGCTAGACAATATCGAGACTAAGATTAAGCGTGAAGAAGAAACGGGAGAGAAGCTGTCGGCAATAGACCGAGTAAAGTCACTATTTAAAAAGAAAGAAGATGAAGGCACTGTTCATAACGACTGATGATTTAAGGCGCAAGTCGCTTGTAGGTGGTACTGTAGATGCCGACAAGTTTATTCAATATATTGAGGTCAGCCAAGATATCCATATACAGAATTATCTAGGTACTGTACTGTATGACAAAATTCAACAGTTGATTGTAAATGGCCAGGTAGACCTACCTGCGAATGCAGACTACAAAACGCTCCTAAACGAATATTTAACACCGATGCTTATTTGGTTTGCTCAGTCAGACTATTATATGTTTGCATCTTACCAAGTTAGTAATGGAGGTGTATTTAAGCATCGTAGCGAGTCTTCAGAGACTCTCTCGATGCAAGAGGTACAATATCTAGTAGAGAACTCACGCAATAAGGCAGAGTTCTACACAAGAAGGTTTTTAGATTATATGACGTTCAACAACGACCTGTATCCTGAGTACAATGCTGCCAATAACGAGGGTATGTATCCAGACAAGTCAGATAATTTCAATAGTTGGGTATTATGATATATAAACCAAAGAAACAAAACATAATTAAGCTAAAACAGTTTTTAAATAGATGCCAATACCAGAACCAAAATCAGGAGAAGAGCAAAGGGAATTTATGCAAAGATGTATTGTCCAAATAAGTTCGGAATACGGTAAGGATCAAGCATTGGCTATTTGTTATAAAAAATATAGAGAGAAATAATGTCGTACGGAAAGATATACGAAACAACGTATTGGGGATTTGTAAGTAGCACTTGGGGAAGTATTTACCAAAGCATTGCAGAAACCCTTAACAGAGTTACAGCAGAAAACGGAGATTTCCTAATAGCTGAAAACGGGGATAATATAATTATAGAAGAATAAAAAAATGGCAAATAAAAAATTTAGTGAGTTTACGCTCAAAACAGATAGTGCAAACGTAGACTTCTTGGTAGGTTTCGAGGGTACTGATAACGTAAGGATAGCACCAAGCAATTTGGGCGGTGGTGGTGCATCAGATTTAAATGGTTTAAGTGATGTGTCTGTTGATTTAACAAACGATAGTGCATACTTTATAAATATTCCTTCAGGATTATCGGGTGCGACAGGAAACCTTATCATAGGAGAAAATGCAGGTAATGCCCTTACTTCACAAGACAATGTGATTGCTATTGGTTCAAATGCATTAAGTGCTAATAACAATGCTTTAACAGAAAATGCTATTTTTATTGGTAAAGATACAGGTAAAAATATGACCGCAAATGTAAGCAATTCTACTGTAATTGGTACTTATGCGGCAGAAAATGCAAATGACCTATCTAACGGTGCTGTTATTTTAGGATATAGAGCATTAAGATATGGCGGTGCAACTTTCTCTGTTTATATAGGTACAAATGCAGCGGCAAATAACACAAGTCAATGGGGTTATAGTAGTGTTGGAATTGGTAACTCTGTTTTGCTTAATTCTGTTACTAATTCGTCTGTCGTTATTGGACAAAATGCACAAGACAATGGTAACGCAAACAAAACAGTAGTACTTGGATATGAGGGTGCTAGGACTGTTAGTTCTGACGGACACATATCAGTAGGTTGGAGAGCAGGTTACTCACAAACTTCAGGTGCTAGCAATACAAACGTAGGTTACGAAGCAGGGTACTCTAACACCACAGGTGGATATAGAACTATGCTTGGGTATCAAGCGGGTAAATCTCAAACAGGTGGTAATAATACTTTTTTAGGTTCTTTATCAGGTGGTAGTCGAAGCGGTAGTGGTACATCTAATACAGGTGTAGGTGCTAACGCTTTAAGATATGTTGAAAACTCTAATAACACTGCTTTAGGAAACGCAGCAGGACAATACGCTGATAGTACAAGTACTAAAAACGTAATGATTGGGAATGATGCAATGGGTGGTGCGTTTGGAGCAAAAAGTGAAAACGTAGCTATTGGATATCAAGCAGGAACTGCTGTAACTACAGGAGGGCGTTTGGTTATTATTGGCTCTGAAGCAGGAAACACTTTAACAACTTCAATAAGAACTGTTATAATTGGACACGATGCAGGGAAAAGTATTACTACTAATGGATGGGATAGTGTACATATAGGAGATGCAGCAGGTCAAAATGTAACTGGTCAAAAAAACACCTCCGTTGGAAAAGACGCAATGTTAAAAGCATCAGGAACTTCTGATAATTCGGAATGTACAGCGATTGGTCAAAGAGCGTTGAGGGCTTTGCGAACAGGTAACCAAAACACAGCTTTAGGTGCTTCGGCAGGAGATGAAATGCAAACAGGTAGTAATTCAACAATGATAGGCTATCACGCACAAGCATCAAGTACATCCGCATCTAATGAAATTACTCTTGGAGACAGTAATATCGCTACGTTAAGATGTGCAGTTACCTCTATAACTTCTTTATCTGACGAAAGAGATAAGTCAGAAATAAAAGATTTACAATACGGATTAGATTTTATTAACAGCCTACAACCAAGAGAGTTTATTTGGAATAACAGAGCCGAAACAAGAACAAATACAGACATAGATGGAAACGAAACAGAAGTAGAATTTTATTCAGCTAATAAAGGAAAAAAAGACTTCGGTTTTATAGCACAAGAAGTACAGTCAGTAGATGATGATACTTTAAGGCTTGTCTATGATGAAAACCCTGATAAGTTAGAAATGAGTTACGGTAAACTTGTACCTGTACTTGTACAAGCTATAAAAGAATTAAAAGCAGAAGTCGAATTATTAAAAGCATAAAAGATGTATATAAACGTAATAACATCAGAGAACACACCTGATAGCCACAAAGAAGTTATCACAAGTCAAATACCTGACCAATTAGCACAGATAGGTGAAGGGGAAAATGTAGAGGCAATCAAGCATCACTTTAAGTGGGTACTTGCTAACGACTTCTACAAAGATGAATTAACAAGTGAACAAATATCTGATATGGAGGCTCATTTGCCTTTGGATTATCAAGAAGATTACGTAGATTTGCCTGAATAAAAACTTTTAGATATGGAAATTACAGACGAACAAATACAACGTATAAACGCAATTCTTAACTCATTGCCTATTGCCTATGTGGCACAGGTACAGGAAATCGTAAAGATATTCAACGAGAGTAAAGAGGAGGAAACAGATGAATAATGGCTCTTGGTGACATATATCAAAAAGCATCTTTAGTACAGATACCAAGCGGTTACAAGGCTGCTGATGCAGAATTGTATTCAGTTGTACCTAATACTACCGCAGGGGATTTTACTGTGTCGGTAGATGCGGATGCTACAAGAGTAAACAAAGATGGTTTAGTTGAAAGCGTAGCAGCAAACCAAGCAAGGCTTGACTACAATCCTACAAACCCACAAGACCCTACTTTACTATTAGAGCCACAGAGGACTAATTACGCTACAAACAACAGTTCAATGGACACTTATGGTACTGTTGGCGGTAGTTCTCCATCGCCCACTTTAACAGCAGATTATACAACTGCACCTGATGGTTCAAATACAGCTACAAGACTTCAAGCGACAGTAACAGGTAGCAATTATTCTTTAATACAATTTCCAAGTACACCAAATGGAAATGGTACTTACTATATAAGTGTTTATGCTAAAAGTAACACAGGAAGCAATCAAACTATTTCTTTTTATGGGAATAGTAGTTCAACAAATGCCCATACAGTTACTACTGAATGGACAAGAATAATTGTAGAAGCTACAAGAGGTTCAGGACTTACAAAGTATGCTTATTTAGGTACTTGGGCAAGTCAGCACGGTTCAGACGCAAGTATTGATATATCCGTATGGGGAGCGCAAATAGAAGTAGATAGTAACTATGCAACAAGCCTAATACCAACATCAGGAAGCGCAGTTACAAGGACAGTAGATTTTATTAGCAATTCTTACACAGGATTAACAAGCGCAAGTGGTACTATTTTTATTGATTTTGACACTAAAGGATTCGATTTTAGTTTTTCTAAAATTATTGCTTTACGGGATACCGTTACAGGGGACAGTTTAAGATTAGAGCCATTTGATAATTCAGGTACAAAAAAGTTTGCTTTTTTTGGTATTAACGGTAGTTCAGCTACACCGCCAAGTGAGGACATATTACCAATAAACAACCGTAAAAAAATAGCACTAACGTTTGAAAACGGTAATTTTAAGTACGCAAGTGATGGTGTAATAACCACAGGAACATATAGCGGAACTGCAAGACAATACAATCAAATAGGTGGTGCAAATATAACAGGCGGTGCAATGCACAATGGTATAATACATCAATTTATGGTATTCAATGAAGCACTAACAGACGCAGAACTACAAACACTCACAAGCTAATGGAACTGTTTAAAAAATATGAGTTTAACTCTAAGGAACAGGCAGAGCAAAAGATTGCCTCGCTTCCACATAGCGAAATAGACGGACACTCTTACTTGGAGGGTAACCACGCTATTGTCCATATAGGACATATCGTTACTAATGAGCCTGTGTGGGATGATGAAAATGATGAGTGGTCAGTAGAGCCTGAATACGCAGAAAAGTACAGCGTAGATGTACTGTGGAATGATTTAGACGAAAGTCCTTATGGATGGAAGTCTTACGAAATAACCGTTGAAGGAAACGGTGTACACACCTTTTTAGGTAGAAACTTTTAATTATGGACTTAACTACTTTGAGAGTATACATACTTAATATATCGGCAATGACCGTAAGCACTTTTGATGTCTTGGAAGATGGTCTAAAAATTTTACTGCTTGTGGTGTCGATTGGGTATACTGTTCAAAAGTGGTGGGAGGTTAAAAAGAAAAATAAATAACTAAAAGTTATAACTTTAGGGCATTATAATAACCTATGAAGTATTTTAATTACAGCGAGTTTGACAGTCCTGACGTACAGGGTAGCGGTCAGCTAATGGATAAAAATTTGCTTTTGATGTTAGACGAGGCTAGAGATAAGTTTGACAAGCCCATACACATAAACAGCGGATTTAGAACACCTGCACATAATGAAGCAGTAGGTGGTACAGAGAATAGCAGCCATCTAAAAGGTTTAGCGGTAGACATATCGTGTAACAATAGCTCTGATAGATTTGATTTGATTAACTGCCTTTTGGATGTAGGCTTTAGCAGGATCGGAGTGGCAAAGACTTTTATACACGCTGATATAGACTTCGATAAAACACAAGGCGTAATCTGGACATACTAATGAAAAAGATATTTCAAGCCATTACAGGCGGTTTACTGAAGGATATTGGAAGGGTAATAGACAACCTCCACACAAGTGATGAAGAACGCTTAGAAGCCAAGCAAAAGCTTCAGGAGCTGCTTGAGCAAGCCGATAAAGAAGCGCAAGACCAAGTTACAGAGCGTTGGAAGTTAGATATGCAGTCGGACTCGTTCTTGTCAAAGAACATTCGTCCTCTGGTGCTAGTATTTCTTACGGTGATGTTTACGCTGTTTGCTTTTACGGATGGTAACATTGGAGGTTTTGAGGTACAAAAAGAGTATATTCCAATATTCCAAAGCTTATTAATCACAGTATACGGTGCTTACTTTGTAGGTAGAACTTGGGAAAAGAGTAAGAAAAGTGGCAAAGAAGATAGATAGCACCTACAGAGCAAATACAAGAAAGAAAAGACCAGGTGTGCATTCCAAGAATGCTTCACCAGGCAAAAGAGGACACAAGAAGGCTTACAGAGGGCAGGGGCGTTAATTCTTAAACGCAATAGGCTAATTCTTAAACGCAGTGGGTATACACGAACTTAGAAACTTCGAATACGAAGAGTTTGACTGTCGGTGGTGCGATAAGCACTCTACAGGATTTAAAAATATGGATAGGCATTTCCTAAAGATGTTGGATGAAGCGAGGGGTTTAGCCGAGCTAAAGTTCAAAGTGCTTAAGGGGTTTGTCTGTTACGGGTGTAGGGGTAAAATTAATGAGCTTGAGCATTCGTCACACCTTATCGGCAGAGCAGCCGTAATACAATGTAAACACTCTTATAAACGATATCGAATCATAGCAGCTCTTCTGGAGGCCGGCTTCACACGGATAGGTATAAACAATAAATATATCTATGTAGATAATGACGATATGAAGGCTGATTCTATATTTGCATTCGATATAATACACGAAAGAAGTATAAAATAAATGGGCTAACCCCCTTAAAAGGGGTTACGCCCTATATTATATTATATATTATACTTATATTATATTATATATGTTATTATAATATTATATATTATATATACTATTACATACAAATAAATTGTATGTAATAATATTATATACTTTGCGGTTAAAAA
>JACLAD010012235.1_pt1 | contig 17062 bp, 13 predicted proteins | sample 8027901 | NCBI WGS metagenome assembly JACLAD01 (sample SAMN15725071, study PRJNA655200) | protist metagenome | isolation source: fluorescence activated cell sorting (FACS) single amplified genomes of... | place: Spain: Blaines Bay Microbial Observatory, Mediterranean Sea | collected 2016-07-05 | reverse complement strand
ACGATGCTCGAGGAAGAGGGCGTCACCGACCTCTCCATGAAGATCTGGGCGATGCCGGTGTCGCGTCCCTACAACCCGAACGCGCGGCGCATGGCGGAGGTGATCCAGGAGGATTTCTCCAAGATCGGCGTCGACGTCGAGATCGTCTCCTACGAGTGGGGCGAGTACCTCGAGCGGTCGAAGGACGTGAACCGCGACGGTGCCGTCCTCCTCGGCTGGACCGGCGACAACGGCGATCCGGACAACTTCCTCGCCGTCCTTCTCGGCTGCGACGCCGTGGGCGGTGCGAACCGCGCGCAGTGGTGCAACGAGGACGATCGGGAGCCCGCGCGCCTTCACGTCGCGGATGAGCTCGAGGACGCGGCGGGACTCCTTCACGCCGAGCGCCGCCGTCGGCTCATCCATGATGATGACGCGCGAGCCGAACGCCGCCGCCCGTGCCACCGCGACGCCCTGGCGCTGCCCGCCGGAGAGCGTCTCCACCGCCTGGCCGATGTTCTGGATCGTCATCAGCCCGAGGTCGGAGAGCATCTTGCGCGAGCGGCGCTCCATCTCGGCCCGGTCGAGCCGGCGGAACACCTTGCCGGCGATGCCCGGCTTCCGGAGCTCCCGTCCGAGGAACATGTTGTCGGCGATCGAGAGCGCCGGCGAGAGGGCGAGGTTCTGGTACACCGTCTCGATCCCCGCCTCACGCGCGTCGAGGGGCGAGTTGAACCGCACCGGCTTGCCGTCGAGGACGATCTCCCCGTCCTCCGGCCGGATTGCACCGGACAGCGACTTGATGAGCGTCGACTTCCCCGCCCCGTTGTCGCCGATGACGGCGAGCACCTCGCCCGGGTAGAGCTCGAAATCGCACCGGTCGAGGGCGACGACGCGGCCGTAGCGCTTCACGAGGCCCCGCGCCTCAAGGATCGGCTCGGTCATACCGCCACCTTCCGGATCCACTGGTCGATCGCGACCGCGACGATGATGAGGAGGCCGATGAGGAGGTAGGTCCACTGCGGGTCCGTCCCCACCATCCTGAGGCCGAGCGAGAAGACGCCGACGATGAGCGCCCCGAACAGCGCACCGAGGATCGACCCGCGCCCGCCGAAGAGGGAGATGCCGCCGATCACCACCGCGGTGATCGCCTCGATGTTGGCGAGCTGGCCCGAGGTCGGCGACACCGAGCCGATGCGCCCGATCAGCACCCACCCGGCGAATGCGCAGATGAGCCCCGAGAGGACGTAGACCGAGATCACCACCTTGTTCGTCTGGACGCCCGAAAGCTGCGCCGCGTCGGGGTCGTCGCCGACGGCGTAGACGTGCCGCCCCCACGCCGTCTGCCGCAGGACGTAGGCGAGGAAGAAGATGAGGACGAACATCGCGATGACGCCGTAGGTGAAGACGGCGCCCTGGAAGCTGATCGTCCTGCCGAAGAACTGGAGCGCCGCAGCCTCCGCCTCGATGTCCTGCGCGCGGATCGTCTCGTTGCGGGAATAGAGGAAGTTCGCGGCGAGGAAGATCTGCCAGGTGCCGAGCGTCACGATGAACGGCGGCAGCCGCATGATGGCGACAAGGACGCCGTTGATGAAGCCCATCAACGCGCCGGCCGCGAGGCCGAGGACGATCGAGATCTCCGCCGGGATGCCGTAGCGGAACGTGAATTGCCCCATGATGATGGACGAGAACACCATGATCGCGCCGACCGAGAGGTCGATGCCCGCCGTAAGGATGACGAGGGTCTGCGCCGCCGCGGTGATGCCGACGATCGCGACCTGCTGGAGAATCAGCGTCAGCGCGAAGGGCGAGAAGAACTTGTCGCCGAGGATCAGCCCGAAGGCGCCGACCGAGAGCACGAGGACGATGAGCGGCACCAGCGCCGGCGTCTGGTGGAGGGCGTGCTGCACGCGCGTCGCGATGCCCGGGCGGCGATGGTGGTGCTCGAAGTCGGCGACCGTTTCGACCCGCCCCGGCGGAGCAGCGACGGCCGGCTCATTGGTGGTCATGGCGTTCGCCTCGCACGCGGCAGAAGATCATCGCGGATGAGCGCAGAAGCGGCAAAGGGCACGGTCGCGGCGCGGCGAGACCGCCGCCCACCGCCGGCGGAGCACCGCGGGAGAGACGCCGGACAGCTCATCGCCGCCCGGCGCGCATCAGATCAGCCCCAGCAGAGCTCGGTGCCCCTGGCGGTGTCGATGGACTCGACGCCGTCGACGGGCGCGTCCGTCACGAGCCGGACGCCCGTGTCGTAGAACTCCTTGCCCTCGGTCGGCTCGGGCTTCTCGCCGGTGTCGGCGAAGGTCTTGATCGCCTCGACGCCGAGCGAGGCCATGTCGAGCGGGTACTGCTGCGAGGTCGCGCCGATCACGCCTTCCTTGACGTTCTGGACGCCCGGGCAACCGCCGTCGACCGCCACGATGAGGACGTCGCCCTCCCGCCCGATCGCCTTCAGGGCCTGGTAGGCGCCGGCGGCCGCCGGCTCGTTCACGGCGTAGACGAGGTTGATGAAGGGGTCCTTGGCGAGGAGGTTCTCCATCGCGCGGCGGCCGCCTTCCTCGCTCCCCTGCGTCACGTCGTGGCCGACGATCCGCGGGTCGGTCTCGTCACCCCAGCGGTTCGGGTCGCCGAGGTCGATGCCGAAGCCCTGGAGGAAGCCCTGGTCACGCAGCACGCCTACGGTCGGCTGGCTGATCAGGATGTCGAGCATCGCGATCTTGGCGTCGTCCGCGTCGTCGCCGAGCGTCGCCTTCGCCCACTGGCCGATGAGTTCGCCAGCCTTGAAGTTGTCCGTCGCGAAGGTCGCGTCGGCGGCGTCGATCGGGTCGAGCGGGGTGTCGAGGGCGATCACCAGAATCCCGGCGTCGCGCGCCTTCTGCACGCTCGGCACGATCGCCTTGGTGTCGGACGGGGTGAGGAGGATGCCCGCCGCGCCGTCGGCGATGCAGCTCTCGATCGCCGCGACCTGGCCTTCGTTGTCGCCGTCGATCTTGCCGGCGTAGGCCTTCAGCTCGAGGCCGAGCTCCTCGGCCTTGGCGGTCGCGCCCTCCTTCATCTTGACGAAGAAGGGGTTCGTGTCGGTCTTGGTGATGAGGCAGGCGATCTGCGCCTGCGCGACGGTGGCTCCCGTCGTCAGCACGGCGGCGAGCGCCGCAGTCTTGAGGATGCGGTTCATTCGGTCTCCCTCCCTGGGGACGGCCGGCTTGTGCGCCGGTTCGGTCTTCTCCGCGATTTGGCTCGCGGTTTTGAGGACTGTCGCAATGCGGTTGGGCGGTGTCAATCCGCTCCATTAGAGGTCGAGGGCTACGTTCGCGTCGCGACAATCCCCATGATCCGCGCAACGCTCAGTTAACCATAGCGGACGATGGTGCTACCCGACACCGCGCGGGGGACCTTCACGCTATGGCGCGCCACTTCTCTATCGTTTCGGCTATCAGCCTCGCGCTGCTCGCCGCCGGCTGCGAGACGCCGCAGGTGAGGCCGCTCGCCCTCGCGACCTCTGCGCCGATCACGCTGATCGCCCCGGCGCCTGCTGCGCCGCCGGCCGTTGCCCGTGCGGACGACCGTTGCGCCCCCCTCCCCGCGCTGCCAGGCGCCCTCGCGGGCCGCACCATCACCGTCGAGCGCCTCTCCGATATCGCGCTCCACAAGGGCGAGGTCGTCCTCTCCTTCGACGACGGGCCGAGGCCGAAGACCACCCGCCGCGTCCTCGACGCGCTCGACCATGCCGGCGTGAACGCGACCTTCCTGATGGTCGGCCAGATGGCGAAGGCCTACCCGGAACTCGTGCGCGAAGTCGCATCACGGGGCCACAGCATCGGCTCCCACACCTTCGACCACGCGAACCTTCGCACGATGAGCCGCAGCGCCGCCCTCGCCGAGATCGCGAGCGGCGAGAAGGCCGTCGCCGGCGCCCTCACCGGCAGCGGCCACTCGATGGCGCCGTTCTTCCGCTTCCCCTACCTCGCCGACAGCCCTGCGCTGCGCGCCACGCTCGCCGCCCGCGGCACCGTCGTGCTCGACGTCGACATCGATTCCCGCGACTACGTGAAGTCGCCGCCCGCCACCGTCCTCACCCGCACCATGGCGGCGCTCGAGGCCCGCAAAAGCGGCATCATCCTCTTCCACGACATCCACGCGCGCACGGCAGCCGCCCTGCCGAGCTTCCTCGCCGCCCTCTCGGCGGAGGGGTACAAGGTCGTCCGCCTCGTCCCGGCCGGCACGGACTGCGCCGCCGAAGCGTCCTGACGCGAGGCCGCGGCGCGACGCCGCCCCCGCCGCGGCGGAAACCATTCGGCCCTCTCGCGCGCTTGTCCCCCACGAAGCGAACCCCAAGCGCGGAGGACATCATGGCCAAGCCCGGCATCGGCCGACAGGACCAGAGCGCACGAGACATCGACGAGACGGACCTCGCCTCGGAGCGGATGGGCAACAACCAGCTCGAAGGCGACGACCAGACGAACGTCCACAACGAGCGGAAGGCCGCCCCCGACGCCCGTCAGGAGGCCGACGCGGACCCGGTCGAGAGCTTCGAGAAGATGGACAAGGACAAGCGCGCCCGCGAGGAGCTCGGCAAGGGCAACCGCTCCGGCGACAAGACGGAGAACGACCGATGACAGCCCGCGAGCGGTCCGGCGCCAGGGAGCTCAACGTCGACCCCGGCTATGTGCGCGTCGTGGTGGCACGGTCCCGAGCGGCGCTCTTCCAGGTGCCGGACGCCGAACAGGACGACGTCCTGATGGAGACCGAGATCGATTCGGCCACCTCGATCGAGCGTGAGCCGACCGACCGCCTCTCCGACGAGCTCACCCCGGACCAGTCGCCCGAAGAGGCGGCCGCCATGATCGACGTCCTCAACGTCGACGAGCAGGCCGAGCTGATTGCCCTCACCTACATCGGCCGCGGCGACTTCGAGCCGGAGGAGCTCGAGGAGGCCGTCCGCGAAGCGAAGGTCCAGGCGACCGGCCCCGCGAGCCAGACCCTCTTCGCCATCGACGCCTTCCCGAGCCACCTCGAGAACGGCCTCGACGCCTGGGAAGGCTGGCGCGACAAACAGGCCGAGTAGTCGCCCCCTCTCCCGCCACTCCGCGCTTGATCGCCGCCCGCCATGATCGTCTAGTGGTGGCGATCCGCGCGGCAGACGCGGGAGAGGAGGATACCCCATGGCCCGCGCAACGCCGTCAGAGCAGGCCTCAGGCGACACCTTCCCCAAGCTCCTCCTCGACAACGCTCGCCGCCGCGGCAGCCGCCCGGCGATGCGCGAGAAGGACCTCGGCATCTGGCGCACCTGGACCTGGGGCGAGGTGAAGTCCGAGGTGATGCGCTTCGCCCTCGGCCTCGAGGCGCTCGGCTTCCAGCCGGGCGACACCATTGCGATCATCGGCAACAACAAGCCGCGCCTCTACTGGACCTTCATGGCGGCCCAGTCGCTCCAGGGGATCCCGGTGCCGGTCTATGCCGACGCCATCGCCGAGGAGCTCGCCTTCGTCCTCATCCACGCCGACGTGAAGTTTGCGCTCTGCCAGGACCAGGAGCAGGTCGACAAGTGCCTCGGCGCGGCCGAGCGGCTGCCCCAGCTGAAGACGCTCATCTACGACGAGCCGCGCGGCCTCCGCGACTACGACCCGCAGCACCTCCACGCCTTCGAAGCGGTCCAGCGCCTCGGCGACGAGCGCATCGCGGCCGACCCGGGCCTGCCGGCCGCCTGGGAAGCCCGGGTCATGGCCGCCTCCGGCGAGGACCCCTCGACCATTCTCTACACCTCCGGAACCACGGGGCAGTCGAAGGGCGTCCTCCTCAAGGCCTCCCGCGCCGTCCAGGCCGCCCGCGACACCGCCGCGTTCGACCACCTCGGCGAGACCGACGAGGTGCTCGCCTACCTCCCCCTCGCCTGGGTCGGCGACCACTACCTCAACTACGCCCAAGGGCTCGTCGCGGGCTTCTGCATGGCCTGCCCCGAGGGGCCGGACACCGTGCAGCAGGACCTCCGCGAGATCGGCCCCACCTTCTATTTCGCCCCGCCCCGGGTGTTCGAGAGCCTCCTCACCCGCGTGATGATCCGCATGGAGGACGCGAGCGCGCTGAAGCGGCACGTCTTCCGCACCTTCATGGGCGTCGCGAAGCGCCACGGCGAGGCGATCCTCGATGGCCGCCCCGTCCCCCTCGGCGGCCGCCTCGCCTACGCCCTCGGCGACCGCCTCATCTACGGCCCGCTGAAGAACGTCCTCGGCTTCAGCCGCATCCGCACCGCCTACACCGCCGGCGAGGCGATCGGGCCGGACCTCTTCTCCTTCTTCCGCTCCCTCGGCATCAACTTGAAGCAGCTCTACGGGCAGACGGAGGCGTTCCTCTACGTCACCGCCCAGGCGGACGGCGCCGTCCGCGCCGACACGGTCGGCCCGCCGATGCCCGGCGTCGACCTCAAGATCGACGAGAACGGCGAAGTCCTCTTCCGCTCGCCCGGCATGTTCACCGGCTACTTCAAGGCCGAGGAGAAGACCGCCGAGGCGCTGACCCCCGACGGCTACGTCAAGACCGGCGACGCCGGCATCTTCGAGCCCGACGGCCAGCTCAAGATCATCGACCGCGCCAAGGACGTCGGCAAGCTCACCGACGGCTCGCTGTTCGCGCCGAAGTACCTCGAAAACAAGCTGAAATTCTTCCCCGAGATCCGCGAGGCCGTCGCCTTCGGGCACGAGCGGCCGTTCGTGACGGCGATGCTCAATATCGACCTCATCGCGGTCGGCAACTGGGCCGAGCGGAACAACATCGGCTACGCCTCCTACCAGGAGCTCGCCCAGAACCCCCGCGTCGCCGAGATCATCAAGGCGCACGTCGATGCCACCAACCGCGCGCTGGCGAAGGAGCCGCTGATGGCCGGCGCCCAGATCGCCCGGTTCCTCATCCTCCACAAGGAGCTCGACGCCGACGACGGCGAGATCACGCGCACCCAGAAGGTCCGCCGCAGCTTCGTCGCCGAGCGTTACGAGCCCCTCATCGATGCGCTCTACGGCGGCGCCGCCGAGCAGTTCGTCCGCACCGAGGTGACCTTCGAAGACGGCCGCAAAGGCCTCATCGAGGCGACGGTGAAGATCCACGACGCCGAGCGCATGCCGGCCGCCCCCGCCATGATGGCCGCCGAATGAGGCTCCCCCTCGCCTGACGGCCGTCCGAATCACGACGCGATCGAACCGATCGGGCAGCAGGTGTATTGCGTGGGGAGCCGTCAACAGGATCTCCCATGCCCGACTTTTTCGCGTTCCTCGCCGATCCAACCACCTACGCCGCGCTGGTCACACTCATCGCGATGGAGATCATTCTCGGCATCGACAACCTCGTCTTCATCTCGATCGTCACCAACAAGCTGCCCGAGGAACAGCGCGCCCGGGCGCGCCGCATCGGCATCGGCCTCGCGCTCGGCTTCCGCCTCGTCCTCCTCTCCCTCGTCTTCGTCATCGTCCACCTCACCGATCCGCTGTTCGAGCTCTTCGGCCACGGCTTCTCCTGGCGCGACATCATCCTGATCGCGGGCGGCCTGTTCCTCGTCTGGAAGGCGACCAAGGAGATCCACCACTCGGTCGACCCGGAGGATTCCAAGCAGCACATGGTCGGCGGCGCCGTCGTCGCGACGATGGGCGGCGTGATCGTGCAGATCCTGATCCTCGACCTCGTCTTCTCGCTGGATTCGATCATCACCGCCGTGGGCATGACGAACGAGATCGGGATCATGGTGATCGCGGTCATCATCGCGGTGCTGACGATGCTCGCCGCCGCCGGCCCCCTGTCGCGCTTCCTCGAAAAGAACCCGACGGTGGTGATGCTCGCCCTCGGCTTCCTCCTCATGATCGGCATGACGCTGATCGCCGACGGCTTCGGCTTCCACGTCCCGAAGGGCTACATCTACGCCGCCATGGCCTTCTCGACGCTGGTCGAGGCCCTCAACATCTTCGCCCGCCGCAAGCGCCGCCTCGACGCCGCGCTGGAAAGCGGCGCGACCCCCGTCGCCGAGGCCATCCGGCGCGGTCACTGACCGGGGCGCAGGGGTTGAGCGTGGCGGCAGGCCGTGTACGCTCGGACAGCACTCATGTCCGGGACAACCGATGGACGCCACGCTTCAGACGGTCGCCGACCGCTCGCCGGCTCCCACGGCCGGCGAGGTCCTCCTCGAGGTTCGCGACGTCTCCCTCGCCTTTGGCGGCGTGAGAGCGATCCGCGGCGTGTCGTTCGACATCCGCCGCGGCGAGATCCGCGCCATCATCGGCCCGAACGGTGCCGGGAAGACGTCGATGCTCAACGTCATCAACGGCTTCTACCACCCGCAGGACGGCACGATCACCTACAAGGGCCGGCCGCGGAAACGGATGCGCCCGTACGATGCGGCGGCGTCGGGAATCGCCCGCACCTTCCAGAACGTCGCCCTCTTCAAGGGGATGACGACCCTCGACAACATCATGTCCGGCCGCACGCTGAAGATGCACGCAGGCTTCCTGTGGCAGCTCGTCCGCTTCGGCCCGGCGCTCTCTGAGGAGATCGAGCACCGGAAGCGCGTCGAGGACATCATCGACTTCCTCGAGATCGAGGCGATCCGCAAGACGCCCGTCGGCAAGCTCCCCTACGGGCTGCAGAAGCGGGTGGAGCTCGGCCGCGCGCTGGCGATGGAGCCCGAGCTCCTGCTTCTCGACGAGCCGATGGCCGGCATGAACCTCGAGGAGAAGGAGGACATGTGCCGCTTCATCCTCGACGTGCGGGAGGAGTTCGGCACCACGATCGCCCTCATCGAGCACGACATGGGCGTCGTCATGGACATCTCGGACCGCGTGGTCGTGCTCGACTACGGCGAGAAGATCGCCGACGGGACGCCCGACGAGGTCCGCGGGAATCAGGCGGTGATCGACGCCTATCTTGGCCTCGCGCACTAAGGGCGCGGGGCCGAGCCGGCTAATCCTCGCTCGGCTCGACCGCGTCGGCGATGCCGTAGCGGCGCATCTTCACGTAGAGGCTCTGGCGGCTAAGGCCGAGGAGCTCCGCCGCCGACGCGCGGTTGTCGCCGGAAAGCTCCAGCGCCGCCTCGATGCACATCCGCTCGATCGTGTCGGTGGTCTCGCGCACGATCTCCTTCAGCGGGACGCGGCCGACCAGATCAGCAAGCTGCTGCGCCGAACGCGTCGCAAGCGCCGGCTCCGGGAAAGACGCATGCCGGATCGAAAGGCCGACGAGATCGAGACCGCCATCGCGCACGCGCGCCGCGGAGACCTCCACCTCCATCGACTGGCCGAGCTCGCCCTGGACGACGGTCGCGAAGGCGCGCAGCGTCCCCGCCTCCGACAGGGCGGAACGGATCACCGAGACGTCGACCCCCGGCCGGCCGAGCCAAGAATCGAGCGGCGAACCGATGATCCGGTCCGGCGCCGCAACCTCGGTCATGGCGATAAAGGCGTTGTTGGCGGCAAGGATCACGAACGCGGCATCGGTGACGACGAACGCGTCGGGCATCGCCTCGATCACGCGGCCGAGCCGCGCCTCCGGGGTGAGTGCTGGCGCAGGCGCCCCGGCAAGGCGGATGACGAGCCCGCCCGGCTCGTGCCTTAGCGGGGCGATGACGAGGCGCCCGACCTCGGCGTCGATCACGCGCGTGCCGCCGCCGAGGCGCGCCGCCGTCAGCACCTCGGCGAAGCGCTCGCGCTCGGCGGGGGAGACGATGTCGGTCGCCCGGCGTCCAGTGAGGCGGTTCAGCTGCGACCAGAGCGCTTCGGAGGCCGCGTTGGCCTCGCCGATGCGGTCGTTGGAGGCGACGAACAGGACCGGCTCGTCGGAGAGGCGGAAATACTGCCGGTAGCGCGCTTCGGAGGCCCTGAGCCGCCCATACTCGCGCTCGGCATTGCGCTGCGCGGTGAGAAGGCGGCGCTGCGCCAGCGCCAGAGGCGACAGGTCGCGGCCGACAGCGATGAAACGGTCGCCGGAAATGCTCGCCGACGTGTAGCGGACCGGGAGGTCATCCGCGCCCGGGCGCGGATGGTTGACTTGCGCCGGCTGGGAGACGATGTCGCCCGGCGAAAGGGCGAGGAGGCGCTGCACCTTCGGGCGGCTCTCGTCCGTCACCGTGTCGATGAAGGGACGCCCCACCCAGTCCTGGAAGGCTTCGCGCGGAAGGTCGGGGTCGCTGACGGCGAGATCGCGCACGATGCCGCCGCGGTCGATGATGAGCGCGACGTCGGCGGCCGAGGTGATGAGCGCGCCGACGGTGTCCGGCGCCAGCTGCTCGAACGCCTCCAGCTCCAGATGGAAACCGACGTTGGCGCCGGTGGACGCGTCCATCACGGCCGCCATGGCGCGGTCACGCCGGTCGGTCGCCGCAACGTCCGGCCGCCGCGGAGCTTGCCGTCACGCCACACCCTGGTGGGCGCGTTCATCGGAAGCGACCTGCCGGGGAGAGCCATCCGTTGGCGATCCCCACCGCGCTCCGCCCGTCGCGGGCGACGGCATCGGCGCCGATGATGGTCACAAGGTCCGCCTGCCGGTCGAACGCCGGCCCGCCCACGAGCACGCGCACGCCTCGGTTCGTCGATTCGCGGCGAACGGCTTTGATGGTCTTCCTCGCTTCCTCGGCGAGGGTGTCGAATCCCAGTGTCAGTCCCACGCAGGCGAACCACCCCCTCGAAACGGCGTCCACCAAGGCCGCACGATCGGCATGGGGCTCATACTGGACGTCCCACCGCGCAACACGGAAGAAATGGTCGACGATGGCCAGTCCCAGCGTGTGGTCCTCTCCCGGCGTTCGTCCGAGAAGGATCCGACGGTTGGGCAGCGACTCGTCCGAGCCAGGGTCCGCCAATCCGAGGAGGACCTGGTGGAGCGTGCCGAGGCCGATCGTCACCTCCATGAAGTCACGCGTGTCGTTCTCCCAGTCGACCCCGAGCAGGCGGGCAGCGGGCGCGATGATGTTGAGTAGCCCATCGCCTATCGTGCCACCCGAAATCAAGTGGCATGCTAGATATTGCTCGACGACCCTCGTTTCGCCGGCCACCGCGGCCTCGGCGACCGCAGTCACCAGGTCCGCCTCCGCGGCCTTGTAAGGCCGGCCGCTCGGCGCTGTCAGCGTGAGGAGACGGGGGACGATCTCGGCCTCGATGGCCGATACGAAGCGCTCGCTCCATTCGGGCATGGTGGCTTCGTCGGGGGGAGGTGTTGAGCGCCAGCGCTCGAGGATTGCCGGTACGGTAGGCAAGCTGGCATCTCCCCTCGTACCGTCGGCGACCGCCACGCGGTCAACGTCGGATGGTAGCGGCTCCGCCCCTTCGCGCCCGTCAACCATGGCCGATCTCCTGGTTGTCTCGAAGGCAAGCCTAACCTTATCGGAACGTCCTGGCGAGAGGCGCGCGGGCCCGTGTGGGCCGGGGCCGGCGAGTGTCAAGTCTCGCACGACAAGCCAGACTTGGACAAGTGTAGAGCGCACTTTCACCTTACATATTTGACCGTCAACTTAGATTGACACTCGCGCGCGCCACGCATACGCTTTTCGAGATCGGCGGCCCGGTTTTGCGGCAGCCGTTCGCACAGGGGGGAGGCGGAATGGCGCACGGGCCGGCATCGATCGCAGGCGACCGGACGCGCGGCGGAGCCACCCCAGGGGTGGCGAGCCGGAGCCACAGCCGCCCGTCATCACGTCCAATTTACACGCCCGCAGAACGCGCCCGGCGAGACGCCACGCGCTGGACCCTCGTCCAAGGCATCCTCGCGCCCGTCCAGTTCCTCGTCTTCCTCGTCAGCCTCTCGCTCGTCCTCTACGCGCTCGCCACCGGGCACGGTGAGACGGCCGCGGCGGTGTCGGTCGTGGTGAAGACGCTCGTCCTCTACGCAATCATGATCACCGGCGCCGTCTGGGAGCGGGCCGTGTTCGGCCAGTACCTCTTCGCCCCCTCCTTCTTCTGGGAGGACGCGGTGTCGATGGTGGTGATCGCGCTCCACACGGCCTACCTCGTCGTCCTCCTCGCCGGCGTCTGGCCGGCATCGGCGCAGCTCACCCTCGCCCTCGCCGCCTATGCGGCCTACGCCGTCAACGCCGCACAGTTCGTCATCAAGATGATGGCGGCGAAGCGCGCCGAGACCCACTCCGCGGGAGCGCTCGCATGAACGCGCCCGCCCGCGTCACCCCGAACCCCGGCTGCGACCGCCCGATCCTGCGCGAGCGGGGCCAGCGCGAGGTGTTCTGCGGCCTCACCGGGATCGTCTGGCTCCACCGCAAGATCCAGGACGCGTTCTTCCTCGTCGTCGGGTCGCGCACCTGCGCCCACCTCCTCCAGTCCGCCGCGGGCGTGATGATCTTCGCCGAGCCGCGCTTCGGGACCGCCATCATCGACGAGCGCGATCTCGCGGGGCTTGCCGACTGCAACGACGAGCTCGACCGCGTGGTGCTCGAGCTCCTCGCCCGCCGGCCGGACATCAAGCTCCTCTTCCTCGTCGGCTCCTGCCCCAGCGAGGTCATCAAGCTCGACCTTTCGAAGGCAGCCGAGCGCCTCAACGCCACGCACTTTCCCGATACCCGCGTTCTCGCCTACTCGGGGTCCGGGATCGAGACGACCTTCACCGAGGGCGAAGACGCCTGCCTCGCGAGCCTCGTCCCGACGCTTGCGGACGCCGCGAACGGGGCCGAGCGGCTCCTCCTCGTCGGCGCCCTGCCGGACATGGTGGAGGACCAGTTCGTCCGCTTGCTTGCGGAGATGGGGATCGCGGCCGACGTCCTCCCCGCCCGCCGCGCCGGCGCTCAGCCCGCGATCGGCCCCGGCACGCGCTACCTCCTCCTGCAGCCGTTCCTGACCGAGACCGCCCAGCGCCTCGAGGGGCGCGGCGCACGGCACATCCCGGCGCTGTTCCCGTTCGGCGCCGTCGGCACGCACGGCTTCCTCCAGGCCGCGGCCGACGTGTTCTCCGTTCCGCGCGAGCGGTTCGAGGCCGTCGTCGCCGCGCCCGAGCGGCGCGCCCGCGAGGCGGTGGCGCGCTACGGCGAGGCGCTCGCCGGGCGGACGATCACGTTCCTCCCCGACTCGCAGCTGGAGCCGCCGCTTGCCCGCTTCCTCTCCGAGGAGTGCGGCATGGAGCCGATCGAGGTCGGCAGCCCCTATATCCACGCCCGCCATCTCGCGGCCGAGCTCGACCGGCTGCCCGCGACGGTCCTCCTCTCCGAGGGGCAGGACGTCGACCGCCAGCTCGACCGCGTCCGCGCCGCGCGGCCGGATCTCACGGTCTGCGGCCTCGGCCTCGCCAACCCGCTCGAGGCGGAGGGGCTTCGCACGAAGTGGGCGATCGAGCTCGTCTTCTCCCCGATCCACGGCTTCGAGCAGGCCGGCGACCTCGCCGAGCTCTTCGCGCGCCCCCTCCGCCGGGCGGAAAGGCTCGGCGCATGAAGCTCAACCTGTGGACCTACGAGGGCCCCCCGCACGTCGGCGCGATGCGCGTCGCGACCGCGATGAAGGGCCTCCACTACGTTCTCCACGCCCCCCAGGGCGACACCTACGCCGACCTCCTCTTCACGATGATCGAGCGGCGCGACCACCGCCCGCCCGTCACCTACACGACCTTCCAGGCACGCGACCTCGGCGGTGACACGGCCGAGCTTTTCAAGAATGCCTGTGCCGAGGCTTACGAGCGCTTCCAGCCGGAGGCGATGATCGTCGGCGCCTCCTGCACGGCCGAGCTGATCCAGGACGATCCGGGCGGCCTCGCGAAGGCGCTGAACCTTCCCTGCCCCGTGATCCCGCTGGAGCTCCCGAGCTACCAGAAGAAAGAGAATTTCGGCGCGGCGGAGACGTTCTACCGCCTGACCCGCGCGCTTACCGCCCCCGCGCCGGCGGAGGGCCGCGTCCGCGCCTCCTGCAACATTCTCGGCCCGACGGCGCTCGGGTATCGCCACCGCGACGATCTCGTCGAGGTGCGGCGGATCCTCGACCGGCTCGGCATCGCGGTGAATGTCGTCGCCCCGCTCGGCGCGCGGCCGTCCGACCTGGTGCGCCTCCCCGCGGCCGGCTTCAACGTGGTCCTCTACCCCGAGACCGCCGAGCCCGCCGCACGCTGGCTCGAGAAGACCTTCGCCCAGCCGCGCACGACGACGGTGCCGATCGGCGTCAACGCCACGCGCGCCTTCATCGAGGAGGTGGCGAGCCTCGCCGGCGGCGACCCCGCACCGGCGCTGGAGGACGACGCGAATCGCCTCCCCTGGTGGTCTCGCTCGGTCGATTCCACCTACCTCACCGACAAGCGCGTGTTCGTGTTCGGCGACGCGACCCACGCGCTCGCCATCGCCCGCCTCGCGCGGGACGAGCTCGGATTCCGCGTGGTCGGCCTCGGCTCCTACGACCGCACCTTCGCCCGCGACATCCGCGCCCTCGCCGCCGAGCTCGAGATCGAGCCGACGATCACCGACGACTACCTCGAGGTCGAAGCCGCGATCGCCGCCGTCCGCCCCGAGCTCGTCCTCGGCACGCAGATGGAGCGGCATATCGCCAAGCGCCTCGGCATCGCCTGCGCAGTGATCTCGGCGCCGGTGCACGTCCAGGACTTCCCGGCCCGCCACTCGCCGGTGATGGGCTTCGAGGGCGCCAACGTCCTCTTCGACACCCTTGTCCACCCTTTGACCATGGGCCTCGAGGAGCACCTCCTCGCCATGTTCCGCGACGATTTCGAGTTCTCCGACGAAGCGGGGGCCTCCCACCTCGCTGCGCTTGCGCCGCTGCCGGCTCCGCCGGTCGCGTCGTCGGAGAACCCATCGGGGAGCGTCCCGATCCAGTGGGACGAGAACGCAGCGAAGGAGCTCAAGAAGATCCCATTCTTCGTGCGCGGGAAGGCGCGAAGCAACACGGAGCGGTTTGCCACCGAGCGCGGTCTCTCCGCCATCACCGTCGAGACGTTGTACGATGCGAAAGCCCACTTCGGACGCTAACGCGACCCCCATCAAGGTGGTGATCGTCACACTCGACAATCACCTCGCGAGGACGGCCGCCCGGGCGGAGGCACGGCTGAAGCCGAAGCTTCCGGGCCTGACGATCACGCTCCACGCCGCGGGCGTCTGGCACGATGCGCCGGACCGGCTCGAGGCCGCGAAGCGCGACATCGCCAAGGCCGACATCATCGTCGCGACGATGCTCTTCCTCGACGAGCACATCCGCGCGATCCTTCCCGCGATCGAGGCCCGCCGCGCCGATGCGGACGCCGTGGTCGCCTTCCTCGCCGCCGGCGAGGTGATCCGCCAGACCCGCCTCGGCAAGTTCGAGATGGGCGGCCCGCAGTCGACCGCGATCCGCCTCCTCAAGAAGCTCCGCGGCTCGAACAAGCCGAACCAGTCGTCCGGCGCGAAGCAGCTCAAGATGCTGCGCCGCCTGCCGCGGCTCCTCAAGTTCATCCCGGGCACGGCGCAGGACGTCCGCGCCTACTTCCTCGGCATGCAATACTGGCTCGGCGGCTCGGAAGAGAACATCGCCGGCCTCGTCGGCCATCTCGTCAGCCGCTACGCTGCCGGGCCGCGGGCGACCCTGCGCGAGGCGCTCGCCGTCAAGGCGCCCGTCGAGTATCCGGACGTCGGCCTCTACCACCCGCGCCTGCCGGGCGGGATCGGCAGCGACGTGGACGCCGTCCGCCGCGTCTCCCGCGCCTACGCTCCGTCATCGCGCGAAAGCAGCGGCTGCGGCGCGTGCGAGCGGTCCAGTAAGTCCTGCCCCGCCACCTGCCCGCGCGCCGGCGCCAAGGTCGCACAGAGCCTGCCGCCGCGCGTCGCCGCGCTCGCCGCTGGCCGCACCGTCGGCCTCCTCCTCATGCGCGCCTACATCCTCTCCGGCGACCGCGCGCACTATGACGGGATGATCGAGGCGCTCGAGGCGCGCGGCCTCACCGTCGTCCCCGCCTTCGCCGCCGGGCTCGACAACCGCCCCGCCGTCGACGCCTACTTCCGCGACGCGAGCGGCCGGGCGACGGTCGACGCGATCATCTCCCTCACCGGCTTCAGCCTCGTCGGCGGGCCGGCCTACAACGACGCCGGCGCCGCGGCCGAAACGCTGACCGCGCTCGGTGTGCCGTACATGGTCGCCCAGCCGCTCGAATTCCAAGCGATCGGCGACTGGGGCCGCAACGCGCAGGGGCTCCTCCCCGTCGAGGCGACCATGATGGTCGCGATCCCCGAGATCGACGGCGCGACCAATCCGCAGGTGTTCGGCGGCCGCTGCACCGACTGCAACGAGATGGTGGCGATCGCCGAGCGCGCCGCCCGCCTCGCCGGCCGCGCGGCGCGGATGGTCGCCCTCGGCGCGTCGTCGCGGCAGGAGCGCCGGCTCGCCATCGTCCTCTTCAACTTCCCCCCGAACGCCGGCGCGACGGGCACCGCCGCCTTCCTCGCCGTCTACGAAAGCCTCTTCAATACGCTCCGGGCGTTGCACGAGGCTGGCTACAGCGTGGACGTGCCGGAGAGCGTCGATGCCCTCCGCGCCGCGATCCTCGACGGCAACCGCGAGCGCTACGGCGCCGGCGCCAACGTCGCCCACCGCATTCCGGCGGGCGAGCATGTGGCCCGCGAGCCGCACCTTCGCGAGATCGAGGCCCAATGGGGCGCCGCCCCCGGCCGCCACCAGACCGATGGCGCCACGCTCCACGTCTACGGCGCCGAGTTCGGCAACGTCTTCGTGGGCATCCAGCCCGGCTTCGGTTACGAGGGCGACCCGATGCGCCTCCTCTTCGAGGGCAACTTCGCGCCGACCCACGCCTTCTCCGCCTTCTACCGGCACCTGCGCGAGAATTTCGACGCCGTCCTCCACTTCGGCACCCACGGCGCGCTGGAGTTCATGCCCGGCAAGCACGTGGGCCTCTCCGCCGACTGCTGGCCGGACCGGCTGATCGGCGACCTGCCCAACATCAACCTCTACGCCGCGAACAACCCCTCGGAGGGGATGCTCGCCAAGCGCCGCGCCGCCGCGACCCTCGTCGGCCACCTCACCCCCGCCGTGACCGAGGCGGGGCTCTACACGGGCCTCGCGAGCCTCAAGGCCTCGATCGACCACTGGCGCAAAGAGGACGAGGCGGGCCGCACCGCCGCCCTCGCCGAGAC
>JACLAD010010888.1_pt1 | contig 17073 bp, 16 predicted proteins | sample 8027901 | NCBI WGS metagenome assembly JACLAD01 (sample SAMN15725071, study PRJNA655200) | protist metagenome | isolation source: fluorescence activated cell sorting (FACS) single amplified genomes of... | place: Spain: Blaines Bay Microbial Observatory, Mediterranean Sea | collected 2016-07-05 | reverse complement strand
GTTTTGATGTCCGAATGTAGCCTTGAAATTCCTGCCTAGCGGGCATTGAGGCGGAGGCAGTATCACTAAACATGATAGTTTCAACTTGGCGGTCTCGCGCTCAAAATATCAAAAAATCTGCTTCTCGTCGGCGTGGATTGTTGCTAAAATGTCCACATCAAATGACGGAAACCGACCGTCGAAAAAATTAAACAAGAGAACAATCATAAACAAAAATTAAATGCAAAAAATAAAAAAATCGTACCCAGCATCATTTTGGCACCATCCTTGCCATCCTTTCCAGTCTTGTACTTATCCACGATACCTTTGTACATCTGATCCTCTTTACCAGTATACTTCGCAAACAAGCCAGGGTTCTTATCCCCACTTGGATATAAATCAGACAATTTCTCCGGGTTGTACTTTTTGTACAATTCCTCGATTAAATACCGGTAGACCTCCGCGACGTAAGGGGCTGTTTTTCCATTGACGTTTTTGGTGTTTGGTTCAAACCCTGGTTGGTAGCGGAATTTCGCTGGGAGTGGCTTATGCTCGAATTGAGGGTTGACGTCTACTTTGTATTTTTCGCAGATGCCGACGTACAATTCCTGCTCCTTTTCATAGTACTTCTCAATCAATTTACGAATACCCGGGATCTTAGCCTTGTTATGCTTGAGATAAATTTCCTCAATCAAATCATGGTACACCTTTTGCACGTTATCCATAGGCGTGAAATTGCCCTTCTTTGTATCACGCGGTGGGAGTGGTTCGGGTTCAATTCCATACTTTTTACAGATGCCATCGTAAAAGAATTCCTCCTGCCCGTTCCATTTGTTGGATAAGCGGGGGAGGGATGGGAGCTTGTCGGGTGCTTTCTTGAGGTAGATGTCTTTGATGCGTTGTTCTAGGATTTGGCGGTGGGCGTACCACGGAGGGTTTTTATCCTCTCGCTCTACACCATATCGGAGGCAGATACCGTCGTATAGTGATCGAAGCTTTGGACCAATATCAGGCGCGACCGCGTATTTATCCAATTCATCATCAACCTGGGAAAGCTTTTCTGAATCGTGCTTCTTGTACACCCTTTCGAGTAGGATTTTATAGTACGCGCGATCATCCTTTGCAGTTCGAAGTGCTTCTGATTCACCGGAGGCGTCACCATTAGCTGCATTCTCCAACGCTGTCTTGTATCCCTTAAGCTCTCGCTCATTACCTACCTGCCGACGGAATTCTTGCAACTCCTCCGGTGTAACACGGTACTTCTCCACAACAACCTCGACATACTTGAAAATAGCATCCTTTTCCTTGTGAGCCTTAATGTGATCTGCGACCTTGCTGATCTTTTCTTGCTTGTCTTTCGGGTTGCATTTATATTCATAAACTTTTTTGATGACCTCTTCTAATTCTTCGTCAGAAGCTCCTGCAATTGCTGTTTTCAAATCTTCAACGGCGTCGTTCTTGGATGAGTTGTTGGATTCGATCCAGTTGGTTGCGGTATCCCATGCCTTTGGTGCGCCGCGGATGAGGGAAGGATCGGCGATGGCGAGGCGGCATGCACGACTATAAGCATCAGCAAGAAGACTGGAAGCCTTTTCGGGGTCGCTCATAACTAACTGAGCCAAACCCTTAATCTCCTTCTTGGCGACTTCATCATCTTCCGCGCGGGCTAGTAAAAAGCATGCCTCTAGTAGCAACTTCTCAGTCGGCCACGACTTTGGCTTCTTATGCCCAGCAGCAAATAAATCACGAAGAGAAGCTTCAGGTACAGTGCTAGTGTTTTCAGAACTCTCCGATGCTTTATGAGCGCGGTCGCGTTCAATCTTTTGTGCAAATGCAACGAGTTCACCGAGACGACGCTTTGCGGGATCGGCCTCTGCTCTCGTTTTCTCCTGTGCAGGGTCTCTATTTGTACCTGGACAAATCGAAAAAATGTTTTCCACACAAACAATATTTGTTCTGATCAAAACGAATACTGTCATATTGATCGTCTATGTCGACTCAAAATGTTACGGGGAAAACAAAGAAACCATAATGCAACACATAATGTTTTGATTTTTGTTTGATGTATTACTTGCTGATCGAGCGCGGTCTCGCTTTTTCTTATGGGATTTGTCCATACCAGGAGGTGCCAATTGCTGCATCGGCGGCATTCCTTTGCCCATCGGCATGGGCATACCTTTGCCCCCCATCATCTGCATCATTTGAGGATTCATACCTACGCAAAAAAACAAAAACATTGATGCATTAGTAGGGTAATGTGCCCTTCTTTCATTTCCTATGCTCATTTTCCAACAAAATTCGAAAACTAAACCGGGGAAAAAAACGTCCCGAAACGCTTGGAAAAAACACCAGGCAGAGGCCCACCGCTAGAAATTCCGTTGAAGAGATATTGCCCGTACTGAAGTTGGCATGCCATTCCTTGGAACTCCAAGAAGTTGTTGTCTACTAACACCAAATGCGTGTGACTAGGGGCAGTGCATAAGATTCGATGCGGGAATACGTGAGCGGCGCAGGTCGATAACATGCTTTATCAAGCGCCTCATCGCTTCTGCTGACCATGCGCGAGACTACAAAAGCGCTCGTCTCAAATTTGATGTATTGCTTGCGCGCGCGAACAAAAATGCAAAACCCAAAAAATATCGTGAGCATGATTGGAGGATTCATACCAATGCAAAAAAGATTAATGTAGCACGGTTCTCAATTCTTTTTCATTTCCTGCACCAATTCTGTACGAAAACAAAGCCTAAAGCATATCCAGGAAAATTGGAACGCTCTGGAAAACGCATGGAAGAAAATGTGCCAAAAGCTAATGACAATAATTACTTTGAAGGAATTCGCCCGCACTGGCCAGATTCATTACAACCCCAAACGAAAATATGAGCTTTTGCACGCTGCCTCAGCGGCGTCGTCGCCCTGAGCAAAACTGCCAATCTTTTAATTCGCTATGGCAACTTGATCGAAATCAATCAAGTTTGCAGGTTTTTTAAAACATTCGCGCAAGGAAAATTGAAAAAATTATAAATAAGCAAACCTGGAGGCATCATTCCGGGCATCATTTGAGGTGGCATTCCCTTTGGACCACCTTTTCCCTTCCCCATCATCAGGTTCGGATTAAAATGTGGCATACCTTCAAAAATCAAAAAAATGTTTATCAAAACTTGCCAAATATGTAGTATTTTTATATGTTTTTGATGAAAAACAACAAAATAATTGAAAAATGTTTTTTGAAAAATTTCAAAAACTGTTTTTTTGGTGTGACCGGGATGTGAAGAAAATGTTTTTTTGGAATCTGACATCTCGAATTCAATAAGTCATACATTTTGTGGCATTATTTCCTTTCTTTTTCTATAAATTTTTCAATTTTGATGAAAATATTACCTTTTCCAGGCATCATGGGCATACCAAAAGGCATTCCCTTGGGCCCGCCTTTTCCTTTGCCCATCATAAACGGGTTGAATGGCATGCCTTTTCCCTTGCCGGCTCCTTCATCTTCGCTGTCGGATGAGCTGGAATCAGAAGAACTACTAGATGATGAAGAGGACTGATCGCGCTTTCTGCGTTTTGTCTTTCGACGTTCCTTCTTCCTCTTAGTATCTTTTCTCTTGCTTCTATTGGTTTCGCTAACCCTCGACCGGCTCTCATTATTACCATTCATCCCGCTAATCATGCGCGCTTTACTTTTGAGATCATCACATCCATCTCCAATATTTTCTTCAGGTTCCCATGTGGTTTCAGGGAAACCCTTCCATTTTACCTACAATACAACCAAAACAAAATATGTTTGTCATACGAAAAAACATTTTTTGTTTCCAATGTTTGTCTTATGATGCTCTGTACAAAAAACATTTTTTGTTTCCATGCGATCTGTACCACAAAATGCATTTATATCGCGTGAAAACATTTTGCAAAAAAATGTTTTTTGCTAGCGTTACATTGCGTGAAAACATTTTTGGAAAAATGTTTTTTGGGTTGTCCAATTTGGTAAATTTTCGAAAAAATCTGAAACGTGACAAAATTGTGATTTTTCATGCATTTTGGAAGTATTTCAATGATTTTTGTGTGATTTGTACCTCATAGTATGGTTTACCATCTTCCATTTTGAAGTTCACGAGATCTTGGACCTCATATTGACCTTCGCCCTCTCCAGTCATGATTGATTCTTAAAAATTAGTGTATTATAATTGTATGTCTTAAAAATATTACCGTAACCGAAAATTGTGTATATGAAGTACTATTATATATCTGGATAAGTAGTATTTTGATTCAATTTGATACTTCTTCAGGTTGTGAAAAAGGAGAAATATCGTAACTACCGAAGCAGTACTGTATATTGCAAATTGTAGCAGCAGCAGGACGTCGTCATAATTACCACCATGTATTATTGAAAATATTGAAATGAATGGATGTGGGTGTATGGATTAAAGTGATGAACCAATCCCGAACGTTGTTTTTGAAAGACACACGATGTACAAATGTTATAATAATATTCTGTTTTGACAATGGTACGTAATTCTACATTCTACTTCCTAACTCTACACTGTCTGCCAATGACGTTACAAACAACAAACGACAAAGAATGGAAAACGATTAAATGGATTTGTACAGCTCTAACACTGCAATCCAAACTTGGAAAATAAAGATTTAATTGCTGCTCATGAAAGAATATGAGACTTGCTCTACAGAATGCATTCGTTGCTTTATTACATTGTCCATGATTGTGTTGCCTTCTTGAATTAATTCTTCTCGACTGGGATGTTCTATATATGGCGGAGGTGGCGGTACGACCTCAAACAATCAAATGAAAATACGGAAAACGAATCTTCTGGAAAAAAACATTTCTTGACGCTTTGAAAATCCATCGCATCGGTGGAAACTGCAGAAAAACTAAGGTTTCGAAAAATATGTTTTTGGTGAGTTGACTAAAAAATAGAATCGCATCGGTTGAAACTCAAGAAAAACGCACATTTTCGAAAAACGTTATTCTCTGATTCAAAAAAATGTTTGTTACCTCTCTTCGCATGATTCTACTCCAGTCAGCAAATTCGCCGACTGGGCCATAACCCGGTTCGTATCCTCTGGTTACAATATTCCTATGCGGTGTTACCATCCCTTCAGTCTCAACTAATACAGGTACACCAGTGTTTACCTTCTTCTGCTGAAATGCGACTTCAAACTTCCTCTTCAAGTTAACATTATTTTGATTCACCGATCTACTCCTATCCCAAACCGGTGGTGGAGGTGCAAATGCTCCGATAGATGTATTGACTGTATTAGTTGATGTTGTGCAGTCTACAAATTCAAAATGATTGTTATTTCGCTGTTGGATATTGGTAAATCTTGGTGCGAGACTTTCTTGTTCTTGTTCATCTTCGCTTTCGGAATCTGAACTTTCGCTACTACTGGATGAATCTGATGACAATTCAATATACCTCGGCGCAAGGCTTACACGCTGAACTTCACTAGCACCAGAATCGCTTGCACTGCTACTTGATGCATCATTTATAGGTTGAATTGCTGATGGAATATTCTCAAATGTCGGTGCCAGACTAACTGCTGCTGGAGTAAATCTTGGTGCTAAACTCCTGCTCTCCTCCGGTTGAACAGCATTTTGAATGTTATTGAATCGCGGTCCGAGACTTCCACTTCCCATTAATGCATTATGAATAGTGCTAATATTACTCGCTGCAATTGCATTAATCACAATCCCCGGCTCCTCTCCTTGTCCTAACCTTGCAGATTCATGATTAATATGCACCCTAATCCTGCTATTAAAAACATTTTCCGCACGAGGTAGTAAGATATGCTCTCCCAATAATTTACGGTGGATGTCCAACACGCCGATGTCGTTTTCATTTTCAGAAAGGCTGGAGCAGGAGGAGCTGCTGTCACTGTCGATGCATGTGGAAGACGTGGTCTCTGCCGTGATTTTCGGCTCCAGGAAGTAGTCATCTGTGAGGAGGAATTGTTTTGCGATGTTTAATGCCTGAATGCGGAAGGTGTCAAACTGTTCTTGGTTGATGTGAGGGACTGGTCGGTATTGGTAATGTGGCGTTCTTGTCCAGCCGAGGTTTTGTGCTTGGGTGAGGTCAAACACTGATAGAGATAAATCTGGTGTGCAGCAGATCCATTGCGTGTCATTAATCCGCATGATGAGAATGATTTCAATCCAGTGATTATCTTGGAAGGTAGCACACGAGATGCCCGGCGAGCGGAATTGAACGTTTGGGAGAATGTTTTCTGTTTGATATGTAGGCAAATTGTACAGAGGAGCAGGATACCTGAAAAAACATTTTTTGATTGGGTACTAATTCAAAAAACATTTTTTGGAAATCGAAAACATTTTTGAATATGATGACTGAAAAAACATTTTTTGAAAATATGTACCAGCGAGGTAAGAATGAATTCACGGGGCGGTCGGCGAATTTTGGTTGGATGTATATGTATTTGGTTCGGTCATCGCTAATCTTGAAACGATGGAGATGGTCTTGGATAATGGTATTGTCTGCGTCCCGCGGCGGTGCTAAGACCCCGCCTTGCGGCTGGTGGACAATATCGCACATTTGTGTCAATTAATTCGAAAGATATCAAATTGGAAATTGTTGCGACAATTTCGAGATTAGTAAATGAATTCTTGAAAAGAATCGAAGAATAGACAAGACGCGCGCGCCTGGGGAGAGAATGGTGAGACCGTTGAATTACCGAATCATACAAAGAAAATACGCAACTGTTTATCCATATCTACAACAACCAAAACTAACAAATGACGCAAATGTTTTAGTCAATTTACGGATTAGATCTTAACTGTCCGCCTCGAGATAATGCGTCTCTGATCAATCCGCGACTTCGCTCAATGTTGACCTGTACCATATGTTTATCCTTCGTCTGCAAAAGCTCTTCCAATTCCTGCGTCAGCGTCTGAGCGTCCTGATGCCTTGAAACTCTCCGTGCCCACTTTATACGAGATCGCAGACTATTCATTCGCTTGACCATCGATGCAGCATGATCGTCGGCACGTTTGAAAAAAGGTTGGCGGCCTTTGAAAGATAGTGTTTGTTTGTACATATCTGCCATGTTTTCTCTCGTGAAATTCAGAACTATAGTCGCAATCGCTTTTTTCTCAACAAGACGCGGAAATAATTTTGACATCAGCCTCTGAGCACTTTCAACGGACTCTAGTCTCCATTGCCAAGAATTGTCTGACATTCTGTGCGTTTCCCGAAAAACGTTGCCCGCGGGATATCCATGAGAATGCAAGAAATCGCGAAGGGACTGCAACATTGCCTGGTTGTTCGATGTCATAAAAAGACGCATACAGTAATACCCTCGACCAGGCAAAGTCACGGAACCTTGAACATCGAATAATCCAGCGGCTTGCTCCCAACTGGTTACTCGTGCATCTTCACTGTAACCAAGTGCGGAACCATTTTTTGTTAACTCCTTACGCTCCGATATGCTCAATTCTTTTGACCGACTTATGAACTCGAACAGTTCTCGCTTACCAGATGGTACCGACGATAACAAACGGGCTGCCCGTCGAGCTTGCTCACCGGACACGGTCCATTTGAAACTCGGACTGTACATGGCTCCTTGCCAAGGTCCTTTGCCTCTAGTCAAGCGGCCGCCGAACAAATGAACGAACTGCACCAAGCGGTCGATTGTTTGTTCTTTGCGGCAGGACTGGATAACCGGGCAACCAGAGCTGAAAAAAACAGTTGAACGCACTGCAAGACACATGGCGATTACTTTCATCGACGCTTCGTCGGGTATTTCCCCTCTGTCCACTGCTGACTCTTGTACACGGTACGGCAGCTGATACTCCTGACCATTGTATTTCAAAATGTCGCTGATTGGCACAACCAAATTTCGCAATAATCCTTTGTACCGCAACAATCGCCGTTCATTTGCAACATAATCACAATTTCTCGGCCTTACCGCATTGCAAAATCTACGTGCATTGACACGTAACATTCTATAAATTGAAACTGTACTGAAAAAATGTCTATTCAGGAACAACACAAACAAATGTATGATGTTGAGATCATCGCAATCAACGTGAGCGCAAAACAGCTCCTTTATCAAGAAAATCGCGAATGTACTTGCGCATGTGTATTGCCACATGGTGATCAACGTGCTGCTGGCGCTTGACACGTATTTCCTCGAGATCCTTCTCGTAAGATGCTCGTATCTCGGGCGTCAATTTCGTACGGCGAAGTAATCGATAATATCGTTGGCAAACATTGTGCCGTAAACGGAATAGATCATCTGTGTACGCATCACGGTAATGAAAAATCCTTGTGTTCGAATACTTCATCCTCAATTGTTTTATGCGAGTGCGGATTTCCACGAGATTGTGCCTTTCTAACTCAAGCGCCACGTTGACAATTTCGGCTTGTCTGGCAGACACATACGGCAGCATGCTTCGAATGATTGGTTTACATCTGCTGATGCCATACAACCTCCACTCCCAGCTATTCTCCTTCCAAGAATGTACGTCGCCCCCAGCAAAACCGTTGGATTCTAAAAAATGCTTGAAAGACTCAAGGACGTCACGATGCTTGGTCACCATACCAAGGCGCATATTTCCGTTGAAAGGCGTAGTCACCAGGACGCAACAATTGCTATCGAAAAGGGCTCCAGCCTGCTCCCATGTTGCTATGTGATCCTTTGATAAAGGTGGTGGATCGTTCTTCCAAATCTTGATATTGGCAGCCAATCTTACCTTGTCTGTTTTGCTAATAGACTTTGCAGATGCAACAGCTTGCAACGCCTTCTGGCGTGGGGAAGCAAAGGAACCTAAGACACTGGCAGCGCGCCTTGCTTTCGCCCCGGTGACACACCATCGGACAGTAGGAGACTCCGCTCCGTACGACGGATAGCACTTGATCAACGGCCCCCCGAAAACATCTGCGAATTCTTTTGCCCAATCAGCGTTTCCGCACGTCTGCGTTATTGTCAGCGTTGTTGATGTGAAATCACGGGACACAGCTAAATTGCCATTGGATCCGAAAAACGTGACCATACGACGGATTTGCTTATCATCAAGAGGCTTCTCCCCGTCCATGACTGGTTGTTCACATCTGTACGGTAGTTCAAATTGCTGACCGTGGGCATTGAAACATCCAGGGTGTGCGAGAACTAATCGACTCAACAAATGTTTAAGCCTGTTCACCCGCCTACTCGCGAATTCTGGATTACCAATTGCTACAGGTGACACCAAATTAGAACATTTCCGCGCATGGCTGTACATCGCACGAATCCTAAACATTCTGCAGGAAGAATGGCTGACCTTGAAATAATGAACAATCTTTGAACAACAAGCATGAGAACAATTTGAATTCGTTGCAACAACCAAACAAAGCAACTGACACAAATAATTATGTTGAAAAATAAATAGCGATATTATGGCGGCCGGAGATACGCTCCCCGACGCAATGCATCTCGTATCATTTCACGACTACGCAACAATCGATCCCTGCATTCGGCCATTTTCTTTTCTTCATGGACCTCCTGCATTCGCTGCAATAGCGCAACTTCCATTTCACTAGGCGCGTCTTCACCGAGTTTCATCCGCCGCCTTCTCTCTGTGTTTAGTTTGCGGCGTAAAATTGTATCAGCATCATCCATTCCGCTTAATTGTAAATGATTGCTGACCTGTTCCTTTTTCTCGCACAAGAGCGGACACAACTTTGTCAACAGTGCCTCACCATCACGCAACCGCCATCGATGAATCATCTTACCATTCCACATTTCCTTCTTGATCTCACCAAATGCCATATCCTGCGACCGCAAAAACCTCTGAAACGCTTCCAATATTGCTTTATCAGTCGACATCACCAGCTCACTTCTTTCGATATTACAATGCGCATCAAAAACTGCAGCAGCCTGCTCCCAACAATCCAACCACTCCCCCTGAACAGCATTCCTCTGCATACTCGTTGCATCCAACAATCTTTTCTCCGCCTTCGTCAACTCTAAATCAGCATCACTTGCCAATACTTCAAACACATGCTGCCGACTAGATTTCACACTTGTCAACAACCCCGCAACCATCCTTGCATTATCTCCAACCACCTTCCATTTCAAAACGATCGTTTCACTTGCGTGTATTACACTCGCCCTCTGCGCATTATCCAAAATCCCACCAAACAAATGCAAAAACTCAACCAACCTCCCACTACAACCAACCTCCCTTACCGTCTGAATCACCGGCACACCTCGATTCAACGACAAACTCCCTCTCACCGCAAGCGACGCAGCAATACCCTTCAACCGCCCTTCACTAATTTCGACCACCCTCTTCTGCTTCACAAAATACGGCAACTTATACTCTCTCCCAGCAACAGCAACCCTTGTAATCTGCGGCACAACCAGCTTATGCAACAAAACTTGATACTTCCTCAACCTTCTGTCAAGATTCATTGAATCATTTCTGTATAAAACTTTGAAATTTGAACAAAAACATAACAAAACACTTGACACATGAAAAACCACAACAAAAACAACAAAATGTGTAGCAAATTAATCAATTGTGATGTCATAAATAGAATTCATTCCATCACGCGACCGAAATCCCTCGCGCGATGCTTTTTTTGTTTTATATATGTATGTAATTGAAACAATTAATTTTTTAGCACGTTGAGATGCATGATAATAAGTTTTTGTTTTGTTCTACCAGAATTACGTTCTTATTTAATATTAAACAATCAAGAAAATTTGTAATTCAATGTCACACGTTCCGTTACACTTCTTCGTAAAAAATAGTATTGTACAGTTATTTGTTAGGTAGGCGAAACGAACCGTGTGCATCAAAATTTTGGATTGGTTTGGAAAGATATATAATTATCTGGTGCAGATTGTATTTGCACGGGAAAAAATATGTGGATGGTATTGTGGATTGAGAAATTCAAAATGGGTTATACTTTTCTTGCGGTTTCAACCTCAAGCGCGTGGGAACCTCGATTTTTCTTTTTACCCTTCTTTGATCCTGAACCCTTGGAATCAAGACTACTCGAAAATCCACCATTACTTGAATCAGCACTGCTGCCAAGCGCACTTCGAAAACTATCAGGCGATTCGGACTGCTGCGCTGCTGCACTTAAAAAACTCTTTGCACCGTGTTCAATCGGAATTGCCTCACTTTGTTCAGCCCTCAATGGGGGCGTTTTGGGAGTCATCTCCGGTGTGTTGTTCTGACTGGTCTGAGGAGTTGAAGTTTCACTGCCTGATTCATGCTGGTACCATTCTGGGGAAGCTTGTGGGTTATAGTATGTCAATCCGTGGGGCACGCTGCCATGTTGAAAAGCAGGCGCCTGGACCTGAGAGTCGTAGAAATGTAAACTAAAATCAGTATTTTCATAATTTCATTTCCTAACAACTGCACCAGCAAAAAAACATAGCAATGCCAGGACTTCGGCCTGGCCACCGACGGAATCACCAACGCAACCGAGAGGGCGATGAAGATGTGGGTCGGAAAATTTGAACCAGTGCGCCCGCGCCAGCGCCCTCGTCGAACATCACGACTTCAACTTTGGATAGCAGGAGCACGTTAAAAAGTATAATTCTTGCGCACTCTCTTTTTCGGGGTGGCTACAATGTCCTCCTCATCGCGCGTGCTGCATGAGGTCAGCAACGCACTCGCTACGCAGCGCACGCCGCTAGCAAAAAACAAAATCTGCAAATGCGCAAAATCCATTTCCTTTTCGGGTAGTTGAACACACATAAAACAAAAAAAGCCAAAAAGCTCGTTCCGGCAGCCGGTGGGAAATGTGAACAGCGCGGTTTGTGGTGTTACCATTTTTCATCTGCGTCAGGGTTTCGAGGCTGCCTGCGGCTGGCCTCCTGTCGGTTTCATGTTGCTAAATTGAGAAGTGATGGCTGGGCCGAGCACAAAACACGCACGTTAAACAGAACAAGCACGAAAGGAGGAATTTCGCAACCCGCAAGCGACGCTTGCCGCGATTCCGTAGCAAAAACCTCCATATATTAATTACTAATCCCTTTCGCGTACCCAAGCCCGCCCCATATCATGCGCCGCATATGCCCACTGATGCTGTGCCGGGCCCCAATGATGCTGCTGTTGTACAAATCCTGGCGATCTGCTGGCTTGCATCTTCCGTGGCCGCTCTCCACTGGCCATTTGAAGAACTGCATGCTTCGACTCCACACCCCATTGATCATCATGCGGCGTAATATTATGCAAAACCAACGCTAGTGCGTATAACGCGTCATCTGCGCAGTCGTGCGCCTGGGTGTGAGTTCGCTTCGCTGCAAGTTGATGGTGGCCGAGTAGCTGCTTCACTAGTAGTTGTAAGCCTGGCTTTTCAATACCGTTGCCATCCCTTCCATGGCGCTTGTACAAACTAACCGTATCAAACCGTTTTAAATACCGAACCTGATCAGCCTCACTCATTTTCTCGTAATTTGGTACTAAATTCAACCATTTTATGTCGTTCTCCAAACCGTGACCAACTAGAATTGCAGCGTCTGGTTTTGCAAATGGTGGTGGAGAGTCACCGCCTGCAATGTTTGCAAGATTTAGCAAACTTCTAACCACTATTGTCGCCTCGTTGACATCTTTTAGCATGATCCACTCTTGTGGATCAACTCTACTTCCGTGAAAAATACGCTTGGAATCCCACGTCTCCGGAAACACCTTCTGATGCAAGCCGGAGTACTGTGTCTTCCAATCTGCAACACATCCGCAATCAATTCGCTGGTGTGTCGCACATGGCCAGATCAAAAACTTCTGACATCCCCATTGTGATGTTACACTAAATGCAGCAGCGATGTTCTCTGTTCGGTGAGTGGTGTCGCTATATGCTGTTATTGCTTCAACATCTAATGCGATCATGTTTAAGAAGTGGAACGGAGGGTCGTCCGTGGGCCACATAATTTCACTGGTGTGGCGGAGGATATTGGTTAATGTTTCCTTTCGGTAGGAATCGACCTTTCTTCCAGCTGCAACGAAATGATGTTCAAATGATTGCATAACTAATGCTGCAACGGAGTCTCTCTTCCATCCTTGGTTCTGCCAATACAAACTAGACTGAATGGTGTGGCTAAGCATTGCATTCGCGACCGCAGACTCCTGCCTGGAATCGTCAGCATAATGAAACGGTAAAGAATTTCTATATACAACAGACCATAATGGTATATCCCCTTCACCATTTTGCGGCATATACATACCATTCGCACCCAACCTTCTTGCTATCTCTGGTAATTCAGTATTTGGTACTGGGCTGGTTAGCCTTGAGTATAAAGAATGCATGCCTGGGATAACTGTGGATTCTAGTGATTGCTGCAGTGTCTGCGCTTGGCGGAGGAAGTACTCTACCTTCTTCTGCAGGCGGGATTGGTCTCTCGCGCAGGTTTCACACTGGTGGCCAGGTGGGGCGCTTTTGCATACTTCGCAAGCGTGGCGGTTGAATTCTAACTCTTCACTGCCGTCGGTATGGCATGCGGAGGATGTGGGGCTGATTTGAAACTCATCCAGGCGGTTTGTTAACTCGCTTGACTTCTGTCGTTCTAGATCGAGTTCCTTTTGGGAGCGCTGATTTGCTTTTTGCAGAGCCTCGATTTGTGATTGGAGCTCTGCAAGCTTGAGATCATATGATTCCTTCTGCTTTTCCACCTTTTTCATTTCTTTATCCTTCTGATTGGATTGCTGTAGTATTTCACTATTCAAACCTTTTTCGTGCGCAAGCGCGGTGTTGGAGATTGATAACTTTTCTTCGAGGTCTTTGATTTGTTTTTGTTGACGTTCATTCTGAACACGGAGTGAATCAGCAGCATCTTTTTCCGCATCGAGGTTGGACTGCAACTCGTTCATCCTCTTGTCTCTCTTCTTACTCTCATTTGCAATCCTTTTATCCTTCTCCGCAAGCTGCTTCTTCAAATTTTGGTTTTCCTGTTCGCTCAGCATGAGATCACCTCGCAACAAAAAATGAAATTGCATCGGTTGAAACCCGAAGAAAATGATGATTTCGAAACCAAAACATGAAAAAAGAAGGTGACTTAAATTTCTTTTTGAAAACCTGAGGCTCGGGCGGCGCGATCAGCAGCTTCGCGATCAGTCGCAGCCTGTTTTTCCGCTTTGCGAACTTTCCTTTTATACTCGGCAACTCGCTCAGAATCTTCCTTCCAGTCCAATACTCTCTCTGAGCTCTTTGTGATCTTCAAGAACTCATCAAAATGCTTCATATGCTGGCTAAAAAACGCCCATATGTTCTCGATTCTAGCCTTATCATTTTCTCTGTTTCCTTTCATGCTGCGCAAATGATATCGATCACCATACTGGGTAATACGTTGCTCAATCAAAATCAACCTACAAAACAAAATTAAAAAAATGAATTTGGAAGAAAAAAAACATCAAAATGAATAAAAAATCAAGATTTTTTGTGAAAATCATATTCCTTTCTTGAACAGTTTGTTCAAAGGGTGGTCACGGCGGATGTCGTCTAGGTCGGGTGGTTGTATATCGCTTCGGCTGCGCGGGGAGTCATTGTCACCGCTGTCGTAACCGGGTAGAGGTTCGGCATATGCTTGTTTTGGAGGTTCAAAACTAAAATTTGGAATTGCAACATTGGCCTCCTGAAATAAACAAAATAAAATTTATACACATTTTCAAAATGTTCGTTTTCTTCGGGTTTCAACCGATGCGATTCAACACGGTGGATGTCGTTTGAAATCGCATTAGTTCAAACCAATAGTTTTTATTTTCAATATGTACCTTGACTTTATGAAGATCTCGCATCAAACTATCTAGATCAACTCCACAACTCTCTAAAGCTTGCGCCTTCGCCTCATACCATCCAGGCGGTGCTCGGCACTCCGTCTTTCTAAGTAGGTCTGGGTTCTCGGCTTGTAGTCGTTCGAAATCTTCGGTGGTGTAATTATCTGGGTCAAAGCCGAGAGCTGCCATTTCCCTCCGGCATCGTTCGCAATTGCACATTTTCGTTACAATCCCATCGGATCGACCGTCATCAACGGAGGTGAGTAATGGACGATCTTCTGGAAAGAAGTCCATGTGATCGTCGAGGCTTCGTGATGGAGGTTGTGAAGGTTTCATTGCCACAATGCATTTACTTCCGTCTTTATTAGTTATTTCTTTCCATGGAGTCCCAGCGGCTTCCATCGATCGCTTGACTTCCCGTGCAGCTCTTCTCATATCTTTAGTGCTGCTGCTGTCGATTATAATTGAATTTCGATCGTCCCTTGATGTTCTCAGTGTGCCAGGTAGCTTCTTGGCTAGCTCGGACAGTTGATCACGCATTGCTTCCGGGGATGGCTGCTGGCCAGCTTTGACGCTGCTTTCTAGAGTCGAGGACATCCGGTTGAGCTTTTCAATCGCTGCACGAGGGTCGTCTCTGCTTTGGGCGAGTATCTGATTGATGCTGTTTTCAATAAAACTTTGTCCAGTATTGGGATTGCGGGTCAAATAATCTTTTAATTGCTGCAAGTCTTTGGGGGAAAGATCTGAGCCTGGAGGCGGCTCGTATTTTATATTATCGATTGAGTAACCATCGAGATCCAATGGCAATGCTCCGCGGGCTAAATTCATTGACAGTGGAGAATTAGCAGCGTCAATTTGAGTACGGCCAGTGTTCGTTTCAACCCCAAACCGAAATTTTACTTGTCCATTTTGCAGCGGCTGCAACGGGGCGCCGCCGCCAAACCAATCTGACAAAAAACAACCAAAAACACAAAAAGGGCATCACGCATACAACAAAATGAGAATTTCCGCCATATTTTGCTCGAAAAAAATAAAGAAAAACAACCGGAACAAACGGCCCGGCAACCGAACGAAAGGGGGGAAATATTCAAGTTTAAAATCTTGTATGATTGCCAAAGCACCTACAGGTAAATACGCGACTTGTATGATTGCCAAAGGGAGGAAGTCACAGGTGATGGTACCATGCGCGCGCCAGAGGAAATAAATATAAAAACTGAAACCCAAAAGCATTTTACCTCGGCTACCATTATTTTCCACGTCGAATAGCTTCCGCATATCACCTTGACCAACCGCAAATCCCTGCGTTTCGCCCGCCAACCTTCGCATCTCCTCAAAATCCACCGCTGTCATCTTCTGGCCGTCGACAAGATACTCTTGCGGCTGCGCGTCCTTGACCGGAGAAGATAATGGCGTGATATACTCAGGGGAGTCTTCACGTTTCTCTGCTTCTTTCTTGTTGCCTTGGACGATGATTCTGGATCCATCCTGTCGGACAACCTCTTCAAAATCATAGCCTTCATTGTGCATCACGTTTCGGACGGTTTGAGCCATCATCTCCTTCATATCCTTGCGGTCGTCTGTTTTACTTGCGGGTTCAACTGCATCAGGTGATTGCGGCGGGGAAGAAGAGGATGAACCTTTCTTTTTCTTCTTTTTCTTTTTTCCTTGGTTGGTTCCAGACTGCGGCTCGGGTGGACTCAGTGAGGGGAAATCATCCTTCTTCATTTCAAAACCTTTTTCCTTTTCCTTCTGTTCCTCCTCCTGAGCTTGAACCACTTGTTTATATGTTCCATCTTGCGACCTCTCCCATTTTGCATGCGCAACTTCAATATCAACCTAAAAAAATATTTCGATTTTGAAAAAAAATTATACATGTATATAAAATCAAATAAAAACACATTTTTTTTCCATTTTTGAGTTAACTCCAACGGCCAAACCCGACTTTCATCAAATTTTCACGTTTTCACGGGCCCGGACAGGAGAAATGATAGTCACATCCCTTTCTTGACTAGTGCCGCGTGGGCTTCTACGTTTTTGCATGGTTCATTTGTATTTCGAATATGCCAGCAATGACTACATATTTCAAGCGGCGGCAACGGATCACCTGTTTAAAAAAATGAAAAATGGCGAAAATTCAAAAAAATGAAATTCACTGAAAAAACGAATGCTTTTGAATCAAAAATTCACTAAAAGAATCAAAATCGATCGCAATCTTTTTTTCAAATATGGACAAGCTTTCCCAAGTGACAATTTGTGCAAATTGTAAAATGTGATCGATTTGTCATTTTTCAATATCAACTTGATCAAAAATCGTACATTTTTTCATTGAATTTCAAAAATCTTTCGCATTTTTGAAAAAGAAT
>JACLAD010000384.1_pt1 | contig 17073 bp, 4 predicted proteins | sample 8027901 | NCBI WGS metagenome assembly JACLAD01 (sample SAMN15725071, study PRJNA655200) | protist metagenome | isolation source: fluorescence activated cell sorting (FACS) single amplified genomes of... | place: Spain: Blaines Bay Microbial Observatory, Mediterranean Sea | collected 2016-07-05 | reverse complement strand
ACACACGCACACGGATACACACACTCGGATATATATAATTCATATACGGATAACATACACACACACACACACACAAACTTGTTGTTTCAATGCGTGCAAATAATTCAGGCGAAGCTTCAAAAAAAAAAAAGTGGGCTTGATTGGCTCATTGATGATGCACCGAGAAAGGAATCCCTTTTGTACCGAATGACACAAGTCTTTCCAAAGGGATTTCCTAAACGCAACAAACGTGACTTCCTCAGAGAGAACAAACAAGACATCGCAGATGCAACACTTTCTGGTAAAAATGGCAATCCAGAACGTCCTGCCCGAGCTCCCGGACATCCATCACTTCCGAAAAAAGTTTTTGGCACTCGCTATCAAAAAATTCCATATGTTACATTATTCAATCAGAGCAAAATTTCCAGTCAAAAATTTATTGACAATTGGAGAAGTAAAGTAGAACAGGAGGGTCGAGGGCAAGAAATGAACAAAAATATGTATGCTCCATTTTTCCCGGATTGTTATTATCCTGTTCTCGATCCGACCTTGCCAGCGAATATTCGTAAAACTGCAAAACGTGAGAACGAAGCGAGGATACAAGCAAAAGCAAAGAAAATGGTAGGTGAGTCCGTGCTGAAGTACTCGCAAGAACAAATACGGTCCATGTCTTTGATCGTTGGTCGAAATGGTGAGACCTATATGGCCCCTGCAATCTCCACCCCCTCCTCCCTCTCTCCTATTCGAAGACAACGGAAGATTTTACGTCGTCGTAGTGCCTCACCCTTGAGAGGATATCATCAGCGAAATTCGCTACCTCGTCCTGCGACTAGTGGCGCGAGAGTAAGGAGTGCCATAGATCAACGTACTTTGGCTCGGTATGAACGACTTCAAACAAGTTCAGGCGTTGGAGTCGTGAACATGCAGTCAAGCGCACCGCGCCATAGATTTTACTCCTTGCACGTTGCACGGAAAATCCTCGTTCGTGCAATGGGTACACAAATAGTTGTAGTCAATCAAAAGATCAAAGCTGTCAAAGATCGGGTTTGTATGAAACAAACTACTTTGTACGATATATTTTTTACATCCTTGTTTCGATTTAATTTTAATCTAGTTTCGATCAGCTGACCGTGAAGGAAGCGGAAGATTGCCTTCATCTCAAATTCAACAAATACTAGATAGTGCTGGGATTCGACTGACTGATGAACAAATGGAGTCCGTGGTGCAGGCTTTGAACCAAGACGCAACAGGCAACTTAGATTATGTAGAACTACTTCTCATGCTACGGTCAATCGCACACGGGGTGAGTGTACACTGACTTGCACCAAGGTGTATTTAGTCAATGTTTATCGTACTTAACTTTAGCACTAACTTGTGATACATTACTCTTGGCATGCCCTTCTTCAAATTTGACTCAAGTTGATGCCTTTGCAGATGGTTAGCAGACCGTTTCAGCAAAAACAGATATAACTGTCAGAATCCTTGACCAGAATGTCTACTTTTTGAGCAGTTATCTGGTGTTCTGATTTCGATGATCAGACATGCGCCAGACAAAGCAAGCATTCATTTTGAACTACACTACACCACGCTAGTAGTAGTAGTAACTATCCTTTTGATTTGGTGTGGCTGTGGCACTACCTCTTGAACTGACATGGCTCCATCCATAGCGAGGGAGGGGTGGTTAGGCCTGTCTGTCTGTCTATCTGCCCCTGTGGGTGTGTGTGTGTGTGTGTGTGTGTGTGTGTGTGAATCTACTTGTTGGAGTCGAGCAGAAGTGTTATACAACACACATTCTGAAAAACACCTTTTGAGTGTTAGGGTTTTGCCTTCGAATTTAAACCAACTAACCAATCTGTCAAAATACTAATATATATGTGTGGAGTTCAACTTAACTTAAGTACTTAAGTACTTACTTAGTACTTAGTACTCCGATTCTCCACTACAGTAGGAATTCCTACTATTCGAACAGTATATAATACGACTGACTTCATTTGTTCCTCACACTTCACAAATAGTATGCATACTGTAGACACAGTCATCATCATCATCATCATCATCATCATCATCACTATCATCATCCAACTTATTATCTCAGAACAGAGCTTAAGTCAGTAGTATGTAGACACAGCCGCACTACACTACTGTATCGTAAAATACTTAAGTATTTGCACTATACTATACTAGTACTACTAGTACTACTAGTATACTATGCTATACTATGCTATAGTATACCCATTGTTCCAAACGGGTGTGGTGTAATTAATAATTGATTGCGCAAGGATGACTTGTAGACAGTTGTTTGTTATAAATAATACTGGTATGACATACTGGTATGTATGTATGTCATGAGTGAGAATATGGCATCCAAATGTTATATATGTTAGGGTTAGGGCGATTGCCAAGCTTTGAACAAACGGTTTTCCAGATCGGTTATTGATGGCGACTTCACTGATTTGCAACCATTTAAATCATAAAGTGAATTATTTTTCCATGCATTCGACTTGCGCTGAGGCGGCGTATTCGCAAATAGATTCCTCCCAAAGTTCATTTGCGGAGTGTCCTTCGACTTCACCAACCCTTCTCGATTTATTTGAGACAATGAACGCCCTGAATGGGACAGGTTCACCGCAGTTTTTTTAGAGTTGGCGGGAGAATGATTTTGTTCTGTGTGTGAGCGGGAGGAGAAACTCTTGTTCTGCGAATGATTATGACCTCGCACGGCTGATGATGCGTGATAAGCAGACACATTGTGAGTTGAAGCATCTCGATAATTTGCAGCCTCCAGAGCCTTGGCACAGCCGAGGGCAAAGCTTGTGCCGTGGGCCAAACCTCTTGATTTGGCAATGGTTGCTGCCCGCTTCCCTACGGTTGATGGCGTCCAACTCCATTCGATTGCCGCGTTTGCAGCATTCATGGCCACGAATGCCGTCTTCATGGAGGCAAAAGACAGGGTGCGAACACCCATCACTCTCCGGGCACGATTTCGCTACCGCATCAAAAGTTTTGTTCAACACGCAAATGATGTAGCATGGAAAGAAATTCATGGAATATTTTTATACATCACCTGCATGTCCGAAAAAATTGATTCAAAAAACTTCATTTTCTGCTCACCAAAACCACATCGAAAGATCGCTGATGCAAGGATGGCATCGATGAGATCGAGCCTTCGCTTGTCCATCTTGCTCAAAAGAAGAAGAAAATCTATAAAATGAATCCTGCAATGTACATACAAAATATGCATATAATAGTAAAACAAAGGGATTTTCCGAGCTCATTCACGCAACTTTCGACCTCTGAGAAAGGTTCGAAATGAACAGCGTTCGCGGGTTTGAAACCAGGGCAAGTCCCTGGTTTGTTGGAACCTCGCCTGTATTGAGCCAGACTTGACTCCGCACTAGACCAGCAAGCTACATCAGAATAGTTGCATAAGCCCAGAGGAATAAAAAATATTGAAAGAAAACAAAGTAATAACAACCTGGTTCAAAGAAGAAACAGTAAATAGGGTGTGAAGTCGATGTGCCTTCGCAAAATGCTGAGAAGCTATCTCAAAAGCATGCTATACAATTGTCAGTTTATGTCATATCAGTGAGCTTCAAACAGCAATACGAATCGTGAAACCTGAAGTAACTGAATCATTCTTCGAATATCTTCAACAGGCCTGTGTTGAATGGTTGCCATTGTAGTACCAATATGTTCGCCTCGCAAGCCCTTCGATACCAGTGTAAACTGGCCTACACGCAATGTTTATATGATTCTGTGAGGCTTGAAAAACCTTCTGGCCACAACGTAATATCACAGGGCGAAATACACTAACCAACAATCCCACGCATACACTTCATCTCTGCAGATGCAACCATCATTTGTTCGCCCTCTTTGAAACAATCAACGAGTGCTGTTGACAAAACGCGCTTCATGTGTTTGAAGTGAGAATTTGCCGGAGATATCACAGATGGCGGTGCTACGCTGAAATTGATAAGTTGAAACAAAAAAAATAGCAACAATAGTCTGTCTCATTGTATCAATTTGAAAATCAGATTCCAATACTATTATTACGAGTTCGCACCGCTGCTTCGATTTATAAACACAGTTTTCTCGAAGACGTTTGGCACTGCGCATAAAAATAACGACGGCTTTTGTAACCCGAGTCCATATTGACAACATGCGGTTGACATATCTAGTTGTGAGGGATTTGATCATGTGGCATTATTTTGTATGTGATGTTTATATCATCATTGCTACATATGACTATACAATAGTTCTGAGTAGTGTGACAGTTCAAGTGGCTTCGCTATTAGACTTTGAATAGTTCCGAGGGTAGGAACATTCACTTACCGCGCTCGATACTCAGACTCCCACTTGCTTTGTACATCACATAAACGGCGAGACATCCATCTTGTTTGTGCCATACCGACTACCATTGCCTGTGTGCGGGTTGCTCCAGCGTCCAAGGCAGCATTTGCTACCGTGGCGCCTACCTCTGCACAGATCCCACGCCTCCCAAGTGGATGAACTAGTGTTTTCTCACGAAGCTGAAATAATCTTTGTGCTGCTGCGTTGGCCTAACACAATATAATATATACGATCAGAGTAGTGCAAATGCCCTTTTAAAAAAATATAACACCAACCATGGAAGCTGTTGAGACTGCGCAACGTAGATGTTTGGGAAGGTGAACGTATTCAGCCTGTGCACAATACAAAGCAAACATTAGAGAATCCAGAGATTTTATCAGATTTCTTCTTACCATTGCATCCGCAGCTGCTGCAACACGCCTAGTATCTCGAATATCCATCTTCTCTTCAAAGACAGTATCGGCGATTGTGGTCGCAACAACAGCATGAAGAGTCGGCAATTCTGTTGGTGCAAATGTATCTGAGTTGTGTGAAGTCTTTTGATTACATGAAGTAAAAGGATGTTGCAGCAGCGAAAATAGGTTCGCAGAGAGCACAGTCCCAGGTAAAAGTGGCAATATTTGTTGAACCTACATTTTCGGCGCGTCAAATTTATTTCAAATTAATAGATAACATTTCCAGGCAGATCATAATAAGTTTTAGTTCAAGTATTACATGCTACCATCATCATTTCATTCTGCAGATGTGTAAGCATGGCCACCGTTGAGAGTAGAGCACGTGCAGCTGGCTTGAAAAGTTGAGATCCCATAGCGTACGTGGTCTCGGCAGGCGGTACATTGTGCAATGTAGCATATACACTTTCTTTAATTGCCATTAGCGTTAGGCGCACACGAAGTGTTCTCAAATTTCTTTGAAACTGAGCTTGCCGATTCGATAACCAACGTCGAATGATAGATTGCATAAATATTACTTCTTTTATCTTCGAGCTGAGTCGACGGTATAATCGCAACATGCTTTGTGGTGGCATCCGGGCTACATGCAGATTCAACGCATTCGTTGCTGAAGTTGATCGTGGTCGACACCTTGGCGGAGAATTTTGTCCATGGGCAGAAATAAATTTGACAGAATTGACAACTTCTTGGCTGGTTTGAGCTGATCGATTCCATGTGTACATTCCCTGGCTACTATGTAAGTTTCGACTGAAGTAAAGTCCTCGGGCTGTAGCTGTTCTCTTGATACTTGTCGCATTTGGTATTTGGGGCTCTGGACTACGGCTTAGGTGATCCAAAAACAAATCTGGTGAGCCGGCACGACCCGTGCCACGTGGTGGAGGGCTAATCGATATCTGAGAACATCCTAAAACATTCGAAAAAATTAATTGTGTTTATTACGTTCGTAGTGTGCGTGCATTTATCGAACCCAAAACCCACGATTGATTCTTGTTTCAAACCTCTAAAATTTAGGTTTATTGACTTTCGTCCTGCGGCTTTCTCCCGCAAGACCTCAGGAAGTTGCCTAATAAAAGTTGAAACCCGACGATTGTCTGAAAATTGTAAACAATTTGGTGAGAAGTGTTGGATACGCTGCAAACTTGTTTGTTGTTAGAAAGATTTTGTGAAGACTCACTAGGATATCTGTGCTCAATAATTTCAGGATTATTGTTTTGTCGGACGTTGGAAGTTGTTTTCGAAAACTGCTCGGTTGCCGACCCATGACTTGCGCCAATAGTAGGAAATTCCTCTGCAGCGTTATAATCAATTTCAGATTTGGCCAAATTTTCGAATTTATTCAAACGATGATGCGAAAGTGTCCTGGCCCAGCGCAGTCGACAAAGCGCACCACGTCCCAAAGCCTGTATCAAACTTGCAGCATAATGAATCCTCTCCTGATGCATTAATGATTCCATATTAATTTTAAATAGGGAGTATAAAACAAACGAAAATGCAAAGCTACGAATCCTCGTTTAGGTCAGGCTCACCTGGAGCAGATGTCTCCAAAGAGTATCTTCACCAATATTGAGTACCTGCGCAATCCAATTATGCTCCCCCGGCTCCTGCAAAGGATGCCGCCTTGCGTGGCGACGTCGAAGCTGCTCACGCGAAGCCTTTGCACCCCAGTATTGCCGAAGCAATTCAAGCCAGTCCGGAGATTTTTCAGGCATCAAAAAGTGGTTGATCATAAATCGATTGTCCCGTGAACGGAGCTGCAATGTGAATGAATGACTTTCGATAGGTAGAGAACAATTATGACACAGCAAACTTTATCGAATAAACGGAAACAAGGTGCACAAGGCCACAGACCGGCATCACAGAGCTGAATTTCCCACGAGCAGCTGCTGATTTTGTTGCAATTTTGCAAATGTGGTCGCCGAGCGACTCGGGTGGAGTGCTTTTGTACAGTCCTGAGTTCCGAGCGTCGACATATCGAGGGTCTCGTATGTGAGGGCGGAGGCGGGGTTGCCGCAGGTTCTGGAGGAGCTGTGACAATAGACTCTGGCAACGTTCTTCAAGCACGCAAACGCGTGCAGCTTTTCCAGGAATCCCGTCATAAAGAGCTCGAGCTCCCCTGTGTGTTTTCGAAGAGTACCTTCGCTGTCGATCATGTCCAGCACTTGCAAGTTCGTCGGGGTTTAGAGTAACTTTCTTCGATACTAAACCAGAGAGTGTTGAGTGGTCTGGTAGAAAGTTGAAACAATCGACATCAAAAGTATTTGAATCCGATTTGCTCTATTGGTAAGATATGTAATGGATAGAAATCAAAGACAGTTTTTTGAAATCAAATAGCGAAAAGAACCTGAACATTCTCAGGGCGAAAACTTCGGACCACACAAGTTGAGAGAAACCACTCCATCAAAGGCTGAAATCGGCCTCAACCCAATCGTCTGGATTGCAGCCGGATGGTTTCAAAATTAATTAGGGTAGAGCTCGAAATGATATTTTGGTTTTTGGTGGTGCAACGCTATATTTTTATATGTATGTGTATGTGTATGTTTATGTGTATGTGTATGTGTATGTGTATGTGTATGTGTATGTGCGTTCTTTTTGTGCATTTCCATAAGTTTATTATGGAAATGCACAAAAAGAACGCACATATATTATTATATTATATATATTATATATATTATTATATTATTATATTAACCAGTGTAGTCGTGTCTGCGTAACCTTGCAAGATGAGCAATTATTCCCCTCGACCAAGTAGGCGTGGTAAGTGTGTCTTACTTTGACCTGTACATTTTATCAGCACTAACAGTCGCTGATAACAATTCAAAATGCTGATTTGTTAAACAATCGCATGGATGTAGGCCAAAATTCAAGCCAGCCATTCCCGCAACAATTCAATAACAGAGCATACCCACAACAATACCAACAATATACGAATAGACCCGCCGCATTTAATTATCCTCCCACAGCGCAGCAGTCTAAACCCTTACCAAAGAAAAAAGAGAAGAAAAGAGCCCCCTTAAAAATAACAACATCAGATGGTGACGATGTACTGCCCTTACCCCCGATTACGATTGAAGAAATTCGAGAAGTTAACAATTTTAGTTCCATCGACTGGGCCAAATGTGACGACATTGTAAAAGAGAAGAAAAGAGCCCCCTTAAAAATAACAACATCAGATGGTGACGATGTACTGCCCTTACCCCCGATTACGATTGAAGAAATTCGAGAAGTTAACAATTTTAGTTCCATCGACTGGGCCAAATGTGACGACATTGTAATCAAGCTACAACGTAAAGTTGTAACACAGATATATACGCGAGTAAAATTTGTATTCAAAAATGGAAAAGCAAGTCAAAAGGAAGATGGAAGTCATATTAATCTTGATGGATCACGTACTCTAGCTCGCCTTTTGGAACGGCCTCGTAAGATTAAAGTTATTTTGAATCGGAGTAAGAAAATGCAAGATGGCAAGCGCGAAGAGCTACTTGGCACTCTGAAAATGCGCAAAGATCTTTTTACAAACGAACTCCGCGAGTGCCAACTCAAGTTAACGACCCTACAAAATGAGCAATTGTTCTCTCCCGAAAGTACTCAAAAAGCTCTCGATAGCGCCATTCTCCTCGAAGAAGTGCTTGATAAATTCATCACAGAAGCGGAGCAAATTAATGCTCAAGAGAATGAACTTCAAATCGATGAAGGTGCCACTGACTATGATACTGAGATATCAGCGATGTCAACCAAATTACAACCATTGAAATCTATGTGGAGTTCTGTCAGTGAGTACATTAGAAGTACTGCCCATTGGTACGAAGATCCCCTAAACACAATAAACGCCGAGACAGCAGACACAGAGGCTGATGGCCTGCGCCGGGCTATAGTTAAGAATAAGAAACAATTTAAGCGTCTTGGCATGAAACCACCTCAAGCGGTTGCCGAGAATGTTGCAGAAAATCTCAAAAATTTTTTGCAGCAGCAAATTCCGTTGATGTCCCTCATTTGCACGAAAGGTCTCAAACAACGTCACTGGGATGAAATCAACCGTATAACCGGGTTGCAGATTGAGCGAACTGAAGAAACGACTTTGTCAGATATTGCAGATTTTCACCTCGAGAATTATGTTGATCAAATTGAAGAGACTTGCGTCGCTGCTGTAAAGGAGTATTCATTAGAGAAAGCTCTCAATCTGATGGAAGAAGAATGGGCAGGCTTGGAATTCACTTGTAAACCTCATAAGAAAACTGGTACATACATTCTTGCTGAGATCGATGAGATACAACAGCTTATGGACGATCAGATTGTAAAAACGCAAGCGATGCGTGCATCACGATACATCAAACCTTTCCAAAAGCGTTGTGGAGCATGGGAAAAGATGCTCAAGGACCTCGAGGAAATAATTGAAAATTGGCTCAAGGTGCAAGGTACCTGGTTGTATCTCGAGCCAATCTTCAGCTCAGATGATATCAAAGCGCAAATGCCTGCTGAGAGTAAACGTTTCGACACGGACAACAAGACTTGGCGGGACTCGATGGCATCTACACATGCTAGCCCAGGAGTTCTTAGTGTTGCTCGTCAAGAAGGGTTGCTTAAACGATTGCTGGAGGCAAATAAATTGCTTGATATGATTAATAAGGGTCTCAATGACTATCTTGAGACGAAACGACTTTACTTTCCGCGTTTTTTCTTCCTTTCTAACGATGAATTACTTGAAATTCTAGCCGAAACAAAAGATCCAACCCGTGTGCAGCCACACTTGAAGAAGTGCTTCGAAGGTATTAATGCCTTAGCATTTCAAGATAACTTGGACATCACAGGAATGATTTCGAAGGAAAAGGAGCAGGTTGACTTTCACTACGATAAATACGACCACCAAACTGTGAATCCTAATGATTCCAAAGGTCTCGTTGAACGCTGGTTACTCGAAACAGAAACTGTAATGAGAAAAGCTGTCGCGTATTCAATTGATTGCTCCATGGGGGTTTACAAACAGTCAGTACGAACTGATTGGATCAAGACCTGGCCAGGCCAAGTGTGTTTGTGCGTTAGTAACAAATTTTGGTGCGACGATGTTGAAAATGCTCTCGATGAGGGAGGTGCTGAAGCACTTGGTCCTGTTTGCGATAGAATGAATTCAGATCTGAACGATGTGGTCAAGATGGTCCGAGGGAAAATCCCCAAATTAGTCCGCAAAACTGTGAGTGCATTGTGTGTTATCGATGTGCATAACAAAGATGTGACAATGGGGATGATTGAAGATGGAGTTAACGATAAAAATGACTTTGAATGGATGTGCCAGTTAAGGTATTACTGGTCCCCTGGTGGCCCGTCGGCAACTACAGGAGAGGCTGGGAGCACCGACTGTAAGATTATCACATCCGTTGTCAAGTATGCCTATGAGTACCTCGGTAACTCAATGCGTCTTGTTATCACTCCACTTACTGATCGTTGTTATCGCACCTTGATGGGGGCTGTGGCCCTGAATCTTGGCGGAGCCCCAGAAGGTCCTGCAGGGACAGGTAAAACTGAGACCGTCAAGGACCTTGCAAAAGCTTTGGCAATGTTTTGCGTCGTATTTAATTGCAGCGATGGTCTCGACTACTTGGCAATGGGCAAATTTTTCAAGGGCCTCGCTAGTGCAGGAGCTTGGGCCTGCTTTGATGAGTTTAATCGTATTGAACTTGAAGTGCTAAGTGTGATTGCTCAGCAAATTCTTACAATTCAGCAGGCGAAAATTGCAGACAAGAAAGAGTTCATGTTTGAGAACACATGGATCAAATTGCGGAAGACCTGCTGCCCTTTTATCACTATGAATCCTGGCTATGCGGGTCGGGCTGAATTACCAGATAATCTCAAAGCCCTATTTCGTACCGTCGCAATGATGGTTCCGAACTATGCCATGATCGCTGAGATTATTTTGTATTCAATGGGATATGACCTTGGAAAGTCCCTTGCGATCAAGATTGTGCAATGCTACAAGTTGTGCTCAGAACAGCTATCAAGTCAAAAGCATTACGACTATGGCATGCGGGCAGTTATGGCCGTACTTCGTGCTGCGGGAAATCTAAAACGTGCCGATGACATGGCAAATCCAACTGACGAAAATGTTCTAATGCTTCGTGCTATTATGGATGTTAATTTGGCAAAATTTCTTTCCTTCGATATTCCTCTCTTCAATGGTATTGTTGGTGACCTTTTTCCTAGCGTTGTGCTTCCTACTATGGATCGTGTATATATGATAAAAGCAATGCGTAAAGCTTGTTATGATATGGGGTTACAGCCAACAGGTCCTTTCATTAAGAAAGTAACTCAGATTTATGAGATGCTGGTTGTGAGACATGGCTTCATGATTGTTGGTCTTCCATACGCTGGAAAAACCTGCGGTTGGAAAGTCCTTGCAGAGATGCTTCGTACCATGCACCGTTGGTTTCCGGATGACTCTCGCTATTGTAATGTGTATCCATGTATCATTAACCCAAAATCTATTACAATGGGTCAACTTTATGGTAATTTCGATGATGTTACTCATGAGTGGACTGACGGTATTATCCCCATTTATTATCGTCGCTGTGTTGTGAACAAAGTTAGTCATCCTGTAACAGGTAATGCGACTGACCATGACCGTAAGTGGGTTCTTTTTGATGGTCCCGTTGATGCCATCTGGATTGAGAATATGAATACTGTTTTGGACGATAATCGCAAACTTTGTTTGATGAGTGGCGAGATTATTGCCATGTCTGGTACGATGAGTATGATGTTCGAGCCTATGGATCTTGAAGTTGCATCACCAGCTACTGTGAGTCGTTGTGGTATGGTCTACATGGAGCCTTCTGAACTAGGGTGGCGCCCAATTCTTGATTCATGGTTGTCGTGCTTTGTCGTTCCTGATGATTATGAAGAACCGGAGGAAACAGAGGATGAAATTGGATCCACCGAAAACAAACGTCTTTTCACTCTCAGTGAGGAGAGCAAAATTCAAATTGAACTTATGCTGGAATGGCTTGTTGACCCGCTCCTTGCTTTTATTCGGAAGCGATTGAAAGAGCTATCTCCCACATTAGACCAGTATCTTGTTGCACATCTACTGAGAAATATCGAAGCATCGATACACAATCTAGTCGAGTATAATATGGATGAAAATCAGCCCAGTTTCGAAGGAAAGAAGCCGGAGAAAACAGAGCTCACTCCAAAACTTTTGGAGGGCATTATTTTGTGGTCTATTGTCTGGAGTCTTGGTGTATCGGTTGATGAGGATGGCCGGCGTAAATTCGACGAGTACTTCCGTCGTATTTTGGACGATACCTCCTTTATCGAGGAAGAATACCCTGATGTGGGGCGTGGTTGGAAATGTCCATCAATTGTACAGGGAAGAAAGCCGTTATGTCCTATACCAGCCGAAGGTCTTATATACGACTGGCTTTTCCGTTCACAAGCAGGGGGTACGTGGGTTGATTGGAAAGATACGATTGCGAAGGAGAAAATTGCCAACAACACTGAATTCAGCTCTATTATTGTTAGCACTGTTGATACACAACAGTTCTATTATTTTGTCAAGTTACAAGCTTTTCATTCGTTTCCGATCCTGGTGTGCGGCCCAACAGGAACTGGTAAAAGCGCCTATATTATGAAGCTTTTATCTTCTGACGTCGACCGATCTAAATATATGAATATATCTGTGGGTTTATCTGCAAAAACGACTTGTAACATGGTGCAAAGTATTATTGACGGCAAACTTGATAAGAGACGGAAGGGAATATACGGCCCACCGCTTGGTATGAAAGCACTCCTATTTGTGGATGATATGAATATGCCAGAAGTTGAGGAGTATGGTGCGCAGCCTCCACTCGAGCTTCTCAGACAATTTATGGTTAATGGAGGTTGGTACGATACAACTGAAAAAGAGAAAGCATTCCGCAATATTATTGACACCTCCCTTATTTGTGCCATGGGCCCAGCTGGTGGCGGGAGAAATCCTGTTACTCCCCGACTGCTACGCCACTATAGTCTCCTTGGTCTTGTTGAATTTGAAAGTCCGACACTGGTTCGAATTTTTTCAACTATTGTAGACTGGTATTTCGGTTCTCAGAGGTTTGATCGTGGTGTTGTCAAGGCTGCTGGGAGTGTTGTGCAGGCCACTTTGCAAATTTATGATGAAGCACGAAAGCACCTGCTTCCAACTCCTGCTCGATCCCATTATCAGTTTAACCTTCGTGACATGAGCCGGGTAGTACAAGGTGTTCTTCTTGTAAAACCTCATGAAGGTTTTGATGGCATGGGCATGTCAAGATTGTGGCTTCACGAGTCTCTTCGAGTTTTCGCAGACCGTTTAATCGATGACGGCGACCAAGAATGGTTTCTCGAGAATGTTGAACCAATTCTGACTAATAATTTTGGTGGTAAGTTGAAAGATGTCTTGAAACATCTTATAAAGCCGGGTGAAGAATTTGGGGTCAACACGTTGCGTGCGCTCTTTTTTGGAGATTTTCTTGATCCCGATGCTACAAATCCCGTGTATTCTGAAATCAGTGACATGGATGCTTTGTCCAAGGCCTGTAATCATTACTTGGCTGAGTTCAACGCCAACACGAGAAGCAAGATGGATCTAGTATTGTTCCAGTTTGCGATTGAACATGTCGCACGCATTATTCGGGTTATCAAGATGCCTGGAGGCAACTACCTTCTTGTTGGCGTGGGTGGCTCAGGCAGGCAGAGTCTTACACGACTAGCTGCATCGATTTGCGATTACGAACTATTTCAGATCATTATCTCGAAGCAATATGGTATGTTTGAATGGCGTGAAGATGTTAAGAAATTCCTTAGGGCAGCTGGTAATGGATCGCGTCCTGCTGTCTTTCTTTTCAGTGACTCGCAGATTAAGCAAGAGGGCTTCGTTGAAGATATAAATAATGTTCTTAATTCAGGAGAGGTACCAAATATTTTTGCAATGGACGAGAAGATGGAGATTTGTGATGGTGTACGATATCATGCCAAGCAAGAGTTTGGGAAAAAGGCTGATGATATGAACGCCCAAGACCTTTACAACTACTTCATATCACGAGTTCGAAAAAATTTGCATGTTGTTCTTGCCTTCAGTCCAATTGGTGACGGCTTTCGCACTCGAATTCGCAAATTTCCATCTTTGATTAACTGTTGTACTATCGATTGGTTCCGTGAATGGCCAGCTGATGCCCTTGTCGCAGTTGCCCAGAAGTTTTTGGCGGATATAACAGGGATTAGCGAAGAAATTAGGGGCCAATGTGTACGCATCTGTTCAGAGTTTCATAATAATACGCGAACTTTATCGAACCAATTCCGACTACAACTTCGCCGCATAAATTATGTGACACCGACTTCTTATCTGGAACTTATAAAAGCGTACAAGTCTTCCCTTGCTAAAAAGCGGGAAGAAGTAAGCAACAAAAAGAACCGGTATGTGAACGGGCTTGAAAAGCTTGCATTTGCAGCGGCAAATGTTAAGACAATGCAGAAAGAATTGACAGATCTACAACCAGTTCTGCAAGTTTCCAAAAAAGAGACTGCAGAACTGATGACGAAGGTGAAAGCTAAGCTTCCAGGTGTTGAAGCCAAGCAAAAAGAGGTTGGGAAAGAAACTGCTGAAGCCCAGAAGGATGCCGATCGGTGTGCAAATATGAAAGCTGCATGCGAAGCTGACTTAGCTGAGGCTATACCAATCCTAAATGATGCTGTGCGATCGCTGAACACACTCAAACCAGCTGATATTAATGAAGTCAAGCAGTTCTTAAAGCCGCCCAAGGGTGTAGTTCTCGTAATGAAATCTGTTTGCGTTATGCTTGAGATCACCAAACCAACAGCAACCGCTAAAGTGCAAAACTCGAACGCTGTCGATACCGATGCTTCAGTGACCAAACCAACAGCAACCGCTAAAGTGCAAAACTCCAATGTTATATTTTGTACGACCCTCCAAGGCAGAACCATTACACTGGATTTTGACCCAAGTGACACCTCCGAAAACGTGAAGATGAAGATTCAAGATAAGGAAGGTATTCCGCAACATCAGCAACGCCTTATTTTGGCGGGCAAACAGCTTGAGGATGGTCGTACTCTTTTGGACCTCAACATCCAGAAGGAGGATACCCTTCACTTATTGCTCGGGCTCCTTGGGGGCACGAAGCGACAACGACAAGCATCTATCCGGAAATATCTTAAGCCGAAATTGAAGGATCATGATCCTATGAAATCCAAAAAAAAAGGACGATATAAAAAGAAAACTACGAAACAAGCTAATGAAACAGCACGTGCACTGCACAGCCAACTGTACACCAAAAAGGGTGTCAAGAAAGCTAAGTATTGCATTGTCGGGGTGTGCGAGAGGTGTCCCAGCTATAACTACAGGGGGTCCAAGGGGAAATTCTGTTGTGATCACAAGAAGGAGGGCATGGTCAGCGTCATACACAGGCAATGCGAGGATCCTAGTTGTACAAAACGACCAACCTACAGCAATAAAGGCACGCCCGCAAGATTCTGTCGCGACCACATGAAGGAGGGTATGGTCAACGTGAGGAGCAGGCAGTGCGCGGATCCTGATTGTACCAAACAGCCACACTTTAACGTGCGAGGATCCAGGCGCGGGAAGTTCTGTAAAGACCACGCTGAGCACGGCATGGTCAACGTGGTGAGCAAGCTGTGCGAGCATCTCGGCTGCCCTAAAATGCCGTCCCGGAACGAAAGCGGCAAGTTTCCAAGATTCTGTAGCTCGCACGCTGAGCACGGCATGATAGACGTGAGAACCCAGAAATGCGAGCATCTCGGTTGTCGTAGACAACGAAAATACAATTTTGAAGGCATGCCCGCAAGATTCTGTAGCGACCACAAGAAGGAGAACATGACCGACGTGATGCGAAAGCAATGCGCGGATCCTGATTGTACCACAACGCCATTTTTTAACAGAAAGGGACTCACGGGCGGGAGATTCTGTTTCGCACACAAGGAGAAAGGCATGGTCAACGTGGTGAGCAAGCTGTGTGAATACGAAAGCTGTACATTCAGAGCGAGGTATGGTGGTCCTGGGCGTGCCCCGACCCGCTGTTTCGGACACAAGTTGCCGGGGACGATCCCGAATCCCTCCCGCCGCTGCACCCGCTGCCCCAAACATATCCGGTCGCTAGCCCTGTACGGCCTCGCCTCGTCCGCCTCGTCGGGAGCTTTGTACTGCGAGGAGCATCACGACCCCGACCGGCACACCAACCTGGTGGAAAGGCCATGCAAAAAGTGCGGTCTGGATATGATTTTGGACCCGGACGAACTCTGTTACTTCTGCGACCCGAACGTTTTCAACACGGCGCGCCTGGCCAAACAGAATCGGGTTCAAGCGAGTTTGAAGCAGCAGTTTCCACGAGTCTGGTCGGCCTTGGTGTCTGTGGACCAGCAGCTCGAGGATGCGAGCGCCTGTGCCCTGAGAAGCCGCCCGGACTTCCTCTTTGAGGCCCCGACCCACTTTGTCGTTTTGGAGGTCGACGAAGAACAGCACTCGGGCTATGATCAGTGGTGTGAGCGCACCCGGATGTTCAACATCGCCCAGGCCCTCCAGATGCATACCCTCTTTGTGCGCTACAACCCCGACAAGTTCAGAGCTATGGGCGACCGCCACAGGACCTTAGGGCCCTCTCACAACACCCGCATGAAGAAACTCGGGCGTGTGCTCGGAGACGCCCTCGAAATATCTGTGGAGGAGATCCGGAAGCTCGATGGCTGTTGCAACCGCAAGCTCTTCTTTGATGGCTACTCGGAGACCAAGGATGTGGGGTTTGAGGCTGTCATCAAGCCTTCTGAGAGGGGGAGCGTGTCACTCTAGAACAATGTAGATAGGTAGATCTCCATCAGTATTGACTCTTTTGGCCTCGGGATTTCAAGGGGTTAAAAATAAGCCATTTCTAGTTTTTCTTGTTCAACTTCAACATACTGTAGTGTCGCAATATACTGTACAGATTGTGCACTTTCCCAGAAAGGGTGTCAAAATATCCTCAAGATATTTTTTTCACCCCGAGGGTGTGTCACCCGGTATCACCCCGGAGGGTGTCAACATATCCTCAAGATATTTTGTCACCCCGGAGGGTGTCAACATATTCTCGATTTATTTAAATATCCCCGGAGGGTGGCAGCTTTAAATTTATTTCAACTGGGGAGAGGGGGGGGGTGGCAGCTTTGAAAACAAAACCAAAAACCAAAAACCAAAAACCAAAACCAAAAACCAAAACCAAAACCAAAACCAAAAGCAAAACCAAAACCAAAAACCTGCATGTATATTTGTATGTATGTTTGTATG
>JACLAD010009945.1_pt1 | contig 17109 bp, 11 predicted proteins | sample 8027901 | NCBI WGS metagenome assembly JACLAD01 (sample SAMN15725071, study PRJNA655200) | protist metagenome | isolation source: fluorescence activated cell sorting (FACS) single amplified genomes of... | place: Spain: Blaines Bay Microbial Observatory, Mediterranean Sea | collected 2016-07-05 | reverse complement strand
AACATGAAGATGTGCGCGATGAAGCACGGCATCTCTTACGATGTAACAGATATGATCATCAACTCCGGAGACTGGATCGTCGATCTTCTGGACGACTTTGACATGGCCGAGGTGCAGGCGAGAGCTGCGAAGAAGCGCAAGGCGGCAGCAGCGTTGGTTCAGGAGAGGAGAAATGCGCGCCGACTATCGCGGGACAAGGCTGCGGAAAGCTTGAGTGCCAAGCCAGAAGAAAAGAAAGTAACGAGGATATCGAATCTAGCGCAGAGGAGGAGGACGAAAAAATTCCTTGAGCAGAAAGCGATCGACTTTGAGGACAGCGTCGCCGCATGGCATTCAGAGATAAACACGCAACTGAGGCATACCATTTCCAAGCTGGAGCAGCTGCAGTCGCGCAGGCATTTCGCGAATTCGAGAAAGATCAACTCCAGAGCACGTGCGCTCCGGATGCGCAGCAAAGAGATTGGCCTCACAACCTAATCTCATACGTGCAGCCGAAGTAAAATAAAAATAGTTCAACCATGTCATCTGATCGCGATGCAGTGTTTGCCACGAGGATGACGCTGGGGCTGTACAAGACAAAGGCGACGGGAGCTTCAAAGGGCTATGAGCTCTTGAAGCGCAAGGCGGACGCCCTGAAGGCGCGGCTGCAGCGCATGATGCGAGAGATACGCAAGCTGAAGCTGGAGGTCGGAGAGGATATCAAAGACGCCCACGTTGCCCTCGCCCGCGCCACGTACGCAAATGCTGGGTTCAAGGAGCGCGTGCTAAAGAACCAGCATCAGGCGACAATTCGGGTGGACAGTAGAATCGATAACGTTGCGGGAGTGAAGCTTCCAGTATTTTCAATGGCAGTTGGTGAGGCGTCAGATGAGATGAAGTTGTCTCGTGTCTACGGGCTTCAAGGTGGTGGACATGTAATTGGAGATTGCAGCAAGGTCTTTGAGGAGCTCACGTCAAAGCTGATCCGGCTAGCATCGCTCCAGACAAGCTTTAAGACTTTGGACGAGTCGTTGAAGGTGACGAACCGCAGGGTGAACGCGCTGGAGAACGTCGTCATCCCTCGCATCAGTAATACTGTGGCGTACATAAAGACCGAACTTGACGAGCTGGAGCGAGAAGATTTCACGCGGCTCAAGAAGGTCGTCGAGCAGGGCAAGGATGGCAATGACGATGGAATGAGCAAAATACGAGACGAGGCCCGCTTCACGGAGGACAAGTTCACAGCCGGAGGGGATTCGGCGGGTGCTGCCAGCGCGCTAGATATCTACGACGACTCCCAGGATCCAGACCTGCTCGACTTTTAACACTAATTCTTTTCCAGTCATTTCGAAAACTGTTGCTTCCTTTTAGCGACGCAGAGCTGGGCACATCCACGTCCACAACTGCATCAGCATCAGCATTTGCATCTGCATCTGCATCTGCATCTGCATTCGCATTCGCATTCGCATTCGCATTTGCATTTGCATTTGCATTTGCATTTGCATTTGCATCTGCATCCACATCCACATCCACATCCACATTCGTGTCTGCGTCCGAACACCTTGTCCTCCTGAAACCCTACATACGCTTGTGAAATCGGTCTGCGCGTGCTCGTCGACTGTAGAAATACCTGTGGGGGAGAGCGAAAAGTGAGAAGAACAACAACGAAAATAAATGGCGGGCTTTGGAAGCTCCGTTTTTCTTGGAGACCTGGACTCTGACTTTATCGCTCCGTCCCAGGCATGTGTCAACCCCATTTTTGCAGATTCCTCGGCGACCACCTCTGCGTCTTCATCAGCATCAGCATCAGCATCAGCATCTGCATCTGCATCTGCGTCCTCGTCCGCGGCACCGTCGGGACGGGCACTCATTTCCATTGCGAGCGGCGCATTTTCAGGGATTCAGGTCGGGCAGGATGGGGTTCCTCGTGCGAATCTCATCAAAACGACGCCGACAAAAACTGCGACGGTCTCGTTGAACGACTGTCTCGCATGCAGTGGATGCGTGACAAGTGCAGAGACTGTTCTCATTACCTCGCAGAGTACGAATGCTGTGCGCGAGGCACTGGCCTCTGGCAATTTTGACCACACAGTTGTTACGATTTCTCAACAGGCTTGTGCCTCTTTTGGAGCGCATTTTGGACTGGGTATGCGCGATGCGTTTGCAAAGTTCTCTGCATTTGCGCGGCAGAATTTTCGCGCTGAGGCTGTGTTTGATACGTCCATGGGCCGGGATGCTGCACTGCTGGAAAGTGCTGCCGAGTTTATCGCCAGAGCAAAGGTGCAAGGGCTGCATACGTCAAGATCTGGAGTAGATTGGACGAGCCCTGGATTTACGGTGGCCGTTTCCTCTTCCCAGTCGCGCGATGCGCTGACTGGGTCTCTGATGACGGAGGAGGGGGGAGGGGGTAAACCTGGGCCTTTACCCGTGTTGACATCATCCTGTCCTGGATGGGTCTGCTACGCTGAGAAGACCCATCCAGAGGCATTGCCATACCTTAGCTCATGCAAGTCGCCGCAGCAGATTATGGGAAGGTTTGTCAAGAGTTTCGTGTCAAGAGAGATGGAGGTCCCGCCTTCGAGAGTTTTCCATATCACGGTGATGCCATGTTTTGATAAGAAGCTGGAGGCTTCCCGCCTTGATTTTTTCGACGACCGCACGAATAGCCACGACGTCGATATTGTTCTTACCCCCGGGGAGATTGTGGATATGTTGAACTCATCTGGCACGCAGTTTGCAGCACTTTCCTCGCCTTCCGCAGGGGCGGAGGCTTCAGCACTGCGCAATCTAGAGACGAAGGTAAATGCAAACTTGCTTTCTTTGCCTTCTGTGCAGAACCAAGGATCTGGAGGGTACCTTGAGTATGTGTTTCGTCGGGCTGGGGAAGAATTGTTTGGCATCCGCATGGATCACGAATTGCCACTCACCTATGTTCAAGGTCCTAATATTGATATTCAATACACGGAGCTGAAGAATGAGAATGGCGTGGTGCTGATGCGCTTCGCTCGCGCGTATGGATTTCGAAATATCCAGGCCATCGTCCGCAAAATGCGGCAGGGAAGGTGCAATTTTGACTACGTAGAGATAATGGCGTGCCCGAGCGGGTGCACGAACGGTGGAGGGCTCGTCAAGCCAGCGGCGCGCAGCGATCGTCGTTCGGCTCGATTGCGGACCGAAGAGCTTTTTCACAAAGAGAGGTCCTATGCCCAGCCCTCGCTGGCACTGCATACCGAGTGGCTGCGCAGTGCCCAGCCTTACAGCCCAACGACGATTGCTGCGATGCACACGAGATTCCATGCCATCGTGCCGATGGAAAAGGCTGCGCCTCAGCGCATCAAATGGTGACCTTTTCTTTTGTTTTCAATCAGAATGAGGGTGGGGAAAAGAGACAAAAAAATGGTTAAGAGAAATTTGTTTGTTAGCGTTTCTTCACAGTGCCCACCTGCGCTGGACGTAGTATTCTATCCTTGAAGGTGTACCCAATCTTGATGACGTTTCCGATCGTCCCGGGTTCCTGCTCAGGATCGTCAAACTCATACATTGCATCATGCAATGATGGGTCAAATTTCTCGCCGACCTCCCCAAACTTGTTGATTCCGTTGGACGACAAGATATTTGTGAGCTGATTCTCCGTCATACGGACACCTTCGAGGAATGTCTGAAGCGGTTGTGACGCCTCCACATCCTCTTCCTTGACATTTTCTGTCGCTCTGGTGAGGTCATCGGCCACGTCTAGAAGAGACTTGGCAAACTTTTGTATGGAGTACGTATTGGCCTGATCGACATCCCGCTTCGCGATGCGGCGCACATTTTCCATTTCAGCAAGGCTTTCCATGTACTTTTTCTGCAGAGAGTCTACTTTTTCTTGCAGCCCCTCAATCTCCTTCTTCGCACTACCTTCCCCATTACTTTCTTCTTTCTTCTCCTCTCCTTCTTCGTTCTCAACTTTCTCCTCCTCTTCGACCTTCTCTTTCGACGCATCAGCAGCCTCTGCCGCTGCTGCCGCAAACCCCCTCCATGTCGAGGGCCCCGTCCGCACAGCCCTGGTGCACGCCTGCGAGCAGATCCTCCTCAAACCCAGCATGTTCTTCTTTTTCGTTTTTATTTTTAATTTAAGTTTTGGTTTTCCTTTCTTCTTTCTTCTTTCTTCTTTCTTCTTTCTTCGTTCTTCTTTCTTCTTTCTTCGTTCTTCTTTCTTCTTTCTTCCTTCGTCGTCGTTCATTCATTTCTCCGATCTATGTCTGACCGTCTCTTTTTATATATTGTCTATATATTAGAACAATAACAAAAATTGGAGCACTTAATTTTTGCGCCATTTTTTCCCCTTTTTCCTTCATTTTTTTCGCAATCTGAAACAACAAAATTTAAAATGGATGGACGAGAAACAAAGAAAGAAGAAAAAAAGAAACAAAGAAAGAGATAACAAGAAGAAGAAGAAGAAGAAGAAGAAGAAGAAAAAGAAGAGTCGTGAAAAGAGAAATACGCAGTGAACCCAAGAAAAGGCAAAGAAGGGAACAGGGAAGATGACGCTGGAAGATCTCAAGTTCGTCGGGCGGAAGACCATGAGAAAACTTCAGAACAAAACGAACACCGAGCTTGCGGGAGATGGGCCTGCAGCGGACTCCTTTGGAAGAGCAATGCTGATGAAGATGGGGTGGAAGGAGGGGAAAGGTGTTGGGAAACAAGAACATGGTCGAGTCAAGCATGTGGAAATCGAACGGCGAGGTGCGGAGGGTATTGGGCACAATACTCGAAAAGACATGTTTCTTGACGACAATGCCAAAAGCTGTATTGATAATCAATGGTATCTACGCATTTTTGAAAAGTCGGGAAAGAAGAGCAAGAAAGAAAAGAAGAGCAAGAAGGAGAAAAAGAAGAAAAGCAAGAAGGATAAGAGAAAGAGGGAAGAAAATCATGATGAGAAGGACCAAAGCAGCAGCGATGAAAGAGGAAAGAAACAAAAGCTGTCGGAAAGGGATGTCATTGGGCCCACTGACGAAGAACTCCTTCGAGCAACAGGTGGTGTGCGGTTGGGGCGCAGGGCTCAGCCATCGTGGGGTGAAGGAGGCAAACTGCGTCGCATAAAAGAGCAGGAAGCTGCTTTTCTTGCAAAGTATGGTGGCGGTGGAGCTGATAGAGAAGTTGAAAAAAAAGTTGCCGAAGGGGTTTCAGAAGTAGAAAAGAAAGCACAAAAGAAGGCAAAGAAAGAGAAGAAGGACAAGAAGGAAAGAAAGGAAAAGAAGGAAAAGAAAGAGAAGAAAGAGAAGAAGGAAAAGAAGGAAAAGAAGGAGAAGAAGGAAAAGAAAAAGAAGAAGGACAAGAAATGACAATAATGACCAATTTATGATTCTTGTTCCTCAGTTTTATCAACATCAATCATATTGCGGAAATCTTCCAAGCTTATGCGCCCATCTCCGTCAATATCTGCAGTCTCAATCAGTATTTGTACATCTTCGTCACTGCGAAAAAACAAATGGGAGAAAGAAAAAATGTCAGACTTTCAACTGACGGTGAACAATGAGAATTGCAACAACTTACGTAATCGTTCCGAAACCAAGCTTTTCAAAGATACCGCGTAAGACGCTAGTATCAACATATCCCGTGTCGGAGGGGTCGTAGACGCGAAATGCCTCCGCAACGGGGTCAAAGTTCTTGATCTCATTGTTTTCAAGAAGAGATCTGAGATCATCTAGCGTGAGCTCGCTCTGATTGTTCATCAGGAACTTATATTCACGAAGTGGCACATTCTTATAAAATGCCCCGAGCCTGTTCTTAAGATCGGAGAGAGTAATCTTTCCCGAGCCACTGACATCGAAAAACTCAAAGGCCGCCTTTAATTCGGCCTCATCCACAGCGATTCCCCCGTGCTCATTGCGCTTGATCTTTGCATCATCCACAGCTGTCCGCTTGGCGAACGAGCTCCTTCTTCCCTGCTTCATCGTTGTTTTTTTTCTTTTAGTCTTTCTTTCTTTTAGTCTTTCTTTCTCTTTCTTTCTTTCTCTTTCTCGCACTATCTATCTCTCTCGCACATTTTTAACGTAAAAATTGGAAAAACGCATACCTAATGATTATTTTCTTGTGTCCTTGCAACGACGAAGTTCCTGAGTTCAAAGACTTGCTGCCTCTTGCTCTCGAGCTCACACTCGAGGAGCTCAATCTTCAAGTGCAGCTTCTTTATAGCTGAAGATGATGATCCTACCCTCTTCTTTTCTGCACAATCAGCATTGGCACCAGGTTTCTGTTTTCTCGATCGGTTGCGTCTGCCAATTGTGCTACGATTCGATCCAGAATCGTCTTCACCCAAACACTCCGCGCCTCCTCCTCGATTACCCTCGACATGCTCCTCCTCCCCGTCGTCGTTATCACCGCCATCACCTTTGCCATCATCATCATCATCATCATCATTGTCATCATCATCATCACCATTACCACCACCACCACCATCATCATCATCATCATCATTATCATCATCGTCGTCATCATCGTCGTCGTCCTGCTCGTCCTGCTGCTCCTCCTGATCTCTTCCCTCGTCCACCCCTTCCTCGTCCAACTCCCCATCAAAATCATCAAGAATCTCAAGATTGGCCCCGGCATCAAACGAATCAGATTTTGCTCTTGCCCTCCTCCTTCTTCGCCTACGTTTGGGCTGGTGTTGCACAGGAGATGTTGTCCAAGATGACAAGGCCTGATCGGAGCGAGATTCAATGAGTCGGTGCATGTTAAGACGGTGACTCTTCTTCATGGCATTGATTTCCTCCGATAGCTCTTCCACCATTGTATTTAGACGCTTCACTTCTGCCTCGTGCTCCGTTTTGTCGCGCTTGTGTTGTTTCGATTGTTTGTCAAGCAAAACCTGCAGCTCTTCCACTGTCCGCTCCTTCTTTTCTTGGAAACGCTGCGCCACTTTGGATTTGTGTTTGTGCTTGCTCAATTGATCCTTGAGCTTTTTCGCTTCCTCCTTTGCTTGGCCTTGCGAAGTAATGTACAGATCAAGAAGACTATTGTATTTATCGGCTAGGTGCACAAGCTGACGCTGCAAGTTTTGCTGCTGCCGCTCTCTCCAGCGTAGAACATTGCGCCACTCGCGAATGTCGGAGAGGGGAGGGCCCATTCCTAGCGGTTGAAAATTTCCTGATCCAGATACCATTGGTTGTTGTTGCTGGTGCTGCTGTGATTCGCCAAACTTCCCCTTCATCCTCGCAGTTGTATTCGTCCTACCCATCAAAGGGAGTGATTGGTCATGCCTCCCGATCCTTATTTTCTGAAATGAAGCAGACTGAGAGCCTGGAGACCCCTTGGCTCCTGGCAAGTTCAGAGTCTGGGCTGCCTGCAGCCACCCCCCTGCGCTGAGTTTTTCCGAATCGGCCTTTTCCCGCCCGACTAATGATGGCGTAGAAAACGAACTCTTCATATGGTTCTTTGAGGAAGAACTGCGCTCAAGCCTTCGCTGGCTCACTAAAGCTGCAAGGCTGGAGTTATCCGCAGTGCTTATCGGCATGGTCATCTTGCTTCTTGCTTCTTGCTTCTTGCTTCTTGCTTCTTTCTTCTTGCTTCTTTCTTCTTTCTTCTATGTAAAAGAAAATGTGTAATTTCTTTTATCTGCTCGTGTCTTTCTGTTGCTTGCCAACCGAACTCTCGCTGAAAAATATTCCATTTTTTTTGAATCTTGGCAAAAAAATAAAACGACAACGACAACAACGACAACAACAATCACAACGACAACAACAATCACAACAACAACGACAACAACAAAAAACAATGCTGCCTGTGAGCCTGTGGAGCGCAGTGCTTGAAAATGACATCGATGCAGTGAAGCATATGGTCTCTGCAGTAAAGGCGAGGCAGGGCGCGGGGATGGCGAGGAAGCTTGTGAATAGAAAAAATTTGATGGGGCAATGTCCGCTGCATCTCTGCGCGACGCACGGATACGTTCGAATGGCTGACTTTCTGCTAGAGTGCGGTGCGAAGCTGAATGCGCAGGACAGGGAGTCGGGGTGGACTGCGTTGCATCGTGCTGTGTACTCTCAGCGATGGGGCATGGTGTTCTTTCTTGTGCAACATGGAGGTATGGATATTCTCCGCAACGGTCCACGGGACAAGGAAGGCAACAGCCCGATGGACATTCTTTCTACATCACTGCAGGAGAAGCTCGCGGCAGCGAGGAAATCCAAGCGTGAAGGATGCACGCTACGATCATTCGGAAGGGACAACTTTCAGCTGGGATACTTGACAGGAAAGCGTGCAAGTACGCAGTGGGAACCTCGGGCAGTGGAAGGGCTGCCAGAGGAGGGCATCCGCCACGTCGCCACGGCAAAGTTTCATACCGTCTGCGCAACTCAGTCTGGAAAGGTGTACAGTTTTGGCGTCGGCCGGGGGGGCAAATTGGGGAAAGGTGATGAGGAGACGTACGCTGTACCCGTGCCAGTTGAAAGTGGATCCCTTGCGAAAGCTCGTGTGGTGCAAGTTGCCGCAGCGCAGTTCCACTCTCTCGCAGTGACCGAGGACGGGCGTCTCTTTTCGTGGGGGTCTGAGCGCGTCGGCCAGCTCGGTCACGGTGGATCCGGTGGCGGTTCCCGCAGCAGAGGGTCCTCGTGCAACTTTAGCGATGCCTCTCCCCATGAGTTTCTAACGTCCAAAACGCGAGTGTGCACGCTTCCGCGCCGTGTGGAGGGAGATTTAAGGAGGAAGCGCGTCGTCAGTGCCGACGCTGCCATGCACCATTCTTGCGCAGTAACGAGTGATGGGGAGATCTACACATGGGGCTGGAACAAGGATGGTCAGCTTGGGCACCCGCACACTCATCACGAGCGTGAAAATGGATTCATCTGCAGTAGTCCACAGCAAGTTCGTAGCCTTGCGAACCGGAAGCGCAACGGGAAGCCCCGCGTTTTCGTCAAGGTTTCTGCAAATGAGCTAGCCACTTGCGCGCTGCAGGCCTCTGGGCGAATTTGGCAATGGGGCCATGGAAATTGGAGCCCGTGCAAGGTGTACTTCCCCGACCTGGACAAGACGCGCGAAAGGCTGGGAATTGACGCAAGGACCGGAACAGCCTTTGTGCCTTTTGCTGTGCAGCAACCTACTCGCGGAATTGACATAGCGTGCGGCAAGTACCAAACAATTGCGGCCACGTCCTCTGGCGATGTTTACACCTGGAGTGATCCTGGAGAGCCTACCCTCGTGGAGGGGCTTCCATCGAGCGGTGCAGTGTCCGTCGCAGCCGGAAGCGAGCATTTCTGCGTCGTGACAAAGACGGGTGACTTGTACTCTTGGGGAGCGCCGGGTGCGCTCGGTTATAGCGAGCCTTCAGATACTCCGCTACAGGTACAGACGCTCAAGCGTGTTACCTACGCTGTTGCAGGCCCATCGCATACGATCGTCATGGAGATGCATCCACGACCGCGCATCATGTTGCCAACCTCGTCTGGGGTCTTTCACGGAGATGTAGCAAAGGTGAAGGAGAAACATCCTGAAGAAGAAGAAGAAGAAGAAGAAGAAGAAGAAGAAGATGGTGATGATGATGACGAAGATGATGAAGAAGAAGAGGATGAGGGGAGAAAGGCGAGAAAAAGAGCAGTTGGACAGACGTGCGTGCCGAGCTTGAAGACATTGAGTGCCAATACTCTGGCACAGTACGTCAATATCGACAATGTGCTCGACATGCTAGCCTATGCTGAGGCACTGGACACACATGCTTTGGCAGAATACTGCAGGTCGTTCATTTTTATGAACATGGATGCCCTTCTTGTGCGCGTTGAAAGCAAGCAAGAGGCACTAGATTTAATTTTCCACGAGACGAGCCTTGGGCAGCATGGATGTGTCGACTCTGTCGCGACGATGTCGAGAGGATTGCAACCGCAAGAGGTTGATTCCATATTTCAAAAAGTTCAAAAAGTTCATCCAGCAGTCATGATGGCGCAGAAGCCTCCCACTGCCCATCGCATAAGCGTCATCATGAGGCGCGCACGAGCCATTCGCAAAAAGCTTGCCAAGATATCACAGCTCGAAGCGAGCTCTCTCAAACTTTCAAAGGAACAAAAGTTGAAACTGTCCTCCCGCGCAGCACTAGAAGAAGAGCTGGAGCAGCTGAATGTTGCGATGGCGAAGAGTCCAGATCTTGTGCAGCAAGAGGAAAACAGACGTGAAGGGAAGAAAAAGGAAGCCGAATCTACCGTGTGCACGATATGCAATCTCACATTTAATGATTCATCAAGCCTCAGCGCGCACTTGTCTGGAAAGAGGCACAAGAAAATGCTGAAAAAAATGGCTCACATTGAAAGCAAGCATGTTGAGCGCAGGGCAAATGGCTCAGAGACCAAAGAAAACTGTAAAGGTGACACAAAACAGGATGAGAAAAAGAAAAGAATGTCCTGGGGCTCTGTAGAATCCTCGCCGCTCTTTCAACCGAAGGGGGCAATGCCTACGCCAAGCCGTTTGATATCGGCTGGCCTTGAAAGCATCATGGCCGAGCAGGAGAGAACCTCCATCAAGAAGAGTCCTCAACGCACACTGGTGTCGTCTCCATCATCGTCGTCACCGATGACGAGGAAGAGCTCACCTCCATTTTTTTCCTTGCAGCCATACAGCCCGGGCAAGCAGGTCGGGAAGCCTCGTCAAACAAAGCTTTCATCCTTCATGGTCCCTGCAAAATCTGAGAAAAAGAGCCGATCAAAATCATTGTCAAAGTCTCCCTGGGGATCGCCGCAGGAGTCTCCGGAACTCTGCCCTGAACTTTGTTCGCCGAGTCCGATTCCAGGGTTAGATTCCATCATGCAAGATGAGATGAAAAGCCGCAGCCTGAGGCCAAGCACCGCGAAACGGTCGCAAATGTCAAAATGGTTCACTGAGGATAACATCGTCACCTGCTTTGAGAGCATACAGCAGGAAGAGATGAAAAAGACTGAAATTATTGTGCCTAAAGAAGATCCTCAAGAAGATCCGACGAGGAGGACAGGGAAGAAGAACAAGAACAAGAAGAAGACGAAGAAGAACAGGAACAGGAATGGACAGGACGGCAAAATTCGCCGCATCGTAGAAATGGGGTTCACGGTGAAGCAGGCGAGAGGAGCACTGCAGAAGAGCGGCTGGAAAGTTGAAGTTGCCGTCAGCAAACTGCTTCATACTTAATTTATTGCTTTCTACTAAGAAACCATGCTTGCTCTGCAGCCTTCCTAATGTGAACGCGCCCACCAGTGCGGTGCGGAAACGGTTCGCCGTCTACCTGGGCAAATGTCTCACAAGAATCGTCAATCTCCAGAAGGCTTTCACTACATTGTGCAACGCGTTGAAGATGGCCACCACATGGACACACTTTCCCACAAAGAACAACCCTGTGGATGTCTAGGCAGAGGCATGTCGTCGCGACAACTTCGAACGCTCCATCATTTGCCTGCGGTTCGCCTTTGGGGCCGACAACATCAAAACCACCCGCGAAGGAACGTATGTTTAAAAAAATCAAAGATTTGAGATTGGCCGGCAATTCTACACTTTGAAATTCCTCGTCGTCTGCGTTGTAGCGAACAGAGAGCTGCACTTTACCACTGATGCTTCGAGATGCAGTGCTGCTGCAGCAGCAGCATAGCATTGGGCCCATGCTTTTTTTCAAGTATTCTATTTTGTTGCGAATTGGATTGCGGAACGTTTTTGGACGGCGTTGCCTTTCAGCGTGAAACTGAAACACAATGTCAGCATCAGTGCCAAAAGAGAAATAGTTCAGAAAATAGCCTTTCCTCTGGTTTTCACCCGTCTCTAGTAACGCATGTGGAACCCACTCTTTGTCCTCGCTTTGAAGGTCGTTCCAGTCTACCGTGAGCTCCCAAATATCAAAGGATATCTTATCCTTGGCCCTTGCAAGCTTCTCAAGAGAGGTGACAGAGAGTATTCTAGGACTGTAGTTTGCGCCATACCCAAGGAATCGTGAAAGATCATTGCCCGTGCCAAGCGGAAGGATGGCCATTGGAAAGTCCTGCGCACGGCCAATCTTCATCAGCTCCCCAACAATCCACGAAACAGTACCATCCCCGCCGCAGACGAGGACGTTTGCAGAGCCATATTTTTCAAAGACCTGCGTCAAACCTGTCCCCGATGCCGACATAAGGTCGAAGACCTCTGTCGATACGCCCTCATACTCCTTCAGCCGCTCCAGCACCCTCTTTCCATTCTGCCCACCCGACTTGCTATTGACAAAGCATAGCAGGCGATTCTCCTCCGCGTCCTCTTCCGTCCGCAGGTTTACCTTTGAAAGCTGCAGCCCCTCTGTCATGTCTTGTCTTTTCTTTGTTTTGCTGATTTTTATTTAGGTATAATACCTCTCTGTCTGTTTCCCTATATTTGTGGTTTTGAAAGTCAATCAAAACAGAAAACAATCATGGAAGCTGTGGACGAAGTGACGGGGCGCATCCTCAGAGAGTGTTCACGAGTACCCGTGGTGAAGGGAGCACGCATCCTTGACGATGGCATTGCACGCGTTTCGACGGGATGGAATGACCTTGACCTGGACAGGCGGAGGTCCTTTATCCATTACGCCAGCCTGCAAAGTTCGAATGCGACGGGTGGCGTGGGCTTTGGCTTTCCTGTGCCGGTGAATCCTGATGTGCAACTTGCGGCAGAGTCTCCGCAAGGCGATAAGATCGTGAGGATTTGCAAAGTGAAGAAGAAGGAAGGTGGTGGCAGTGGCGGCGGCAGTGAAGAGGGCAGTACCATCATCTTTACCGATAGGGGGTCTGGCGCAAACTTTTCGGTCGCGACGGGAAAACTGCATGGAGACGTGTGCAAGAAGCCGCCATTCAAGTGCGTGCGCTGGGATCGTGCTGGGACACGAATAGCGTATACGGCGGAGAAAAAAGTCAAGCCAAAGAAGCCTTTTTTCACTACCCCTACTGCCAAGACCAGTTCATCTGAAGAAGCAGGAGAGGAGGAGGAAGAGGAGGAGAACGCAGTGCGAGGGTTGCAGCACGAGTATGAAGACGATTGGGGTGAGCAGCTTGAAGAATCACGCGATCCTTGTCTCTTCATAGTCGATGCGGTTCCCGGCTCCACACCGAAAGAAGTAAAAATGCCCAAAGGCTACTGTGCGGGTGAGTTTGAGTTCAGCCCAGATGGAAAATCGCTCGTTGTCGTGGCGTATGCGACCGAGCCTCGGCGCCTGGGGCTGATTTACTACACGACGAGGCCGAGTGTCCTTGTGCACGTGCGCGTCGACGAGGAGGATTCTGAGTCTACAATCATCACTGACCCTGCGCAGGACTGGTCTCCGGTACATCCACGTTTCTCACCCGATGGTAAGACGCTCGTTTTCTTGACCTCGCCCAAAATAAATCTCCATGGTTCATGCCGCGCGCTAAAGACGTGCGAGTGGCCACTACCAGAGGAGGGTAAGCCGAGCACACGGACCTCTGTGGATATCGTGCGCGTCCCGGATGAGGGAGAGCAGGATGCTTTTCCGGGGCTGTTTCCCTCGGGCGTCCCTGCCCGCGTGTGGTTGGACAACGACCGTATCGCCTTGGCCACCTCCTGGCGATCCGAGCTCTCGACTGTCATAATCAACGTTCACACGGGACAAGTGGAAAGGCTGGCTCCCCCGCCCGACCTTGATCTCGGACCATGCTGCATGAGAGTGTTGGACGTACAGGACAGTCTCCTTCTCGTCACGCTGTCGAGCCCCACCATCGCCAGCGATCTTTACGCGGTGCGCCTCTCCGAGTCTGGACCAAGTTACACGGAAATCTTCAAGTCACAGCGAATCGCAGAAGCGTCGGCAATCTCATGCGAGATTCTCAAAGTGGCACCCTCTGTCGAGGCGATTGTTTATCGAGCAGCGAACCACACGACAGGTGGACGCGTCATTCTCAACCCTCATGGCGGGCCGCACTCTTGCTATCACCCAGGATGGAATCCACCATTTTGCGCGCTACTTCAGCTTGGATTTTCCATCGCACAGGTCAACTACCGTGGATCTACTGGGTTTGGGCAGGCCTCGCTCGAGTCGTTGCCAGGGCATATAGGAGATCACGACGTTCAAGATTGCATCGCCGCCCTCGACCATGTCGTAGACGTCTACAAGTTCAACTCGACATTTGTGATGGGCGGCAGCCATGGTGGGTTTCTCACTTTACACGTCATCGGGCAGCACCCTGAACGCTTCAAGGCAGCAGCGGCGCGGAACCCAGTGGCAAATTTGGCTGGAGAACTCTGCAGCACAGACATACCCGATTGGGTGATTTCAGAGGGGGGCGTTGAAGGTGATAATTTTGTGGTGACAGCCGAGAATATGGCAAAGCTATATGCAAGGTCTCCAATTTGCCATGTCTTGAAAGTCTCATGCCCGGTTCTGTTGCTCATAGGCACGCTCGATAGGAGGGTGCCCTGTGCGCAGTCCTACGAGTATTATCATGCTCTTCGTGGAAGGGGTATCTCGACTAAGCTGTTGCAGTACAAAGCCAGGCACGCGCTAGCGGATTCAGCCCGAGAGAATTGCAATGGGTGGCTAAATATAGCGCGGTGGTTCTGTCAGTGCCCCGACTTCTGAAAGAAAGAGAGCGTCTTCTCCCGTGTCAATCAATTCTCTGTCGTGATGATTTTTTTTCGCTGCAGGAAGATCTGAGTCAGCGCCGCGTATTTCGTTACGTTAACGCTCGCGGAGGAGGAAGAGTTGGTGGTGTGAGGGCAGAAATATTTTTTAAAAAAAGAAAACAAAAAAAAGAAAACAAAGAACCAAGAAGAACGCAGAGAACAATTGTGGCGTGATGACAGCTCCGGTGTATGCGAAGCTATGAACAAAAAAAATCAATCAATGATTAGTCACACAAATTGCGGTCGCCACTCTTCTCTGGCATTTAAAGGGCACATCGAAACAAGTAGGATAGTTTTCAACTTTACCGTCGCGCAGAAAGGTCGAGCTTCCACCACCGTCCATGTTCATCGCGTGATGCGCTCCCAGAGAAAGCATGATGTCTGCCAGAGAATGCAGCGTCGGTCCTTTGCCATGAGGACACTTTTCGCAACCATCCACTTCGAGCATCAAAAAGGCCCCCTCCTTCGTCAGTCCTACCGCAGTTCTTGGCGCCTGCTCTCCGCCGGTAGAAGGAACAACGTTAGAGCCGTTGAACACCAGCCATCCAAACCCCGTCACAACCTCTACGATGCCCATTTCTTTTGCTGTTGATTCCTTCGAGAGATGGCCGATCACCCACTCTCCAGCATCAGTGGCTCCGAATTGCACACCTCCTCCGCCCAATAATGCGTGTCGAGTAACATTGTTTGAGACTACGAACCCACTGCACTCCCCCGTCTTCATGTTGAAAGGTCCCGCATTGACCGTAAATGCACATTCTTTCCCACGACCCATGTCTTGCGGCGTGCGCCTGGACGCGTTGCAGTTCTCGGATGCTGTCAGCACGTGAAACCTCTTCGCAGCCTCTGACAGTACCACGGAATACCCATTCCTTCCCTTTCCCGCGAGATTTGGCAGGACGGTAAAGTTCGCCTCCCCTCCCGCCGATCTATCCTTCACGACAAGATATCCTGTAGGTTGCGCATCTCCGCCTTGGCTCATAATAATCACCGTCATTATCATTACCATTATCATTATCATCATCATTATCATCATATCTATTTTCAAAGATTCAAACCCTATTTATCCGTTTTGGATTTCTTTCTTCTTTTTTCTCTTCTATCTTCCAATTTCTTCTTTCATCATTCATCATCATTCATCATCATCATCATCATTCATCATCATGATCCACGAGAGAAGGAAAGAAAGAAAGAAAGAAAGAAAGAAAACAAACAAACAAACAAACAACAGCAACTATTATTCAACTACAGGTGAGTGAGAAAAGGTAGACAATCACTCTATCACACACACACACACACACACACACACACACACACTCTAACTCTCTCTCTCTCTCCATCTCTCTATTAATAGTCACACACACACGAGATTCCAAAGATGGCTGATGATGAAGATGAGTTTGAGGACGAGTTCGTTGAGGTTGTTGATGAAGAGGAGGAGGAGGAGGAGGAGGAGGAGGAGGAGGACGACGACGACGACGAGCCGCAGCCTGTGCAGGGCAATTTGTGGAAGGCGGATTCTAGAGGACGCAACTGGAGACTGCGCTTTTTTGAATTGGAAGCTGGAATGTTCGCGTATAAGAAAAAGGCCAAGGATGAAAAGTTTCTCAAGGGGGGGCCCACGTCGTTGAAAGGCTACGTCATTGTCTCCGGATCCGATCCTAGCATCAAGTACACGCCAAAAACTAACTTTGGCTTTCGCTTCACGGGACCGAATGGCAGGACTTATCACGTGTGTGCAAAGGCATCGAATGAAAGACAGTTATGGATCGACTGTTTCCAGGAGCATATAAACTTCGCATCGGGTTATGATTTCGTCGATGCGTCTGCGGAGAAGAATGTTCAGCATCCTCCCCCACCTCCTCCAGAGACGGGCGGACAAGTGTCCGTGACCGATTTTTATGGCAACAACGATTCTGCAACGGCGACAACGGCGACAACTGCTGCGACGACGGCTGCGACGACGGCTGCGACGACGACTACGGCAGCTGCGACAGCTGCGACAGCTTCGAAAACATTTACTTGCAAAGTTTCTTTCAAGGAGAACACGTTTCACATACCGTTCGAAAGCCAGGAGGCTGCCGAGGCAGCTACGATTAGAGAACTGAAGGAGAATCTTTCCTCTCGAATGGGCATTCTGGCGAACAGCATCGTGCTCTCTATCGATGGTCATGAGATGCTGGACTCATTTGTCGGGAGTGATTTTGGTATTCACGCGGGCACTGTTTTCCAAGGCTCGCTCACGGATGATTCACTGTATGCACGCATCAACACATCAACAGCGGTAAAGTCAAATCACCTTCCTCATTTGCACGCTGTAAAGACAAAGGAGACGACGCAGGCTGTGAAGAGCCTGATGAACGAGTTTGAGTTGATTGCATCTCGAGATGGGACGTGCCTGAAGCAAGATCTTGTCGCCAATGTAGCAAGGCTACCTGCACTCACAGTGTTGCCCAGGGGGGACCAACTCATCAATTGGATACTTGAAGCTGACGGTGATCGCATACAACATGCGAGTTTTGCTCACTTGCTCAAGAAGGCACTGATTGCGAGGACGGCAAT
>JACLAD010002999.1_pt1 | contig 17109 bp, 11 predicted proteins | sample 8027901 | NCBI WGS metagenome assembly JACLAD01 (sample SAMN15725071, study PRJNA655200) | protist metagenome | isolation source: fluorescence activated cell sorting (FACS) single amplified genomes of... | place: Spain: Blaines Bay Microbial Observatory, Mediterranean Sea | collected 2016-07-05 | reverse complement strand
CGATCCAAGCCTGATATACTAGAACCCGATTAAGTCCATGAATTTGTTAGTAAAATATGCTATAATTAGAATTAAAACTTCGAGTTGACTTCCTGAATGCACAATGTTAATTTCATTTTCAGGAAGCGTTGCTACAACAAGAAGTTTTGAATGTTCTTCGTGAGGCTCTGTTCCATGAACATCCTGAAAAACATTCACCGACCTAAAGAAGAACTAGCTGCTCGCATGCATGTTGTTCCTCCTTGCGAACAGAACCCACGAGTGTGTCCATTTGATCCCATTGCCGATCAGTAACTTTCAGTAGGCGTATACTGCCAGCTGGAGGTAGATTGGCTTTGAGATGACGAACGTGCTTCTTCACCCTTTCATCTCCATTACAGGGTCTGGCGTAAACAGACCACTGAATCATCAAATACCCTTCGTTCAATAGAAACTTCCTAAACCGAGAAGCGCGCTTCTTGTCTTTGTCCCTTACCGTTGGTAAGTCGAAGAAAACTAGAACCCACATATACTTGTTCCCTCCAGCACTCATGGTTTATCTCTGCTTAGAGCACAGGCACCTCAAGTAGATTATGATTCTTTTCTCTGGTTGCCTGCACAAGTGATACGACAATTGCTTCCATCGCGTTTTGCAGGTCAACCTCTTGTTTTCCCATATGACAAGTTTCGTAGAGTAACTGTACTAGCTCAGCCCTGTATTCTTTGTTCAATTCAACAAAGTGTAGCTGTTGGCAGAAGTCCAATACCTTTAGGTCAACCACTGGGCGAAACGGTTCTATCAGATCATCAGCCAAGTTGAATGCATTCAGTTTATTATGATGATGGAGCCCGAATGCTGGCAACAGCCCGTGTGCAGTAATCACCCTGGACAAGGCTGCTCGCAACACTGCATAACCATAGTTGAGGGCGTTATTCTTCAGTTCATCACTTTGTGGCTCTCTACGAAATTCACCCCCGAAAAGCTTTTTCCAATACATACGAGCTGCTTGCGCTTCATAATTGTCTGGATCCCCTGGCCTGACAGATTTGGCAAGAGATTGGAGATCCTCTGAAGTTTTACTGCCAATATGAGTCAAGACTTGGCTTTGATTGAGGATTTTCTGGCAAATAATTCTTTGCCAGCAACGCTTCTTGAAAGGCTCCGTCCAGTTGCTCTGCAGTTTTACTATCTCACTAAAACGACTGTGATTAGAAAAAGGACACAGGATCCCGTTTGGGAGGTGCTTCTGATCGCAAGTTATGAGTGTGACATTGTTGGCAGCCAAAAATGATAACAGTGAGCCACTGATTTGAGTCTGCTGAGTGTCAAGCACAAGTGTAGAAAGATCCTCGACAGCGAACTGAATTTGATCTTCACCCTGTTGAATAATCAGTTGCTGTTGCTTCAGACTGAATGATGATGTCTTTGAAATAAATAGAGTCCTCCAACCCAAAGTACTCCTACGCTAAAGATGTTCTCTGCTCTTTGGTGACTTTGTGCAATCCTCCAAAATAATCGATTGAATACTTTTCAATTGATACAGCATTCGTAAATGAAACTCTCTTCTCTTCTCTATTTCCGTTGGAGTAGACAACCAATCTCATTGTACCACCACCAATATCAGTAGTTTTGTAATACCCCCGAACAGGCGCCCCATCCTTTTTTTCCTGAATACTCAACAAATCATCGGGATAAACTGAGAACATAAATTCAAAGCTTTCATCAATTTGCATCCAATCCTCAGTTGTTTTCTTTAGTGTTATCACTCCAGTTGATAAATAGCCTCTCATTAAATCTAGCTTACGCTCAACGGATATCCGATACTTTCCTTTGTGCCTAAACACATCAATTCTTGCTTGTCCGAGGTTTTCAACCAGACGAGTATCATCAATAGCATAAGCTGAAGTATTCTTGGATTTGCCAACCTCCACCATAACACTTTGAATCAGAGGCCTCTGCTTTGCGGTCTCTCCAGTTGGCATTCGAATAGGTTCTTTAAAAGCTTTCTCTGGCTTATAGTCATAAGCCTCCAACCGTTGCTTAAGAACTTCGTAAAGTTTTTTGCTTCTACCATCTTTCTCGACCAACCTCTCAAGCTTCTCTTTGGTCAGCGCAACCAATGCAATTTTCTCCTTGCCTTGGGGCGGGTTATGGGGCTGGAAGGTCTCATTGTGTAGCGCTCCAGTGATTTTGTGTTGAGGGCTTCTGGTGATAAAAATCCCATCTACTTTTTCAAGTAACTCTTCTCTAAAGCCTTTCCATGGTTGTGGCCATGGTTTTTCCTCGTGTTTATTTCTTCTGATATCTTGGTGATACAGCGTGATTGTCTGAACCATAGCTCTGTCCACACAAGATAGAATCACGGCGTCCACTGCGTGATGAGTATGAACTTCTCGATTCTTTGGAAGACCCCACTTGCTACGCAAATAAGAAGTGATTTGCCCATTAATTGGCTCTATTTTGACAGTTGGGAAAGAGCGCTCCAACCCGTTTTTTAATGTTCTGGTAAGATAACGGGTATCATTTAAAGCACTACTTTTCCAAGCCTCTTCCTGATCTGGCTGGCCAAAGTATTGATTTAGAAGCCTGCGCTGCTTTTCTTTCGGGAGCTTTGTTGCGAATAATTTCAAAGCCTCAAACTTGTTTCCATCCATGTACTCATAAGGGGTACGATTTTTCTTATCGGCATTCTCTTTCGTCACGCACAGGACTTTGTTGAAGTAACTGTTGTCAAAACTTCGTGATATGGGAAGTATATGATCAACTTGAGTTTCATTACCTCTGATGGATTCTCTAGGAATACACTTTCCTGAATAGGGACAACAACCACCTTGCTCTTTCCAAAGCCGATAACGTAATGCCTCGTCCTTCTTCGGCTCAAATCCCAAAGCATTCTGAAATTCCTGGCGAACCTTCTCACTCTCTTTCTTATTTTCATCCTGACGCTTTGAGATTTCTTTTCTCTGTTCAACGGATTTGCCTAACTCTCTAGCCAGTTCAATCCGGATAGTTGTGGGAAGGCCATATTTTCTGAGCACAGCATTGATAACTTTTCTTGCCTGTGACAGTGCTCGATTCACAACAGGGTTCCTGAGGTCCTCAAATGGGCTTAAAATACTTCCATGAGAATCCCCAGAATTGTCTTCGGGTAACTTGGCAAGTTGACAGGCTTCGTAGTAGTTTTTACCTTTCTCCATATGTGGAAGGAGTCGGTAGATTGCAGCCAGAGAAATATTAATGGTTCCGTCAAAATCAAGTTCGGATAATTGTTCAATTTGCTGTGCGCTGGCATCTGGAAGTGATGATTCCAGGAACTCTGTCAACTTCAGATCATCCATTTGATAAGTGAGGATATGAGCTACTTGGTCAATTTGCTCTCTACTCCATTCGTCTCCATCTTCAAGAATTTCACTAAGTTTGAAGGAGCACTCTAAGTTCCCAAGAAGTGAGTTCTTCTCTTTATCCTTGTCCTTTTTTGCTCTCTGCTTTGGATCTGAAATCTTTGAATCGTATCTAACTAAATTGAATTGGTAATTGGGTGGGATTTCAAAATGCCTTCTGATTTGGTCAAAACTGGTGCGAGCTTGTCTCTCACAAAATTTGATCAATTCAAGCCTTCTAGATTCATTTAGCCATTCTTCACCAAATTGGTCTTTTATACTTAAATCATTGATTTTTTGTAGTAGTTTAAACCTTTCAGCTGAGGGAGTTGACTGCGGTGCTCTTTTCTCCGAGGGCAGAAGCGAACAGAATCCAACTAAATCTTCTGTACTTTGAAGAGGTCGTTGGAATCGGAGAAATTCAACAAACTGCTGCTCAAATTCTTCAGGTAGCATTTGGCCAAATTCTCTTTGCTTTTCAAAGATAAGTTGAGCCTCTTCGATTAGTAGTGAGCGGGTAATCATGAACTCATAGTTCTCCACTCTGTTTCTTTGATGCTCTTTGTTCCAGGCCAAATATTGACCAATTGTTTTATAATCAGCTTGCTGGTACTCCGCTCTAAGACTCTCAATCGCCTTGTTGATCTTACCTGTTTCTTCGTCTTTTCTCCGGTCACGCTTTCTGTTGCTCTGAAAACCACGATGTTTGGCAATGTGAAAAAGGACAGCTGCCAATTCATCGTCAGCTAGAGATCGCTCAACAGCTTCTGCACGAATGTCCCAAAGTGTTTTATTGGAACGATCTTCAAAATCCTTTCTAGAGATAACTGAAGATAACTCGTCTGTTGGAAAACCAAACTCCGCCAATAGCAACCTAACCTGGCTCCGCCGCTGTCGCTTACGCTTGATTTGCCTTCTTTGTCGACGCTTTGCTGATCTTTGTGAGGCGAGAGATGCACCAGTTTTAGGAACTTCTGGCCTTTCAAAAAGATGCACACCAGCATGCTCAATCTTTTTTCCAGTGAGATCACATACTGCAAAACCAACTGATGAGATACCTATGTCGAGACCCAGCACATAACGCATATATCCATCCTAAAAGCAGATTTGTATTTTTTTACTTTTTCTCACAGACTTTTTAAAAATTCAATTTTGTGGTATGAATTCTCTAAACATCACATTTGATAATGATAAGAATCCCAAAATTCCATGGCAGCTTGTAAGTAATCTAAAGAACAGTTGGCCTTGGTATGTGTAAACTTGGTAGATAGCTACTCTCAAATGAGAGGCTCGGGGGGCCAAGTAGTGAACTTCGGATCAATACTTTAACAAAACATAAATGAAGAAATCATATTGATAAGAAGACTTGTTTTGGCCTGACTCTGATAAGCCTTACAACGATATCTGCTTTTGCCTGAAGTCCCAGTAATATGCACCATCTTATGGTAGCTACTGTAAATCTAATGGCTTGCCAGCAGGACGAGGAATGCCCGTAAATAAAGTATTGGAGGGGCTTCAGGGTCCCGGTGGAATCAAGCCGATGATGGATATCGCTTTTCCACTGATGCTCTCCACATCAACAGTGGCAATGATGATGTTCATTGACCGGCTTTATCTCAAGCAGGTCAGTGCAGAAGCGATGAACGCATGCTTGAGTGGAGGCTTTACCTCCTTGGCCTTTTCGTCTTTCTTCATTGGAGTCGTCGGATTCAGCACCGCTTTGGTTGCGCAACATTTGGGTGCCCGACAACTTCCCACCTGCCCCAGGATACTCACTCAAACCATCATATTTAGTTGCTTGAGCATACCTATCATCTTGGCCTTAATTCCTGCGGGTAGATGGTTGCTGGAAACAGCTGGGCTTTCTATTGAAGAGATGCTGCAGGCTCAGACTTACCTCACCATCTTAATGGCTTTTAACGGGCTGAATCTATTTCGAGAAAGCTTAAGTGGCTACTTTGGGGGGTTAGGCAAAACCAGAGTTGTACTGTTGTCGACCTTAATAATGGGTCTCGCTAACGTTGGTGCTAACTACGTATTGATTTTTGGCAAGTTGGGCTTTCCTGCCTTGGGTATTGCAGGAGCAGGTTACGGTACTGTGTTCGCCTGGCTTGTTGGATTCTTGGCTTTGTGCGTCGTCTACTTCAGACAAATCCAGCTTCCGGAATACCAACTTTTAAAGAGTTTTCGGTTGGATCTGGAAATTCTCAAAAAGCTTGTGCACTTCGGATTTGCTAGTGGGTTGCGTATCACTCTATTGATTTTCGCTATTGATTTGATGATTCTCGCTTTTCAGTCCTATGGAGTTGAGGTTTCTACCGCCATTACAATTGTTTTCACTTGGATCCACACTCTTTTCATTCCAGTACTTGGTCTGGAGATCGCCACAATGAGCCTGACAGGGCGCTTCATCGGAGCCCGTGACCCAAACAATGCCTCAGACTCAATTTTTTCTGGTCTTTCTCTAGCCTCTGTCTACGCTCTGATTATCTCCTCGGTTTGTCTGTTTGCACCCTCTGAGATGGTCGGAATGTTCTTAGAAACTGACTCTGCTGCAGAAATCAATGATCTTGCACTCTGGGGCACTCAACTCTATGCCTTCATGGTGTTCATCATGGCTTGGTCGGCTATATTGGGTGGGGCGTTAAGGGGAGCTGGAGACACCTATGGAACGATGACCATCTCTGCAGTTTTCTGGTGGCTTCAATATGCCATGGTGGTTATCCTGATTCGCCTATTCGAACTCTCTCCAGGTGTAGTGCTTGGAATCCACATTTTTAGTTCACCACTTCTGCTATTTGCCATGATTGGGCGTTTCCGTAGTGGTGCCTGGCGCAAATTCGAGTTAATTGGATAGAGATGGTAGTTGAAGACATGACAGATAATAATCTCTGTTAACTTTCATCACACCCAAATTATCTCACAAGAAGAAGGGTACTTACATGAGTTCAAAATGAATAATTATTCTGAAAAGTTTGGAGAATATGTTCGAGAAGGCGAAAAGGCTGCCATGGCACTCCCGAATCGAGGCCCGATGCGGTTTGACAGAAAAGGGAATGTTGCTTCTGAGATTCTTGAAGGATACGCAAAATATGGGTTTTACGTTCTAGAAAATTTTCTTAGCAAGAGGGATTTGCAGGATTGGCAGGGCGATTTTGATACGATGAAAGCCAATTATCCTACTGCAAGTGATGCCAAACTTGATCTTTATGGAAGACCAGCCCTGGGTGTTAATTCTAAGGGACCAGCCCTTTTTTGGGCTAGGCCGCTTAGTGATCCACTTGGTGGTACCCAGCATAGTGGAGGCCGCTACAGTGTAAGGATGTCCGAGCCACTTGCTGATGAATCACTGCCGGATGAAATTGTTTATATGATTATGGGGCCTTTACGATATTCAGATGCTCTGCTCCGAATTACGGGCCACCCTCATTTATTGGCAATTGCAGAGGCGATTTTTGGCGATGATTTTGTACCATTTAATGAGGCATTATGGATAAAGGAAGCGGGCCTTGGTTCGGCTACTGCGTGGCATCAGGACGGTGTGACTCATTGGAATCATCCTCAATGGGATCAGGATATCCATGGTATGACCTTTCAGGTACAATTACATGGGTGTTCAGGTGAAAATGGCCTTTGGGTGTTACCCTGCAGCCATATCCACGGCAAGATCGACATCAAGCAACTTGTAGATGAGGCAGGCAGCGACCGCATCATGGGTGCCGTACCTTACCTGTGCGGTCCGGGTGATGTAGTTATGCATAATCGTCAGTTACTACATGGCTCTTTTGCCAACAATAGCGACAAGGAACGTGTGTCTTTGACTTTTGGGTTCAACCGACGTTCTTCGATACTCAACGTTGAGGCTGGCCTGCATAACGAGAATGCAGTTTATGATGAGGCTCGTATCCTGGAGAGGTCACGAATGATTGGCTATGCCATTGATGCACGAAGGCAGCATTTCCCTCATGAAACATCTTACGACTACAAACCACTATCAGGTTTAAATGATCAGGTGGTTTGGTCAGAAGCAGTTAGGGCATCTTTAAGCAACTACAACCTGCTGGACCTAAGTATTTAACCACTGCAGACTTCATTTACAGCGGTGAGTGCTAAGCCACTGGTGCTCAATATTGCGTTGTGAGTTTCAGTCTAAACTATTTCCAACTCTCACTTTAAGGTTCATTTGTGACCTGAAAGTCAATTTACTTATCCCACCAAAGAGGCCGCACTTCGATACGTAAAGTGGTTATCCTGATATGTGTAGAAGAGGTGGTGAATGAATACCGCGGAAATAAGTCAACTACTCAAGATTACCTGGTAAATTTCTTAAATTGATCTCCCGACTAATTTTAGAGTGCTCTCGTTCATCTTCAATTTGGGCCATAGCGGTATTTGTCGCGTGGACTATGTCCCTACGTGTTCGAGTCGCCATAACAAAGGACGACTTTCAGCAGTACTTTTCTTAAATACCTTTTTGTAAGAACTGTAGGACGTTTGCAGGGTATATGGTTCGTTGGGTTTAAACATCTGTTCAACCGTGTAAGAGAGCAGTCCGGCTGGTCTCCGCAAATATCTCCCCCTGTGGCTCCAACAAAGAACTCATCGCCTCCTGAGCCTTATTGGCAATACTTTGTTGAGCGGCTGGAATGAACTTGGCGTAGCGGCGAGTCATCAGTGAGCCTGGGGCATGCCCCAATTGATGGGCGACTTCAGCTAAAGTGGCTCCATTTGACAACATCATCGAGGCAATCGTGTCTCGTAGGCAATAGTTCGGCCTGAATTCTTTTGGGATACCAGCCTGATCCCTTAGTTTGCGGAAACGCTTCTTTAAGCTGTCCAATCTGCATAACCCCCCATCGCTTGCTGGGAATACGTAGGAACTTTCCCACAGTTCTGCTGAGCTATTATTCAGTAGTTCCCTTTGCTGCAACAGCACCTCATGCACCTTCTCATTCATCAGTTGGATCAACGTCTTGCCACTCTTCGTGTCCCGCTTGGTATAGTTCCTTCGACCAAAATCAACATCCCTCCATAGCAGCTTTAGGGCTTCTGAGGGCCTCGATCCTGTCCAGCCAATAAACTGATGCAAGTGGGCAAGCTGACGATCCGGATAGGATTCCCATACTTGCTGTAGGTTCTGAAACTGTTCCGGGGTTAGCACTTCAATACGTTCGCTATTCGGATCCTGTTTTGGCAGCTCAATGGTCCAATCGATTGCGGCACAATGGCGCCGACGAACTCCAAAGTTGATGATGCGACGTAGTAACTCAAGCACATTGCGGGTGGTGGCGATGCTGTGGCTCTTGGCAGCCTGCCTGCGTAACCGCTCGATATCAAGTGGGACTAGTTCCTGTGGCGTTTTGTTGCCAACGGCTTTACGCAAGTGGAGATCAAAGCGATTCTTATCTGTCACTACTCCTTTGAGTTGATCACCTTTACTTTCGAGGTACAGTTGCCAAAGCCTTTCAATAGTGGGTCGAGACTCTGCGTTTCGCTTCGCTTCTAACTGTGCTTGACGCCGATCGTTGTTGGTTAGCTCTTGACCGTTGATTCGGCGAGTGCGCTCTGCATTGGCTCGGGCTGGTGACCAACCCTGAGCGCTTGTGCCAAGCTTCTCTTCGTATTGTTTGCGATCACCTGGTTTACGATAGAAGATGCAGAGAATCTTCTCTCCCTTTCGCTCAACATAGAAGACGCCTTTGTAGCCTGTGGGGATTCTTTTTGCTGATGCCATCCAATGACTCCTGTTCCCATCGGGTTTGATTCTGCCCAGCCACCTGCCCAGCCAAGAGGTGAGAAAGTCTGAGGTTGTCTTGTCCACTTTTGGGATAGAAGTATAATTTAATTAGTCAATGAAATCAAGCTGATTGGGTAAGTCTGAGGCACATATGAGTATGTATGTACTTTACTGCATTCTCGGTCTCATAACCCGAAGGTCACAGGTTCAAATTCTGCCCCCGCCACCACACTTTTCCCCACTAGAATCAGTATATAAGAACTAATCCATCTTATCGTTGTAAGTACCTTATTTTTCTGTACCCACCACTATCCCCACCTACTTTGTAGTATTTTTGTCCTAATCTGACACTACACATTGCAAAATTAATTATCTTATATCCCCTCCGCAACTCGTCTCAAAACACTGACTAAAGTTTTAGTCCTTTCTGAATCAACTGAATAATCTTCTCCTAAGTAAAGCCAACGATTGATCTCAATCATCAGTGATTGGACGCGCCGGCTTTTCGGTAATTTTTCATAGGAGCAATGGTCCCACTGAATAGCTGATTCCGGGCAGTTGAATAACCGCAACTCTCTAATATCTTCTCAACCCTTGCCACTAGCTCTTCTGAAGTATGAAAGTCATCCGTACCTAAACACAAGTCTGATCGGGAAGCTGTGGCCGTTGATAATCAGGCAATGGTCATTAGCCAAGAGGGACTCCTCAACAGCCTCTATCAGCTTTTGGTGATGAGGAATGTAATATTGCTCCAGTAATTCCTCACGCTTCGCTTGACTAGGCTGCTCACGTAGCGGCTGACGCAAAGATCCCTAGTGTCGGGTTCACCCCCATCCCTACCTGGCTCATTGGCTCCTGAGAGTCGTCTGAAAAACATTCTGGACCTCAAGCTGACTAACAGGAAACACAATTGCCTCTGCTTCTGGGGAGGTCTGCTAAAAGATCACATCTGTTGCGAGGTCAGTGATCCGGCTTAGCTCTTTCTGAAGTTCCTGATCCGAGAGAAGAAAGTCATCCTCCAGATCATAAGAGATAATAGTGGAGGTCCGCATAACACAATTATATGATATAAGTTCGTTTATTTTTAGATAAAATGCAGACTACTTAGCATTTTTTGGGACAGGTGTCTATCGGCCTGTTGATCGTCAATAAGAAATTGAATTAACAGGTGAAACAAAATTAAATTTTTGAGTTCACTTTTCAAAACACGGGATTGCTTCAACCAAAGCTTTAGTGTAAGGATTCTTAGGACTATTAAAAACCTCTAAACATTTTCCACTTTCAACAATTTTTCCTTGGTTCATTACAATGACTCGATCACACATCAAACGAACCACATTTAAATCATGTGATACGAAAATATAACTCATTCCAAGAACATTTTTTAGTTGATTCAAGAGTTGAAGAATTATCGCTTGGACCGAAACATCAAGTGAGGAAGTTGGTTCGTCTAAAATTAGTAGCTGTGGTTTGATTGAAATAGCTCTAGCAATCCCTACACGAGCTTTCTGACCACCAGAGAGCTGGTGGGGGAAACGATCCAATAAATTAGCAGATAGTCCAACTTGATCAGCTAAGCTACAGATTCGCAATTGTAATTCGTGAGAATCTTTCATTCCCAACAAAAGCTTCAATGGTTCTGAGATGGATTCATGAGCTGTATATCTTGGATTAAGACTATCTGTAGGATCTTGAAAAACCATTTGAATCATCCGGCGCTCTGACTGTTCAACAAAATCCTTAGCATCATAATTAGTAATATTTGTTCCCTTAAAAAATACCTCACCTGAAGTGGGATTAATAAGACGGCTAATCATTTTCGACGTGGTCGATTTGCCGCAACCTGATTCACCAACAAGACCCAAACTTTGCCCTGATTCAAGTTTGAAACTTACATCATCGACAGCTCGATAAGATTTACTATGATAAGAATTTGTTTGCCGAAAAAAAAAGTTTTTGAACGAATTGCGTATAGGAAAATCTTTTGTCAAGTTTCTTACATCGAGGAGCGTATGAATTTTTGAGAGTTGAGAAGTAGATATTTTTTTTTCTGAGTGAGAAAATGTTTCACGAATCAGATGTTTTTCTGATGATATTGTTAAATTTTCTAAGCAAGAATTTTGCTTTGGTGATGCGGCAATCAGTTTTTTCGAATATTCGTGTTTAGGACAAGCTAATAAGTCATTTACTGAAGCGGTTTCTACAATTTTCCCGCTTTCCATAACAACAAGGCGATTGCAATAATTAGAAACCAGACCAAGGTCATGAGATATCACAATGACCGCCATATTCCGCTTGAGAGCAAGTTCCTTCACCAAGTCCATTGTGGCTTTCTGAGTTGTTGTATCAAGCCCAGTAGTTGGTTCATCGGCAATTAAGAGCCTTGGGCTACAAGCCAATGCTATAGCTATCATTACCCTTTGACACATACCTCCGGACAATTCAAATGGGTAACTTTTATAGCGCAACTCAGGTTCAAAAATTTTTACTTGGCGCAACAATTCAACAGCTTTTAATTTTGCTGTCTGTCTTGTAGCTAATTGATGCTGTTTTAATACATCCTCGATCTGGTAGCCAACAGGCCTAATGGGATTCAATGCGGCACGAGGATTTTGAAAAATCATTGAGATTTCGCGACCGCGGATATCCTGCATGGTATTCTCTGTTGCTTTAATAATGTCAATGCCATCATACATGACCTGACCACAGACAGGATGCCCTGCACTATCTAACAAGCCCATCACGGAATATGCTGTCACTGATTTACCTGAACCACTTTCACCAACAATTCCTAAAAACTCTCCTTTTGATAAATGAAAATTGATATCATCTACTGCTCTAATAGTACCGTTACGTGTGCGAAATTCGACTGAAAGGCCTTTGATATCTAAAAAATAAGTCTGGTGCATTCTACCCCTAAGTCCTTCTCAGAGGATCAACAATATCTCGCAAACCATCTCCAAGTAAGTTGAAACAAAATACTGCTAACATAAGAGCTGCACCAGGGAAAATAACCAACCACCATTCTCCAGAAATGATATAATTTGATCCTTCTGCAACCATAATTCCCCATTCAGCATTAGGAGGTCTAACTCCAAGTCCAATGAATGAAAGCCCAGCTGCGTTAAGAATCGCCCAGCCCATGTTAAGAGAAACTTGAACCATCAAGGGTGGTAAAATATTTGGCAATATCTGGGTAAATAATATACGAAGATTCCCACTGCCACTCAGTCGTGCAGCATCAACATATCCAATATTTCTCCGTATACTTGTTTCGGCTCTGGAGACCCGAATGTAGAACGGTAGATTAATTATAGCTGTAGCGTAAATGATATTTTCAATTGTATTTCCTAGTGCTGCGACGATACCCATTGCTAGAACAAATAAAGGAAAAGCCATGATAGCATCGGAGATTCTTCCAATTACACGATTAGTCCATCCACCCCAAAAGCCTGCCGCACCTCCAAGTGCACACCCCACGCAAAAGGATATTGCAACTGCTGAAAATGCGATACCTAAGTCTAATCTGGTGGCAACAATCACTCTACTAAAGACGTCACGACCTAAATGATCAGTACCGAAAAGATATGATAAACTTGGGGGCTCAAGGGCATTAGTTGCATTTGTCTTTATCGGATCATGGGGTGCGATTGAAGGACCTACCAGAGCCAACAAAATGATAAGCGTAAATAAAGAGAAGGCTAGCAATGTAACGGGATTTTCTCTGATGACATAAATCAAGTGATTCAAACGCCGGTTCGTAAATGCAACTTTAGTCATCAAAGCCTACTCGTGGATCAATCAGAGTTAAAATGATATCAATCGTGAGATTTACAAAGACGAAAAGTAGAGCCATAGTCAGTACAAAGCCTTGCACAGCTGCATAATCTGATGCTATCAAAGCTTCTATTGCATATAATCCTACTCCTGGCCAAGAAAATACCTTTTCAACGAGAACGTTTGCTCCTAGTAGAAAAGAAAACACCATTCCCAATGTCGTAAATATTGGCAATGCGGCATTTTGGAGAGCATAAGTTAGGAGGATTTTTTTTCTAGACAACCCGCTGGCTCTAGCTGTGCGAACATAATCGCTTTTTAGAGCACCTAACATTGCTGACCTTGTCATCCGTGCGATTGGAGCCAAAGCAAATAGACCCAGAGTAGCTGCAGGCAAAATCAATTGAGCCAACGAAGCAAAAAAGGTTTCTGATTCGTTAGCTAATAAACTATCAATGGTGTAGAAGCCTGTTACAGGTGGAGGGGAGAGAACAAGAATATCTATTCGCCCTATTGGAGATGGAGCCCACCCCAAAAGAAAGTAGAATATGTAGACAAGGAATAATCCGGTAAAGAAGATAGGTAAAGAAACCCCAGCAGTTACCAAAATTCTACAAAAGTGGTCTATCCAACTATCTTTGTGGTTTGCTGCAGCAATTCCAAGAGGAACAGCTGCAGCTATGGAAAGGATCAAACCAAATATAGTCAATTCTAAAGAGGCAGGTAGTCTGGCTAGAAGTTCATCCGTGACGGGTTGACCAGTTGTCAAAGATATGCCCCAGTCACCTTCAATCAAATTAATAATATATATATAAAATTGCTCAAGCCAACTTCGGTCCAGCCCCAAGGAACGACGCATCTGCTCAATCGATTCTTTGTCTGCCATATCACCAGCAAAATAGACAGCCGGGTCCCCTGGCAGCATCCTAGTAAGGATGAATGACAAGATAATGACAACCAGTACAGATGGAATTGCTTGTGCTAAACGACCTGTTATTTGAAACAGTTTGGGTGTCATATCTTGAGTACTTACGATTTTGTAATACTCCTGCAATCTAATTGACGGTGAAACCAGGATGCGTAGCCATTGACATTTTTCTGCATTGCTGAGTCTAAAAAGGGTTGATATAGTGGTATACGAGGAACATCTTCAAAAGCAATTGCAATCATTTCCTTAACGTTGGTTTCATATTGGGGATCATCTGTAGACATATGCATTGTATCATCTACAAGATTCTCTACCTTTATATTCTTATAGTTTGAGGAATTGAATAAATGTCCGTTCTTGTATGCCCAAAAGAAATAGTAATCTGGATAATTTAGCCATCCTCCGAAATTTTCAAGGTGCATTGGTAGTCGCTTTTCAACAAGAGCTGCGGTTCGCCAATTGGCACCGGGAATTTTATTCAATTTAACCTTAATACCAATTTTTCCTAACGATTCTTGAATCAGTAGCGAAGTTGGTTCTTGCCAATCAGCAAGACCCAAATTAAAAGATAAAGTCGTTTCAAAGCCGTTCTTCAGGCCAGCTTCTGCTAACAACTCTTTTGCTTTTTCAAGATTTGTACTGTAAGGAAATGGTTGGGGCCATGTAATATTTGATGGTATCTTTTCACTACCACCAAACATTGGTTTACCACGTCCGTAAGCTGCAGCCGATATAATATCTTCATAAGGGAGCGCGTATGCTATTGCTTGGCGCACTTTAATGTTGTCATATGGTTTGTAGTCAAGATTAAGTGCAAGAACATGTAGACAGTTATCGATCGGAGCACCGGATACAGTAACTTTTCCTTCTGATTTAAATTCTTTAGCATCTTTAGCAGCTACATTCATATATAAATCAGCATCACCTCGTTCCGTAAGCGCACGACGAGTAGACGCGGACGGGATCTCGCGAACTATGACACGCTTAACACCTGGTTTTGGTCCTAGTAGCCAATTATCGTTCCTTTCGTAAATAAACTGTTGGCCCGGATCCCATCTAACAATTTTAAAAGCACCTGAACCTGCTGGATTTTTATGTAGGTATTCGGTGGACCAAGGATCATCATCAGTCGCGTAATTTTTAGCAACTTTTGAGTTAATTATGAATGGTATAGGGACTGCTAAATCAGGAAGTGTAAGTTTAGATGATTTTGGAGTGTCAACCCTGAAAGTCATTTCATCAATCACTACAAATTGTTCAGGTGAAGTCATTGAACCTGCCTTCATTTGAACAGCTGGGAAACCTCCCAAACTAACTGCTCGATCAAAAGACCACTTCACGTCGTAAGCAGTAACCGGAGTTCCATCCCAAAAAATAGCATCAGGGTTGATTTTAAAGGTTAATGACCTACCGTCATTGGAAACGACCCAAGACTTAGCTACTTCTGGCTCAATCTTGGTAGAATCGTAAGCTAAAGATCCGTCTTCGAGTTCTTTGACTCCAAATCGTACTAATCGATCATATATATTTACTGTCACTTGGTAACTTGGCCTATTAGTCCCCTTCCGGTGAAGGTCCAAACTATTAATTCCACTACCGGATACTACAATCAAAGTATTATTATTTCCTGAAGCTTCCGCTGGCACATATTTTAGAAACGGAATTAATGAAGCACCGGACGCGACACCCAATGTTTTCAAAAATTTACGACGTTGCATGGTGTGACTCCTTTGTCATTTAATCAATTGGTAATTTTTTAGAATTTAAATAGTTGCGCCATCCACCGTATGCGGTGATGTTTTCTGCGTCTACTATTGCGGCCGCCTCGCAAACAAATCCATTAACTTGAGAGCCGTCTTCAACAAAAATCGTTCCGAGTCCAAGTGGGCTAGGAACAGTTTTGAGCAAAATTCCAATTTTGCTTGTTGGCAAAACCCATATTTCAATTTCTATTGAAGCTCCATCGGTTTTCCGAACTAAGCCTGGTCGGAATGGAGGTCCTCCAACTAGTTTATACAAATGGTAGTTTTCGGATGTTCTTGTAGTTTTAACAAAACGGCCTTCAATATCTGTAAGCTGATAGTTAAGAGGTAGACCCGACATATGGGCACCAACAACTGCAATTTCAATTTCATCAGGGCCTGTTATCCTGGTTTTTAGATTTAAGTCCGGATGTTTCCAATCTTTTGCGCCTAATGGGGCACATTCGTGTTTTTGCAGAGACGCTGCCACAGATGCAATACGTTCATCGTCACCAGCTTTACCTATTAAAGTTACACTGCCTGGTAAATTGTCCTGCCGCATAGCGGTTGGTACTGTAATCGCACATAGATCAAGTAGATTGACAAAATTTGTGTACGTTCCTAATTGTGTGTTCAATCCGATAGGATCGGCTCTCAAATCTTCGAGAGTGAAGTATTTTGGTACTGATGGAACACACAGCATATCTATATCATTCAGTATTTCTTTAATTTGAATAGTTAATTCTTGTAACCGATATTGTGCCTTAAAAGTATCTGTAGCAGAAAATTTAAGCGCATTTTCTATTACTTTAAGCGTTACTGGATGTAAGGCTGCTGGGTTTTCTTCTATAATTTTCTCAACCGTAATATGCCTTTCAGCGATCCACGGACCATCATATAGCATTGCCGCAGCCTGGAAGAAAGGTTCAAAGTCTAACTCATAAATTTTACCACCTAGCATTTCAATACTAATCAGTGAGTCATCAAACATTTTAGCTTGTCGAATATCTCCAAAAAATTGACGTGTATTTTGATTTGGTACACCGACGTTAAAGTGAGGTAACTTAGCATTTAATTGATGAATAGTTGTCTTTTTTGAGAACGGGTCACTCCTATCATAACTTGCAGCAACTTTGTAAACTTCATAGGCATCTTGAACAGTTAATGCAAATGTTGAAATTGTATCGAGCGTTCGGCAAGCTGGTACCACGCCACTATTGGACAATGCTCCCAATGTTGGTTTTAATCCAACAATATTATTGAGAGCGGCTGGTACCCTACCAGATCCAGCTGTGTCAGTTCCCAAGGCAAATGAAGCCAATCCTTGAGCGACTGCTACAGCTGATCCCGAGCTGGATCCTCCAGGTATAATTTCTTTATCAAAAGTGTTTTTTGGAGGTATATACAGTGTTCTTGTTCCAACTAAGCCAGTTGCGAATTGATCAAGATTAGTTTTTCCAATAAGTAAGGCACCAGCAGTTAGTATTTTATTAACGACAAAGGAATCTTTTTTAGGTGTATAAGCAAAAGCTGGGCACGCTGCTGTTGTTGGTATTCCACTGACG
>JACLAD010008962.1_pt1 | contig 17110 bp, 7 predicted proteins | sample 8027901 | NCBI WGS metagenome assembly JACLAD01 (sample SAMN15725071, study PRJNA655200) | protist metagenome | isolation source: fluorescence activated cell sorting (FACS) single amplified genomes of... | place: Spain: Blaines Bay Microbial Observatory, Mediterranean Sea | collected 2016-07-05 | reverse complement strand
GAGCTGGGAGCTCCGGGAGCGGTACCCAAGAGGGCGGCAGACTCGCTCGCTCACTCCCAAGGTGTGACACTCGGTTTCGAAACACAAACGTTCATACAGACTGCTGTGTCCTAAGAATTCATGACTAAAATCATGTAGGATGCACCAGTACAGAACAAAAGAAAAAAAAGAAAAAATCTAAGTTTAGAATGGAAAGGTCGTTGAATAAAAATATTATCCATGTAATTTTTGAGTTCCATTATTCGAAGGCTCTTATTACATCATATATGTCTGTTGGGAGCTTAAGAAGTACTTCATGTGTTGCGAGTCACTACAAGGACTGGTGAGACCCAAAATTGCTGTTATTTGTGAAATAGAAACACTTTCCCTCACTTTGCATCCTGTGTTAATAACTCAATATGCTGAAGGTTAAAAAGTGCACTATTACGACGTCCAAGTCTGATAGTGTATATAGGTCGGATATTCTTTGCAATTAGACATGAAGAACATGTGGGTGTAGTTATAGATAAGTCCAACGACTCCAATAGAACCGTAGTTCACAGTGGAAAAGCTATGCCGCGTCCAGAGTACGTGCATTGAAATATTTTAAATCTTAATTTTTTGTCCTTGTGGATTTTATTTTCCATTTGTTATCATTTGCTAAATTGCTTTGCACATATTTTTGTATATAGAGAAGCTACGATCAAGGTTCAGAAATGGATTTCTTCACTTTATACAAAAATATTTGACAAAGATGCTGGAAACGGAGAGACAAAATTATCAACTATGTACTCGTCAATTCTATTTGCAGTTGAAAATCCAACCAAATATGGAGGAATCAATTTCCCTGCGGACTGTTTTATTGCGGAATGGAATTCGAAAAAGAATGATTCATTTCCTCTCCTATACAAATCTGTGCATTGCCGGCTTCACAACATGCAATGTAAATCCAAATTAGCAGGCCAAATAATTTCTGCTGCTTGTGGTGAATATATATACAACGAAGAAGATTCGAGTGATGATGAAGAACTTGACAAGCTACTTTGCAATGAACGTTTCTGTTTTGATGCCGAGCTTTCAATTGAACAGCAAATAAAAAAAGTGCGAAAGATCATGGGTAGTATGGCCTCTGAAAAATTTAAAAACAATGCCAGTGAAATAGAACTCAAACTGCTGACCAATGAAGAGGAAATTCTCAAATGCGTTGACAACAAAAACCATTTGGTCATAATGACTGAAATCAATAAAAAATTTTCACACATGCAAATACTTCGGCGTTGGAAAGCAGCAGATTCGAAAACACAAATCATAGATAAATTAATTCATCATTTTTGCGAAGCGAAAGACAAAGAGCCGCTTTTAATGGACCCAAATCCAAGATATGAAAAAGCATGGCAATCAAAACTTGAAACACAATTTCATGTTACCAATCGACATTGCAAACCTTTGGAGCAGTTACTGGCTGTAGATAAAGAAATCCAAGTAAGAGTTGGAGGGGTTAACGGAAAACCGTGCACAATGAGTCTACGGGCCTACATACACTATTTACACAGTCCACTTTCAAGAACAGATAGATATCCTTTGTACATCACTGATTTTGATGTGCTCGCTGAAATTATCAATAAAAAGAGTGCATGGTCTCGTAGGAATACAAATCCATTTTTGTTCGCATTCTTGAAAAATAGTAAACTATCTAATGTGTTGGAGGATACATGTTCTCATTTTCCGAAAAAAAATGTGCTTTTTGATTTGTATTGCAAATCTGAAGTCGAGCAAAAGATGTACCTCAAGAAAGAGTCGGACAAGAATATACTCGAAAATTTAGCAAAAGTAAGATGGTTACTTGTCGGGCCCGCTCGTACAGGTACCCCTATGCATCAAGAGCCTGCAGGGACTGCTGTGTGGCTTGGGCTTCTGAAAGGAATAAAAATCTGGATAACATTGCCAAAACGATATAGTCGCAAATATCTGAATTCCATTTTTTTTGAGAATGATTCCACTAAAGACATATCTTCTCTAGGTTTTGTCGAATTAATGGTCATGTTGAAATCATACCCTCAGATTGAAGCAATTTGCTTAATTCAAGAGGCTAACGAAGTGGTGATTTTACCGCCATATTGTTGGCATGCAGTCTTTAATTTGACAGAAACGATCGCATTTGCAGAAAATTTTGTGTTTGAAAATTTTTGCAGATATCTGAAAACCAGAAAAGAACCGTCTGATAACCTAAACAATAATGTCTTTTCCAGCAAGTTTTGTTCAAATTTTATGTCCTTCGAGGAGTTTTGGAATCAAGTGGGAAAAAATCAATGCTCGCGACATTGATGTTCCCGTTCTCCAGAGAATGTGGTGGTAACTGTTCTAGAAAATATTGGCACACCACGAGTTTAAATTTTATCATTATTGGAGTGAGTTAGACGCTGATTAAATAGATGCAAAATACCTGGTTTTCTACAAAAATGCATTTTACATTGAATTAATGAGCGTCTACGCACTAACAAAATATGCCTAGATGTCCGGACGCTCAAAACATGGAATATTTTAATGAGATCAATGTACACTCTTTTATATTATACTATGATTCTACTAGTAAATGGAAAGCATACCCGGGTACCCTAGCGAGTATCATGCCACTTTAGACTAGCTAGCATGTTTTTAAACATACTAGTTTCGGGTCAAACCAGTGGCTTGATCAACCTTAAACCTTCCCAAAAATTTCAGCAACAATGGAGACATCAGTTTGGATACATGATTATTTAAATGAAATTGTCGGGTTCCGGAGGTCTGTGCAATGCGGTGTCAATTGTTCCTTAAGTTCAAAATTTTATCTCATGCTAATGCAAAACCAGGACCATGCAGGAATCAAAACTTAATCGCTACAAAAGTGCAAATGACTCGAGTGTGAAGACCCCCTCAAAAGGCACTGGTGTTGTTTCTCCTCCTGCGCCATACAACAACGGTAATCTAAGTCATAATTGGAAACAAACAGCCACGAGCAGAGCTGCGCGAGCATGTGTAGTTGTTGAAGAATTAAGAATAAACCCAAATTTTATTAGTCAAATTATATTCCACAGGCTCTTCTTTCGGTTTGTGTGGATTGAAGATGGAGTATCAACACAATATGTGGACACTGTTAAAAACACTAAATTTACTGGGTTAGACGATGGTATCACAAGAGTTGGAATTAACATACCAATATTTCTGAACGAACCATGCACTGTGCACCTTTACTCGCTACGGCAAAAAAACCTTACAGGAGATAATATTGAAGATTACATTCAGATAGGAAGTGCAGCCATAGAAACCATAAAAGATATAGAGAGAGACGCAAACCTGTTTTCACAGCCCTTCGCTCTGAAGAGTGATACTACCGAAGTTGGATTTTTAAAACTCAATGGGACCCATGCAGTCTTCCAGAATTTAAGCCCTGGATATGGCGAAAGCAAAAATAAATATGAAAGTGACACTTCAAAGTTGCAGAAAGATGAAATGATAAGAAAGAAGCAAGAACAGGTTATCAAAGAAGGTGATTACCTGGTAAAAATACATATCATAGAAGCAAAAGGACTTGTCAGAAGTCAGTCTAATAAGAAAAACCTGTGTGATCCAATCGTCTTTGCAAAACTATGGGGTAAAACTTTTCATACATCAGTCAAAAAGAAGACAAATAATCCTATATGGGATGAGTTTCTCTTCATGGAATTTTCATCGATTACCAAAAAACAATTGCAAAGTGGAGTGCTAGAAATCTCAATTAACAACGTGGATACAATTTTTAAACGAGAATTAGTAGGAAAATATTCATTCGATGTCCATCATATATACTACATGAATAATCATGAAATGTACCGGCAATGGATAAGCGTTTCAAACTTTGTTGATGATGGTGTTGCAAATTCAGGCAGAGGTTTCTTAAGACTATCTATCACCGTACTTGGTCCTGACGATAAAGAGGTGGAGCACAACATCACTGATGAGTTGCTCGCAGAAGCCATTGAAGAGGGCGATGGAAATATCGATTCATTAGTGCTACTACCACCTAATGTTAAACAATATGTGTGGTTTCTGGTTATCACTATTTATCGTGGTGAGCATTTTCCTATTGTGGATAATGATTTAATCCGAAAGCTAGGAAAAAATGTTGGAATTGATCCTTACTATAAATTTCAGTTTGGATCTGCGGATAAAGTTACATCAACTCGAAAAAAGATTAGAGGCTCGTCACTATCCTTAATTAATGAAGCGTTATGCGCAGATTTCGGTGAAAAGATTTGGATTCCTGTGCTTCTGCCATGCATGTCAACGAGTATTACCGTTGGTTTATGGGATTTTAACAAAAGTAAGCAAAACAAATGTATTGGAACTGTGAGTGTAGCATGGGATGATATAATGGCATTACATGAACAACAGAAACTAACCAAGGAAACTGTAGAGGATGTACCCAAATGGTACAATTTTTATGGAAGCCCTCTACTAAAAACCATAAACTCAAGCCAGAAATGGAAAAAACTAATGAATAGATTCCCAGACGAAGCAACAAATTATAGGGGAAGAGTCCTTTTGTCGTTTCGAGTTGATGAAAATACAAAAGGTGCAGTCGTGGAAAGAGCTCATAGAGAAGTCTGTGATTTTAAAATTCACAGAATCCTCCAGAACGAAGTTCCTACCGAAAAGTTTTGTTTAAGAGCATACATCTATTACGGCTGTGAACTGCCATTTTTTAAGTCCTCTAAAGGTGGAATTAAAAAATTGTCCATTCGTATGAGCATAGGTCCACATACATTGCAGACTCAAAGATGTGTTAATAAAAATGGTGTTGTTTGGTGGATGCAAACGTTGGAAACCAAATTGAGATTAAGTAAGGATTCCAGACAAATTCCGGATTTGTTCATATACATCAACAATGGGGCAGTCCGGTATGACAATAATCAAGATGCGAATAATGTATCCTACATACGTTTGAACGCTGGTGATTTGATTAATAAGAATTTTAAAGAAAATGTTAAATGGTATCATTTTGTGGAAGACCCATCTTTACGAGCACTTGGACTACAAAATCCAGGATCTGTTATGATGAGAGTAGGTTTAGGCCCGCTGGATGTAGCAAGTGCGAATCCATGGAGTAATGAACCCAGCGCAATATCAAGTCCTTCAAATTTCAAGCGCTTTCAGGTACGGATTCACATGTACCAGATGAGAAATCTTTTGGGAGTCAATGAAAGTGATGGGTTTTCAGATCCGTATGTTAACGTTTACTGTTGTGGCAAAAAGGTGCAATTTGAAAAAGTATTGCAGACGACATCTCCATCATGGTATGAGACGAAAATAATTGAAACTGATATCTTAACTGTAGAAGCTGAAAATGAAGAAGAGAAGAAAAAGAGTCTATCCTCCAACTACCTACAATTTGCTCCTTTGCTTAGTCTGCATATATTGGATTGGAATCCATGGGGTACGGATACTAGACTGGGAAGTATTCATATTGAACCAGATGATTTTTTGTACGTAGCATGCGATAAAGCATCAGACTCGTTACCTTTACCAGTGTGGAGGAAACTACGTAATTTCGATAATACACGTGAGGTAATTAAAAATCAATCAGACAATGGATTAGGAGAAGTTCTCTGCTCGGTATCGTTCGTTGAACTGGAAACACAAGAAACGTTGCCAAATTATTCTATTGAAAGACTTTGTCCACCAAACATAATACCAGAAGTGCGCAGATGTTATGTTGAAATCATTGCGATTGGTTTGCGCAATTTAAAACGGCTAAATCTCCCATTATCATCTCCCTACGTTGAATTTGATACTGGGCATTTCATGCAAAAGCAAAAATATCCGAAAACAAAACCAAGCAAATTACCATCTGTCACAAATCCAAATTTTCTCGAACGAATCTTGATTCCAATTGATATCCCGAACAATCCACTGTATGCTCCAACCATAAATATAATAGTTAGAGATATGCTCTTTGCTGGCTTGGTAAGACCAATTTTAGGAAGAATATCAATTTCTTTGAACAGAAAAATCCCTTCTACAGATGAGCATCCAAACCCATATTATGATAGTGACAAGGAGGAAAAACGTGGGCGAATGTCAAGATACAGTACAAAGGAATTGCTGTTAAAAGAAGACGATATGAACAGAATCAATCAGTATCGCAGGAGCAATGTATTTGTGAATGTAACTCATGTTTCAACAACGACTAGATCCTCCTCCCAGGCATTATCCATAAGATACACCCAGCTACAAAGTGAATCTACCTCCTTATCTGTTAATTCACATCACCGGGATTCGATTGAAAAAGACAGTGAATCAGCATCTAGAGTGCACCCAGAAGTTGCAGACACCAATGAATCGTTGTTTGCCGAGTCTCAATTTGAAACTGACGACTACGAAGATTATGATGAAGCTGATAATTTCGATTCTGGGATGTATTCGGTTGTTACACCATCATACCATGGATTGGATGAAAACATAGCTGAAGAGATGTTGACATATTTAATTGGAAGGGGTGAAATCGACGGTGAATTAGAAGAATCGATAGAAAATTCTCCATTCGAAACATATGACATTTTTCGAGGGTCAGAGATGAAGAAGAAAATTTTTGGTATATCTGTTAAGAAGACAAGGAAAATCATAGGAACTTTTAAAGGTGTCATAAATATCATTGAATCAAACAACGAGGAAGATATTGTGTCTCCTAATGTAGACATTGAGAGTGTTCTCAATCCAAAGGAATACATTGTCCGAGCGTATATTTTGCAAGGGAAGTATCTTGTTCCTACAATAAAGGCAAGAGATGCCAATGCGTACTTAAAGCTTCAAATCGGAGACGATTTGAGTGACAGCAAAACAAAGTGTATAAAATCAGACATAAATCCAAAATTTCACCAGTCTTTTGAATTTTTGGCCAGACTTCCTGGTCCTCCACTACAAATACAAGTATGGGACCATCATAAATTTGGAAGAGATAGAATTATCGGAGAAACACGCATTGATCTTGAAGACCGATGGTTCAGCCGTTCTTGGCAGGATCTTGGTCAATCTCAAGATTTAGAAGATGATACATTTCCCACAAAACCAACCGAAAACAGAACATTGTGGACTGCCACTTCATCTGTTTCTCAGGGTAGGCTGTGGATGTGGCTCGATATAATGGAGAAAGACACTGCATCAAGCTTTCACATAGTTGATATCACGGTGCCACCTCCTGAAAAATTTGAAGTGCGTGTAATCATTTGGCGAGGCGATGGGATAGTTAGCCTCGGCAGAAAAGCAAATATATGTGATCCACAGATTATTTGTCGCATAGGTCAGGGAAAACCTCAAAAAACTGATATTCACTGGCGAGCTAAAAATGGTAAGGCAAGTTGGAATTGGCGAATGAAGTTCGATGTTGAGTTACCCATGGAGGAAGGCTGGGATTCTCAAATGGAATTTCAACTTGTAGATAAGAAACTTGTCGGCCCAGATAAGTTAACTGCCTCCGCTATAATTAACTTAGAGTCTTATTTTAAGCGTGCATTTAGAACAAAGGATGTCGTGAATTGCTTTGGGAAAGCTGAATCAGCAAAAGCGTTTTTCACATCAGAAAATCTAGACCACGAAGGTGTTCAAAGTGTGCAGAGTAATGTTAGTAGCAATAGCGTGTCCAATTACCCAAACGATACGTATAGTGATGGTGGCACGCGCATCAACAAGAATGAGAAGCATACAATGGATCATGTGTATTACAACGGAGATTCAGAGGATGATAATTATTCGTCTCTTGTTCAAAATGTTGAAACAAATATTACAAAAGAACGCGACAAGGAAAATTTCTACAGTGAAGAAGATTCAGAAGAATACATTGAGAGAAACGAAAGATTGGAAAGAATAAATGCCATTAATGAGATAAAAGAACGCTTGGGAATGGATGTGTCAGTCAATCCTCTAGATGCAGATTGGTTAACCTTTTTAGATGTGTTTTCTTCAGATCCATGCGTTCTTGGGCGACTTTTAGTCTCAATTGAAATCGTACCAAAAGATGTTGCCGAACAAAGACCAAATGGATTTGGCAGAAATAAACCAAATGAATTTCCAAAACTTCCAAAACCTATGGGCAGGATCAAATTCAGTTTAAAGTTTTTAAATCCTTGCTATCTAATGAAAAAACTTTGTGGCAAAGCATGTTCAAGAGCATGTGGCATGTCGTGCTTTTGCATCCTACTTATTGCGGGAACAATTGTTGCTCTATTTTTCGGTGGGCAAATAATTAGCTCCTTTATGTCGACTGTTGCAGCGATGGAAGCTTTACTTCCATCTTTTTTATTTGGAATTTTGAAATACATACTATTGATAATATTTGTATTGTTGGTATGCTCTTGTTGTTATTGCTACATTTCATGTCGCATTAAAAAGATGAATGAAGGGATTATGATTCGGAAACCTTGGCAGATGTGGAAAAAAGATAGATAAGTGTACGAAGATCATCCAATCATGGTTTTTTATCAGTGCTTCATGATTTGCGGTGGTATGGATACATACTACTGTGAAAAAGAATAGTACCATTAAGAGAATTACTCTAAGCATATTTAAATGAAAACTAAATACATTAGTTTTGTTCAAGGTTTAATTGCTTTAGCTTTTCAAATTGTTCTCTCACGGTGGAAATAAATGTCTGACCACAATTTTCTGCATCTAGGTTGCAAATCCTGCATAGACATTCTACAAATTCGTTAAAATTTAGGAAACGATGTTTATCCGTCTTCATTTCATCTGAAACAAACGGTGCACTTTTTACAAAACAGTGCATCAAATCTTCTATTGCAACATAATTTCCGAATTTATATGTATGTATGAAATTTCGAAATTGAATAAATGACATGAATTTCTTTCCGTAAGACATTTTTTTGTACAGATCATTTAGCCAATCTTCATGGCTTACAATAAGCTGATGGATTTCGTCATTATGATAAACAGTCTTGCGAAAAGTTTTCGTATCAATGCCAGCACCTTCATTAGAGCATATATTTATAGTATTATAACAACATGAAATAATCATTTTTGGTTTGAATTCTAGAATTTCATGAATATAAACATTTTTCATACCTTGTGGTAGAATGTAAGAGCACAAAAAATTCTCAAATTCCTGGAAAAAATTATCGGATTTATTTGACTCAGTGTCACTCGTTGAATTTTGCCTTGATTGATGGATTAGAACATGCATTCCTATCCGAGTAACAAGTTCCAAAAATTCATATCTTGTGAGTTCGTGACGATTGTTTCGATAATGCTTTACTTCATTGTTGTGGGGATCATAATTTGTAGCTGCGAATATGTTATCGAAATCTTCAAGGCTCAGTGGCTTTTTGCTGCTTTCATCATTCGACTTTTTGCAATCAAAATGCGGCATATCGATGAGATTGCAAGAGCTTGCAAACATTGTACAACCTATTGAATTCATGAGAAATGGATTACAAGATCCAGCGCTGGTGCAACAAAATTTTTTAAATATATTCTTCAGCATCTGATAATGCTTTTTTAAAATTGATATAATGCGATCATGGTCGTAGTTTACACTTAGCTTTGGAAATCTTATGTAGCGCATGTCTGATTCTACGGCAACTTTGTCGAGTATATCTCTTCGCTCAAACAAATACTGGGATTGATGAAGGTTCTTATCAGGCTTCATTGGCAAATTGATGTCAATTCTGTCATTTGTTGCATGCGTATCATTATCCTTGTGAATAGATCTGGGCCACGGTTGTAATGCTATATCGAGGTACGGATGAGATAATGCATCTCTTTTTTTTCCTTTATATGATAATTTTCTCCGGAATTTGAGATTTTTAAATTGATCTTTCCACTGTATTTTTGAAGAATTAATAATATTTACAGTTTCCGGTACATGATAGTTCTGCTCAATGGATTTCGTGTCATTTTTCACGGGTTTATGAATAGATGGTAATACCATGCCATCATTTGTGCTTCGATCATGAGGTACATATTTACAACTCTTCGAATTATTATTGTACATAATCATCTTCATTAGTTTTTTATCTTTGCACTCTTTCGTATATGACATCCTTCGCGACAATTTGCTGGATCTACGATAGCTTTTGGCGTATTTAACAATGTAGTAATATCGATGGGGGTGATTCGGAAGCATACAAGATAATTTGAAATTTTTGTCTTGTCGAAACATCAATCTTGGGGTCCAATTATCACATTCAATGCATATCAAAATATGATCTACACACATACACAAAAATGATTACAAATAATTTTAAGAATTTCTATGGTAATAAAAATCAACGAACCTATTTCCATATTTTTGGGCAAGCTTACGTCCACAGAGGGAAGGACGAAATGAAATTGATTGTATTCAGAGCATAACCAGCAACAGTGGGAGCGCGACCAATTATTTGGTGAACTTTTACAAAGTTTCCCAAAATCTTCCATTTGCATTTCCATATCAGCTCTTACTGAAAACCATTGGTAATGCTGATCCTGTGCACATATGTTGACCGTTTTGTCTTCATTCTCGTGATTTGTACTCAGGTAACCATGATAATCAAAATATAATCCAGTTTCGTTAGCATGAATACCTAGCAATACATGATTCTGCAGAAACGCGGAATCTATTTTCAGCATAGTCTGCTTTGATATTTTTTGTTTCTTTTTCATAGAATAATGCCCTATGATATTTCCTGATATATTTAAATGCAACAGGCATTTGTTGTTGGATATAAAATTACAGAATTCATTTGTTGCATTTTCTTCTGAAAAGATGTTGTTCCATGAGAGATCTAATGATAGCATACTCTCATTGTTTGCCATTGAATAAAATATTGCTATGCCATCCCTTCCATGAAGATTACAAGCAGATAGATTGAGACAACGCAGCTTACATTTTTTGCGGGTTAGATAACTGCACAAGTCCTTACAACTGCTTTTACCAATATCATTATGGCTGATATCGAGCTCTAGCAAACTCTTTATCAAGTGTATATTTTCACTTATGCTCTGGATAATTTGAGCACATCCATTTTTGGAGAACCTATTTTTCGATAAACCCAGATATTTCAAAGTATTTTTGTGTGACGTCCCACCCATGTCTTTCAGATTCTCTGACAACAACATCATGGCATTGTCGTTGAAAGAGTTTCGTGATAATTCCAAGTATTGCATATTCGGAAAGCCTTCATTTTCCCACTTATTATGAAAATGTGCAAAAAATTCTGAAGATAGACGATTATTTTTCAAATTAAATACATACTGGGTTTTCATAGATGGTATAATCGCTTTTATTGCAAAATCATCTCCGAGCAATAAATTCGAAATATCAATACCTAATTTGGAAATATCCAGTTGTAATGGAACAAGATTATTTGAGACAACACTGTCTATGTAAATCTTCAGCGGATTCCAAGAATCTTCAAATTTTTCTGTCTCTTTTGTTAGCATACTATTATAATCTGCCATTCTTTTCAATCGATTCCCTCGAGCATTCCCATATTGCAAGTAAAAACGTGTGGCATCTTTAGTAGAAATTATGGTTCTTTGAAATTTACGCTTGGTAGATAATTTTTTGTTTTGTTCAGCCATGTTAGGTATGAGTAAAGGAGTCTGATTTTTTTCGCTTTTCTCAATTTTTTCATCTGGATAACCCACATCCCGATCAGTTTCTTGTTTTCCGTACAATGCATCCACTGTTTGAATACTGTTACTACTTTTATCGCTGTCGGTTACTGTATCAGCGCAATTCAAAGATTCATGAAGAAATTGTTGTAATTCTGATATCTCGATAGTGCCCAATTGATCTTTATCGATATGTTCAAAAATCATTCTCATTTCTTTCTTAGACAGGTTGTACATTCGAAGCTCTTTTCTGATAAGTGTAGTAAATTCTTTCAAATCTAGGCTACCATCATGATCATGATCACGCGATGTGACCATACTTTTGATGTCCACTTTTCCAAGTCGGTATGATGCGACACGAATGTGATCTTGCACTTTTTGCAGTGTCATATTTCTAGATTCTTTTGTTCCTAAGCCTTCAAGTTGAACATGAGACAAACGCCTTCTACGAGTAGAATGAAGTGATTGAGGATGTTGAATTCGATTATACTTTGCTTTTCTATTATGGTCCATTTCTCTCATGAACAATTCTCGTGCAAGATCTATAGCGCGAGGGTGAATTTTTCTGTGCTCTTTCATGTCAGATATACCATTGTCAGACTTGGCCCCAGTCAATGGAGGGAGACTGTTATTCAACTGTCGCAATTCCTCTTTTCTATTCTGCTCTTCAGTGATCATACGTTGTAGTTTTCGAGTTTTACGTGTTACACGTTTACAGTCAGACAACTTAATGTGAAGCTGTTTTCTTTGAAGTTTGCCTACATTGTGTATGAGATGCTACACGTTGGTACAATTCACACAAAACTTAGTAATATATCAGCGATTAGAAAATATTCACCATGCAGAGCGTCATCTAGAACTTTTTGCCTATCTTTCCGTCGCTCACGCAGTGAAGAGCCAAAGACCAGCATTCCTGATTTGCCTTGATGCTTCACACGCTTCACTACACTGTGGGGTTTGCTATATCTCATTGGGATTGCTTTTTCTCCCAATTATTTATTCATCCATTGCATTGTATTTACTTCCTTGGTATCAATGCTTTCATCGTATACAAGCTCTGAGCTAAGTTAAGTTAAGCCTCTCTCACACAGCTCCGAAACATTTCCACGATGATGGTAAAAATTGCTGTAACGTCAACGTTTTTTGCGCATTTATTGTAATATGCATATCACCAGGCCTGAAGCGTTAGTAGTACTGCTACCCCGCAATATAGCTAATGTGTTCGGGAGTTTTTGAAACCGCCCCACCGGTGGGGCAAGGGCCGGCTGGGTCGGTCCTATGGAGGGTTGTTGGCAATCGTGCAAGTTGACTATATAATACTACTAGTAATTACTGGCTTACAACTACAAATACAGCCTTTACTAGTGTAAATATTTTGTAGTACTAGTATTTACTAGTACTTGTCTAGTTATTTGGACTGGAGGGGCGTGCCATGGTTGCGCAAATTGTAATGCATTACCCTCTAGAGAAGATGGATACTGTATGAAACACATTCTGGTGTTACCATGGTGTCTGGTGGTGAAACTCCACTTGGCGGTGTCTGGTGGTTATGGACAAAGTATGCCCACATTGGCAATCCTGTGCAATTTGCAATTGCTGGTAGACATGACGCATCGACACATTTTGAACACTTTGCGCTTGTGGGCTCCAACAAGCATCCGGCAGAAAGACAATGTTTCTCTATACACGAGCGTTCTGTTTGCCAGCATGAAGCGCATGGCCGTGAAAGACCCGTTTTCTGTATTATGCAGCTTTTGATTTCACTTGGAACAGTATGCTTGATCGCGCAGGACCGTATTTTCGCAATAAGATCATTATCATTTGCATGCCTGTATATATCCATATCAAAAAAGTTACCGCAGGTAGTGTTTGACGTTGTCACTCGCAATATAGCATTCGAATCAATTTTGCTGCAGTTTACAATCCCATCCTTTGAGCGTGGACAAACTTTATATGTGTAAGGTACACCAGGGAGAAGGTTATGGACAGACACACTGCGACCCCTGCCTATGTATATCTCTTTAAATGATGAATCTAAGTTATACCAGTTATCCACTAAAAGCGCGTGACCCCTATTGTTAATGTCATTCATGTCTTTTGACCAGCATACATTTAGCTTGTTCACGTCTACATTGTATGCATCAATCTGTGGAGAATCACTTGACAAATTGTACACTTTGCATGAGCCATTATAGATATCTGGAGGTCGGGGAATGGGAGGAAGGCTGCCAGGAACAGATGACGCAAATATTTGCCATATTAGATACGTGCCACTTCCAGCAAGAGCTATGTTCAAAAATATGGATATCCCGAGAATGGCTTTAAGACAAGAAGAAGCACCGTTGCTAGCACTATCTATTTGGATTTTCTGTATATTATTTATTTCGCCTCCATCCTTTAAATCGTCCTCAGCGAGTTGATATGCAGATCTTAAAGGAATCTTCAAATCATTGATCCTTGTGTTGATGCTCTTCTTGTGGGTCGTCTCGCGTCGCCAGACTCTTTCTTCCTTTTTTTGGTCAACTACACCTGAAACACTTAGAATATCCACATCACTTTCCATATTTGTATTTTGCAGCTCGTTTATTCTTGAGTTCACACTTTTCTTGTGAGCATTCGCTTTAACTTCGCAATCGTTCTCTATACGTCTTTGGGAAGCGGGAAATCCAAGTTCTTTGATCCTTGTATTCACGCTCTTTTTGTGGTTATTCGACATTTTCCAGATGGAAATGCTAAAGCGCCAAATTTATTCGCGGGACACTATAAAAATTTTTGTACTCGAGTCTTGACCAAGGAAGTATTTTTTGAGTTGAAAAATTCAGTTGAAATGCTGAAGAAATATTGCCCTTTTCTCTAAAATTGCCAACATGTACACGTGAGATAAGTTTAGTAGAATATAATATTGTAGTAAAAATTTATTATTTCTAAATTTTGAGCATCCGGGCATAATTTGCTAGTGCGTAGACGTTCATTAATTACATGTTCAATTTTCTTGTTAGGGTTAGGTTATGTACGGCTCGCTGATGACTCAAGAGTCATGCATGACCGGGAGGAGGGGTCAAGTTAGGTGGGCAAGATGTGTGATAGGCCGTCCTCACATGAGTACATCTGGGATATATCGATATACAGTCCCCATATGTCCCAGCGGCCAGACTACCACTGGGATATTCTATTTTACCACAAATAAAAAGAGGGCATAATTTTGAATTAAATAATATTTCATTGGTAGTCTATCTTGTAATTTTTACGTGATTTTTTTCAAAGATAGATTTATTGAGATCTTCTATGAGAAGGTAGCCAATCCGGCCGATTGTTTTTTCGTCCAAAGCGATAATATTGTACGCCAGCACATGCAAATATTCCCAAAAGAAATGAAATGAATGATGATATATCAAACCATCCACCATGTCTCTTTTGAAAGTGAACTAATTCATTTTCACAATTCTCGAGCTCTTTTGACATCGATTCTGCTTCACGTTTAAAGGTTTTAACATTGTTGTTAGCAATATGGAGTTCCTGCTTGTAATGATCATTAGACACAATTGCCAAATGGGTTAAAATTGCCATGTGGTCTGATGCAGCTTCCACGGAACGCTGCGATCGACCAATAATTTTCATTGACTCAACGGCCAAACCCGGCCCTCGAATCATCACTCGATCCGCGCGATTTTTTGGCTCCCATGAACTGAATGTGTAGCCCGACTTGGCAGTGCTTCCAGGTAATGGAGGATCATACTCCAACCATGCGTCGCGAAAATAAACCTTTTTACCCATGCTTGGTGGTCTGTGCAAGAGGTCAATTGGCTCCTGGTAATCGTTGTAAATATTGAGATCACCAAGAAGAATCTGAGGCGTTGGTTTTTTCTTCGTAAACTCTATTATATCTAATACATTTGCTTTCTGCTGCTCTCGAACATAAGAAAGATGAGTAACAAATGCTCCAATTGATTGTCCGTCAGGAGTTTTAATTCTGGCGTACAAACAAGCTCGACGGTTCGGATCTTCTCCATTGACATCGTGGTTTAATTTAATGCTATCAAATTCCTCTATTGGATATTGGCTGAAAAACCCAATTCCCTCTTCGGTATCTCCGTAGTCGTGACCTGTCACATACTTATGGTATTTATACTCAGGTAAAAGCTCCAAAAGATCATTCAACATGTCATCCCCATTTTTCCTCTTTCTTATCTCGTTCCAGGCAATGATATGAGGTAACTGCGGTAACCTTCTTATTACTCTTTCAATCCTGTGTTTTCTCTCACCCCAATTTTTGCCACTATCAAAGTTCCACGCGTTATATTGTAGAGCAATAAGTTCCGCAAATCCACTATGCGCAAAAGTAATCATTAATGACGATAACTGAAAGCAAATAACAAGCGCATGAAAGCATATCCTCATCATTCTGTGTGTTTTTGAGATAATTTGAAGTGAAAAATATCTCCTTTTAGATAGAACCTTACGGTCAAATTCAAATGCAGGAGCAATCTTATTCCACCAGCAGGTTTCTGGGAAACCTTTCTACTCTCGGTATGACTCATCAATATCGTGGAGACATAGGTTAAGTTAAGTTAAGCCACACCTCGTCCGTACATGGCAGAGAAAGAAATATGTCTCATGAATCATGAAAGACCGAGAGACCAGTGCATGTAGCCTGTTGCGCAATTGCGGCTACCGCACGCGCGCTGATGATAGATAGGAGCAACTCCCCGTTTGATACCATAATAAGGCCTTAAGGGAGTCAACAGTCTACAGCGCCAGAGGCCCTCGTTTTTACATCTTTCTCCTCATTCTACCCTTTTTCCCAGGGCATCGCCAGTACTGCAGTGGAGGCGCATAACTACTGCTTCTACCTACTAGATCTAGTTGACTGAAAAACAACCTACTACTTTCAAACGTCTTTTGAAATCTGGAAAAAAATAAGTGAAGTCGAGTCATGTAGGCATGAGGCAGGCAGGACCGACAGTGCACAACGCGTTAAACGCTCAATAATAGAAAAGCAAAAGAACAAGTATTTGCCAAAAAAAGGTGTATTGCAGGTCGTCCATATCTGCGCCCTCCTTATCTATGCTAAAACAACAAGACAGTCAATGTCTGCAGGTATTGCTTTTGCAAACACTTCAACAGTGCGTCGCGAAATTTAAATTCTCCTTCTTTGTATTTTAGAGCTGGTGAACACTCTCGAAATTTTTGACTCTAAAGAGGATATCTCTGCAGAGAATAATAGATTTTGTGATGCTTTTGACGTAAGTTTAGAATTCCCTCGATTATATGTGTGCTTTCTGTTATCAAAACATAAGCTTCTCGGATAATTTGTCCAATTATTTTTGTGTATCTCAGGACAGTTCCCTGTATAAAGATGTAGTGGCATTGCGAAGCATGGTCACAAAGACTTCAAACAATGACAAAAAGCTAATAAACGATAAACACATTACCATCAATATTACTGACGTAAACTCAAAAATCAGTGAAATTTGCAAAGATATTCAGATTATATTTTCCGAAACAG
>JACLAD010016591.1_pt1 | contig 17113 bp, 15 predicted proteins | sample 8027901 | NCBI WGS metagenome assembly JACLAD01 (sample SAMN15725071, study PRJNA655200) | protist metagenome | isolation source: fluorescence activated cell sorting (FACS) single amplified genomes of... | place: Spain: Blaines Bay Microbial Observatory, Mediterranean Sea | collected 2016-07-05 | reverse complement strand
GCGTCGGTCTGGTTTCAGGCTCGGGGTGTAATTGAGATTTTGCCGATAAAGCTGGCGGTGAAAAAGAAGGTCTCTATAGCGGCGCAATGGCAGATATAGCCTTATGCGTCATCCAAACCGCGATGTGCGAAAAAAAGAAAGGTCAGTCATGAAGATCGAAACTCTTTGGGGCGGATATGAGCCCTTGGAATACCTCCTTGATCTTCTGCAGGACGATCATGTCGATGATGTCTTCGAGGAATACGGCAGCTACTGCGCGCTCGAACGATCCGCTCGACCCGGGGAGTGGGGATACTTCATCTTGGCACAGGAAGAAGATCAGGATGAAGAGGGGAACAATATCAACTATACGATTTCCCTACAGATTCCCGTGGATGAGAAGGGAGATCTTGTAGGTCTGGGGCGACTTGTCTTCAATACCCCTGACCAGATTGTCGAAGAAATGCCGCTGGCCGAAGACCTGACGATGCGCATCTATGCGGAGGTGCACGATCGGATCCTGGATGAGTTGGATCAGGTGACGATGCCTTCGGAAGATGACGGCAGGCTTCTGGCGGACTACGGTATCTGGATGAAACGTCGTCGCGAGGAAACGGTCTGATCAAGTAGAGATCCATGTTCCGTGCTACGAGCATAGCTCCTTGATCGGGAATTGTCCCTGCTTTCCAATGGCCGCAACCGATCTACGCTCGCCTGGACAGGTCTCTCCGGCGAATTGGCACATTCTGGCGAGATATTTCCGATTTCCGAACTGCCGCCCCTGAACATTTCGCCGATGGGTGTTCAGGGGCGCTTGTAAGGCCGGCGTGAACTTTCCCCCGGTGTCGACACAACCGTCATCGCGTCGTGCCGCAGCGACCGCCCTATATCGGGGGAGACCGCATCACCGGCTGGGTCGGCCTCGTTCTTCCGGCACGGCCAGTGAAGATTTTTCTCCACCGCATTGACGGACCGACGCTGCGTGCCGCGGATCACCGCGCCTTGCTGGAAAGATCCGGATCTAGGCACTCCGCTAGCAGTCCGTCCACCATGTCCTGGCCCTGCCGGCGCAGGGCCCGGGCCACCGCTTCACCTTGGTAGGCCACGGCAGTGCGGGGATCGCGCTGCGCATTGAGCGCGAGCGCGGCCTCCACCCCCTCGGGGCCCAGTTGGCCGAGCTCGGAATGCACCTGGGTGCGGGCGATATGCGCCCCTGTGCCGAAATACTGCCGCCAGACTTTGGAGGGGTAGCCCGCCGCCAGCTGCCGCCCGTCTACGGCGCGAAACAGCGACAGCTCCTCGGTCATCGCCCGCTCGCGCATCTGCGGCAGCCAGACCGCGTCCATACCGCGCAGCACGAGCGCATCGAGGAACGGCGTCAGCACCGCGTGCAGGGCACCACGCAGCGGCTCCTCCTCCTTGCGGGTTTCGATGTCGACCCGGTAGCGCGCGCCGTCGAAGCGCAGGTCCCGGCCCCAGAGCAGCTGCCCGTCGCCCAGGCGCAGCGGCAGCAGAGTCCAGAGCGCCACCACCGCCGCTTCGGTCAGCAGGCGCAGCTTGGTCTGACGGCGGGTGGCGGCCTCGCTTTGCGCCAGCAGATCGGCGGCAAGGACCCAGGTGGCCGCGAGACCGGGCAGATTGTCGAGCCGGCCAAACTTCAGCGGCACCACGGTGCCAAGCTTGCGGCGCAGGCAGGTCTCGTGATGGCGCAAAGCCGAAAGCACCAGTGGCTCGAGCCCGAGCGCCTCGCCGAACTTGCGCAGCCGCATCACGGCGGTGTGCCGGGTCGCGGGCCGGTCGCCTTGCGCCTGATAGGCCGGATCTTCGCGCGCGTCGGCATGCGCGGCGCGGGCGGCTTCCAGCCGGCGCACGCCCTCGATGGTGATCGCCACCTCCGCCCCCGCCTCGCGCTGCACATGGGCGTATTCGCGCAGGACATCCTCCATGCTATCGACGACCGAGGCCGCCGGGGCGGCCTGGTGCAGCGGCATGGCGCCAAGGCGCATGCGCTGGAGGAGCTTGCGCCAGGCCTCGGGCAACTCGGCCGCGTCGACCCGCCGGGTGGCGGGCGGCCTTGCGACCTCGCCTGCGCGCGAGGGCTTGGGCGGCGACTTGCGGTCGATCGCGGCCGCCAGAACGACATGCACCGCCGGGTTGCCTGGCAGCAGCGCATCGAGGGCGTCTTTCAGACTACGCAGGCGACGGCTCGAGGCGGTGTCGGCTACGAAGTTCAGATAGTCCGCCTCGCTCGGCACGGTGATGCCCTGCGCCTCGGCGAAGCTCAGGAACCGTGCCAGCACCCGCAGCTCCTCGAGCGCCACCGTGTCGAAGGCGGGCAGGTCCCGGTAGGGTGCCATCAGCGGATCGGCCCGCAGCGCCGCGCGGTCCCGCCGGTCGCAGCTGCGGCTGCGCGGACGCTTCTGGCGGATCGCCTCACGCACCACCTCGCGCACCGGTGTGCCCTCGGGCAGCAACCGGTCGAAGGCGGTGCGCAGGTCGTCGAGCCTGCGCGTGGATGTGTCCGCGGCGGCGAAGGACAGGAAATCGGGGACGTCCGGCACGGTGATCCCCTGCCCTTCGGCAAAGCGGAAGAACCGGTCGAGCGTGCGCAGCTCACGCGTGCCGACCTTCTCGAGCCCAGGGGTGTCACGGAACGGTGCGAAATGTTCCGCCGCGAGGATCTCCGCGCGGCCGCGGGTATCGTAGGCCCTGTCAGTCATGCATCAGCCCCACCAACAGGTCCTGGCCGCGCTCGACGAGCTTGAGCGCGTTGAGCCAGCCGTAATACTGCCGCAGCGTGCCGGGCGTGTCGTCGATCCGCTTGGCGATCACTTCGATCTCGTTCGGGTGGCGATCGAGCAGCAGCGAGGTCTGGCCGTGTCGCATCTGGTGCGGGGTCATCGGCAGGTTCACCACCGTCCGCATCAGCGCCGAGAACTGGGCTCCGAAGTAGTCGGCGTTGAGCGGCGCCCCCGGCACCCTCACGGCCGGGAAAAGGTAGGGGCTGGCTGCCGCATGCGGAAACAGTGGCCGGATGACCGAGACGTACCACAGGATCGTGTCGTGACAGCCATGGGCATTGCCCCGGATCGGGAACTCGATCTCCGCCTTGTTCTTCGTGAGCTCCGCCGGGATCAGCACCTTGATCGGCTTCTTTGCCGCTTTCGGAAGGCGGATCTGTGCGTCCTCGCCAATGCAGGTCAGCTGCATGGCGTTGTCGACGCGGATCGGTGCGCCGCCGATCTCGATCGCGGCGAAGCAGGCGCCGGCCCCAAGCAGCCGCACCCGGGCGCGCTCATGGCCCGTGAGTGCGCGCTGTTCCAGTCGAGCGCATTCCATCATCGCCTCGGCCTCGGCGCGCAGCAGCTGGAACGAGGTCAGGAAGCGTTTTCGGATCAGTCGCTTGTCGATCAGGTTCTCGCAGAAGGTGCGGTTCTTCGGCGTCATCCGGCAATCGGCCTTCTTGCCCTCGCGGGCATCCTTGTTGTTGGCCAGCACCTGTTCGAGGAGAGTGGTATCGAGGCCAAGGTGAGGCCGGATCTGGTTCAGGCCCTTGAGATACTTACGCGCCGTGCGCGGCTCGAGATGGCCGTCGCGCTTTAAGCGCTTGCGCCGAGCGAACATTTCCCTGGCGATAACGCAGATCGCCTCGTCATCTGCGAAGAGCGGCCTGAGATCTGCGGCGTCTGAGGACAAGAGGCCCTTCTCGACCGCGATCCGCAGTGTTGTTCGAAGCGCGCTGCGCAGGACATGGGCATGACCCTGGTGATCGTTGGCAAAGGCTTTCGCCACCGGGTCCCAGCCGGACTTGGTTACGGCCTCGACCCAAGTCAGGACCTGGGCCTCCCAAGACGGTGCGATCGGTGCCAGATCGGGCACATGGGCGTCAGGCGTAAAGCCGAGGGGGCGCGGCGGCAGCCAGGGCATGAGTTCGGGGAACCGCCGCAGCTCGTCGAGCCGCCTGAGCGTGCGGCGATTTGCGTCGCGCTTGTTGCCCTGGAAAAGCGTGTCGAGCTGCCGCGCCCGGTCGAGGTCGAGATCGCGCGGCTGCCATCCCTGGACCCGGGCAACGAGCGCGAAGGCCTTCAGAGCGGCGAGCTTCATCGGGTGCCAATCCGCACTCTGCCCGACCCTGCTTTTGGTCAACGGCATGATGGCAGCAAGCAGCCGGGTCCAATCATCTTCCATCGCCCGCAGCCGCGCCTGCTCGGCATGCACGCCGAGGAACTCGCGCAGGGCCGCCTGCAGCCTGCGGCGAAAGAGCGTGTAGGCGGCGTCGGTCGACCAATGCGCCGGATCGAACCCGGTCAGTGGAAACCGCTGCTCGACCAGCGCCAGCTCCGCCGGGATCCGGACGAGCGGCTGATTCAGGCGATCGCCGACCTTCTCGATTGCGGTGAGATAGCGGTTGCGGGTGGTGGCCGAGAGATTGGTGCGCGCCGCCATGTGGGCCAGCAGTTCAGCCAGGGTCGGCCCGGTCGCCGCGGGGCTGGCAGCCTGTGTGATGTGCCGTTTGGCGGGGCCAGTATGGCCGGTGAGATCGAGCATGCTTTTTTCCTTTCTTGTCATGCATGAGGGTCGCTTGGAGGTGGTTTCGGTCGCTAAAGCGCGTAGCGGACACACCCGTCTTCGAGGTTGCCGCCCGTGAAACCGGCCGGGCGTGTGTGTCCCGGTCGCTTGAAGGTAGGTCCGGTCGCCAAAGCGCAGATTGGTGTGTCCGGGGCCTTATATGGACAGTGCATCGCGCGTCTCACGAGCCAGGCCGGATCGCGCCGAACACCGGGGCGGGCTTGACGTAACGAGGCTGGGGCCTGCCCATAAGCCAGGCCCGCACCTCGGCCCGGCGCCAGCGCTTGGCCCCTCGGGCCTTGCGCCCATCCGACAGGTCGATCGCGCATGGGAAGGGTCCGGCACCCTTCGGCACGGCGCCCTTCTCCCAGCGATAGACGATGGAGGGGTCCGCGACGCCCACGAGATCGGCCACCGTGCGGGCGGTCAGAAGCGGCTCCGTCAGCGCCTCGTGGTGCTCGGGCTCCTGCTCTTCCGAAAGACCAAGCGCCCGCCAGACGACGGGCCAACGGGTCGTGCCCCCGCGCAGGGGGATACCGAGAGCCTTCAGCACGCGGGCCAGCCGCCGGGGATCCGGGGGATGGCAGGTGGGATGCTTCTGCTCCAGAGCGAAGAAGGTAATGAGATCGGCGCGGGTGAGAGGTGTGTCGAGCATGGCCCAGGGGAATTAGGGTCATGCCCCTTCGGACGGAAAAAGTGCCGCGCCATTTATTTCTGCGGCGCGCCTCGCTGGGAGCCCACTAGCCAATCTAGCGCTCTGACGCGTCTCCGGCCTCCACCGCTGGTGACGGCCGCCGCGTGGCCGTCCGAGCCGCACCCCGACGCAAGACACGTGTCATCTGGCCGGGCTGCGGGCTCTCGACCTATCGAGATCGAGGTAACCCCATCGAAGCAGTGTCTCACCTCGTGTGCTCTCAGATCGAAGGCCCCCTCCCGCATCGAAGGGCTACCCAATGCCACGTTGAAAGCCGGTGCATCAGGCTGCTGCGGCGGGAGCATCCTCGGGCGACCGCCCTCACGGATCCAGACAGGCAGGGAGCCGATCGCCTCCCGGCATGGCTTCCCCCAATGCCAGTTGTCTGCCCGCCATGTCTCCGCGACGCCCTGCCCGGGATGATTCGCGGGCGGTGCGCCGGAAAGTCAAATTTCGGGTCCGACCCGGTTTCCCTTTTAATCTCTGGATATCACACCCGGTATATGCGGATGGGTCCGTAAGATATTGCGGAGGGCTTCCTATAGAGTCGCAATACCCTACGGTGGAGGGGTCCGGAGGCCTGAGGAACCTGATGTCTTTCACCAGTCGTGGCTGTACCGTTAGGTGCTTCTATCGCAAGTCATTGATATTAATGGACTTCACTTCCAATCGGTGGGTGCTAAATTTTTCGAATCAAACCTGACTTTTGCTATTTCCATGCCCTCCCGTATTGGTCTATCACACGCCGACGGCAGAGATTGCCGAAGCGACAACTTGAAATGAACCCGGCTGCATCATGGCCGCGGCACACCAGCGCGACCTGCATCGGGATCGCGCCCCGGAAGATATTGCCGGAAGGGGTCAGGGAAATTGTAGGGGGCTGGAGAATGGCGAAGGTCGATCACGATCGTGCAGGACAAATCTATATCGCCGAAGATCGGATCGTGGATGAATGCCGAAGTTACCGGGATTGAATACTGGTGATCATATGTGGTTTATAAACATCTCCTCCAGGATTGACGGAGTGAATTGATTGACTCGATTTTCACCCCAATCAAAGTCGCTACGAAGTGCACCCTGATCGCGTAAGGAAACAGGGCGGCCGGTCCCAGGTTCTGGATCGCCTGCCAACATGAAAGAAATACAATAATGAAGCACATGCTGAACCAGGCATCTTTCCTGCACCGAAAGCCTTACTCCACCATCGGGCCCCTTCTTCCCGAGGGAGACGACCTGCTCTCTGCCCAGGCAATTCACTATAACACTGAGCTTTTTGACATGGCTAATTTTGCGAAAAGGGAAGGTCTCATCGCTGAGGATGACCCTGCCCTTTGCGCGGAGGCCGTATCCAGGAATGCGTCAATTGGAGCGGCACGTCCCCGTCTTGCCGAGGAGGTTCACACGCATCTGAAGAAGATTCGTGACGTTGGGCCTGTCGCAGCTGCGCAACCCTTCAGTATTCTGCAGGGGATCGAAACGAGGCTTGCGCCTGGTCTTGGAAAGCCTCTCGCACCGGATCTCGCCGCCGATCTCGCCCGTCATTTGGAGCGCGCCATGTTTTTCATGTCGGGTCCCCGGTTTCTCCTTGAAGAGACTGCCGTTTTGGTGGCGCGCTTGAACGACACCGCCGTCCTCTCCGCGCGTCATGCGAAGTTCGACGGGTTCTGCAGCGAACTCACGATCGTTTCGAAGAAGCCGGATATGCGGGAGGTCGCACGTGGCCTGACGCGCGATGGCACACTGCCTCAGGACGATCCGCGTTGCCTGTTGAGCGAGGCAAGCCTGCTCCGGGACAACCAGCCCGATATTGTGCCCTTCATCGCCGCCGTGCTTTTCACCCTCAACGATGTCCAGTATCGGCTTGCGCCCTGCGGGGTGAAACCATTCGCGCCCGCGCGATTGCGCCGGCTCATTTCCAAGACCCATCGTGCCATGAGCAGGGGCTTTGACCTTGGGGGCCAGCGAGAACTGGATTTCCTGCAGGTCCTTGCGAGCACAGTCGAAGGATTGGGCATGAACCTCCACCATCGGGGCGATCCGCAGCATCATGAGTTGACCGATCGACTGCTGAGCTTTTCGACGCTCTTGGTCACGCGAGCCCATGCCATTTCCTATCGTTTGCGGTGTGAAGCGGCGGGTCTCACACCATGGAAGGATGGGTGAGGTCCTCCGCGAAGGGGCACGCCGACTTCCCATAAGGGTAAGACCAAGTGACGGTCGAGACGATGGCGATATCGTCTCGTATCGCTACAGATCCCCCTCCGCCTGAAGGAAATGGGGATGAAGGGCGCTTCCAGCGATCATCGCCAAGACCCTTGCCCGGTGGCTCCTCTCCGGAAAGGGTGCGCAGAGACGGTCGCGAAGGGGGCGATAGGAGGGCATTCTATTGGAAATGTTCGTTGTCTGCCTCGTCGTGGGGATTCACTTACGCTGACTACTCGCACAGGAGCGGGTGGGGCCCGGCGGCTGCGTTTCGCAATCGCCGGATCACACGCCAGTAAGCTGGCAGGAGATCCGCAAGGGGCTGGTGCTTCTCGCCCGTTCAGCAGATGCCCGTCGAAGACGGCCTCGGGCATCCCAGCTCCCGCATGCACCACGCAAGCCGTCTCGAACGGCAACCGCGCCGCCACCATGTCGATCATCGAGGTATCAATGAGAAAGTCGATGTAACCTGCCCAGTAGGGCTGGGGATCCAGCTCGAAGAACAGGGTGCTGAAAGCCCTGGCAATTGCGCAGGTAGGCGATCTTGGCCCTGGCACCGAGAGTGAGAAAGCCGGTGTCGAGACCCATAGGGATTTTCCTTTTTCGACACGGGAGCAGGGGATGGCGGCAGGACCGGCTTGCCGGGCCCGCCGTGGGCCGCCATCAGTGATAGTCGGCCTCCTCCATATCGGGGGGAGTCGTAGAAGACGGTCACCTGGATGTCGGGAAAGCGGTCCGCAGGGCGTGTCGAACTGGAGCGACGCCGTCTCCCTGTCGTCATCGAAGACGACATTCTGCGCGGGTCATTTGAAACCCCATTCCACACACCGCCAGTCGAAGAGGGTCGCGTGCGACTAGGCCCTGAACTCCGCGATCTCCACCGCAGTCAAGGGCCGGGCTTCGAGGACGGCGCCCTCCTCCATCGCAACGCTCGCGCCAGCGTTCGACGGTGACGGTCCGGCCCTCCACCTCGAAGCTGCGGTGCCCGCTGACACCATGCGCGAGCGCGACGGGGGCGGGGCGGATCGCCTCGAAGTCGAAGGGCCCGTTTGGCCCCCTCAGAGCGGCGAGGACCACTGCCATCTCTTCCTCGGTCCCGGTGGTGATCGTGATCCAGTTCTCGCACCGACTCGGCATATCGTGCTCCTTTGCACCTATGGGTCTGAACGAGAGCCCGTGACGGCCACTCCCGGCTGTGTTTCACCCGGGCACCAAGAGGTCTGTTTGGTGCGTCAAACCGTGAAACGGATCGAGGGGATATTCTTCAGAAGCGTGCCACCCACGCATGTAAGGGGCTGATATACCCATGAAGATAATCCCCTGGCTGGAATTCGAACCTGCTTCAGCAGCCATCATGTCCAAGTCTTCTTATGGGAAAGTCGCCGAACCCCCTTTTCGAGATGGAATACGCGTTAGCGGGCATGGCGCTCCGCCCCTTGTCGGCAGATTGATTGGCAGCTGCAGCGGTCAGGGGGGGCAGGGACAACTCAAAGTATCGATGCACCCCTGCGGAGCGACGGCCGGAAATCGACATGCCGGTTAGGGAGACAGCCGGAGATCCAAGGCAGCTGCGTTGCCTTACGATCTGTCGTCCCGGTCCAAGGCGCGCGGTGCCGTGCGAATTGCCCGTGCCTTCCTTTGCAAGCAGCGGCACTTCCGCGGAGGGCGCGGGCGTATTAGCCGAGCGTCCTTCGACGGGCGGTCCATCAACGTCACTGCCCTCAGCAATAGCCATCGCAGCGTGGCCGGTTCGGGTCCGATGGATAGCGTCGCAGGCCCTCGCTTGAGACCATGTCACGGATCGAACCATCGCGAATGCCCGCTTGTCAGGCGTGAGCTGCCATGCCTCCTTTGACGATGGGGGATGCAAGAGACCGGCTTTCCAGTCTTGGAAATGGCGCAACGCACGACAGACGCGGCATCGATCCCCTCGGGATCGGCCGAAAGAGGCAGGACGGCGACCTTCGGGGAGGCGTTCCGACCGCGCGCCGCTTCCGAATCACAAGACTGCCTCGCCGCGTATATGCCGGATCGATTCGGGTCCATTGTCTCCCGTTCCCCTCCTGGTCGATTTGGGCGCGAGATCGGCAGAAATCAGAATAGAAACATCAACTGTAGAATTCCGCATATTTGAATCAAACCTGCCGTTTTGAGATCACAAAGCCGCGATCTTCGAGTCAAACCTCGGCGCGCTAAGCGTAAAATTTCCAATTTCTTTCTGCGCGTTGGATTTTCTCTTTTCTTGTCGCCGCTGCTGGTCTAGCGAATTCCCCACGGCGATCACCGCCGAAGAAGAATAGACAATAACATCGGACTCCCGGATCCGAGCATAATGCCGCGGCCCGATTTGGGCCGCGATTGACGACGTATTGTGGTGAGGAGGCTAGGACATGCCTGTATTATTTCGACTGAGATTCCCTCATACGAGAAGGGTCGTGATGAATAACAATGCAAATTACGGAGAGCCTATTGCCTCAAGCGTGGAGGTATCTAGGTCAAATAAATTTTCTGGAAATGAAAATCTTCATTCCGCGAAGTCCGCAGCGCAATTGACTGGCATCGGGGCTGCGCGGTTCATGGCGCCCCTGGTTGATGACAGCGTCGGTAACCGCGTCCCGTGGGGTGCGTGTCGCGCTTTCCGTGACCGGGTTCATCCTTGCCGATCGCGACGCCAGCCCGCCCGATGGGACGGAGCCGCCCTTGACGGCGCGGCCCTCCGAAACGGCTCAGGCGGCGCTCCGAAGCGATGCCCCGGCGTCGAGGCCATCGAGGCATTGGGCAAGCGCCTCACCGAGCGTGCAGATTCTGGCCAGCAGGCAGGTCTTTTGCAATCCCGACGATCTGCGCGCGCTCGGCTACGCCCCGAAGACCGGCAACAACCGAATGTTCAAGAAGGCGATCGAGGTCCTACAGAAGCGGTCGGATCTCTCCGAAAAGATCGGTTTCGCCGACACCTCAGCTACCTGGCCTGATCGTTCAGCCCCGCTATCCAGAAAGCCATGTCGCATGTCGCAAATAGAGCCCTACGGACTGATGGATATTGAGGACATCGCCCGCATCTCGGGGGAACTAGACTTGATGTTCCTCACGAGGATGGTGGTGCAGCGCAACAAGTTGAAGCCGACAATCGTGCTGACCGGCACGGATCTTGGCCTGAAGGCAGCAGGCGGCGGCGCCCCCGGAACCTTCGCGCTGCGCGACCTGCGGCGTCGGCTCGACCACCCGCTGGAGAGGTGGGCGCGCCATCCCAACGCCCTCTTCGTCGTGGGCTACGAGCAGCGCGTGCATGGCCCCGGTCATGTCCGCGCCCGAATCCGACTCCGCCAGCCCAACAGCGTCTGGACGCCCGAGATCATCAATAAGGTTCCCATCAATACGGATGTCGTGGCGGTCACGCTGTAAACCGCCCCGCTTTCCCGCCCTCCACAGAGCCGCACGCCGCAAGGCGTAGCGGGCTGGCTCCCCCTGCCCAAGGCAGACCCCCCTGAATCCGGTTCAACGGCCCGAAGAGGTCCCGAACCGAAAGCAAAAACAGGAAGAAGAAGAAAAATGCAGGCAAATAACCTCTACGTTCCCGCCACTTGTCCGAAATTCGTTGCGAGCATGAAGATTTCTCGCCCAATCCGTTTCCGGCTTCGGACAAACGAACAGACGTCCTCGTCACATAAGGACAAGGACACGACGATGCCCATCGAGACCGCGGCTGCCAAAGTCACCAAAGCCAAAGCCAAGGCCAAGGCCAATGGTTCCAAGAGGATTAAGGCAAAGGCCAAAGTTCCGCAGACCACCTACGCGAAGGCCCGCAAGGCGGCCGGTCGGACTGCGAAGGAGCTGAGCCAGTATTATACCGATCCCCGCATCGCCCAGAGTTGCATCGCAGTCGTCCGGGCGCTCTACGGTGCTGATTATTTCGACACGATCATCGAGCCCTCGGCGGGCGAAGGCGCCTTCTCGCGGCAACTCGGTGCGAACTGCATCGCACTCGACATCGACCCGAAAGCCCCTGGCATCGAAAAGGCCGATTTTCTGAAGTGGTCCCCCGCGGCTCGGCCCGGCCGCTGCTTGGTCATCGGCAATCCGCCCTTCGGCAAGAAGGCAGCGCTCGCGTTCCTCAACCACGCTGCCAGTTTTTCCAAAGTCGAGGTAATCGCCCTCATCCTGCCCAAGATCTTTTGCAAGAAGACGCAGCAAAACCGCGTCGACAAAAATCTGCACCTCGTGCACGAGGAGGAAATCCCGACAAACTCTTTCACGCATGAGGGCAAGATCGTCGACGTGCCCTGCGTGTTCCAAGTCTGGGAGCGCCGCCCGGATGCCGAGCGTGCAAAGCACAAGCTCAAGTCCCGGCACCCGGATTTCGAGCGCTGCATGCAGAACGAGGCGGACCTCGTGATCCGGCGGGTCGGCGCGCATGCCGGTCTGCTCAAGCCGCTTGAGCAGGACTGGAGCGCAAACTCCAACATCTTTCTGCGTGCCACCGGTTGCAGCCGGGACGAGCTGAAGGATCGGTTTGCGCGTCTCGCCATGGCGGCGCAGGCCTGCAACGGCGCCGGGGGCGGCTCGATCAACATGAGCGAGATCGTCGAGCTCTACGAGGAGGAGCTGGCCCGCAAGGCGAGCCTGGCGGCGGCTGAGACCGGGTTGGCCATGCTGGACCAGCCGCTTCCGGGCATGTCCAGTGCGATCGCGGCAAAGGATGCACCGGTCGAGACGCTGCGGACGGTCGAGGAGGCGGCGACGCTTGCGGTCGAGGACCCGGCCGTCGAGGGGGTCACCGGGGCTCGGGATCTCGATGCGCAGCCTGCGCCGCGTTACGTGGCGCTTGAGGCCGCGACCGGGCGGCAGGCTGTGGCCGGCTTCAACGCGATTGCCGACGCGGCCGACATCATCACGCTCACTGCGCCGCGCAGCGTCCGGAAGATGAGCGTGCAGAATCAGCTCGATCCTCACTTCCACCTTGTCGAGGACACCGACAGCATCGCCAAGGTCACCGGGGCGGATGGTCATGTGCGGTCCCTGCCCTGCGCAATCCAGACCTGGGAGCGGCGGCCCGAGCCGCGGCCGAAGCACGCGCTTGCGACCTGTCATGCGGACTTCGAGTTCTGCGACCGCGCCGAAGCGGATGTCGCGATCCAGCGGGTGGGCAGCAATGCCGGCCGGTTGAAGACGCCCGATGAGGCCGGCAGCGCGCAGTCGCACCTGTTCCTGCGCGCCGTGGGTTGCAGCCCGGCCGAGCTCTGGTCCCGGCTGACCGCGATCGACTTCGACACCGTGCGCCACAACACTGCAGCCGTGCCCTCGATCGCCAAGCCGGAAATCGTGGCACTCTACGAGACCAGCCGCGGCATCGCCGCCGCGGCCACCGCGCCGGACAAGCGGCCCTTGGCGCCGGCCTCCGGAGCAGCGCGGACGCCCGCCGTGCGGCATCCCGAGAACGTCACTGAAGGAGTTGCCCCGCTCCGTCGAAGCGCCGCGTGGGATGCCCGTGCTTCTGTCCGACCGGTCAAAGGCGACAGCGTCTCTTCAAGCACCGGTGCTCTTGACCAGCTGGCTGACGCGGGCGTCTGGGCCGACCCTGGATCTGTCCTGGAGCCAGGGGCCTGCCCGCCCTGACCGGGCGTGCAGGCGGCGTCACGCCGCACCGCGATCCTGGATACGCGTCAACTCCTTTGCCCGTCGGCCTGCAAACGCGCGTCATCGCCACGCTCTGCCGCGCGTTTTCGAAACCCATCGGGAATGGAGTCAGGCTGACCCAGTAACGATCGGCGCGTCTTTTGATAAGCAGGGTATGATCGCCCTGGACTGCCCGGTGTGGCGCATCCCTGGCGTCAGGAACACTCGGGAAGGTTCAGAAGATTGTTCGGCAGGTCACCATCCGCGGCCATCCTGATGTATTTGTATCCTTGCTGGCTGATCGCGACCTCGCACCAGGCTGCCTGGCCCGACATCACGACATAGAAGCCCCATCCGTCCTCCAGGAGGTGGACCGCACGCTCCTGCGTCAGCTTCCAGCGGGTTCCATCGGGATGGACGCCGCCCACATGGGTGATGCGGTCCCACGGGCTGTCACCATGCCTCTTCCTGATGCAGTCGATCTGTCTTTTGATGGCCATTCTTATCCCCCATCGGCGGCTGACGCGACCTGATGGTGCGTCACCGCCGTGGATTGTGGCAATCTCCGGTGGCGGCGAAAAGCGCCCCCGCTGGAGAAAGGCATTCCCCCTCGTCCTCAAGGGCACTTGGGGAGGCTCAGAAGATGCGTCGGGAAATCACCGTCCGCGACCGTCTTGATGTACTTCCTCCCATCGCGATCGACAGCGACTTTGACCGCGACGGAATCGCTATCGATAGTTGTTCCATCCCGGATGATCACATAATCCCTCGGCGATCTGCGCTGTTCATGGCAAGATCGGCTCTGAGGGATATTCCGGGCAGGGCACGATCATGCTGATCCATCTTCACAAGCAAGCCACGACGACGCCCAGGATACGGGCCCTGATCCAGTCGAGCACGGAGCCTGCGCCAGTTCTGGCGGAGCGTTTCGGCATCACGGAGCAAACCGTTTACAAATGGCGCAAGCGCGACAGCGTCGAGGATCTCAGCCACACACCGCATCGGCTACAAACGACGTTGACGCCTGCGCAGGAAGCCGTTGCTGTGGCCTTGCGCAAGACGCTGCTGGTCTCGCTCGATGACCTGCTGGCGGTGGTGCGGGAGTTCCTCAATCCGAACGCGTCACGCTCGGGTCTCGACCGTTGCCTGCGTCGACATGGCGTGGGCAACTTGCGCGATCTGCAGGCTGAGGTCCCCCGGCCGAAACACAGCGCCTTCAAGGCCTATGAACCCGGCTACATCCACATCGACGTGAAATACCTGCCTCAGATGGCGGATGAAACATCACGGCGCTACCTCTTCGTGGCGATCGACCGGGCGACCCGGTGGGTCTTCATCCGCATCTCCAATGAGAAAACTGCGGCCAACGCCCGACGCTTCCTACGGGATCTGGAACGTGCATGCCCGCTGCGCATCCGCACCATTCTCACGGATAATGGCAGGGAGTTCACCGACCGCCTGTTCGGCCTGCGCAAGCGCGCCGCGACGGGCGCGCATGAGTTCGACACGCTCTGTGAGGCCCTCGATATCGAGCATCGCCTGACACCGCCGAAGTCCCCGCAAACCAACGGCATGGTGGAGCGGTTCAACGGACGCATCGAGGAGGTGCTGCAAAGCCACCACTTCCGATCGGGCGAGGAATTGGAGACAACGCTGCATCGCTATGTCTGGCTCTACAACCAGCAGCTCCCTCAATCAGCCTTGGGCAGCAAGACGCCATTGCAGGCGATGAAAGACTGGCACAATCGCAAGCCGAAACTGTTCAAGAAACACCCATACTACCTACCGGGATGTGACAGATAGTAACGAAGAACATGCAGTCTCCGTTCTCGATTTTCTGGATCACCTCGTCGAGTTCCAGCTTCCAGCGGTTCGCAAGCGAGCCGCCGCCCACATGGCTTATGCTGCCTCTCGGCTTCCAGTGATTGGCTCGGCGAATGCACTTGATCTGGATCGTCTTTTGCACGTCTTCTCTCCGCAAGGGGTCGCTGCGACCTCATGATGAACGGCTGCCCGGGGTGTTCAACCTCCAGCCGCTGGTCCAGCCGACACGATCGTGCGGCTCGCAGGCGTCATGGCTGCTGTCACGCGATGCTTCCATGGCCTCTGCCATCGCTCGCAGAACGTGGATGACCTCCTCCTCGATCAGGGCGAGCCGCCAATCCGGAGAGACCGTCGGCGACGGGCAAGGCAAGGTTGATCAGGGCCTTTGGTTGCCCGTGCGGCAAGCCACCCGCTTCGGACAGCCTCACCTCGGCCCTCGCGTGTAGCGTCGCGGATGCACCGGGCAAAAACGGGTCGTCCTCCGGGATCTTCGGCGTCCGGATGGGCTTTTGCGGAGGGTAGCTGCCGAGCCTGTCCCCTTCGGTGTCGACGACCTAGTGGTCAAGCACCTGCCGACTCGAAGCACCCTGCGGCCGTGGCGGATCAGTCGACGCGGCGCAGGATCGTGCCGTCATCGAGAACCTGAAACGTCCGCTCGTCGATGTATCCGACCGAATGACCGTTCACCGGCCGCAGTTCCTGCCTGCCAGCCAACTCGGCGATCTCGCCCGCAAGGGAACGGTTCGTGTTGAAGTCCTGCCAGAGCTGAACGTCGTGGCGCTTCGGCATGGTAATCCTCCCTCAGGGGTGGCGGGGGCTTGAGCGTGGACCATTGGTAGAAGGTTGGCAAAATCGGGCGACCGCCACGCGTGGCCAGCCTTTGCTCCGCCACAGGCAGCGGCGACACATGCCACCCGGGTCACGGGGGAGCGTCAGGTCTATTGGGACTGATTGATCCGTCCCTTCTTCATCAAAAGAAGGCCCGCGGCATCTCGAAAACCTGCTTGCCGAAGCTGGACCGGTAAAGAAGATGGAATGGTAAAGACGCGCGAGATCAGGCTCACGGAGCGGATGCTGAGCGCGCATTGCAGGACCCAGAGAGACACTGCCTGGTTGCAACAGCTCCAAGCGTCGTCCTTCACGCCGACCAGATGCACAAAAGTGGGTGGCGCTCGGCGGCCGCGTTTCGCAACCTTTGGATCACCCGCCTGTAGGCCGGCAGGAGATCCGCAAGGGGTTGGTGCTCCTCGCTCGTCCAGCAGATGTCCTCGAAGACGGCCTCGGACATCCTGGCCTCCACGCGCACCACGCCTGCCGCCTCAAGCGGCAATCGCGCCGCCACGATGTCGATCATCGAGGTGTCGACGAGTAAGTCGCTGTAGCCTGCCCAGTAGGGTTTGGGATCCTGCTCGAAGAACAGGGTGCTGAACTCCCGGTGATTGCGCAGGTAGGCGATCTCGGCCTGGGCGCCGAGAGTGAGGAAGCCGGTGTCGAGACCCATAAGGTTGTCCTTTCATGAAATTTTAGCTGGGGAAGGGCGGCAGGACCGATCCGCCGGACCCGCCGCAGGCTGCCATCAGTAGTAGCCGGCCTCTTCCATGTCGGGCACGTCGAAGAAGGCGGTGATCTGGATGTCCGGAAACCGCTCGCGCAGCGCCTCGACGATGCCGATGGGCGGCCCCCAAGGCGTGTCGAAGCAAAGCGTGGCCGTCTCGCCGTCATCATCGAAATCGACATCCTGCGCGGGCCATTTGCAGCCCCAGTTCTCCAGAAGCCAGTCCATGAGGGTCGCGTGCGGCTGATCCGCATGCGCCTGGAGCTCCTCGGGCGTGAAGGGGCGGGCCTCGATGATTTCGCCTGTCGCATCGCGGCGCTCGAGCCAGCGGTCGACCGTCACGGTTCGACCCTCCACCTCGAAGCTGCGGGTGCCCTCGACGCCGTGTTCCAGCACGATGGGGATCGGACAGATCGTGTTGAAGTCGAACGGTCCGTCCGACCCGGCGACGGCGGCAAGGAAGGCCGCCATCTCTTCCTCGGTCTCGGCGGTGATCGTGATCCTGTTTTCGCACCAGCTCGGCATGTCGTGCTCCTTTGCAGCTGTTGGACATGGCAGGAGGTGCCGGTTGGCCTCTCCCGGTCGGGGGATGTTGTCCCCGACACCCAAGAGGTCTGTTCGTTGACGAAAACAGAGAAACGCACGGAGCAATTTTTTTCGAAGATGCCGCGCTCTCA
>JACLAD010001447.1_pt1 | contig 17127 bp, 9 predicted proteins | sample 8027901 | NCBI WGS metagenome assembly JACLAD01 (sample SAMN15725071, study PRJNA655200) | protist metagenome | isolation source: fluorescence activated cell sorting (FACS) single amplified genomes of... | place: Spain: Blaines Bay Microbial Observatory, Mediterranean Sea | collected 2016-07-05 | reverse complement strand
TACTGCGCGGTTAAAGGCAGCATAGGCTGCTTCCTTGATCAATTCCTTCACGTTATTATCGTCCATGGAATCTAAAGCTGCACGGGTTGTTCCTCCTTTTGAAGCTACGCGTTCCATCCAAAGGGTGGGAGAAAGGTCATTTTTGTTGAACAATTCCACAGCTCCTTCAAATGTTTGGCTAACCAGTACTTTGGAGTCATTTTCTGAAAAGCCCATTTTCAGAGCTGCTTCCAGCATCGAATTCATGAAATAGAAAACATAGGCAGGTCCACTTCCGGAAATTCCGGTGGAGGCATCTATGAAATTCTGATTTTTAACCCTGATGGATTCGCCGGTGGTATCAAGCAGATTCCTTATCATAAGCAATTCCACACGAGACACCTCTTTAGATTCGGTATATGAAGTTACTCCTTTTCCAACCTGAGCGGGTAAATTCGGCATAGTCCGCACCACTTTTTTCACTCCCAGGCTTTCCTGTATGGTTTCAATGGTCACCCCGGCCATAAGAGATACAAAGATTTGGTCGCTATTAACCATAGGCTTCATTTGCTCGAAAAGTTCTTCGCTGTGGTAAGGCTTTACGGCAATAAAAACTACATCGGCCTGGGGAAGGCAATCGTCCAGTTTTTCATAAACGTCAAAAAGGGACATTTCTTTCAATGAAATTATTTTTTCAGGGGAAACATCAAAGATCTTCAGTTTTTTTCTGTTCAACAATACAGAAGAAGCCATTCCTTCTGCATAAGTGAGGCCCATGTTTCCTGCTCCAATAACTAATACTTTCATTTGTTTCATTTTACCGGTTAAAATTTCCCTTTTTCCTGAATCATTTCAGAAAAATGAAAATTTAAGATTTAATTTTAATTATATATACAAAGACCGTACATACGGCCCCTGATAATTACTTTAATATACCATAAATTTAGATTTCTATATAAAATACCTGATATCAGCAAGTTACACAAAATATTTTTTTTGGGAATAATGCGCCATTACGTCCTAAACCTGAAAATTAGTCAGGAATGATGTGTAAGCATGTTAATTACCTTTAGTTTTCGAACGGTGAATAATTAATACATTTGAGCAAAAACTTCAATAAATCAAAACATTTTATGAAAAATCAGTTTAAATTAGGGCTTTTCTGCTTCCTGATGACCAGCAATTTTTTAATTGCACAGGAGGATCAGGTAATTAACAGCATTGTTAATGAGGCAGAAGAAAATTCTCAACTGGAGCATTTGGCTCATGAACTTCTGGATGTGGTGGGACCGCGTTTGGTGGGGACACCGCAAATGAACAATGCACATAACTGGGCAGTTGACAAGTTTGAAAGCTGGGGAATTCCTGCGGAAAAACAACAGTGGGGAGAATGGCGTGGCTGGGAAAGAGGGATTACCCACATAGATATGGTGCATCCAAGAATACAGTCGCTGGAGGGCCGGCAGCTGGCCTGGAGCCCTTCTACCGGAAAGAAAGCCGTTACTGCTGAAGTTATCACGCTTCCGGAAGTGACAGATTCCTTGTCTTTTCAAAAATGGCTTCCGAACGTGAAAGGAAAGTTTGTAATGATCTCGATGAATCAGCCTACCGGTCGTCCTGATTATAACTGGGAGGAATTTGCTACGGAAGCATCTTTTGAAAAAATGAAAAAAGAGCGGCAGGAACAGGAAGAGGCATGGCGGGAAAAATTCAGGAAGATGGGATATACCTCCAGAACCTTACCTGAAGCGCTTGAAAATGCCGGTGCGGCCGGAATCATAAGCTCTTACTGGTCCCGCGGATTTGGTGCCAATAAGATTTTTGGTGCCTACAGCAAAAAAGTGCCAACGCTGGATCTATCTTTGGAAGACTACGGAATGTTATACAGGCTTGCTGAAAGTGGAAACAAGCCGCAAATTAAAGTGGAGGCTCAATCGAGAGATCTTGGGAAGGTACCTACTTTCAATACCATTGCAGAAATTAAAGGAACTGAAAAACCTGAAGAATATGTTATTCTTTCTGCTCATTTTGATTCCTGGGACGGCGCTACCGGTGCTACCGATAACGGAACCGGGACAATTGTCATGATGGAAGCCGCACGTATCCTGAAAGAAGTATACCCAAACCCAAAGAGAACGATTATCGTAGGACTTTGGGGAAGTGAAGAGCAGGGGCTTAACGGTTCCCGCGCCTTTGTAGAAGATCACCCTGAAATCGTTTCAAACGTACAGGCGGTTTTTAATCAGGATAACGGAACCGGAAGAGTGGTAAACATTTCCGGAAACGGATTTTTACATGCCTATGATTATCTGGGAGACTGGCTGCAAAAAGTTCCCGATACCGTTGCAGATCATATTGAAACGAATTTCCCCGGAAGTCCGGGTCGTGGTGGGTCTGATTATGCTTCTTTTGTTGCTGCAGGAGCCCCGGCCTTTAATCTTAGTGCCCTTAACTGGTCTTACTGGAACTACACTTGGCATACCAACAGAGATACGTATGATAAGATCGTCTTTGATGACGTTCGTAACAACGTGATTCTTACCGCTGTTTTAGCATATATGGCAAGTGAAGATCCTGAAAGGACTTCCCGTGAACAAATAAAACTGAAAAACCACCCAAGAACGGGAGAACCGCAGGAATGGCCTACGCCACAGTCCCCGACCCGTAAAGGTGGTCTGGATTAATTTTTAGTGGTTAAAAAAATATTGCTGTGCAAAAGCCCTTTCATTCATTCCATTGAGAATGAAAAAGAGTTTTTGCACAGTTTTTTTATGGAAGTTTTTCCCGCTCCAGGTTAAGTTCGAACTTGCCACGCTGTACTTCGTAGCAGGCTATCATGAGCAGCTTGAAATTTCCTCCCTGCAGGGCTTCGGTTAAAGCCTCCATTTCCGGAATATATTTGCGCGCAAAATTTCTGTCATTGACCAAAATATCTCTGGTATTGTCGATTACATCTGCCAGTTTAATGGTTTTGGCCTCGGCACTTATTTTCGCCTGCCGTTCTACTTCCTTCTTTTTACGGGCCTTGCGATTTAAATGCTGGTAATTCTCTTTTACGTATTCATCGGTTAACTCTTCGACCAGTCTAGCTATTTTACCTCCAAATTTTCGCTCGATATCCTTGAGTGAAACCGGGGTATCTTCCACCACATCGTGCACATAGGCGGCACAGATCATCTCGGTGGTATGGGGAACTGTCCGAACTATTTCAGCTACTCTTTTTGGATGCTCTATGTACATTTCTTCATTGTACTTCCGCTGTTGGTCACCATGTGCTTTTCGGGCAAATTTGAGTGCTTCTTCTTCCATTGCTGATTTATTGTATAAAATACTGCTTTTTTCCGAATTAATAAAAGCTGCCTGGTATAATGGATCAGGATTTCAGGTGATGTGAGAATCAAAAGAGAAGGAAGAGGGGAGAAGCAAAAAAGACCGCCGCTGCCGGCAGTCTCTGTTATAGTTTTCCGAAGAAATTCGGATTTATTGTTGTTTCAATTCTGCACCTACGGGTACGGCACAATCATGACCCGGTTCTCCATGCGGAGGGTTCACTTTCGGCGTCTGGTCAATTCTTATTGGTGACACAGTGGAAGCCGGAGTAGGCGCGGGTGTTGCATTTGTGGTGTTCGGAGAAGAACTTAGAGGTGCTCCTACTGGGAGGTCACATCGATGTCCCGGAAGTCCGTGCTGCGGATTTACCTGTGCGGTTTGCTGCGCCTCAGATCCTTCCGAAGTATTGTTGGTTGTATTTACAGGATTTGCCGGAGTGGTGGTTTCTGCTTTCTCTTCATCCTTGCAGGAGGAAAATAAACCTAAGGCTACCACCGCAGCTCCCAATATCATTTTGTTAGTAAGAAATGTCGTTTTCATAAGGAAAATTTTTACTGTAAATTTAGCGATAAAGATAATAATTATCCCTGTTTTCCAAACTTTTAAGAGTCCCTCCGCAACTTTGATCGTGGATCCTGTAAAATACCTTTCTAATGCTGCTATTCTTCCAGTGCAGTTACTTTAATATAATCAATATAGAATTTGGCAGGAAAGATAGAATCATCCACTTCAGGGCCACCAAAATTTCCACCCACAGCCATGTTCAAAAGGAAGTAAAAAGGTTTCCTGAAAGGATAATAATCTTCATCGTATTTCTCCGGAACAAAGGTGTACACTAATTTTCCATCGTAGAAATAGCGAATATTCTGTTCATTCCAAATGGTTTTGTAGGTGTGGTAACCTTCTTCAATATCTTCTACATACGTCTTTTTGGAACTTGCATTCTCCCCATGGTGCGCAGGATAGTGTAAGGTCGTGTATAGGGTACTGGGTTCGCGGCCCACGTACTCCATGAGGTCGATTTCACCAGATGCTGGCCAGCCTACTTCATCGATATTATGCCCCAGCATCCAAATTGCAGGCCATATTCCGTGACCTTCAGGAAGTTTTGCCCGCACCTCTATTTCTCCATACTGAAATTCAACTTTGTCTTTGGAATTCACCTTGCCCGAAAAATACTTGTCGCCTTCCTTAACAGCTGTGATCACAAGGTTTCCGTCTTCTACCTTTGTATAGTCCCGATGGTAGAATTGCCGTTCGTTGTTTCCCCAGCCACAAAGATGAGGACAACCGTCACCTTCTTCATAGCTCCAGTGTTCCATGTTGAGCTGTTCCCCATCGAAATTCTCTTCAAAGATGACTTGCGCATCAACTGTTGGAATGAAAAACATCGCTAAAAAGACATTCAGAATCGCATTTTTCAGGCTTTCCATAATTTATTTATTTAATGTGAATGAGGCCATTTTCAGGTCTCTGGAGTTTCCTCCAATCATTACATGGAATTCTCCAGCTTCGGAAGCCCATTTTTTTTCGGCATTGTAAAACTGAAGCATTTCTTCTGAAATTTCAAAAGTAACTTTTTTACTTTCTCCGGGAGCCAGCGTTACCAGTTGAAATGCTTTAAGCTCTTTCACAGGGCGGGTAGTGCTGGCCACCAGATCCCGCAAATAAAGCTGAACGACTTCTTTGCCCTCAACATCTCCGGAATTAGTTAGCTGTACACTTACTTCAATAGTATCATTAGAAGTCATTTCACTGGCGGAAAGCTGCAGGTCACCATATTCAAAATCGGTATAACTTAATCCGAATCCGAAGGGGTACAATGCATCTTTTTTCTCATCGGTATAAGCAGAATAAGTAACGGAATTGGGACTAAAAGGTCTTCCGGTGTTCTTCTGATTGTAATAAAGAGGCTCCTGACCGACAGCACGGGGGAATGAAACCGGAAGTTTTCCTGAAGGATTGTATTTTCCGAAGAGAACATCGGCGATGGCGTTCCCGCTTTCAGAACCCAGTTGCCATGCTTCCACGATGCCGGGAATATTTTCTGCAGCCCAGGAAATCTCCAGCGGTCTTCCGTTTTGTAATACCAGCACAATTTTCTTGTTTACTGCGTAAATTTCTTCCAGTAACTCCTGCTGAAGCCCTGCAAGACCAATATTCACCTGACTTCTTCCTTCACCTGATTGAAAAGCATCCTCGCCGAGTGCCATTACTACAAGATCTGCGTTTTTGGCTTTTTTGACAGCATCGGCAAAACCCGATCTGTCGGTAGTGTTGATTTCCAAGGGCGCAAGGAAACTTCTTTCTCCTATTCCCAGCGCGGCACCTTTTGCATGGGTAACTTTCACACCGCTACCTACCGCATTTTTGATTCCTTCAAGTAGGGAAACGGCTGAGTTTGCTTCTCCCTGTGCCCTCCAGTTTCCTATGGGGGTATCTTTGTCATCTGCCAAAGGTCCTATCACCGCAATATTTTTAACTGAAGACTGGATAGGTAAAATGTCATTTTCGTTCTTCAGAAGTACAATAGATTTACGTGCAATATCCCTTGCTGTTTCTTTGTGCTCCTGAAATGGAATTTTTCCCAGTAATTCCGGATTGGAATATTTGAAAGGATCTTCAAAAAGGCCTAATTTAAACTTCACCCTAAGCACACGTTTTACGGCATCATTGATCTTTTCTTCAGAAACTTTTCCTTCTTCCACGAGTTCTACCAGACTGGCTTCATAAGCGCCACCTTCCATATCCATGTCGCTTCCTGCATTTAGAGCGATTTCGGCAGCGTGTTTTTTATCACGGGCAAATCCGTGGTCGACCATTTCTATAATGGAACCCCAGTCAGACACAATGAACCCGTTCCAGTTCCAGTCTCCTTTCAGGATATCCCTTTGAAGAATTTTATGGCCGGTTGCGGGAGTACCATCAATATCATTGAACGAATTCATAAAGGTGGCAACTCCCGCATCTGCGGCCGCTTTAAAGGGGGGCAAAATCGTATTGTGAAGTTCATTTTCTCCTACGTGTATGGTATTGTAATCACGTCCTGCTTCAGCAAAACCATAGCCGGCAAAATGTTTTGCAGTGGCTGCTATGGTAGTGGGGTCGGCCAGGTCATTCCCCTGATAACCTTTTATTTTGGCTACGGCGACCTTTGAGGTTAGGAAAGGATCTTCTCCCGATCCTTCCATGATACGTCCCCAACGGGCATCTCTGGAAATATCGACCATGGGCGCAAAGGTCCAGTTCACACCATGTGCTGCAGATTCCAAGGCGGCGATTCGCGCTGATTCTTTCATGGCTTCAAGATCCCAGCTGGCAGTCTCACCAAGTGGCACCGGAAACATTGTTTTGTACCCGTGGATCACATCATATCCAAATATTAACGGGATTTTGAGCCTGGAGTTTTCCATAACCAGCTTCTGGGCTTCGGTAGTAGCTTCTACGGAAAGCACATTGAGCATGGAACCTACCATGCCTTTTTTAAGGTTTTCCTCTTTTTGTTTGTTATCCATATCGGAGGCAGGGCCGGTAAGGTCCCAGCTGCCGTTGTACTGCACTAATTGTCCTATTTTTTCTCCAAGTGTCATCAGGTTTAAAACCGAATCGACTTTAGTTTCTACGTTTTCAACAGAACTAGGAATTTCAGGATTTTGTGCCTGTGCTAAAAAGCTTCCGAAGAGAAACATGAGGAAGGGGCTGAATTTTTTCATTTTTTCATCAATTAAAATGAGGCTGTTAAAAAGCTTTTACTCCGTCATTCTGAATTTAATTCAGAATCTTACATTACTGATATTCAATTTTCCTTAGCACCTGAATTCTCCCGATGCTTTGGGACAGGTTGACGTACAAAATACCTTAAAACAGCCTCATGTTGGCTAATATAAAGGGGGCTATTGGTAAACTCGTAAATAATCAATCTCCATGGAAGATACTTCAAACGCGGGATCTATTGCTCCTCCAAAATTTCCACCCATGGCGACATTTAATATCAAGAAGAAATCCTGATGGTATGGAGAATTGGGATTGTTTGTGTAGGTATGGTAAACTTCACCGTCTACAAGAAAAACAATTCTTTCGGGAGACCATTCCATGGTGTAAATATGGAATTCGCTGCTAGCATTTTGAATTTCAATCGTGCCACCATCTGCATTTCCGCCAGATCTTCCGGGGTAATGAAGGGTTCCGTGGATATTGTTCTGGTCATTTCCTACATGTTCCATGATGTCTATTTCACCACTATCAGGCCAGCCCACTTCAGCATAGTTGGAGCCCAGCATCCAAATTGCAGGCCAGGTTCCTGCGCCTTCAGGAAGTTTTGCCCGTGCTTCCACCCGTCCGTACTTGAATTCGTAATTGTCTTCAGTAGTGATCCTGGAAGAGGAATAATCAAATCCGTTGGTTTCTTCGGCTTTGGCAGTAATTACAAGGTTTCCGTCAACAACTTCAGCATTCTCTGTAGTGTAATACTGTTTTTCCTGATTTCCCCATCCGTTTTCACCATTACCTGTCTCAAAATTCCAGAGATCGGTGTCCAGAGGTTCTTCAAATTCCTGATCCCAAACCAGCTCCTTGTATTCGGTTTCAAATTCTGCCGGTTCTTCCTCCTCTTCCTGGGAAGTTGTAAATTTCAGGTACCATGCAAGGGCCGGGTCACTACCCATTACCGCTCGCACATGCATGCTGTTTTCATCAATAGAAAGAATCTCATAAATGCTGGCGCCAATATAGTAGCTCATAAAACCATCCTCGGCAAAGTTTATGGCAGTACCAGTAGTTTGTCCACCGGTTAAGCCAGAAGTGGATGGAGATAAAGAAACGTTGATGGTTCCTTCACTGTCATAATCCAGACACTCATCTTCAGCGCCGGTCCCTCCAAAATCTGGAGCATAGGATGCATTGAAGAAGGTTTGTCCATTATTGTTATAGTTGTAAACAATATTTTCACCATTCATACTAAATGTAAGTTCATCTGTGTACAGGCAGGAACTTATCTCTTCTCCGGCTTTTTCAAAAGGCGCCGCGGCGTAGTAGGAAGGATTGTCCATATTATCACCCGTAGCAGGTCCCACCCCTAAATGAGCAGGTTGTGAAACTGCCACATACCAGGTTTTTGTACTTCCGCCGGTTAACAGTAACTCGGTTTCAGGATCACTAAAGTCACTAAAAACGGTCACTTCTGCCGTAGTATTGGCAGAAGCACCTGCGGTGCCATAGGCAATAACCGTAACGACATAATCATTCACTCCATTTTTATTAAAAGAGTGGGTAGTATTTCCATCGTAGGAGACTTCTTCGACGCCCTCGCCATAAATAAATTTATACGTCATTGCATTATCTGCAGTTACTGAAAAATTTACAGTCCCGCTGCCGTCTCCATACGGCATCTCTTCACTCTGTCCTACAACCTGTGCACTGACATTTAAATTTGACGGAGAAGTAATTTCTCCCAGGTCGTACTCTTCTTCAACACAGCTCACTCCAAGTGTGCTTAGAAGAAGGAGAAGGAATAGATTTTTAAGGTTTATTGTGCTTTTCATGTGTTTGCTTTTTAATTATGAAAATATACGTTGGTGACATACACATTTGCTGCTCCCGAAGGTACAGCTGAATAGATGAGTTGCCCTATATGCGCTCTTCCAGCTAGTTTTTCAAACTGGGAAAGAGATATCTCCACACTTACCCATTCATTTTGCGCCGGATTTTCAATGGTTACTTCATGTTCTGTATCATCACCGCCACCATAGACGCCGTTGGGTCCCAGGTCAACCAGTTTCACTTTGAAAGCAGTTGCATTATCGGTGTAAATATCGGTATGGAAATAAGTCATTTCTGAAGCATCAACAGGATCGGCGATGGTTTCTATTCCCACATAGCTTAGGTTGTAGTAGTGTTTTGACAATCGGCCATCAAAGCTTACCTCTTCATAATCTGAAACTGACCAATCTGTTCTCCAGGAATCTACCACAATATCTTCAGCAAGGTCGCTGAACAAGGAAATATAATCTGTATCTCCAATCTTGATGTCATCATAGTAAGAAGTAGTTCCCTCTCCGGAATTTCCGAAGTCATAGAACAGAATTACTCTGTCGTAATCCACGGAAGGATCAAATGCTTCAAAACTGCTGAGGTCAAAGCTTAATTCCTCCCATTCTCCGGAAGTAGTGGTGTGCTGGATCACCTCTACGAAAACAGTAGGGTTACCACCTCCTTCAGGAACGGATGCTGAATTCTCAAATTTCATAAGAACAGGCACTCCTGCTTCCGGAGCCAAGACTTTCATTTTAACCGTGGTACCGTTAGAAAAATCAAGCGATTGATCTAAATTAAGGGAAATTCCGGCCCAGGTTTCTGCACCGCCAGCCTTTTTTAATTCAGTCACGCTGGCACTTGTATTAATTCCGCTTGGATCGGGATTTTCGACTACGCCTCCCTCGGCGCCTCCAAAGCCACTCCAGGTGTAAGTAAGATTTTCAGATTCGAAAGTCAGAGGCAATTCGGTAAACTCTAACTGAGTGGTTTTGATATTGTCAAAATAGTAGGTTTCACCTGTTCCCGGAATATTGAAATTGAAGAACAAGACTGCTTTTCCGTAATTAACAGCAGGATCTATTGCGCTGAGGTCAAAAATAAGGGTTTCCCATTCTTCGCTCACCGTTGTGGTTGCAGCGACTTCTACAGCGATATCGGAATTCTCAAGATTCTCTACTTTGAATAGTACATCTGCACCGGCTATTGGAGACCATACATCTACACTTACATAGCGGGTACTGGAAAAATCTATAGACTCGTCAAGAGCAATGGAAGTGCCTGCCCATGTTTCAGAACCTGCGGGTTTGGAATAAGCGGCAACCATTTCACTGGTATTTACTCCGGAAGGATCTGGATTGGCTATAACAGATATTCCAATGCCTTCGCCTCCACCAAAATTGACAAAATTATAATCCAGTTTCTCAGATTCGAAATCTATTGGCAGATATAATGGATCTGAAATAACCACCTCCTGAGTAATCTCGGTAGTTGCGGTTCCCCCACTTAAAGCTACCAACCGCACATCATACGTACCTATGGTTTCATAAGTATGGTTTACAGTCTCACCAGGCATTAATGGAGTTGGTTCTTCCTCTGCCATATCTCCGAAATACACATTGAACATTGTTGCATAATCTGCAGCGGCACTCACAGAGATGGAATAATTATCCTGAGGATCTTTATTAACGGAAATCTCCAGGTTTTCGGGAGCACGGAAGGAAACGGTGAGCGGCTGAGTGCCTTCAGCAGTTTCTCTCGCCAGATTTGTTCCGGTGATTACTACGTCGTAATCACCTTCATCATATACATGAGTTATATTTTCCCCAACGCTAATTTCATCTGAGGAACCGGAACCGTCCCCAAAATCCACAGCATATAGGGTGGCACCTTCCCCGGTAGGGGTTATGGTCACTAGTCCGGTGTTATCCTGGGTGATCTGAAAAGTAGCCCCAAGGTTGGTGGGAGCTGCCACTCCCTCAAGATCTACTCCCAGGCTGTCATCATCTTTGTCACAGCTTATTACAGCAGTACTAACAAAAACGGCTATCATTATTTTAAAGATATTTTTCATATGTGTTTTATTGTTGAAAAAGTTTCATTTATTGATAAGCGGGATCTTGTTCTAGTTGTGTGTTGGTTAAATCTTGCAGCGGGATAGGTAGCTTATCGTGCTTCTCTTTTACATATCCTTTAAATTGAAGATATTCGGCAGCCAAACCGGCTCTTTGCAGGTCAAACCAGCGATGTCCTTCTCCCGCAAGTTCCAGTCTTCTTTCCCTAAGAATATTTTGAAAAGTTGCAGGTACAGATTCTTCTCCTACCCGGCTTCGTACGGCATCTAACAATGCCTGAGCCCTGTTGGTGTCACCACCCCCTCTTACCAGAGCTTCCGCTTCGAGTAGGTAGGTATCGGCCAATCTAATGTCGTAGAAATTCTGAGGCCAGTTAAGTTCAAAGTTCCCACCACCGGTAGAACGATCTTCCTGCTTGCCGGCAAATTTCTTCAGAAAATATCCTGTATCCTGATAGCTCTTTTCATAAGAGATAATTCCCAGCTGTGCAAGGCTGTCAAGATTACTAATGGTATGTTTATATCGGTTGTCGTAGCTGCCGTCACTATAAATAAAGGCATTTGCCAGTCTTTCTGTTGGAATGTTGAAACCCCAGCCTGCAATGAAATTAGGGGCATCCTTACCTTGTTCAATGATATTATAACCCCTTGGAGCAGACATTTGATTTAGCAGGTTACCTTCTGTACACCCAATACAATTCCAGTCGCCCCAGTTTGATGCAGAAGTATGGATAACCTCAAAGATTGATTCTTCATTAAACTGATTTTCATTTTCAAAAAGGTCTCCGAACTTTTCAAGAAGACGGTATCCGTACTGGCTTGTACCACCAGGGGTTCCATTCACATCCTGAAATTGTTTTGCAGCCTCTCCGAATCTTTCCAGGTGCAGATAAACTTTTCCTAATAAGGCCTTTCCGGCGCCCAAGGTTGCTCTTCCGGCTTCAGTAGCCAAATCTACCTCGGTGGGTAAATTTGGCATGGCTTCTACAAGATCCTGTTCTATCAGTGCAAAAATCTCTGAACGATCTACCTGTACAGCATTACCTAAATCACTTACTGCTACCGGTTCAGTAAACAAAGGCACACTTTCAAATAACCTTATCAAATCAAAATAATAGTAGGCTCTTAGGAATTTCATTTCAGCCTCAAATCTGCTTTTTAACTGCTCGTCCATATCTGTGTCGGGCAATTTGGAAAGCAGCACATTGGTTCTGTAAATTCCTGAATAACTTCTTCTCCACAATTCCTCCTGTGGCCCTGTGGCAGGATCTAAGGTGTAGCTGGACCATGCCTGAACAGCCGGAACATCCTGTGAATTTCCACCTCCTGCATAAAAATCATCGGAGGCTGCATTTAGCGCAAATTCCTTCGCAACATAATTCTGGCCTACCCATCCTACAGGATCATATGCTGCCACCACGCCGTTATAGGCTTCCTCTGCATTACGGTAATAATTGGATTCCAGGCTTTCTCCCCTTGGTTCGACTTCTAAAAAATCATCACTACACCCAATTAAAGTAACCGCTGAAACAACGACTGTTATATATTTCATTACTCTTTTCATAATAGTACCTTTTATAATTTATTACAATTAAAATCCAATGGATGCCCCAAGCATAAAAGATCTTGCCTGCGGATAAATACCTCTGTCTATACTCATTACGCCTCCTCCAATTTCGGGATCGTAACCGGTGTATTTAGTGAAAGTGAAAAGGTTCTCACTCATTACATAGACCCTCACTTTTTCAAATCCTACTGAAGAAAGAACCTTCTCCGGCAGGCTATATCCTATTTGAGCAGTTTTGATTCTGAAGTAATCTCCATCTTCAAGGTAGAAATCTGAAGGATTACTGTAGTTATTGTTAGGATCATTATTGGTCATTCTTGGATGAGTGTTGGAAGTACCCGGTCCTGTCCATCTGTCAAGTGCTTTAGCGGGATAGTTCGCATTGGCTATATCCAGTCGACGAAGCCCCTGAAAAATCTGGTTTCCGGCTACACCCTGGCCAAATACAGTGAAATCAAAGTTTTTATAATAAGCATTTACAGTAATACCGTAAGACCAGTCGGGCGTTGGATCCCCAATGAAAACACGGTCTTCTTCCCCAATAGAACCACTTCCGTCGGAATCCTGCCATTTAAAATCTCCCGGCACAGCGTTTGGCTGTATTAAATTACCTTCAGCGTTGGTGTAGTTGTTAATTTCCTCCTGAGTCTGGAATACTCCTAAAGTTTTAAAGCCATAGAAAGAATTTACTGCTTCCCCAACCGCTGTTCTGGTAATAGGGAAGGTACTGGACTGGAAGGCTTCCCCGCCGTCAAGATATTCCTGACCATCACCCAGATAAGTGACTTCATTACGTAAATAAGAGGCGTTGGCATTAATAGAGAATCCGTAATCCTCCCGGTTCATTGTATAGCCGGGATTCACTTCGACTCCCATGTTCTCCATGTTACCCACGTTTCGGGCCGGGTTGCCAATTACCCCAGCAAATGCCGGAATTCTTGGATAAAGTAAAATATCTGTTGTTTCTTTTCTGTACCAGTCGACTTCAAGCGAGAAACCATTAAGTAAACGCGACTCAAATCCAATATTTATCTGGCTTGTTTCTTCCCATTTAAGATCGGGGTTGGCCGGTGCCTCGGGGCTGTATCCAACGGCGTAACTGCCAAGTTGGTCTCCAAAAGCATAATTCCTTCCAGATCCAATGGTTGACAAAAAGGCAAGATCCCCTACATTATCATTACCCACAATACCATAACTACCCCGCAGCTTAAAGAAGCCAACCGGATTTTCCATACCCCAGAAGTTTTCTCTGGAAACCACCCAGCCTACAGATGCTGAAGGGAAGATACCGTACTTATTATTGGCGCCAAATCTAGAGGAACCATCTCTTCGAATAATTCCACTAAAGAGATATTTTTCTCCGTAATTGTAGTTTATCCTTCCAAAAAGTGAGGAAACTTTATGTGGTACATTTTCATAGCCGTTTGCTACTATATCATCTTCAGGTACATCGAAGTTTAGAGAAGCATCGTCGAAGTTGTCAACCGGAATCCCGTATTTAGTGACGGTTAATCCTTCAGCTTCATTTTCCTTATAAGCTCCCTGACCAAGAAGTATGGTGAAATTGTGATTTCCAATTTCATCTGAATAGGAAACAGTATTCTCTAAATTATAATCCAGTTTGTTATTAGTACTTCTGGTAAAAGAAGTCTGAGCAGTGCTGAAAGAAGCATTTAAATAATTGACGGGAGTAAATGTCTCATCACCCCAATAGGATAGTTTGACACCAAGATTGGAACGAAAAACCAAACCTTCTATAGGCTCTGCCTCCAGGAAAGTATTCCCTACGAAATTATCGCTGTAGCCGAAGTTTCCAAGTCGGGTTTTAATGTAAGCTAATGGGTTAATGATTTCCTGTGCTACCTGTTGCGAAATACCGTAAGGATTTCCCAATGCGTCCCGAAGAAATGGCAGATCCTGGTTGTATGGGAATTGTGACAATCTAGCAGGATCGGTCACAACTACAGGTGTAAGAGGATCAAGGTTTATGGCTGAACTTAATGGTCCACCATATTCACTATTGGTATTACCAATTCCAACACTTTTATTTCTTGAATACCCGAAATTTTCCCCAAACGTTAGCCATGGAGTGATCTTATGGGTAGAGTTCAAACGAAGGTTGGTACGTTCAAAATTGGAAATATCTGTAGCCACAATACCTTCTTCCTCAAGATATCCAAAGGAGAAATAGAAGCTCGAAACATCACTTCCTCCACTAAGACTAACTTCATGATTCTGGCGAAAGGCGGAGTCATTAAAGATTACATCCTGCCAGTCTGTGCCCTGTCCTAAAGTGCTGAGGTTTGGAAACACAACGTTTCCGCCATCATTTACGCTAGCTTCATTACGCAAAGCAGCATATTCTGTAGCGTTGGTAAGATTTATCCTGTCGGCCGGTTCCGAAAATCCTACATAGGTATTGTAGTTCACCCTCATTCTTCCTTCTTTACCAGATTTTGTGGTAACAAGGATAACCCCACTGGCTGCCCTTGCTCCATATATTGCCTGGGAAGCTGCATCTTTCAGCACTTCTATGGAAGCAATATCTGACTGGTTTAAATAATTAATCCCGCCATTGTCAACTACGACACCATCCACAATCCATAAGGGATCATTGTTGTTCAAAGTGGTAATTCCCCTGACCCTTATTGTAGCACCGGAACCGGGTTGTCCGCTCGAAGCAGCAACCGTTAATCCTGAAGTACGACCTTGTAAAGCTTCTCCCACGCTGTTGATTGGCAGCGTCTCAAGATCTGAAGCATTCACACTGGAAATGGCACCGGTTACCACACTTTTCTTTTGAGTACCATATCCCACAACCACCACTTCTTCAAGGGAGGCTGTATCTGTTGTAAGAGTAATGTCAATGCTATTGGCATCTGTAACCTCTACTTCCTGTGATTCGTATCCCAGATAAGAGATCACCAGAATCTCTCCCTGAGAAGCCTCAATCGAGAAGTTCCCATCAAAATCTGTAAGGGTTCCTGTGGTGGTTCCCTTTATTATTACGTTGGCCCCGGGGAGAGGTATCCCTGTATCATCCAATACAGTTCCGGAGATTGTTTGGGTTTGCGCCCAACTGCTACTAATTACCAGAAGGAATAGCAGTAACAAGTAATTTTTAAATTTCATATGATTAGATTTAAATTATAGTTTTTGAATTTGTTAATACCAGGTTCATTTCAGAATAATTCATTTTTGAAAACGTTTGCGGAATTACGGTATACTTGTTAATTTCTTGGACTTGTATGAATTGACAATTTATTAATAGAATGTTAAGTGGATAAGATTCCCACCTTTACAAAAAATATACAAGCCGGTATTTTTAGAGAAAATAAGATTTCGAGCAGCAGAAAACACGCTGTAATTGAGTATGTGGTAATTTTTGAAGAAGAAAATTAACTACCTTATAATTGAAAAAAATAGACGAAAATAAGTAGATGTAGAGGTAATGTAGAGTTTTTAGAACCTCTTGTATAGCTTATATTTGGAGTATATAATCGGTCAAATTGGTTTCGCGGGGCAAATCCATCTTTTTCCTCAATCGATATCGCTTAATCTCTACACTTTTTACAGAAATATTAAGTAGGGGCGCAATTTCTTTTGAAGAAAGATTTAAACGGAGATAAGCACACAATTTTAGATCGTTTGAAGTTAAACCGGGATGCAATGATTTTATCTTTTTAAAGAAATCTTTATCGGCATTGTTGAATGCTTCTTTAAAGAAGTTCCAGTTGTCCTCTTCACAAATATCCTTATCAATGGTTTTGATAACAGAATTCACTTCAGCAGAATCGGCAGTATCTTGTAACTTCTGCTTTAAATTGGTTAAGAATTCGTTCTTTTTTATAAGGCTCATCGTAGACACAGCGAGCTCTTTGTTTTTATCCTTTACATCTCTTTCAAGTTGTTCATTTTGAAGTTTGATGATTTGTTGTTCTGCTTCCATGTTTTTCATGCGCAATTCCTTTTCGTTTTCTTCGATAAGTTTGCGATGCTGTCTTATATATGCTTTATGTATGAGGAAAAGAATAAGCAGAAATATGATAAAATATACTCCAAAAGCTGTAAAGCTGAGGTACCAGGGTCTGGCTATTTCGAAAGAAAATGTTTTTACCGGAGTTTCCTGCTCCCCGATTTTTCCTCTTACCTGGAATTTATAAGAGCCAAAGGACAGATTCTTGAAATTTGCAGCAGGCATTCCTGTCCAGTCACTCCACTGCTCACTTAAGCCTATCAATCTATAGCTGTAAACCGGCACAAGGAACTTTTTAAATTCGGGTATACTAAAATTGATAGTAATGTTATTGCTCTTGTAATGAAAGGCTTCTTCCCCGTATAAATTTACTGGTTCTGGGGTCTCATCTAAAGCCGCTTTATAGACCTGATCAATTCTTATTTCCTTCTGATTATCTTCCTTTTCAGTTTTATCAAATTCAAGATATCCGTTGGCAACACCCAGCAAGTAGGAATCATCATTTAAGGCAGTAATATTCTCATAGCCCAGGGTAATATTCCGAAGGTTTTTAGGTAAATAAATAGACGAAGCTTTGTAGCCATTACTCAAATGGGCCGGTGTGATAGTAATAATAGCGTTTTCGGAAAAGCCCCATATTTTATTTTCTTCTTCAGAAAATATCTTTCCGGA
>JACLAD010005544.1_pt1 | contig 17150 bp, 9 predicted proteins | sample 8027901 | NCBI WGS metagenome assembly JACLAD01 (sample SAMN15725071, study PRJNA655200) | protist metagenome | isolation source: fluorescence activated cell sorting (FACS) single amplified genomes of... | place: Spain: Blaines Bay Microbial Observatory, Mediterranean Sea | collected 2016-07-05 | reverse complement strand
ATTTTATCTTATTGTAATATTAGAAAAGCAAGTCGTGTCGCAAGAGTAGTATTGCAGCGTTTTGAATTGCGTGAATTAATGCATTTATCAAGTCCTGCATTGGAATTAGATTTACCAGTCGAAGTGATGAATAGTACAATTTTAGAGCAATACGAGGAAGCATTAAAAACGGAAACAATGAAACGTGTTGAAAGGACTAGAAGAGAACACGCCGTGGTTCGAAAACAAATTGAAGATAGCAATGCAGATACACCAAGGACAGAAGATGCTGGTATTCGACGGGAACGTTTAAACGAATGGTTACAAAAACGAGATGCAGAAGCAGCAAAAGAACGTGAAAAATTTTCAAAGCGCAAAATGGAACAATTGAAAATACAAAAAGAAATTGAAAAAATTGAAGCAGAAAAATTAAAAGCAGAAGCAGCAACACGTGCAGCTGTTGCGGAGAAGCAACGGATGTTGTTATTTGCACGTCAAAAAAAACAGAAAAATGTATCGGAGGAACAAAAGCGTAGAAAACAATTAGAAATAGAGGAAGAAACAAGACGAAGAGCAAATTTATCCGCTAGCAATCGTAAAGCATGGTTAGATAAAAAAAAGAAAGAACAAAAACGAAAGGAAATGGAAGAAAAAATAAGACTTGAAAGTATTGAAATTGCGAAAAAAATTGCTGCATTGCGTAAACAAAAACATGATCAAGACATGGCAAAAAATCAGTATACAGAATACAATCGTTGAGAAGAAAAAGAGAGATTCATACAACTCAAACTAAATATATATTATATTTTATAATATTTGAAAAATACAAAACGTAAAAACACCGGATTACACACACCATATGCATGAAAAACCCCTTTTTAACTTGGAGGTAATCTGTATGATATACCTACATATGGTGCATCCATTTTTAAATCTTGGCATTCCTCCTCAATACATAACAAACGATTGTATTTTGCCATACGTTCAGAAAAACGTGGTGCTCCACCTTTGTATTGTCCACCTGAACAGCCAACTACTAAATCTGCAATGAACGAGTCTTCTGTTTCACCTAAACGTTGACCAAATGTTACGCCCCATCCACATTCCTTTGCTGCTTTTGCTGCACGTAAGCAATCACCTACTGTACCAACTTGATCCATTTTAATTGTAATTGCATTTATCGCCTTCGTTTCAACATGTTTCAAAATTTCATCAGCATTGCTAGCAAGTAATTCACCCCCGACAACTTGCATAGATTCCCCATATGCTTCGGTAAACTTTTGAAATCCAACAAGATCATCAGCTGCATATGGATCTTCCATAGATATGATTGCCTCTGGGAACGATTCAAACATTGTATTATATTCTTCCATCAACGCATCACTATCCATAATATTTTGTTCAATATCTGGATTGGAATATATTAAATTATATTTTTGAAGTTTTTCTTTTGGCTCGCCATCCTCCCCTTCTTCCTCCTCCTCCTCCTCTTCTTCACCATCGTTTGGTGTATATTTTAATTCTGAACCTGAAACATTAATTGCAATACGAAAATGATCTTCCATTTTACCTTTCTCAAAAGCATCACATATGCATTGTAACGCATCGCCTGCATTGTCAATTGGTGGTGTATATGCACCTTGGTCATTGACTTGTTGCAACGTGAATCCACTATCACCATATTTTTCCAATAAAACTTCACCTAATATTTTATAATATTTTAAACCAAGTTCAAATGCTTCCCTAAATGTCTTTGCAAAGATTGGCGCAACCATGAACTCTTGGTATGGTATATTTGTTTTCTTAACATGTTTTCCACCTGCAATCACATTGAAGAATGGCACCGGTAAATTGACACTATCAGTAGCACATAGATCAGCTATATGTTTATACAACGGTACTTGTTTCTCAGCTGCACCAGCACGACAACATGCCATACTTACTGCTAATATAGCATTTGCACCAATTTTTGAATACCTATCTGTACCATCCAAATCAACTAATGCACGATCAATTGCATCTTGATCCAATGGATTTTTACCAACAATTGCTTTTGACATTGCAACGTTGATACTTTTTAAGCAGCTCGTTACAGTACCATCTTTATCCCTTTTCTCTACCATACCTAAATTAGAAGGGTCTTCCCGTTCATCTGCTATTGGTACACTAGCACTGAACTGACCTTGAAAGGTTGTTACTTCAGCATATACGGTTGGTGTGCCACGTGGGTCATATATCTGCCTTGCAACAATACTTTTGATACCAGACGAAGTTGATGACAATTCTTTCATATGCGTTGATAGAAATAAAAATGGATCCGTCGGTCTTTCCTTTACACATTTATTTACTACCTCATTCATAACCGTTTCTAAATCATGTTCTTGTAAATATTTTTCAACCATTTTACGTTGTGTATCCTTCGACATCTTTGACAAAATTTATGCGTATATATAGGTATGTATCTCGCTTTTTACTATATATATATATCTGTTCTTTAATCTACGGAACGACAGGATGATTATTATTATTATTATTCACTTTGTTGTTGCTTACATTATGTTCAACATTGGTATTGACAACGTGATCACACACGTGCATGAAAGTAAATATATATTTTTATAAATTTATAATAACAATTCAACAGTTTTTTTGAAAAAATAATTATTATTACACCACACAGTATGTATTATTAATTTTTTTCAAACTGCTATTGGTACTTTCTCCTTGTGTAAGATGTGTTGTAAATGCACAATCAACGACATGGCGAGCTGGTGCCCTAACCCTAACCCTAAATACCAATTATTATTTTCTGGTATTCTAATTTCCCTTTCAAGTATAAATTACGCGCTATCATTTGATAGGTGAACTTGTATCCAAAAAAAAAAAAAATTATTAAATTTTGGATATATGGATAGATATATTATTAAAAAAGGTTTGTGAGAAGTTGTTGGTAGACATGGGAAAAACAATTTGGTGGTGAATATATTGAAAAACCGAGACAGGTATATATATATATATATCACGTGCACGTGGGGTTTTATACCATCCTATCTATATAGTTATACGTTTTGATCATTTTTTTTGGTTTGGATATAGTCTAGTATTTTTTTTTTTTTTCGTAATTTTTATTTATTTATTTTATTAATAAATAAACGATTTGCTGGTGAATAATTGACATAGTAGTATAGTGAAATATATTAAGTAGAATGGATAATAGTAATAATAATAATAGTAAAAGAATGAATATTATAACAACTGGTTTCATTTTATTTCTTATGACAATGGTTGCAAATAATGGTAATAATCTTGGTGTAAATGCAGAGGAAGCGTTTGCTGATTTATCTTCTGGCGAAGCTATTACAGTGAATCAATGTCCAATGTCAGAAACTAAAACTAAACCAACCCCAGAAGCGAAATTACAATATTGTACGGATTATACTTCCAATGCTTGTTGTACACCTCAAGAGGATTTGGAAGTAGAGAAAGAAATTAATAATTATTGGAGAAGTTTAACAGGGCATTGCCCTGGTTGCTTAGCAAATGCGAAACGGTTTCATTGTGCGTACAGGTGTTCACCAGATCAAAGAAACTTCATCAATCCTATAAAACATCCAGCTGGTGTAACTAAAAAAGCTGGACAAATTAAAATGTGTTCACAATTTTGTAAAAGTTGGTTTAAAAGTTGCGTCAATACTTCGATTGCAGAACGTTTTTCTTCAAATGCAAATTCATTTTGTGTTAGTATGATTGATTCAGCAACTGGTAGTTCGATTGAATTAAGCATGTATAGTTGTTTCAACGATGCAGATGCTGCAAATACATGTAGTGGAGATACGGTACCACCATTACCAAAAAACGAGACGAACTTATGGTTCATTTTCACCTCTTTGATCTTGGGTATCGTAGCAGTTTTATTAATTATTACTATTTGTAATACAGAAACAAATGATGGTGCAGCACGTATTAAACGTGAATGGGAAGCATTGGATGGATCGAAAGATCCAATGGAAGATACTAGATTGATTACTGGTTCATCTATTAATAATTAAAAAGACAGGAGAGAGAGAGAGAGAGAGAGAGAGAGAATCAAGAGAGAGGTAGTCGTGTTTTATAATATCTAATACTTTTTATTTTTAATATTAATATTATCACCCAGTATCGCACTATCCTTTACTTTTTAACTTGAACTTGCTTTTGAACTAAAGATATATATATAATAATTATATAGACATGTAAGAAAGAAATATATATATAATATAGTTGTTATTATATAGTAAATTGTATATTTTTACGTACACTCTTTTTATATTTTAAACAACACTGAGCTTATATTGTAACTTCGGATACAATATATTGCCTTTTTAATATATATATATATAATATATATACATCAATATTTAATTTATACATATATAGAAAATATGAATAATATATTATTATTAAATACAATTCTTTTAATTATCACATCAATAAATGCAATAGATAATATTCTTCCAACGTCATCAAAATTAGAAAGAAATGATCATTATATTCAACAGAAATTCAATGAAGAATATGAAGAGTTAAAAAATATTCAAGGACATGATTTACCAATACCAATTGGTAATTTATCGAAACCATTGCATGATAAATTAGTTACATTACGCGCATCTATTATGACATGGGCAATAAAAGCTTTAAATGCAAATCCAAAAGTGATAAGTCAACCAAACTGTGATACAAAAAGTCGATATTCTTGTGATTGTACATTTTGGAACGGTATTGCTTGTTCCAATGCTGAAAGTGATAATGCATTTTCTTGTGACGAACCATGGGAAAGTCAATCACCAAATGGTATGATATGGCGTAGTCCATGGGAAGCTGCAGCACAGAATTCCACGAACCCAGACTTCTTCTCACGCGATCAAGGATTAGGTATCTTGACACATTTAACAAATTCAAATGCAGATAACGTTACGTGGTATGATAAATGGTGGCAATTTATTGATGGAAATAAAGGATCGATGTGCCCTGGTAGTTTCTATGATTGTAAATTTGTTACACCATTTTGGTGCACATTTGATACAGTTGCTAGTAAAAAAGGTTTAAAAGAACCAAATGAAAGTTGGATGCTACCAAAGTTTGGAAAAGGTGCATGTAATAATCAAAACCTATACATTTACATCAGTTGTAAATATAATGATAATGGTTCCGGTTTGCATTTAGCTGCATTAGATGTTTACATACGTAGACAATTGAATATTTGGGATCAAGTTTTACAAAACTCTGCCGATGTATTACATAAACGAGATCCACAAAATGCATTTTTCAGATGGTTATCAGAAGGTACATCAGATGGATTAGCAGATTTGATTATAAGTCAAGTGCCAAAAGATGGCAATCATACATTACACCAATGGTCCTTCGTACGTGAAGATTCAGAAAAGGCATGGGAGCAATCAATGGGATGGGATTATATTTTCTTAATCGATCATTTATTAAAGGCTCCTGTGGTTGTTTAAATCTAATATATGTATCGATAATGATATGCATTAGCATATACTTTATTTGCAATGTACGATTTAGATATTGTGCAAAAGTGTATGTGTGTTTGGTCGTCTGCGTGTAATAATAAGAAAAGAGAAAATACATTGAGGGACGTTATTTTAAAGTTTTAGAGAGTATATAAATAATAATATATATTTTTACGTATTAAATTATATTTGACACCTTTTGAGTTTTTTTAATCATTTAAATCACCATAACCTATCCCTACACCCCGTAACCTCTACCATTCTCATCATGACAATTTGCTTTTCCACCTTTTGAACGTAAAAGTGCAATGATCTCTTGGCGAATTGGACTACGATTATTACTATATGCATAGTCCAGGGGAGTGGATCCCCACCTCGTCTTCTTATTAATGCTATCAAGAGACATATGAGTTAACAACAACTCAATCAACTCAGTATTCGTTCTGGTATAACATGCTGCATAATGTAATGCATTCATTCCATATTCACTATCTGCAATATTAGGATCAGCTTCACCTTGTTCAATCAAATATTGAACGAGTTGGAAATGTTCGTTCTCTGCAGCTACCACTAAAGGTGTACATTCATCACCTTCACTATCTTTACCGACTTGATTCACATGTTCTCTCAATGTCATATCATCTCTGTAGCCATTCACATCACGATTAGTAATATACTTGTGAAATGGATGAAGATTCATAAATAATTCTACATCATCCATACGTCCGCGTTCACATGCACATACGATAGGTGTTGGTATTTCACCTTCGAGCACAGTACCACGTGGAAACTCTCTTTTATATCTTTCAATTAATAAATAAAGTCTTCTCGCTGAGTGTGAAAGTATCGTCTCATTCATACTTCTTCTGCCTTCATAACTAAAAATCAATGCTATATCACGTACACGTTCAAAATCATCGGATCCAAATGCTTTTCTACATTGTTGGATCAAAGATGATCGTTTCACATTACATAATGATCTAATATCTAAATATTGAAATATATTTAACAAGATCCCACATGCAGATTCCATTCCAGCTGGTAAAACTAATATACCAATTTGAATAGGTGGTGGTGCCCTTTTTTGTTTTAAGCCTTCAATCGTCGCTGGTTTTAACGACGTACGACGTTGTCGTTTCGCAGGCGGTGGGTTAGTAGCAAGCGATGCCATGATTGTATATGTATATATATATATATATGTTTTATGTTTTTTATTTTTTCTATATATTTTCTATTTTCTATTTTTCTATTATTGATTTATTCATTCATTCTTAGTTCAAAAACATGAAAAATGGACCTCGAAGGACCAATAAAAAAATACATTAGCGAGAAAGACCCGATGAAGAGAAGAGAGATTAATACACGACTCGTACCAAGAGCAGAGATGAATAGAGATATATATATGTAAAATATATTTACACAAATGTATGAAAAAACTATATTAATATGAACGTCTTTGTACACACACAATTACTTTGTGCTTTTTAATCATTTAAATCACCATTACCATATCCTACATATCTACCATTTTCATCAAAATCATTTGCTTTTCCACCTTTTGAACGTAAAAGTGCAATGATCTCTTGGCTAATTGGACTTTCATTACGAAGACATGCAAAGTCCAGGGGAGTGGCTATCCCCCTAGCCTTCTTATTAATACTATCAAGAGACATATGGTTCAACAAGATTTGAATCAAATATGTATTTGTTCTGTTAGCACCTGCTGCACAATGCAATGCATTCAATCCATCATTAATTGCAATATTAGGATCAGCTTCACCTTGTTCAATTAAATATTTAACTACTTGGAAATGTTCTCTGAATGCAGCTAGCATTAAAGGTGTATATTCACCACCATCACTATCTGTACCGACTTGACTCACCATATCTTTCAATGTCATATCATCTCTGTAGCCATTCACATCACGATTAGTAATATACTTGTGAAATGGATGAAGATTCATAAATAATTGCACATCATCCATACGTCCGTGTTCACATGCACATACGATAGGTGTACCACGTGGAAACTCTCTTTTATATCTTTCAATTAATAAATAAAGTCTTCTCGCTGAGTGTGAAAGTATCGTCTCAATGATACTTCTTCTACCTTCATAACTAAGACTCAATGCTATATCACGCACACGTTCAAAATCATCGGATCCAAATGCTTTTCTACATTGTTGGATCAAAGAAGATCGTTTTACATTACATAATGATCTAATATCTAAATATTGAAATATATTTAACAAGATCCCACACGCAGATTCCATTCCAGCTGGTAAAACTAATATACCAATTTGAATAGGTGGTGGTGCTCTTTTTTGTTTTAAGCCTTCAATCGTCGCTGGTTTTAACGACGTACGACGTTGTCGTTTCGCAGGCGGTGGGTTAGTAGCAAGTGATGTCATTGCGTGAGTGTGTATATATATATATGTTTCTATTCGTATATATATTTCTCTTCAACATATTTCTATTTCTATTTTTATTTATTATTTCTTCATTCATTCAAAATTCAATTGATAGAAAAGACGATAAAATAAAACATTTTCAATTGGAGAGTAATACTAATAATAGAAGAGTGAGTGAAGGTATCAGGAGATTGAATAAGTCATTATAGATCAGAGTTATTAAGAACAGAACGTAAATAATATATATTTTATGTCTCTCTACATTAACATCTCTTGCCAGCTTAGTAAAAACATCTTGTTGTCGCGTGATAAATGTCGCGCCCATACTCGTCTCTTTACTTTCGTTCTACTTCATATATAATATCATTTCTCTTTTTTAATAATTGCCACTATTAATTTTAGCTGCTTTATTTAACCATGTATTATGATCTGGTATATTTGCAGCATCTGCTTTACGTTTTTCCACCGTACGTATGTCTTTTGCATCACGTTTGTATGGACGTTTTAAATCCAATTCTTCACGGTTTAATGTTACACCGAAACCTGGTTTCTTTGGATCAAGATCAATGTATCCATCTTTTGGCAATGGTTCATCTTTAAATAAATTACCAAAATATGGAACAATTTTATCTGCTTTTGGTGACATTATTAAACATTCCGCAATTGGGCAATTTTTAAATGCATATTGCAAATGGAACGAATAAACACTTGAACCATGTGGGATAATTGGTAAATCATATGCAGATGCTAATGCACATACACGTCTTGCTTCTGTAATACCACCTAACCATGTGATATCCGGTTGAAGAACATCACAACATTTTTCTTCAATTAAACGACGAAATCCATATCGTGTATATTCATGTTCACCACATGTAAACAAACACCAATGTCCTGCTTTACGTTTTACTTCTGCATAGCCATCATAATCATCGGGAGGTAAATGTTCTTCAATCCATTTTACACCACCTGGTACTTCCCTATCGATTCTTCTTGCCAATTCTATCGTATATGGAACGGTTAGTGACATGTAGCAATCAATATTAATTGGAAAATCTTTTCCAACACTTTCCCGAACTTCTTTTACTCGTTCAATATTTTTCGTCATACCAACATCACCATCGCCTGGTCCATATGGTAAAGGAAATTTTGCACCTTTAAATCCCATTTTTTTCGCTAAATCTGGCCTTGCTGTTGTTGCATATACGGGCAAACGGCCTTTTGTTTTGCCACCTAATAAATTGTAAACGGGTTCATTTTTCAATTTACCCAATGCATCCCACAATGCTAAATCGACAGCACTTATTGCTTGTATTGGCAATCCTTTTCTACCATAATTAATAGTACTTCGCCACATTTGATCCCACATTAATTCAATATTTTTAGGATTTTGCCCTTCCACAAAACGTGATAAATGATGTTCAATAATATAACATGCGGGTGGTCCACCAATACTAATACCGACACCAATCATTCCATTTGATAACTCAACTTCACAAACAACCGTTCCAACTGCATCAATACCCCAACTTTTTCGCGATCCTTTATACATCGAATATATTGACATTGGATTAGAAATAGGAGTATCAACAATCCAATGACCATGTGATTGAGCATGACAATCAGCACCACCACCTGATTTTTCTTCTAATTTTTTATCACCAATGACATACGCACGTACTTCTTTTACAAATACTTCCCCTTCCGCAGGTATAACCGGGGACCATTCCGCAAATGTTAATGACATACTTTATTGTTTTCTCTTGTGTAACTTTGTTTAATATAATATAATATAATTTCTTTTGTGTTTGTCTCTTCTTTTTCCACTAATCCTCCACGCGCATCTCTAATTCATTTTTCTATACTGTATACTGTATAAATATATATATATATTTTCAGCGTATCTTTTAAAAAATGTATTGTGTGTACCTGCTATTTCTCCCATGCTATATACCTGCTATTTATCCCCTACTTAAAAATAGTATATAGTAATATATTGCATGATTTCGCCTATCAAAATCGTATACATTCCTTAAATTTTGAAATTTAAAATTTAAGGGAAATAGAAAGATCAGAGAGAAAATTATTCTCTTCTTTATTCTCTTCTTTGTTCTCTTCTACTTAAAAATAGTAGTAATATATTGCATGATTTCTCCTATCAAAATCGTATACATTCCTTAAATTTTGAAATTTAAAATTTAAGGGAAAAATCAGAGAGAAAATGATTCTCTCTGAAAAAATATAGAAGAAATCTCATGACACATGATGAAAAATGATATAGATATATAGATCGATCCACAGCCTAAGCCGCCATGCAGAAAGAGATATTCGTAAACAAAATAAATAAATGTTTGTAAGAGAAATATTTATATATTCGGACCAGGAAAAACCATTCAACAAATTAGAGAGAATTATAAGAGGTAAGTGCAACGCATGTTAAAAAAAAATGTTAACAACGCTTGATTGCAAATATTTTTTCTTCTTTCTTCTTCGATAATTAATTTTTGTGTTAAATTTGTCAAATATTAATATGTCAAGCAATTCAAAAACAACAACGACAACGACAACGACGTCTACTAGTAGCAACAATAATAGCAGCAATGGTAGTACTAGTAAGAAGAAAAAAAGAGAATCAAAAGCACAGGCATTGGCTGCGATGAAAAAGGCACGTATTGAATATCACGAGAAACTATTTGAAAATTTCAGATGTCCAATATCTTTAGCAATTTTAGTTGATCCTATTATTGCTGCTGATGGTCAGATCTATGAACGTGAATCATTCAAGACTTTAGCTGGCGATAATGAAGAAATTGAATCCCCAATAACAAGGCAAATGATGTCTGCTACAAACTTTTTCCCAATTCAAACTGTTAGGAACACAATTGGAACAATGATTGAAAATCAAGGCAGAGATGTTTTGCCAAAAGATGAACTTGCTGATTATTATTATCGTGAGGCAAACCGTTGTTTAAAGGATGATGAATCTAAAGCAAAAAAATTATATAACTATGTCATAGAATTAATGCCAAAAACTTCACAACTGGCTAAAGATGCAGTGAAAAAACGGAATAAACTTGATCATATTAAAGTATCCTCTTGGCATCCAATTGAAATTATTACAGAAGGTGTGATAGGTCATCCTATGACTCCTGCCGTACAATGTGTATCAAAGCAAGTTCATCCAAATTTATTGTTATCTATCGCTGGCATAGGGACAATTAATGATTATCTTACTTTAGTAATGGGAATGTTGGGGAAGAACTTACATCTTTTTTCTCAAACGCCTAAATATGATGAAAATGAAACGGATGTTTATGGCAATGATCGTTATATTGGCGAGCAATTTGTGTATAATTCTCGTGCAGTTCAAAGCTGTGTAAGAAGTATGTTTCCTGGGGAACTTGCAAAGCATGCTGTTAGCGAAGGTTGTAAAGCAGTTACAAAATATCACTTATCTGCAAATTTTGATGAGGATGAGGTTGAAATATTGGGTGCAAATAATGATATTTATCTATTTTATCAAGAAAACAAAGATGCTTTCAGTGCAACTGAATTAAAATTTGACATTCTAGAATGTGGTGCTGGTATATCTCAACATGTCAATCATGATATTACTATAACCAGTGCAATTTATATTACCGCTGTTATAGAATATATATGTGCTGAAATTTTGGAGTTGGCAGGAAATGCAGCAAGGGATTTAGAGTCACCTAGAATATTACCACGACACATAGTATTAGCCATAGAGGGCGATGAAGAATTAGATCTACTATTTGGAAGAAGATACGACCCAGTCATTAATGCGGGGATAATCGTTCACATACACCGTCAATTAAAAGATGCACTTTCTGGTGGTAATGGTTGGGATATTAAACCTGCAGAGGATGATGGTGAAAATTATTATATAAATGGTGCAAAGTTAACTGATATTACCTGTGATGTAGATCGACCATATGTATTTTCCAGTCTTGGGAAAATAGTAACACAATCTGGTAATAATCATATTGATGAAGTACTAAAGAAATTGCACGCTCCTGGTAATACAAAATTAAATCCCACTGTAGAAGATGTATTTCCATTACAATCAATGACACGAATATTTGCTCGTGCGGGTATTGCTGCATTTACAGAAAATGCTGCTAATGAAATCCGCGAGATTGTGGTTGAGTTTGTATCTAATGTAATGAAACAAAGCGCAATTCAGGTGGAAAATCGGTTTAGGAGTGTGCTTGAACATAACGATGTTGCAAAAGCGTTATCAAACACCAACATTATAAGTAGCATGGATCTACATGCTAAGCCTCTAGTACCATGTGGTTTGGGCTGTATCACATTTGGAGTGAAGCCTATATTTATAGTTACACCTAGGAATACTATTGAACCTGGAAATACTTATATTGGTCCAGATCATAATATGACTGCCGTCAAATATGAAATCGATTATTTATCTAATCATAACTGTAATACAAATCAAATTACAGCATGGGAAAAAGCTGCTCAAAGGGCAAGAAATGCTGCCAATTTTTTTGTGGAAAAATTTACCGAATCGTATAAGGGCGATGGATTTAAAGCGGCTCTAAAAAGTGTTGGATTTGATGAAATTGAAGAGTTGTATCGTAGTAATAATAATGATGATAAAATGACTGATCAAGAGGTAAAGCAAATAGCACCAATTCTTTGCGGAAATGAGGAGGGCCACACAGACGAGAATTATGTTAAAATGTTAAATGAGATTTCATTAATTTGGTCGGAACTTGAACGGCGTGCTACTTATCGTATGCATATTCAAGAAGATTTTGATAATTTGCAATTACAAAAAAGTTTCCTTGCGATGAATGCTGCGGAACAATTTAACAATCATTATGAATGTAGTATGAGCCTTGAGCCATCGTTAAAACTTGATAAAACAGTTCTGGAAAAAAAAGCAAAATTTAATAAGTTAGTATCATTAAACTGTCGCATAGCATCGTTGTGGGAGAACAGTGTTGCAGATGATGGTACAGCTATACCAGGTGTAAGGGAAGCATTGACAACAAATTTAGGTGTGCCAAACGACTCTAATTTACCAACCGCCTCTAATTTAAGAGTTATGACTTTTGGTGTATTGAAAGCATTGAATTTACTTGGGAATGATCCAGATAATATAATAGCAAAATGCAACTCTGCTATTCAAGCTGCAAAAGAGTTAATTCCTGAAAACATAAGAGAAAAAGAGGCAAAACAACATCTACATTCATCTATTTTAAGGTCTATTTACCTAGAACAAATGCGAGGCGGCTCATTTATTAATCATGTAGATTTTTTTTACTGGATAGTTACTTTAATGTATGATTTCAAAGAAGACGTAAATTTTTGGGGAAGTAGTGTTGCCTACATAATCGAGGCGACTGAAAACTATATAATGGAATTCGTAGTTAAAGTAGCACGCTATTCTCAGAAACTTAAACGTGTTGTTGTGCGCAAAGAAGATATTCAATTTGTTAGAAATATGATGAAGTGTTAAATTTGTGAAGTGTGTGCGTGTTTAAAATACCTTTTGTTTGAGTTGTAAATACAGTCTATGTTTTATCCGATCTAATAATTCAAATAATAAGGACCTGAGAATCACATGATTCTGTTCACCTAAAATCATAAAATTACAAAAATTACAATTCTAACAATGGAAAAATCAACTTAATAGGAAAGAAATAAAAGGTTTGGTTGTTGGAAATTACCTATTTCATTTCTTGGCATGGCCAGGATTCAAAAAAGAGACTAAAAAATTAATAATATATAAATTAAAGTATAAAAAAATACAGTATTGTAAGCTATAAATGATCATCAAACTATATGGAAATGATTTGTTAAAGCGCTCCAACAAATGCTTCAGCACAAGCAACAGAGGAAGCAGGGTTTTGTCCTGTGATTAATTTTCCATCTACAGCAACATTGACACCCCAGTCAGCCCCTTTTTGAAAGTCTGCACCAAGTTTGCGGAATTCAGTTTCAATCAACGCAGGAACTTTGTCAGTTAAACCTACTGCAGCTTCTTCAGAGTCAGTAAATCCAGTTACTTTTTTGCCAGCTACTAATGGAGTTCCATCTGGCTTTTTGCATCCCAATAGACCAATAGGTCCATGGCAATCAGCAGCAACAACTTTTCCATTTGCAAAAGCTTGGTCAACTACGTCATATAATGCTTGATTTCCATAAAAATCAGTGCATGTACCATGGCCTCCCGCCATATAAATGCCACTGTATGACATTACATCAATATCTGCAATAGCCTTGCTGTTCTTTGCTAAAGACTGGGCGTCTGCATCTTCCATAAATTTTTTGCAGTCTGGCGTGTAAAAATCGCCTTGCATAGACCCTTTATCAAATGGGATTTCACCACCATTAATAGACGCTATCTCTACCGTCAAACCCTTTGCCTTGAATACGTAGTCTATATATATAAATTAGTGATGAAATGATTGGGATGTTAGATATAGTTTGTGCGCACGTTAATTTTAAACTACTACTTACAAGGTGCAGCTACCTCTTCTAACCATGCACCGGTTTCATGATCTCCCATTTTAGCAGCACTTGTAGCAATGATAAGTACAGATGACATTTTCAATGTATTGTTTAATTATATTTATTATCAATGATATGATGAGCGTTTTATAAAGTATAGTCTCTATAATCTTTTTAATTTTCTTGAATGCTCAATTAACAAACCTGAATGTCAATTCGCACACGAAACAAGAAGATAGAAGAAATAAATGAAGAAAATATCTTTTTTTTATAGTTTTTTCTTTATATTTTTTTATTATGGCAGCACATCATTATTTACAAGTATATTGCGTGCTGTTAGCTATAGCTATATGTGTTAATAATATCATCATGTTATAATGTAAATACTACCAGGTAAAGCTGCTACCGGTGTACAGTATTATAGATAAAGAAAAAAAGTGTTGTGGTGTGTGGATGTGTGTGGATATTTATAGCACTATTTTAATATTAATATTTGTATAGAACAATTTCAACAAATAAATTTAAGTTAAAGCATCATCATCATTGAAATCATTTCAATCTAAATCTATTTAAATTGATTCCAAAATTGATAGGAAAGAAATAAAAGGTTTTGTTGGAAATACTCCATTTGCACATTTCATTTCTTGGCATAAGTTAATAGGATGCAAAAAAGACAAAAAATGAATAACTATCTAAGTATAAAATATAGTATTGTAAGCAATAAATGATCAAATTATTGGAAATGTATTGATTTGTTCACTAGAATAAATGCAAATGATATAAATTGTGCCATTGCTTAGAATATAAAATATATACTAAAATGAAAAATGATGATGAAATATTGTTTGTTAACACTTTTTAACAGTATTGATTGTACTATATGTACTCTAAAACATAATATAGGTAAATATATTATACCGTGAGTATACTAAATATTTTAAATATTATGTCATTTTAATAGATTTAAACTTTTAATTTTCTAGTGAAATTTCAGAATTTCATGTAATTCTTGTACTTTCCTACGTAAAATCGTAAATTAGTATATTTATACTTGGTAGTATATAAACTGTTTTCAAAATTTACAAAGTGAGATGGATTTCATCGAGTGATGCCTCGATTCTTTATCCATTTCAGTTTTCTTTCATGATGAAGTGGAATCTTTTTATTTCCTATCAAATCCCTATCAACATATGTTTCATCCAAGTTTCGTCCATCGGGGTACAATCAAATGAATAGAAAATTATCACTTGGATTCTCCTCTTTGCCATGTTCAATCTCTTTGATAGGGAGTCTTTATTTGTATTTAACATTTCCTTAAATAGATTTAAATGCCTTAAAACATATTTTGCGCACAGTTGTTTTCTCCACATTCTTCATCAACAAGAACTTGAATTTACCCACGACGTGTAGCTGTATCTTTTATAAAAATTTATATAATTCAATGGAAACATATATAATTAAAGTTGCCACCATGTAAATCAATATAGAATCAAATATCGACACATATAGAAAAGACACTACCCGTTGATTAAATTATTGTAATTTATATCTCTGCTGTGGGTTGAAACATATTAAAAAATCAATTATATATACTAAATAACCAAATACGATAGTTGTGTAAGTTAATTTGCCATCGTCGTATCTTTTATTATAATATTTTATCTGTCTAGTATCCGTCAATTTAGATATCAATAAAGCAAATACGATTTATTACATATATATTAATAATTAAATTAAACTAATAAATATCATGTCAAAAAATGTAAAAATATATCAATTGGGTTCCTCAATATTACGAAAAATATCTAAACCAATCGATGTAAATAAATCATTACCATTAGTTTTAAATAATAATAATAATAATAATGAAGTATCAAAATGTGTAAATAACTTAATAATTGCATTGGATAATTTCAGAGCAAAAAATGGATATGGAAGAGGAATCGCGGCAAATCAAGTAGGGCAAGATTTACGTATTGTTGTTTTAAATTTAGGAAATGGACCATCGTTTCCTATATTTAATCCAGAAATTACATATAAATCTCCTGAAACATTTTATTTATATGATGATTGTCTATCATTAGATAATGGAGAAACATTATATCGTGTAGAAAGGCATAAAGAAGTGAAAATAAAGTTTATTGATATAGATGGAAATCAGCAAAAGTGGAATACTTTAGACATGGCAACATCTGAATTATTACAACATGAATTGGACCATTTAGATGGAGTATTATCCATAGACCGTGCCATTAATTCTTCTAAAGCAAAGGAACAAGATATTGATGTTTCACAGATTGATCGTAATGAATTTGTAACAAATATGGATTTTTATAAAAGTTATGTTGATGATTATGTGATTTTACCAACAACTTAAAAAAAAAGTACATTTCAAAACCCCCATTTTATTTATCATATCTTTTTTAATACGAAACTCGTATTTTTAATAAAAATATTTTACGAACTCCGGTTCGTAATATAAAGAAGAGAGGCAAATGCGTAGTTCGTTTCCATACACGACTTCTTAATGTAGATTTAAAAGATACAAAGTATGTAAAAAAATATACGAACGAAGTATTATTTATAAAAACTAAAAATACGTTCTCGTATATTTTTTAATAAAAATATTAAAAATAACGTGCTTTTGTGTTTCTCCTCTCTGTATCAGAGTTTTGAATACAGAGACACTATACTCCACTACTCCTTCTCTCCTTTTTTTTTTTGAAATATAATATTTGTACGAAGTTCA
>JACLAD010014454.1_pt1 | contig 17158 bp, 15 predicted proteins | sample 8027901 | NCBI WGS metagenome assembly JACLAD01 (sample SAMN15725071, study PRJNA655200) | protist metagenome | isolation source: fluorescence activated cell sorting (FACS) single amplified genomes of... | place: Spain: Blaines Bay Microbial Observatory, Mediterranean Sea | collected 2016-07-05 | reverse complement strand
GCGTGGGTCTCGGGTATGTGAAGGTGGGTCAGCAGGCGACCACGCTATCCGGCGGCGAAGCCCAGCGCGTCAAACTCGCCAAGGAGCTGTCGAAGCGGGCAACCGGTCGAACGATGTACATTCTGGACGAGCCGACCACCGGTCTCCATTTTGATGACGTCCGTGCGCTGCTTGTCGTACTGCATGAGCTTGTCGACAACGGAAACACGGTAGTTGTGATCGAGCATAACCTGGACGTGATCAAAACGGCGGACTGGATCATCGACCTTGGCCCTGATGGCGGCGACGGTGGCGGTGAAGTTGTCGCCACTGGGACGCCGGAAGAGGTCTCGAAGAACAATGCGAGTTGGACCGGTCGTTTCCTAAAGGAGACGCTAACTCGCCAGCAAGACCGCGCCGCGAGGCAAAATGCCAAGAAGCGTGCGGCGGGGACCAAACGTCCGAAGCAGAAACGCCCGGCGGCGCGGCGCGAAACCTCCAGAGCCAAAGGGCCCGGTCGAAAGACGCGCACAAAGACCGAGGCCACCTGACGCCGTGGCTTCAAGATGGAGGGCGCAGCCCGCTGTAGAGGACCGCTCCAAGGGCAAGCACCGGAATGCGGAGCAGCGCTGTACCTGCGCCCGCTATGATCAGAACGGCGAACATGGCAACCGGATTTTGAGCGCCCAACTGCACCGGTCCGGCCAGCACAAACAGGTTGGCTAAAAGCAATGGAACGGCGACCAACAGGAGCGATACAACAATCCTCCAGCCGTTCCCACTGCTCCACCGCCATGCCTCGGCAAAGGCGATACGCTTCTCACCAAACGTCGCCGCAGCGGAGATGAACAACCGACCGGACAGCCATAGCACCGGGAGCGCAACGAAGAAGGCCAGCGCCACATCGGTAAGAGAAATAGTGTCCGCCAGCAGTTGCCACAGCGCTGCAGGGTCTCCGATCAGCTGCTCCATTTCACTTTCGGACAGGCCGGCTCGCCCTATCATCCGCGTCACCAGCAACACCACCGGCAATAGCCCAGCGATGGCCAACACTGCGGAAACCATCAGACCAACAGCAAATAGGCGGAACTCATCAGCGCCAAGCCGCAACCCTATCGGTCGCAGGAACTCATCGTTCATGAATTTTCTGAACACGACCGCCGCGAAAGCAGCATCGACAAGCATACCAACCAAGTTGAAGATGAGCTGCAGCCCCGAGGTAGCGCCAAGCAGAGCTGAGAGTATTGCTGCCAGAGCGACGACCAGCGCGGCTGGCAGAAACTGCAACCAATTCTCAGCCAGCACGCGGTAGGATTGCCGAACACACTCTGCGACCGGGACTGAACCAGAGCTTTGACGCTCATCAACGGACAACGAACAGCACCCTCCAAATCGCGGCGGCGAGCCGCCGCCTCACCTCAGCGAGGCCGAGCCGCCAGCATACCTGTGTGTTCAGCGGGGCCTCTTCCGCCCTCTTTCTCAGTATCGTATGCACCTGTCCATGAATATTGAACCTGTACACATCATCGGCGCCGGATTGGCGGGTAGCGAAGCGGCGTGGCAGGCGGCTCAGGCGGGCGTGCCAGTGATCCTCCACGAGATGCGTCCTGAGAAGCTCACCGACGCGCATCACACGGGAAATTGCGCTGAACTTGTGTGCTCCAATTCGTTCCGGTCCGACGATCACGAGCACAACGCCGTCGGCGTGCTTCATCAGGAGATGCGGCAAGCCGGCGGACTGATAATCTCTGCAGCAGACCGATGCCAGGTGCCGGCAGGATCCGCCTTGGCGGTGGATCGGGACGAGTTTTCGAGTACAATCACGGAAATTCTGCGGTCACATCCATTGATCACGATCATGCATGGCGAGGTCTCCACCTGGCCGCCCGCCGACTGGTCGTCTGTTATCATCGCGACGGGGCCGCTCACATCAGAGCTGCTTGCAAAAGAGATCCTTCACCGCACAGGCGAGGACGCTCTTTCCTTCTTCGATGCGATTGCCCCTATTGTCTACCTGGACTCGATCGACATGGATGTCGCTTGGCGGCAGTCAAGGTACGACAAACCCGGCCCCAGCGGAGATACCGACGCATATATCAATTGCCCCATGGACGAGGGGACGTATCGAGCCTTCGTGAAGGCGCTAAATGAGGGTCCAAAGACCGAGTTCAAGGAGTGGGAAGGCACCCCCTACTTCGAAGGTTGCCTCCCCATCGAAGTGATGGCGGAGCGAGGTGAAGAGACGCTTCGGTTCGGACCGCTGAAGCCTGTCGGTCTCACTGACCCGCACAATCCGCACGTGAAGCCCTACGCCATTGTCCAGCTGCGCCAGGACAACAAGCTGGGCACACTTTGGAACATCGTCGGGTTCCAGACCAAGCTGAAGCATGGCGCTCAAACCGAAATCTTTCGAATGATCCCAGGATTGCAGAATGCCCGCTTTGCGAGACTGGGCGGCATACACCGGAACACCTTCCTGAATTCGCCGCGGCTGCTTGATGAGCAACTGCGCCTGAAAGCTGAACGCCGACTGCGGTTTGCCGGGCAGATTACTGGCGTTGAGGGGTACGTGGAGAGCGCAGCGATGGGGCTCGTCGCTGGGCGGCTGGCCGCGGCCGAGCGGCTCGGCATTCCCGCGGCGCCGCCTCCACTCACCACGGCGCATGGGGCGTTGATCTCACATATTACTGGCGGGCATCTCTCAAGCGGTTCGGGATCGTTCCAGCCGATGAACGTGAATTTTGGGCTATTTCCGGAGTTGGAAAAGCCGGTTGCAAGGCCGCCGGGAAAACGATTGCGCGGTGCGGAACGCGCTCGCCTTCGCAAGCGTGCATTGAGCCAGCGGGCGCTTGAGACCTTCGCGGGGTGGGCTGCGGCATCTGTCAACCAGCTGGAACCCGTCAGCAGTTAGCTAAACGAAGTGCGCTGCCAATCACGGCAGGCGCTTTGTGAGCATCGCCCGCAGCACCCTCAGGCGTGCGGCGATGCCACCGGCTGGTTCACCATCCCTGCGTTTTGCAGCGATGTGCACGATTGCGGGCCAAAGTCTGGAGCTCAGGCCCTCTCCCGCATCTCTGTCCGGATTTCTATGTCCGCGCGCAACGATCCTCTTGACCCGCTGCATCTCAGCGGCGGGCGTCTCGGGGTACAGGCGCCCGACAGCGAGCTCTGCCAACACTGACGCCGGCACGGAAGAGCTGCCCTGCTCCGGATCTATTGTTCCGGCCCACGCGTTGATCAGCGCGAGGAGAACCGGATCGCCCGTCGAAGGATCTCGATCCTCGAGCCAGCCGGTCTCCGCCAGAGCGGGAAGGAGTTCGTGGGCGCCAAGATTCGGGGCTAAACTTGGAGCCTCAATCAGTTCTCGCCACCACTGCAGCCGGATAAGTCCGATGATGGGTTCCCTTGCGCGGGCGCTCCGCGCCAGCTCGATATCCAGAAGATAGAGCGCCACGAGTGCTCCGCGCGCCTTGTGCGGGGCGTACCGTAACGCCAGCCACCTCGCCTCGTCGAGACGCTTTAGTTTCCCATCAAGTTCGGCCTCGGTTGCGCGAGTGACCCTCTTGGCATTATCGCTCATGACCACACATCAGCATCAGGCAAAAAACATCCGCCCGGAAAGGAAACAACATGCCATTTACTCTCCCCGCCCTGCCCTATGCTCGGGATGCGCTCGGCCCGCACATTTCGGAAGAGACCCTGAACTATCACTACGGCAAACATCACCAAGCCTATGTCGACAACCTGAATAAGCTTGTCGACGGGACAGACCTAGCCGACGCCGGGCTTGAAGAGGTCATTCGGGCCTCTGCCGGCTCCAAGCCAGGCATATTCAACAACGCGGCCCAGGTATGGAACCACACCTTCTACTGGCACTCGATGAAGCCGGGCGGCGGCGGCGAGCCGACGGGCGCTGTTGCGGACGGCATTAAGGACTCCTTCGGTGACTATCAGAGCTTCCGGAAGGCGTTCGCCGAGGCCGGCGCAACGCAGTTCGGCTCCGGCTGGGCATGGCTGGTCTCAAAAGGCGGAAAGCTTGAGGTGAGAAAGACAGCAAACGCGGAAACGCCGCTTACAGAAGATGGCGTGACCCCCCTGCTCACCATGGATGTATGGGAGCACGCGTACTACCTAGACTTCCAGAATGCTCGCCCCAAGTACATCGAGACCTTCCTCGACAACCTAGTCAATTGGGACTTCGCCAACCAGAATCTGGCGGACTCCAAGTAGCGTTCATTGATCTGGCTGCTCCGCATGATGCAGTGCAGCCAGATCCCTCGAGAGGAAACTTACCCAGACGATCGCAGGCTAGCGGCTTGAACGCGCTCCGCAGGTCTCCGGACTCGCAAGCGTGAATCTGCGGCAAATATTGCCCATTTTCAGAATCAACAAATTCACTCATAGGCAGAATCACTGAGCCGGACTCAGGACTTCCATGAGGTGTGAACATGCCAACCTTCAAAGTGCTTAAGCGCGTTGAAGCCTACGTCGATTATCACATCGATGTCGAAGCTGAAGACGCGAAATCTGCCGCCGAGTACGCGACGGCTGAGGACGAAGAGCTCGATTGGCAGCAATCCGCAACGACCGAGTTCGAAGAATCCCGGATCGTTACCCTAGATGCTGACGGAAACGAAATCGACGATACGGCTTTCGGCGACTTCTGATCGAGAGCAGTTCGAGTATTGAAGACCAGACGGACGCCGTCAGAACCTGACGGCGTCCATTTTTTCAGTTCGCCTTCTGCACCATGGTCCGATGGGGGTACGGGATCGAAATACCCTGTTCATCGAAGGCCTTCTTGACCGCCTTGGTGATGTGAAACTTCACGTCCCAATAGTCCTCGGCCTTCACCCAGCTGCGACTGGCGATGTCTACGGATGAGTCTCCCAGATTGGTCACCTTCACGAACGGCTCGGCCGGCTCGGACATGATCCGATCGTCCGCCGCAATGACCTGCCGGATGATCCCGATCGCCCTGTCCATGTCATCGTCGTAGTCGATACCGAAGGTCACATCGCAACGACGTACTGGATACCCAGAGAAGTTCTTGATCACGCCCGAGATGCCCTCTGAGTTTGGGACGATTATCTTCACATTGTCGGGCGTCGCCAGCACGGTCTGAAACAGGTTGATGTCCTTGACCGTTCCTGCGACCCCCGCCGCCTCAATGAAATCACCCAGCTTGTAAGGCCGGAACAGCATTATCATGACGCCAGAAGCTATGTTGCCGAGGGCGCCTTGCATGGATAGGCCGATCGCGAGGGTTAGCGCGCCGAGTACGGCTACGAACGATGTTGCCTCGACACCGAACACGCTGAGAACTGTGATGAATACGGCCGCAGTCAGGGCCCACTGGATCATAGAGGCGAAGAAGCTGCCCAGCGTCTTGTCGATGTTCTCGCGTGCATTGATCTGACGTCGCGCCAACCCGGCGAGCGAACCGGCAATCCTGAGCCCGATGACCAGCACCAGCAACGCACCCACCGCCCGCAGGGCATACCCCAGGATCACGCCTTGGTGTTCATTCCAGATCGCGACCAGATCAAATTCCATACCGTACTGTCTCCTTTGTTCGCGCTTGTCCCGCACAGGCCCGAGGCAATGCGTGTTGTGGGGACGTCAGCCGCGATCTCTGAGAAGGCGCGCCTTGGATCGCGCCCAGTCACGCTTTTTCTCGACGTCACGCTTATCGGTCGTCTTGCGACCCTTGCCGAGGGCCAGCTCTAACTTGGCTATGCCCCGTTCGTCAAAATACAGCTTGAGCGGCACGAGCGTGCGGCCCTCGCGTTCGGTCGCCTGTATGAGTTTTGCGAGCTCACGCTTCTTCAGGAGGAGCCGCCTCATGCGTGTCGGTTCGTGGTTGAATTGCGCCGCCGGCGGATAGGTCGGGATCGTGGCGTTCACCAGAACGAGGCCATCCTCGTCCGCGCGTGCATAGCTCTCCGCGATGTTCGCCCGACCGCCGCGCAAGGACTTCACCTCTGTCCCGACGAGGGCGATGCCCGCCTCAATGGTGTCCTCAATCTCGTAGTTTCGGCGCGCCTGCCGATTTTCGGCCACGAGCTTACGTGTCGTACTCTTCACACTCGCACCCCGGCCTCTTCCACAGCAGCGTCGAGTTCCGCCTTGAGCTGTTCCGATGCCACCGGCAGGAGCGGGAGCCGGATCTCCTCCGAGCAAAGACCCATCTTGGCCAGGACGTACTTGGTCGGAGCCGGGCTCGGCTCCAGAAAGATGGCCCGGTGGAGACGCGCAACTGTCTGGTTAATGCGACGCGCTTCAGCGAAATCCCCGCGCGCACAGGCCGCTTGCATCGCCGCACATTGCGCTGGAGCAATATTGGCGGTCACCGAGATACAGCCGGTACCGCCTACGGCGTTGAATGCTACGGCGGTCGAATCTTCGCCCGACAGTTGAATGAAGTCCTCCCCGCACATCGCGGTATGGCGTGGCGGACGGTCGAGCTGGGCCGTTGCGTCCTTTACACCGATCACGTTGGGAAGCGCTGCGAGCTTCCCCATCGTCTCTGGCAGGATGTCGGAACTTGTTCGCGCCGGCACGTTGTAAACGATAATCGGCAGCTGCACCGCGTCGTTGAGTCTAGCGAAATGCGCCAGTATGCCGTCCTGCGAGGGGCGGTTGTAATATGGCGCCACGACCAATCCGGCGTGGGCGCCTACGGACTTGGCATGCCGCAGGAAGCCTATTGCTTCCTCGGTCGAATTCGAGCCTGCTCCAGCGATGACCGGAACCCGACCAGCCGCAGCGGAAACGCACAATTCCACCACGTGCCGATGCTCGGCGTGGGATAGCGTCGAGGTCTCGCCGGTGGTGCCGCACGGTACGAGACCTGCAGAACCCGCCTTGATCTGCCGCTCGACGAGCTCGACAAATGCGTCGTCATCGACCTTGCCATCCCGAAAAGGCGTGATGAGAGCCGGAATGGAACCATTGAACATAGTGTGCTCCGCCATGAAGCGTTTCGTTGGACCCCACAGCCTCCCTGCGGGGATTCGGAGCCGGCTGGATATTCATGCTGTAGTCCGCTTTTGCAAGCTTCGGAGCACTCCATCGGGGATCGCGCTGGCGGCCATGCTAGTAGGCCTCGCCCCTGGCGGTGCGGCCGCACTGCCCGCCAGCCCAACGCTCAAGCCGGCATATGAACGCGCGTCCGCCTTGCTGCCCAGCGAGGAAGCCACACTCCTCGACCAGGCTCTGGATTATGCCGATCGGCAACGCTGGGATGCCGTTCAAAGCGCCGCCGGTCAAATTCGCGATCCATCCGCCCAGCTGCTCGTTCGCTGGAAAATGGCGCGCAACGATACCTCGCCCATGAGCTTCCGGGAACGGCAGGCTGCGGCAGATCAGTTCGCCGGCTGGCCCGACCACTACGAAATCCTTGAGAGCATCGAACGGCAGATCCAAAGATCATCGCTGACGGCTGACCAGAGGGTTGCATGGCTGCGCGCCCATCCGCCGAGGACGGGTGAAGGGGTTCTGGCGCTTGCCGACGCGCACCACTCGATGAATCGGCGCGATGAGATGCGCGATGTACTGCGAAGAGCGTGGGCGACGGAGATTTTCAATGACGATGCCGCCGCGCGGATCCTGGCGCAGTACGGCAATGAGCTGACGGCGGATGACCATTGGCGGCGCGTCGACATGCTGTTGTGGCGGGGGCGGCTCTCGGATGCAGAGGACCTGTTCCCAAGGCTGTCTGAGGGTCGCCGGAAGTTGGCGCAGGCGCGACTGGCCGTGCGGCGCAATCGAAGCGGCGTCGACAGTTTTGTGCAGGCCGTGCCGAGCGAGTACGCCAACGATGCCGGACTGACCTATGAGCGGGCGCGTTGGCGGGAACGCCGCGGGCGGGACCAAGGCCAGATCGAGATGCTGCTGAGCGTCCGCGGCGTCGACGCGCCGCCTTCCGCGAGAGATTCGATCTGGACGGAGAAGCACGCTGAAATCCGACGTCTGATCCGCGAGGGTGATACGCAGTCGGCCTACCTGCTGACGCTCGATCACGGCATGGTCGACGGCGAAGGGTTCCGCGATGCCGAATGGACAGCAGGGTGGATTGCGCTAAGCCGGCTGAACGATCCGGTTGCCGCCGAAGCGCACTTCCGCACATTCGGGAACGGGGTCTCCACGCCAATCAGCGTCGCCCGGGCGCAGTACTGGCTGGGATTGGCCCTGGAGGCGCAACGCCGCAACACGGAGGCGGAAAGCGCATTCCTTGAGGCCGCGCAGTTCAACTACGTCTATTATGGACAGCTCGCCGCCGAAAAGGTTGCGCGGATCCGTCCGGACGTGATGTTGATCGACCTCCCCTCAGTCGCGACGCCCACCGAGACAGATCGGGCCGCGTTTCGCCAGAGACCGGATGTGCGGGCGGCGCTGCTTCTGGCCGACCTTGGCCGCATGAGAGAGTTCGAAACATTCTCCAACGCCCTCGACGACCAACTCCAGACTGCGGAGGAGCATCGGCTGCTATTCGAGGTTGGACGCGATGCGCTTCACATGAGGGCGGCCATCCGCGGCGCGAAGGCCGGCCTCGGACGCGGGATTGTGGATGCTGAATCCGTTTTCCCCGTATTGCCACTTCCCCGTTCAACCCGAAACGGAGCAGCCGAGGACGCGATGGTTCTGGCGTTATCGCGGCAGGAGAGCGAATTCTATGCGAGCGCCGTCAGTTCGGCGAATGCGCGCGGACTGATGCAGATGATTCCTAGATATGCCCGTGTCGAGGCCTCGAGGGTTGGCGTACCGTTCCGCGAAAGCTGGCTGACTGACGATCCGATCTACAATCTACGACTGGGCAGAGGTTTTCTCGATGAGCTCGTCGACCAGTTCAACGGCTCCTACGTGCTGGCCGCCTGCGCTTACAATGCTGGACCGAGCCGGGCGCGTCAGTGGATCCGGGAACTGGGCGACCCGCGCTCGCCGGGCGTCGATGTAGTGGACTGGGTTGAACAGATCCCGTTCGGCGAGACTCGGAACTATGTGCAGCGCGTTCTTGAGAACACTCAGGTCTACCGTCACAGGCTGACGGGTGAGCCCGCACAGATCCAGCTAAGCCGTGACCTGAAGCGCGGCGGCTGAGCCCGCATTCAAGTGGGCTCGGTAGCCTCGCCCATCGCGATCGCCTCGCTGAAGAGGGCCGCGTCGACGTTGCCGCCCGACAGCATGACGAGGACAGGACCGTCCCCGGGGAGACTGGCCGGCTGGCTGCGGAGGGCGGCAAACGCCACAGCGCCGCCCGGTTCTACGACCACCTTCAGGCAGCGGAACGCCGCGTACATTGCCCGTTGAATATCGGTATCTAACACGGCGATCCCGGAACTGACATGGCGGCGTGTGATCGAGAAGGTAAGACTGCCGGGTTGGGGCGCGAGCAAGGCATCTGCAATGGACCGGAAGCCGGGTGCGTTGTCGACCGCGACGCCCTGCTCCAGCGACCGCAGATGGTCGTCGTGTCCCTGGGGCTCAGCCACATGCAAGGCCGTCTGTCTGCTGCGCTCGGCAAGAACAATCGCCGCGCCCGCGAGCAAACCTCCGCCGCTGGCGGGACAAAGCATCGCATCGAACCGCACGCCGAACTCGTCCGCGTCTTCGATCGCCTCGAGGGTCGCCGTGGCCTGGCCAGCGATGACCCAGGCGTCGTCAAACGGTCTGATGAGTGTGGCTCCGGTCCGCGACTGGATCTCCTCGCCGATCGCCTCCCGGCTTTCGCTGCTCCTGTCGTAGAGCACGATCTTTGCGCCATAGCCCTCGGTCGCGGTCCGTTTCGCGGCCGGGGCGTCTGCGGGCATCACGATGGTTGCGGGAACACCGAGGCGCTGCGCGGCAGATGCGACGCCCTGCGCATGGTTGCCTGAGGAATAGGCAACAACCCCTCTGGGAAGCTCGGCGGGCGGGATGTGCTGACAGCGGTTCCACGCTCCACGAACCTTGAAAGATCCCGTCCGCTGCAGGCATTCAGCCTTGAACCAGACGGGCCGCCCAATTTCGCGGTCGATGTCGTCGGATCGCAGCAGCGGCGTTCGGTATGCGACGTGTCGCAGCGCTTCGCGCGCATACCGGACATCCTGAAAGTCTGGCGGATCGGTTTGCGGATCTACGATCATCTTTCAGTATTGCTATGGCGCTTCGCCAAATGAGCGGGCCATCTTCCCCATGTATCGCGCTTCGGCCAGATATTCGTCCCGGAGCCGTGCGATGTAGTCGGCGGCGGGCATACGCTGCTTAATGGCGCCTATGCCCTGCCCGGATCCCCACACATCCCGCCAGGCCTTGGCCTTCGAACTCTCGCCCTCACGGAAGTTCATGGTCGCCTTGTCGCCTTCGGGGAGATTGTTCGGATCGAGACCGGCTGCTGCGATGGAGGGCGCGAGGTAGTTTCCGCTGACCCCCGTGAAGAGGCTCGAATAGACGATGTCCTTCGCTGCACTGTTTACGATCATGTCCTTGTAGCCGTCTACCGCGCGGGCCTCGTCGCAGGCGATGAAGGCGGTTCCGATGTAGGCGAGGTCTGCGCCAAGCGCCTGTGCAGCGTAGACGGCCTTTCCGGTTGCGATCGCGCCGGAGAGGGCCAGCGGACCGTCGAAGAACTCGCGAATCTCCTGAATGAGGGCGAAGGGAGAATGAGTTCCGGCATGTCCGCCTGCGCCTGCACAGACAGCGATGAGACCGTCGGCCCCCTTCTCCAGCGCCTTGTGAGCGAACACGACGTTGATGATGTCATGCATCACCAGGCCGCCGTACGAATGGATCGCTTCGTTGACTTCGGGCCGCGCGCCGAGCGAAGTGATTACCAGTGGCGCCTTGTGTTTGACGCAAAGCTCCAGATCCTGGTCGAGCCGGTTGTTGGACTTGTGAACGATCAGGTTCACCGCATATGGGGCTATCCTCGCGTCCGGATGCTCGCGCCGCGCATTGCTGATGGTCTCAGTGATCTCGGACAGCCACTCATCCAGCTGTTCGATCGGGCGCGCGTTGAGCGAGGGAAATGAGCCCACTACGCCGGCGAGACACTGCGCGATGACGAGCTTTGGATTGGAAATGATGAAGAGCGGCGAACCGATCACCGGGACCGAAAGCCTGCCCTCGAAGAGCTCTGGAAGCGCCATGTGATATCATCTCCGGTTCACTTATCCTAAGTTCGCTGGACACTAGCCATGACATCCCGCGCACGCCAGTGTGAGCGCTCGGTTGCCGCCGCGGCGCAAGGCCAACTTGACGTTGCCGCCCTATTGTTTCTGATGCGCGCTTAGATTGGGAGAGCCTTGTATGAGTTCGCGTCTAACGATTTCCGCGGATTTTCCAGCTGCTGACAGGGCGGCGTGGGAACAGATCGTCGAAAAGGCGCTGAAAGGAAGGGCGATTGAATCGCTCGACAGCCGGACCGAGCACGGTCTTACCGTCAAGGCGCTTTATCGCGAGCCGGCCGCAGGCGACCAAAGTCAGGACATCGGGTTTCCAGGGTCACATCCACATATACGCGGCGGCTCGACCACACGGGACGCCTGGCTTCCCTGGGACATCAGGCAGATGGTGCGTCACCCGGACCCTGATGTCGCTCGAGAAGAGATTTTCGAGGCGCTCAACAACGGCGTGTCATCACTTGAGTTGCGCTTCGATACGGATGCGGAGAACGGTATTCGTGTGGGGCGGTCCAGCGACCTCGCCAAACTTATCGATGGGGTGAAGCTGGACCTCGCCGCTCTTTCGCTCGATCTGGTGGCCGCTGCGGTAGGGCGCGAAGCCGAACTGGCGGTGATGTTCGCAACAGCGGTGCCGGATGCCGATCGCGAAACCGCGCTGATCGCGTTCAACATCGATCCGATCGCCGCATTTGCGCGGACCGGCCGGTGCGATAGTTCCCTCGCTGACCGCATCGCGTCCGATGTGTCGATCTCGCGATCCCTTGCCGAGACCTTCCCGAAATCAACCGTTCTGCGGGTTGACGCGCGCGTGGTGCATGAAGCCGGTGGTACTGAAGTACAGGAACTCGCCTATTTGGCGGCGTCGTTTGCATCCTACCTGCGCGCAGCGATTGATGCGGGCGTCGAGCCGTCGCGGGCAGTCCACGGTACGCTTCTCACGGTCGCTGTCGGATCAGATTATCACGTGGAAATTCCGAAACTGCGGGCGGCAAGACGCATACTGGGGCGCGTCGCTGAATCATTCGGCGCTGAGGGCTCGATCCAACTTCAAGCGGTCACCTCCCGCCGCATGCTCGCTGCTCGCGATGCCTGGACCAACCTCCTGCGCAATACGGCGGCCTGCTTCGCTGCCGGCGTCGGCGGGGCAGACATCGTGACCGTGCGGACCTTTACTGATGCGTTGGGACACGCTGCTCCACTGGCCCGGCGTATGGCTCGCAACACGCAGATCATTGCGCAGGAAGAATCTGGGCTTGGCCGGGTGATCGACCCCCCCGGCGGTTCATGGGCATTCGATCAGCTTACGGAACAGCTGAGTCAGGAAGGCTGGACGACTTTTCAGGGCATCGAGCGAGCCGGCGGGATCGGCGCCGTGCTTGAGCAGGGACAATTCCAGGCGGAGGTTGCCGAGGCGCGGCAGGCGCGCCGGCGCGCGGTGGCCATGAGGAAGGAATGGGTGACGGGTGTGAACGACTTTCCCGATCTGGAGGAGATCACCCCCGCCACGGTGGAGCTGGAGAATACCGGGAAGGACGAGACCGGCGAAACCGGCGGGGCCAACATCCCAGAACGTAGCTACGATGCGATTTTTTCGGCGGCGAATGCCGGAGTCGAATTTGAGCAGCTGACGACTGCCAAGCCGTCCGAAGCTGAAACGCATTGCGACCCCCTTTGGCCGATCCGCCTTGCCGAACCTTTTGAAGCCTTGCGCGATGTGGCCGATCGTAAGCGGGAGGCAGGAAAGCCGCCTCGCATTTTCCTCGCCGCCCTCGGACCGCTGGCGGAACACTCGGCTCGACTGACTTACGCCACAAACTTCTTTGCGGCAGGCGGCATTGAGGGGACGCCAACAGCCGGTACGGCGAAGGAGTTGGCTGACGCCTTCAAAGGCTCTGGTTGTGCACTCGCGTGCATCTGCGGAGCCGACGCCCGCTATGAGGCAGAGGCTGAAGAAGCAGCACGGGCGCTACGGGCGGCAGGCGCCGGCCGACTCTACCTCGCCGGCAAGCCCGGGCAAATGAAGCAAGCTTATCTCGACAGTGGCATCGATGAGTTTATCTTCGTCGGGGTGGATGTCGTCGCCAGCCTTGAACTAGCGCACGCTGAACTGGGTTTGGGTGGCACAGAGCGGGCGTGATGATCGTGTGAACATCAGGAGCGGCAATTTCCGAGCCGCGAGGGAGAAACAGATGCGTGTCGTCCTAGTCGGTGTACTTGCGTTGGCCGCGGCCTGTCAGGCCGAGGATCGCGGAGCCATAGTCGAGACCGCTTCCGCCTCACCCCAGACTTCCGAGACACGCCCCGCTGGCCCACCGGTCGCGCAAGGAGAGCCGAACAAGCGCGACGCGGTCCCGGCGTTCGAGGGCCAAACGCGTGCGCCAGCCGTTGACAGCGGTGTATCGTTCAATGTCGAGATCGTCGCGGAAGACCTCGATGAGCCATGGGCAATTGCACTTCTGCCGGACGAGTCTGTGCTTGTGTCGGAGCGTACGGGTCGGCTCCTACACATCCGTCTGGACGGCGCCGTCAGTTCCGTCGGCGGGCTGCCGGAGATCTACACGCGCGGTCAGGGCGGCTTGCTCGATCTGTCTTTGGCGCCGGACTTCGCCGACAGCCGTGAGCTGTATTTCACGTTCTCTGAGCCACGGGGCGGCGAAGCCAACGGCACCAGTCTCGCGCGAGCAAGACTTGCTGAAGACAATTCGATGCTCGAAGACGTTGAGGTGGTTTTCCAGCAGGTGCCGGCTTGGGAATCCCCGCTGCATTTCGGCTCCAACATCGAATGGAATTCTGACGGAACGCTCTTCGTGACGCTGGGGGAACGTTCCATGCCCGAGCCACGGGAGCTGTCGCAAGATCTCGGCGGCCTGCTTGGAAAGGTTGTTCGACTGAATCGTGACGGGTCGCCAGCTGAAGGCAATCCATTTGTCGGTGAGACGGACGCACGCCCCGAGATCTGGTCCTATGGCCACCGAAATGTCCAAGGGGCCGCGATACATCCGGAAACAGGCGAACTATGGACGATCGAGCACGGCCCGAGGGGCGGCGACGAACTCAACGTAGCCGAGGCCGGCAATAACTACGGATGGCCCGTGATCTCCTATGGGATCGAGTATCGTGGCGGCCCGATCGGTGAAGGGATCACGGCCCAGGACGGCATGGAGCAACCGATCTACTACTGGGATCCGGTGATCGCACCTGGCGACATGACCTTCTATCAGGGCGAGCTTTTCCCGTGGGCGGGAGATCTGCTCATTTCTGGTCTCGCAGGCTATCTTGTGCGTTTGGAACTCGATGGGTGGCGCGTGATCGGAGAGGAACGGGTCGTGACCGATCTCGGCAGGATCCGGGATGTGCAGGAAGCTGGCGACGGCTCGTTGTGGCTGATTACCGACCAAGGCGACGGCGTCCTCGCGAAGGTCACGCCTGCCGGTTAGCGGATTCTTTGCCTGTCGATGAGAAGTATCAGCGAATTGTCTTGGGGGTCAGTTCTTGAGCCACGCTGTCATTTATCGCTACCGCATCAACCCCGACAAAGCCGCCGATTTTGTTTCGGCCTGGTCGCGGCTCGCGGAGGTCAACCGGGATCATTACGGTACGCTTGGCGCACGGCTGCACCTGGCGGACGACGGCATGTATTACGGGTATTCGCGCTGGCCGTCCCGGCAGGCCTTCGATGCAGCCGAGGAGCGCCCTGCCCCCACGGCCGCGCGCGCGCTGATGGCGAGCGCAATCGTTGAGCGCCTGCCCCCGATTCACATGGATATCAAAGCGGATTTTCTCGAGACCGGTCGCTGACCGCGTGCAGCGCTAGCGCGCCTTGAGCGGCGCCATTCCTAAATGAAGCCCCGCGTCGATGATCAGCGTTTCGCCGGTCATGTGTGCACTGTCGCCGCCCGCCAAGAAGAGGATTGTGCCGGCGATGTCTTCCGGCTGCGACGCGACCTGCAGCGGCGTCGTCCTGACGACGCGTTCAGCTGTCTTGTCCTCGACGGCGTCGCCCTGATACTTCGTGAACCAGCCGGATGCGATGTAGCCGGGACAGACGGCGTTTACCCGTATCTTTGGCGCCAGTGCGCGCGCCAAGCTCAGCGTCATGGTGTTGATTGCGCCTTTACTGGCGGCGTAGGCGATAGATGACCCGACACCGGTCACGCCCGCGATGGATGACACGTTCACCACCGCGCCTTTGTCGGCTGCTTCCAGATTGCTCCGCGCGGCACGGGTCATCTGGTACATTGAGACGACATTGACCTTGTAAAGCCGCAGAAAGTCATCCGCGTCCAAGGCGTCCAGATCGCCGTGGTCCGCGAATTTCGTGATGCCGGCGTTATTGATCAGGATGTCGACGCCGCCGAGCTCATCGACGGCCTGCGCCACCAGACTCCGGCAATCTGCATCTTCCGACACGTCGGCCTGCACCGTCATCGCCTCGACACCTAACTCGCGGCATCGAGAGGCGACCTCTTCTGCTGCGTCTGCGCTCCGGGAGTAGTTCACGCAGACCGATGCGCCCAATCTGGCCAGGCCGAGGGCGGTCGCTGCGCCGAGTCCGGTTCCGCCGCCCGTGACGATCGCTTTTTTACCTTCCAGACTACCCACCTTGCTCTCCCTCATGCTTTGGATTGTGGATAGCAGCTTTGACGCAGCTGGAAACTCCGGACCTTTATTCCGCCCGGCGCAGAGCATCCTGGCGTCCCTGCTGGATGCATCGACCTGCGGTTCCCTGCACGTCAGTGTGACGCACGTAGGGCCGCCGTAAACCGCATGCGACGCCTTCATGGTTCTGGCAAAGCCGTGCTAGGAGTCGGCGGAAAGAACTTGACGGAGCGCCTTGATGGCAAAGGACTTCCCGGATTTCACGCAGCTCAAACTGGAGAGTGAAGGGGCCCCGCCTGGAATCGAGCAATGGAAGCAGCTGGCCGGCGCGGACGTCGACCGCGAGCTGCCGACGCCGGAAGGCGTTGATCTGAAACTCCTCTACTCCGCCGAGGATACGGCAGATATCGACTTCACCGGCGGCTGGCCGGGCATCGCGCCGTTCGTGCGCGGTCCTTATCCGACGATGTACACACAACAGCCGTGGACCATCCGGCAGTATGCAGGGTTTTCGACTGCAGAGGATTCGAACGCGTTCTACAGGCGCAACCTGGCGGCCGGACAGAAGGGTCTGTCGGTGGCCTTCGATCTCGCGACGCACCGCGGCTATGATTCAGACCACCCACGGGTCGTTGGCGACGTTGGCATGGCCGGGGTTGCGATCGATTCAATCTACGACATGCGCACGCTGTTCTCGGGGATCCCGCTGGACAAGATGTCGGTGTCAATGACGATGAATGGCGCTGTCCTGCCGGTCATGGCGCTCTACGTGGTCGCGGCGGAGGAACAGGGCGTGTCGCCGGACAAGCTGTCTGGCACGATCCAGAATGACATCCTCAAAGAGTTCATGGTGCGAAATACGTATATCTATCCGCCGCGCCCCTCGATGCGGATCATCTCCGACATCTTCGCCTACACGTCGCAGAACATGCCGCGGTTCAATTCGATTTCGATCAGCGGCTATCACATGCAGGAAGCCGGCGCGACGGCCGACCTTGAACTGGCCTACACGCTGGCCGATGGGGTCGAGTACATCCGCGCCGGGCGCGACGCCGGCCTGAGCGTTGACGCCTTTGCACCGCGACTGTCGTTCTTCTGGGCCATTGGCATGAACTACTTCATGGAAGTGGCGAAGATGCGCGCGGCGCGCATGCTCTGGGCCAAGCTCGTGAAGCAGTTCGATCCGCAGAACGACAAGTCTCTAAGCCTGAGAACTCACAGCCAGACCTCTGGTTGGTCACTGACGGCGCAGGATGTCTACAACAACGTTATCCGGACATGCCTTGAAGCGATGGCCGCGGCCGGCGGCCAGACCCAATCACTTCACACTAACGCGTTTGATGAAGCTCTGGCTCTGCCAACCGACTTCTCGGCGCGAATTGCCCGGAACACGCAGATCTTCCTGCAGCAGGAAG
>JACLAD010010384.1_pt1 | contig 17159 bp, 11 predicted proteins | sample 8027901 | NCBI WGS metagenome assembly JACLAD01 (sample SAMN15725071, study PRJNA655200) | protist metagenome | isolation source: fluorescence activated cell sorting (FACS) single amplified genomes of... | place: Spain: Blaines Bay Microbial Observatory, Mediterranean Sea | collected 2016-07-05 | reverse complement strand
AATATACTAAGCAATAATACTATATCGGGATATTAATATTAAACCAGATGTCAAACAACAAACACGAAACACGATTATGTTTCGAAGAACTATGTTCTGTTATTGATAATGTCGATATGTATTACTAAGATCATTCCCGATGTAATTAATTAAGGCATATATGGAGCCAGTCAAATGACAAATGCACCGAACAAGCGCTCGATATCCTTGTTGCCACTAGTTTCTATGAAGCATGAGTTTTTCTACTAGCAGCATCAATTATTCCAACCCTTTTTAGTTGTCATACATGGAGTCCAACCCTTATATTCATCTGGTGCTGGTGCTGGTGCTGGCGCTGGTGCTGGTGCTGGTGCTGGTGCTGGTGCTGTAAGAATGTAGATAATGAGTGGAAAGTACTGAGGTCATATCGCAAGGTGTAGAATAATAACTCATCAATTTAGATGTATCACCTGGAGACGGAGATGTTGCCTTCGTTTGTATCGGAGATGCAGGTCCAGGTGCAGGAGTAGTTGGTTTTGTCAATTGATCAAGAACTATTCGCAATGAGAAAAGATACAAAAGGTACAATGAACGAAATGATCAAAATTATGCCATAAATTTGGATACGTTCCATCACAGGACTATCAACTTACTCGTGTATTGCGAGGGATTTGGCTTTGACTTTGGCTTACTTTTACTGAAGTTTTTACGCTTTTTCTTACCACTGTCGCCTAATAATTCATCCCTTGCACCATGAAGCTTTTTGTTGTGTCTTTCTTGATCGCGAAGTCGACTATTCCTCGCAATACAAGCGAATCGAGAGCGAGAGTATCTACTGTTAAATGCGATCACATATGGTGCATAGAAACATAGAGCACCCAGAACTAGGAAGAGTGAAACCAATAACCTAGACACCATCTGAATCAAGAAGCAGGAGTGAAGTAGATGAATACGATCTTATGCCCAGCCCTGAGAAATGTCAGTTCCTACTCTTCGTCACCACCGATTTTGAGCTTCAACAACTAACTCACTTGAACGAGTTTTTCATCAACAAAAAGTCATCTAGCACCTCGTCACTTGAATGTTGGGATATATTTTTTTATACAGCAGATAGATGTCAAATTGAACTTCTCATCCTCCTATAATTCGTAGTTTTGTTAGATATGTGTTCAATTAATGTGCATGTTCGATTTTTGTGGAATTGGGATTTTGGATTTCTCTTTATTGTCCTTTTTTCAAGTGGTTACACGAATTAGCTGTGCGTGCTTCTTGGTGCAATACGGACATACAGAGTAGGGAGAGAGACTGTGAGAAGGTCTTCAACAACAGCTCATTCACCTTTCAGATTGAGTGGATAATGTCTTAGACGAGCGAAGATTTGTCGACGATGAGCACAATGGGTAACATACTAGAATGGTTAGCTCCTCACGTTTTTGCGGCGATCGGTATCACCATCCAACGTGTTACTCCCGATGATGATTCTAATCTACGAGAGTGGTCACCACCGCCATCTCCTCCGCCTACACCGGTAAAATTGTATGATAGGGGCCCTTCAAAGTATAAAAACAAGAAGAAAAAGAAGAAAACATACAAGAGTCGATATGAAATCGATATAGATGCACTCGGGGATATTGATGATGAAACAAGTCAAGTAAGTGGTCTTTCTAAGCATCATCAACCGCAAAGAAAGGGGATTCTATCGTCACTTTTTTGTTGCGGGAGTTCCTATTCGTCTGCTGCTGTAGAATTATCCAGCAGTAACAAAAAGGAGTCGGCGAGTACCGCTCCCTTTGAAGATGAACCCGTGAGACCAAAAAGTAAGTACGATATCTTGAGGCAACATGTGTACGCGGAAGAAGAGGGTAGCGATGAGAAATCGTTGGTTCATAAATTTTTTGGGGAAGAAGACCAAGATGATGGCACTATTGCGGAAGATGAAAGAACTGCCGCCAGCGAGGGGAAGAATGGAAAGAGGCAGTTGACAGATGAAGAAAGGGCAGAAATTGAGAGGAGAAAGGCAAAACAAGCAAAACGACTACGAAAAAAAGTAGAGAAGAAGGACACAGAAGAATTTGTGGAGAAAGTTGTTCAGGAATATGATCCTCTTGCACGATATGACGCTAAATTTCCTTCTTTTGGGAAGTTGAAAGGGATGCCCATGAGTTTGGATTTTATGAATAACTCTCATGCCAAGAGAGCTTACGATGTCGTAGTTGGCCGCAAAACGAAACGGCTGAACGCAATGAAAGAATTTGTCAAGAATGGTGGTATCGATACAATAGCTTTAAATTCTGGTCCTGATTACGAGTTTATACCCCCTGGGTTCTATATTTCCCCAAGGATACCAGATTTAGACATGAGTTTCAATGGAGAGCTGGCAATGATTCTATGGGAGAAAGAAATGAATGTAGATCAATTTAAGCAAGGCGAGCCTGCATTAGGTTGGTTTATTGCAAAAGTACATAGTCATTGTAATAGACCCCCCTACAATTTCATCATGAAATACTCTAAAGAAGTAACGGGCTTGCGAAAATTGGATGGATTTGTAAATACGACGTTAGATCCTGCAGGAAATCATGGGTATGGGAGGAGATGGGTATGGATTCGTCCATCGAATTCCCATTCATCATCAGAAGTACGAGAACACCACAATGATAATAATCAAGATTCTTTGACACAACAGTTGCTGTCATCATCAGCTGATGTTGATAAAGAAGGGAACAGCGTATCTGATGATGAGGCTGAGTTGGATGACAGAAGTGATAACAAAAAAAAGTCACGACAGCAATTTGTAGAAAATGGATACGGCAGTAAGGTTGGAACAAAGGAGAACGGGGGAGATGAATTCAACTCAAACGATAGAATTGAATAGTTGAATCAAAATGAGAAAAAAATGAAGTTGAAATGAGTGAGAGGTGGCGCCCGTATGTAATGCGTCGGGAAGCAATGCGAAGAAAGGAGCGACCAGCCGGCGCGCTGGAACATTACCTACACATAGCTGTATAATCATTGTGATATATTGTAAATATTGGTGCGTAGATTAGAGCGAATGTTTTTCAGAGTCGAGCGAAGTAGATGTGGGCGAGGGCGGAGCAGTTTTGACAGGAGTATACAGAAGTAATTGTGTAACAGTTGGGAAGTAGGAAGAAATGATATAATGGTGCGATGGAGAACAAAATGCCTCCAGAAGTAGCTAGTTTTATAGTTAGCTAGAACTATGTACAAGCTAGAAGTGAAGCAATGGTATCCTCATATTATCCTCCATCATGCATCATGCATCATGATTAGTACCAGTACCAGTACCAGATTATCGTAAACTATGTATTCCTAATAAGTATTTTTCGCTATCCAATTTCCACTTTCATAGTAAGTGCCCATCACGATTGCACACCACAAATCTTTACCAGTACCAGTACCAGTCCAGGATTTATATGTTGTACGTTGTACGTGTATGTTGTACTTGGCTGTACTTGTCCTTGTGCTTGTACTTGTACTTGTGGTACTTGTACTTGTACTTCACAACAATAACAATGTATATATTTTCATTTTTATATACCTATAGACTATGTCAATGTCATATATCGTTAGCCAAGATGTATTTTGCTCCATGAATTGATTGTCATATACATACCTATTACCTATTTACTCTTTATTGATTATGATATGTCACTCATTTATGGTAATTCTTTCCATAAATTATCATAATGCATATTTCAATTTCAAACTCAATCGCGGTGGCCAGTAGGAAAAAAAACGTTTAAAAAGTTACGTTGAGTTAATGTAGCAGAGACAATGTAGAGTCAATGTATGTAGAGCGTAGAGCGTAGAGCGTAGAGTGTAGAGTGAGTCCTAAATAATAAATCAGTAAAAAAAAAGTTAATCAAAATTTGGCGAGAAAATAATATTGCCGAAAAAAACTAATTTCGAAATTCATACTCAATTTCCGAAAAATTATTATTTTCCCTGAAGGTTTCAAACAATATCTTCACCATTTGCAATTCTATTACAATTCTAAAATTACACTTAATTCTAAGTTACAATTCTATTAGCTATTAGTTTTCTAATTTAGAAATTCGAGCTCCGAAATATCGATAGATGCAATTGATCTTTTCTTCATCAGTATTCGCGGAGCAGTTTCAGCGTTTACATTTCCCTTTTTCTTGCGCCCGCGTTCCTTTTCAGGCTTATTTGGATATTTGGATCCTCGTTTTACTTACTTATTCTTTTTCTCCTTTTTGGTTTTTTGGTTCAGCTGCTTGACGAACTTCTTTTTTCATAGCTTTTGTAACGGTTTCCTAGCTGTGGAGACTATATCTATAAGTAGCATTTATTAGATTAGTACTTCGAAGTAGTAGAATTACAGACCCTGTACACTGGATTGTATTATGATCGCTCCGTTTGGATGTATTTGTAGCTAGATCTATAGATCTATATTATACTAATACTAATACTACTAATACTACTAATAATAAAATAATATATGATCTAGCTAATCGTAAGACGACGAAAGAAACAAATGAATCAAAATCTAACTGAAGATCGCTAAGAGCTAAGAGAAGAGGAAAAAGCCATCCCAACGCGGAAAGTCAAGATGTATTTCAACAACTTAGTCAGGACTAAGCGATTGGAATACATGTTGACCTTCCTCGTATACTAATACTATATAGCTATTTTTATATTATTAGATTATTAGTTAGATAGCGTAGATGGAGTGTTTTGGATGTTGTTTTGTTAGAAGATATAGATGATAGCTACATATAGTATTAGTTAGATATTAGTATTAGAAGTAGTATTAAAAATAAAGTGTGTTGTCGTGCGTTGTGTGCAATTCCCCATTAGAAAAAAAGAACCCGAAATAATATCTCTGCAATAATTCAATTCACAAGTCTAATTACTTCAATTGTCACAGAAATGTCATTCCGGGTTCCTGATTTCTTGACGGGCTGCATTTCCACTGAAATGTCGCTCATTTACGCTGACTCACTCCATCGCGTTTTTCAAGTAAAAAATTCAGGCTGGAAGAAAGAAGAATGGTTGAGAACGCAACACAAAAACAAACACTCAAAAATCATCCATGGGGGACGTCATAGACATACATCTCACCGAGGAAATCGTTCAAGCTTCTTCACACCATTTATTCTCCTCTCTAACCTGCGCCTCCTCCTCTGGTGTGAAATCATTAACAATATTAAAGGTCTTCCTGATCTCTTCAGGAGTCTTGCCCTTGATCATTGAGGCAACAGTCGCGCATGTTAGATCGAGAAGTGGTTTAATATCCAGATAATTTGCAGCTAGAATTAATTCGAAAAGGATATCCTGCTCAACTGTGACATAATTTGCATAGTAATCCTGTACAACTTCGTGCATATTGGCAGATTTCAGAGGCTTTTCAATATCTGTCATTGCTTCAGTCTTGTAATGATTCAAAAAATCAATTACTTTTGCCAGTATCTGAGACTTTACATTGGGAAGAGGAATTTCCTGGGCCTCGTCCTCATCTTGATCCTACAATAGATAATTCAAAGAATGAATTGGACAAAAAAAAACAAAAGAAAACAAGCAAACATTAACATCAATTGATAGATTCGGAAGTCATAAGGGAAGTGACAATAGCATTATCGCCATGAAATGAGGAAGGAGGAAAAACATTACAAAAGATTTTAAAAGAATCCATAAAGCCATGAGTACTTACATCATCAATCATATTTTTAACAAGTTCTGACATCTTCGCTACATCTAGAGGAACCTCGTATGACTCTCCTTCGACTGATACTAGTCTCACATTCTTACCTTCGTCTGCCATTGTGAATTTACTATTTACTCCCTTATTTGAAAAATAGATGCTGAAATCAATATGAAATTAAACCAACAACTAGAAGAAATCGGTAGATACTGTATCGCAACGTTTTGAGGATATTTCGTTAAAAACTAACAATTAATGCCCTTGTTTATGATGTATTTATGACAGCACTATGCCTTGTACCATGGATAACACCAACATGGATCCACGTTCTCTGATTCTGGACTGATATATTTCCTCATTTTCCTTCCTTCTCTTACATTATTGTTCTTCGATTCCCCTACAAAAAAGTGCCCACCACATCTATTTGCTATACTGGCTGCTGCTGCTGAAAATAATCCAATGATGATGGCTGATTTTTATTGGTGAGGGGAGAATAGAAGGGAGAAGAGAGACATGAGAACCGGAGACGTGACTGCTGATATCCAACCACAACAATACATTATCGAGTGGTGTGTTGTTGTCATGGAGGTGGAGGAGGAAAGAGAAGGCGAGGACGACCGTATGGTGGACGGTGAAGATCACGATGATAACGAGGGAGAAGAAGAGGAAGGTGCAACCCATCTTTATGATTCACTTGGGAACATGTCTTTAATGCAAGTAAAGAAATCATTCTTCAAGAAGACGAGGAAGGGATCGGTGCTGAAGCTAGTGCATGAGAGATATTTGCGGTCAGACTTGGAGTGTGGATATCTTCGTTCCTCAGATGTCTCGGCTGAGTATATCCAATCACAAGTATCAATGTCCCCACATGGGCATCTTTTGGTCATTGACACCAACGTCGCATTACATCAGATCGATGTATTAGAGTATGACTGTCCTGCAACTTCTCTGATCATTATTCTTCAGACAGTGTTACAAGAACTGCGCAACCTAAATCTTTCAGTCTATAAAAGATTAATGGCTCTCCTCGAGAATGATAAAAAGATGTATATATACTACCCAAATGAACTTTCATCGGATTCCCTTGTAGTACGTAGAGCCGATGAAAGTATTAATGATGCAAATGATAGAGCCATTCGAGACGCTTGTGTATACTTTCAGCGGAGTTTAGATGATAATGGTACAGTTATTTTGCTGTCGAATGACCAAGATAATAGAAAGAGGGCGTCGAGGGATCTTCATATCACCTCTTACACGATGAGAGCATATGTAAACAAATTTTTGAACGATTACCCAGAGCTTATCGATCTACTACCAAGTAATGACATTTCTTCAAACGATAACGAAAGTAATGAGTTGCATTTATACACAGCTCATTATCCAATGAGTCAAATTTTGACTGGACTGCAGACTAAAAAAGTGTTGAAGGGGGTTATCCGATGTAATCGCAATAGTTCCAATGATTGCTATGTGATACTGTCTAAGGATATGCATGGAAAAAGGACTTCAGTGAAGATTCAGGGGCACAAACGGGTCAATAGAGCCGTAGATGGTGATGTAGTAGCCATCGAATTAATGAACTTTCCGTTTGATTGGGCGACGGAAGAGGAAGAAGAGGAAGATAGTCGGGGGAATCCATCGCAGGATGGAAATAGTAATATGGGCGCAACAATCGCCGCAGAGACTGCTGATCCAACAATAGAGGCGTTAGAGGGTATACAATCGTCATCGTCTTTGTCGTCATCGTCGTCGCGACAAAGTAACAAAGAAGACACAAACGATGAACAACTACATGGTCGCGTGGTGGGAATTATAAGACGAAACTGGAGACAATATGCCGGTTCACTCATAGCAGAGAAAAACATTGGGACAGAATCATCATCAATATCATCATCATCTCAATTTGAAGAGCTGAAATATTTAGAAGCTGGCTCTGAAGTATCCATGCAAGGTGTAGCAGCAAATGCGGAGCATCATGTAGCAGAGAGTGTCCTTTTTGTGCCAGTAGATTCACGCATCCCTCGTGTTGTTATTTCTACAAGGAGAAAAAAAGAATTACAAGGCAACCGCATACTTGTAGCTATAGATCATTGGCCAGTGAATTCTAGGTATCCTCTCGGTCACTATGTCCGCTCCCTTGGAAAAGATGGAGATAAAAGTGTCGAAACACAAGTATTGCTACACGAATTTGATGTGCCGCATGAGTCCTTTACTGATGCTGTGATGTCCTGTTTACCACCAATTGATTGGACTATCACAGAAGACATTGTGAATGAAAATGGAAGAATCGATCTTCGACACGTACCTGTGGTATCCATAGACCCACCGGGCTGTAAAGATATTGATGATGCATTGCACTGTACCGTATTGCCCAATGGTAATCTAGAAGTTGGAGTGCATATTGCTGACGTTACATACTTTTGCGAACCAGAAACTGCACTTGATAAAGAGGCAATGCATCGATCAACTTCTACGTACTTAGTTGAGCGTCGACTGGATATGCTTCCAGCATATTTGACTACGCAATTGTGCTCTTTACGATCTAAGGAAGATCATTTAGCATTTTCTGTAGTCTGGGAGATGGATAGAAATGCTAAAATCCTAGATGTGAAATTTTTCAAATCTGTTATCCACTCTGTAGCAAGTCTTACATACGATGAAGCTCAAGCGATGCTAGATGACAGATCATATGAAGATAAAGTTAGTAAGTCTGTCCGATTACTAAATATGTTAGCGAAGATTTTTAGACAAAAGCGTATTGATGAAGGGGCACTAACGCTCGCATCTCCAGAGGTAAGATTTACTCTAGATAGTGAAAGTCAGAATCCTACAGATGTTCAAGCTTATGCTTTGAAGGAAGCGAATGCATTGGTAGAGGAATTCATGCTTTTAGCAAACATAACCGTTAGCAAGAAGATTTTGCGCCATTTTCCGTCATTAGGGGTACTACGTAGGCATCAACCTCCATCACGGGAGCAATTTGCACCCTTGCTCTCCGCAGCTGAGGCTGTCGGTGTCCATATCGATATCACCACGTCTAAAACTTTGGCAGATTCTCTGGATGCAGCGGTTAGACCAGAGGATCCTTACTTTAACAAGCTTCTTCGGATTTTGTCCACCAGATGCATGATGCCTGCTCAATACTTTTGCTCTGGAGAAATGCCAAAGGATCAATGGCATCACTACGGACTTGCTGCTCCTGTCTATACTCATTTTACTTCACCTATTAGAAGGTATCCAGATATATTAGTTCATAGATTATTAGCTGCTGCGATTGGTATAGTCTCCTTGCCTGCCGTCAATGCTGATAGAGGCAGAATTCAGGATGTATGTTCACACATGAATAGACGTCATAGAGCAGCTCAACATGCACAAAGAGCATCTGTATCTATACATACTTTACTGTTTTTCAAAAACAAACCAGCAATCGAAGCTGCTTATATCTTGTCTGTAGCTAAAGACAATATCGTTTTGCTTGTTCCAAGATTCGGAGTAGAAGACATGGTCCACGTGGATAGCATAACACAGAATCTGGTGGTAGGCTCTGTCGATATTCGACATGATGTAAAAACCCATACGCTCTTCCTCGCAGGAAAGAAAAAAAGAGATAACTCTGATTTTAAATTATCAGTACAAGTATTTCAATCGGTTAAGGTTAGGATAAGCGTAGAAGAGGATGGCAGTGGTTCTAGAAAGTTGTTGTTGGTCTTATTAAATGGAAAAGATGAAGAAAATGTTGATGACGAGGAGCAAGATATGATGGACTTGTGCCATAAAGATGATTTGAAAAAAACCACTCCACTTAGATTCGACTCCACCAATACACTTAAAAGTAAACAGGGATCAAAGCGCAAGGAAAATCGAAGTGAAAGTAAGAGCAAAGCTGGAAATCGGGTATCAAACATAGAGGGGATGACAAAAAAAAAGAAAAGGCTGTAGTGAGTGACATCTACTAACATTACTATTGAGTAGTCTGATGTAACAATGATCAATGGTTAAATTGTACTGATAAAAGGAAGTTGGGGCGAAATGTTTTTGTTGTGAGGTAACATTTTACTTCTCAGGCAAGAGAACACAGCCACAGTGAAAAAACAATGCTGCCTGCATTTGAAATTTTCATTGAAAAGTAAATAGAATTAGAATTCATTGCAATATATGATGCGGTTGTAGTTGACTTGTAGCTAGTTACATACATATATAGTTGTAGCTACAGTAACAGTAACAGTAACAGTAAGTACGCACTTCGTACTTCTACTTCTACCTTCTACAGTACCTGCCTTATGAAAAGAATGTTTCATGGAGCACTATCTATACCTAGTGCGTTGAAAGTTTGCTTGGCGCGCTGCTTATCCTGAGTCCTGAGGTATGAGTTATGAGTACCGTACATTTACATTTACATTGGCTGTACATTGTACATTGTACCATGGCTGAAAATGAAATGTACCTAGCATCATAATAGTCATTACTATCATTCTCAGAAGTAAGTAATATTAAAGTATTTAGCTGCGACAATCTATTATTCAAGATTCAAGTAGCAAGTAGCAAGTAGAAGCAGAGATATTGTATGTAGAAGCACAGAAGCACTTATGTATGTAAGCCATCTAGCCAGTCAGCCAGTTAGCACTAGTCTCCGCTCTAACTACACGAGGGTCACATCAACCAAGTGAGTATAACCGGAAGCTAAAACATGTAATCTTCCTCCAACTGTCCATATGCGTCTCCGTATTCCTCTTCTTCGTAATAGTTGCCACCAAATTTATCGTCGTGAGCCTTTTGTTTTTGCTTCTCTGCTTTGGCTTTCATTTTGTTCGCCTCCTTCGTGGTTTCGTTCCCACTCTTCTTCTTTGTTCCTTCCCTAACAATCGTAAGAGAATCTATAACTTCATCCAACGCTTCCGGAGATAATTTTCCCTTCAATTTTTTGGTAAGTTCTTTATAGAATGCCGATATATTGAACGGCGTTGAGTCTGACAATTTGTTTACGACGGTGATCGCAAAATTGACGTGATCCTGTTTTTTTTTCAGTGTCGCCCCAGCTACTGAAGACACTACGCCACCATTAGAACTTGTCGCTTTGCTGGTACCACCATCAAACATCTCGTTAGTTAGCTCATTGTCTGCTGCTTCTATTTGTGCATTTTCTCTTCTCCGTCTTTCATCAGCTGTCTCATTCGCCTCCAGGGCATATTTCAGCTTGTTTGCCAGCATCTCCTATGATATACACGAGAAATGATAACATACGGAGAAAAACTTCCGATTGAACTAAATCATACCTCCTCTTTTCTCTTCTCTGCTTCCGTCGGCTCCTTTGTTTGGTACTGCGCTTTCTGTGCTTCTTCCGCAGCCATCTCCGCTACGGTTAGATCTTCCTCTTCGTCTACAACAGCCTTCTTATTGAGGACAACAGGAGCATCCTGTGTCTCCCAATCATCTTCTGAGTCGCTCATCCTGAAGTCTACGCGCTTTCACAATAGATTATGACCATCCCTCCTCTCTGCTGCTCCCCGACTCTGCAATGACATTTGTGTGTGTTCAGTTTGTCACATATTTATTTATCAAAGCACAAAAAAGATGTCTCTTCGTCGGTACCTACTTATGTGGCGAGCGATGCGATATCGATAATGTAGAAAAAAAGGTAGAACCATAACCTGCTGTTCCTATGTCATGCCACTATTCTTCTCATTATTTCTTCTGAAGTTTGGAACAGTAGTGGCCATGAGACGAGTGGTGGATACTCTCCTACGTGGAGGACTTCGTCGTACCTGTACAGCTTCAATTCATTCTTCCTCATCTTCACTATCGCTGTCGTTGCGCCCTTTTTCATCTCAGAAACCTTCTCAATCAAAGTCCGCTGGTCCTACAGGAGATAAGAATATCTTGGAGATGAAAGGGAAGACAAAAGACGAGACAAAGAAGATATTATCAGAGAAATGTGGGGTCGATGGTGAAGAGGACGAAGAAGAGGAGGAAATGGAGGAAATGTTCGTTATGGGTCCTGCGGGTGTAGAGTGGGGTGGTCCAACTAGAGGTGGACAGAGGCCAGAGCCAACCAGATTTGGTGATTGGGAACGGAAGGGCAGGACGTCTGATTTCTGATATTGGAAGATACGTAAAAATTTGTAAATAGATTTATTGAATATTGTATTTATTGATTCATTGTTTGCTTTCACGAAGAAAGTTCGTCATGATTAGCTTGCACTGCCGCCCAGCCAGTCATGAAGCCATGACAAGCGATGCACGTACACGTATACTGCAGTGCTCGAGAAATTATTAAATCTTATTAATGAACTTTAATTTGTATAAATCATAGATGGGTGTGTAAGGTAAGAAGAATATATTCCAGGCTCCTGGCGCATGCCTTCTTAGATCGGATTGAAACATATGTACAGGAGGACAGGAGTATCTGTAGTTTACCGTTACCGAATAATAGAAGTACATTGCAATAGTATTGTGACGTTTAAAAAAAAAACATAATAATTGAATAGTCGCGAGCTTACAATAATAATAATTGAATTAATTCAATACTATTGCAATACATCGCTTAATACTAATACGACTGCGCCAATCACTATAGGCCAATCATGATCATTGATCATGACTCGTCAGCAGCAGCAGGCCTCTCACTATGACAACTCTCAGCCACCTATGCATCATCGGTGTCGAGGTCGAAATTGTTTCGATTTTCATAACGGCTTTTTTGTCCGTTTCACCTTGAAGATAGCTTTTTTTTCCAAATCTTTTTCTAGTGTAACTGTAACTGTAACAAGCTCAGCGCCAGCGCTGGCCGGCGCCTAATTTTGCGTGTTGTGTGTTGTCCTCTTGATTGGCCATAAATGTGTGTAGAAAGTAGACACATTTCACGGAACAGAATAACAGAATGTAGAATGTAGAATGTAGAATCGTAGAATCATGCATGATGCATGGTGTGTAGAATCTACTCCCTACTAATACCTACTAGAAGGTAGAAGTACTTACATAGTAATTATTTAAATTATCATTTTTGAGCTACAGTAGCTAGTTAAGCGTCCTACTACAAATTTGCTTCATCGTAGACAGCCACAGCATAGTCAACATCATAATACAATGACTAGCGCATCACCAAGCTCTGAAACAAACAATTGACGTCATTTTTCTCGATTGACAGCCATTTTGAAAACATCATGAATTGATATCATAATGTATTGACGCCAGTCCCTTTCATTTAACGGAACATGCCTTGCAGTAAGTCCATCATATTTGCTTTTGGTGGCTCCAAACCGAAAATTCTTTGCCCCACAGGTCCCGTGAGTAAGGATGGTATAACTGGATCAAACTCCAAAGCTGAAGAGTAAGTGTTACACAATTTCTTGAAAAGAGGCAATGCATCTCTTCTAGCAGTTTGGGTAATGTAATCACTAAACGAAACAAGGTCTGAATGATAGTCTTTCTTTCCATGTCCTTTCAACGCCTTACGATATGATTGAATCAACTCGTGGGCATCACGAAGATTTTCTAGAGATAAATAATAAAGTATTGCGAGGCAGAGGAGCCTGTCTCTTTCTACTTCTCCCTCCTTAGTGTCCATGTAAGATGGCACAAACAGTTTGTCAATCAATAGTCCAGGGCATTCTCCTGCAGCGAAGTGATACATTCCAAGACGTGTTTGATCTGTATCCATCATACAAAGTGCTAGTCTAGAATGTACAAGAGGATCACCAAGTTTTCGTTGACCGTTTGCAACACTCCATTTGACACATGCTTTTAGAAATGCCAATCTCGATGGACTGCTGCATTCAAATGCTTCATCAATCTCAACTATGTATGAACGAATATCAGGATCTAGATCTCTGTTATTCTCTTCAAGCAACTCCAAAACGACCATAGCCAATTCATGTCCTGCTTTATCGTATCCATTACCTAGTAATGATTTGCTTCCCTGAGCGGCTATTCTAATGGCTCCATCAATATCCTTTTTCTGTTTAGCGCGATTTGATCGACTTCGATATAATTGCAATCCTTCGTATGCAGATGCCTGGTCGCCACCTGGTCAATAAATGAATTGATAAATGTTTTGATTAATCAATGACGAAATCGTGAAAGTAAACATAAAGCGCTTCTTGATTGTTATAATCATTCACATACAGAACAAACATCAACATGGAATTTCTTCCATCATCGACAACATGCTACTGCATACAAAAAAGAATATCGATGAAATCTTCCAATAGTCACTTACTGTTAATCATTGTATCTAAATTTGAAAATGAGTCCTGCTTTTCCTTTGCTCTCTTCCTCGCAAGTGCCATATTTGTTTGTTGAGGAGTTGTCCCGATATATTATAATGCTTTGAAGACTCAACCAGTTCTCTTTTTCAGCAAGTTTCTTTCCCTTCTTCTCTGCGCCGGATATAATTACAAAGAGAAAGAAAACAGATAACAATGGGTATCTCTCTCCTTTCAGTACCGACGAAATTAATGCAACTTATCTGGTTGATAGCATCTTGCCTTTGCACTCACGACGCGATGATTGATGCAGTTCGTCGCAATAGCCATCACATCATTTTCAGTACCTGTCTACCTATAAAACCTAGGTAACAACAAAATTTTTTGGATTTTGAAGAGAAAGAGGGTTGGCCTCGCGCTGCTGCTGTGTGCTGCTGCTGTGTGCTGCTGCTGTGTGCAATTATTTTTGTGTGATGGAGAAATAAATATTATAGACTACATATATGAAGTTAAGTACACACAGCAGCGTGAGCAACTGCAGGTAGGAAGGTACCTAACACATCTATTCATCAAACACAACTTATTTCTGATTATATTTGTGTTTTTCTCGGTGCGAGGAATTTGCCCAACCACAAGGAGTTGTGCCTCTCATATTTTAGTTGTCCGGTGTAACCGGTTGTGTAGTTTACTGAAGCGTTTGTTGCACTGCTGTGCAGAGGCGCACACTACTCAATGCAGTCAGATTATGAGCTTGTGAGCACGAAGGATGCAAGCGATGCCCTTGTAGTGCAGTCTGAAGATGAGAATGAAATGGGCAATGGGATTTTCAATGAACCGGATAGTGCAGATGATGTCGATCAGTATCAGAATGCCTTACCTCCAGCATTAAATGAGAATAGGATGTCCTCTTTAGATGTGGAAGAAGGTGAATCAATGGGTGTAACTTCATACCCATCTCTTCATGAAGCAGGTAGTAAACTGGCTTCTACGAAGATGATGATTGAAGATTTAGAAACAGACAAAGGGCCTTCTGTCATAAGATACGAAGCATTAGTTCCTATTTCACGGCCCCCGACTAAAGGAAGAGATGTCATGTATTATTGGTTCTTCGTTCTTCAGTTGGGACTATCTGCATCAATTGGTATTTTCTCTCAAGATAATTTCCTTCATGACACAATAATTTTATATAGCGATGCTGGTAGTTGGGCTTCAACATTGATGATTGGTACGCTTGTTGGTAGTTTTCTTGGGGTTGCTTTATCACTAGGTATTTCTATGTCGGTGCGTGAAGTATTAGTAAATATAGGGATGCCCTTCTCTATTATATTACAGTTTATAGTTGGAAATGTATTTCTTGCATTGAAGTCAGAATTTTGGTATCTTGGAGCAATTATATTGATTTTTGCAATTAGTGATACTATATATTACAAAATTTCTCACGAAAATATCAAGGTTTCCATTTCTTTATTGGATACTGGTATTTTGATACTGCAGAAATATGGATGGAGATATTCTCTTGCAGTTTTAGCTGTGATTGTAATGCAGACAGGATTACTGCTATGGTGGGGGGTGGTGTTTTCTAATGTAATATCTCATGTTTCTGTTGGATTTGCCTTGATTTTGATTTTATTTTTGATGTTTTCCCTTTATTGGACTGTGGAGTTGTTTCATTCCATCATGGCCGCACTGACAGGAGGGTGTGTATTGTGGTACTTTTTGAAAGACAATGAACAGAGTTTAGAACCTGACCATCGCGTGCCTCTGTACTTGAAAGTTGCTCTCACTAGTAGTTTAGGATCAATGTGCAAGGGTGCACTCTTTGCACCAATAGCTCAGATGGTATTATCTGTCATCAATTTTAATCAGTCATTTGGCTCTGCATTTGTGAGTCTTCAAGGTATTGTTCATAGTATGACATGGCCGTTGCAACATTTTGCCAGAAAGAATAATAGATTAAGTTTCAGTTATATTGCTGCATATGGTTTAACCTTTCATAGAGCAGCGTCTGTGTTGATAGAGAACTCAGAAAATTTGAGTATAGTACTAGATGATACGACGAGCTTTGTCTTAAAAACTATTGCCACTGGCGTGGCTGGGGTGTTTGCACTCACACTTTCACTCCTTGCCGAAAAAGAAGTGAGCAGTTTGTGGCCTGTGTTTGTATTTATATGTTTTCTTCTAGTGCTCAGTGGTATATCGCTGGTGCTTCACGCACTTCGGAGTGCAGTGGATTCTCTAATTATCGCCTACAGTATTAAACCAGGGAAGTTTATGGAGGAGAACCCAATACTGTATCATAGATTTTCACGAAGGGCGGAAACCTCTATAGTCAACGAAGCCAGTGACGACAGCGCAGTCAGCGCTTTCGTCAATTAATTTGTAAATGCTTGTTATCATTCATCATTCAGTGAGCACTTTTTTCATTTCTCAGATTCTCAGTCGTTGAATAGTATTAAGTATTAGTGATTAGTACGTCATTATTCCCATTTTCATTAGTAATAATATTTTATTTCGATATATATTTTTTCATCTCAAAGTTTTTTTGAGTTTTCATAGTTAAAAGTAATTAATAATAATTATTATTATCATTATAGTTATAGCTACATAACCGTAAGACAACGAAAGAAACAAATTGCGTCGTGAAATTGTGAAATGTCTGTAACTGCCTTAACCACATAAACCCACCATACCATCCTATTGTTACTCATTATCATTACTCCAATACTCCAACATACCCTTAAATAGTAGGTGTTTAACGGCAATCCAGATATGATCGCTATGAGGAAGAAGGTATAATAATCCTAACGAGGAAGGTCAACATGTATTTCAATCGCTTAGCCGCTTAGTCCTGACTAAGTTGTTTAAATACATGTTGACCTTCCTCGTTAGGATTATAGGCTTCTTCCTCATAGCGATCTTGAGCTCTATTTTGATCACCTGGAAAATGACATTGACGAATATCGAATATCCTGATGATCAATAAGAAAATTTTCGTAATTTTACGCAAAATATTTCTACTAGCTGTTTTATGTTTTATTAATAGCCATAGAAATATGACGCGTCCATAGTCTCCATATAGCCTGTTTCTTGGATTGCTTGACTCTTCCATCGACAGCCAAAAGCTTTTGCTCAATTTGTCTACAACTACAAATACAAATACTTAATACTTCAAGTATTAATATAATTATACTTATGCTTTAAAAAACGATTTTCAGTTGGATTTTGATTTATTTGTTGCAGTCGTTGTTTTGCGTTTAGCGTTTAATTACTTCTAACCAAGTATATATTTACCTAGT
>JACLAD010008661.1_pt1 | contig 17181 bp, 21 predicted proteins | sample 8027901 | NCBI WGS metagenome assembly JACLAD01 (sample SAMN15725071, study PRJNA655200) | protist metagenome | isolation source: fluorescence activated cell sorting (FACS) single amplified genomes of... | place: Spain: Blaines Bay Microbial Observatory, Mediterranean Sea | collected 2016-07-05 | reverse complement strand
AGTTCATCTTCTTCTTGACCTCGTCGGGCGCAGGCTCCGGCTCGGGAATGCGGGCGATGCCCACCCCCTCCTCATTGAGCGCCTTGGCTTCGGCTGCGCTCGCCACGCCGTAAATCGGCCGGTCCTCGGCCTCGCCGTAATGAATCTTCCGAGCCTCTTCGGGGAACCTGTCGCCCACGCCCTCGAAGGTCTTCTCGACGTGATCGCGGACCTTGCGCGCCGCCTCGTTCATCTGGGCCCGCAGCACGGCGAGCTTCTGCTCGGCTTCGGAAGAGCCGCGCCCGCTCTTGGCGACATAAGGCGCCATCAGCGCCTTGCGCACCTCGGCGGAGCCGCAGACGGGGCAGGACAGGAGTCCTTCCGCTGACTGATGCTCGTAATCGGCGCTGCCCGAGAACCAGCCCTCGAATTCGTGCTCGTCCTCGCAGCGTAAAGCGTATTTGATCATAGACTAATAGGTGCGCAGTTCCGGTCTTTTTTCAAGCTGAAGGCTCGGGATGCGGCCCCGGACATCCTCGACATGCCCAAGATCGAGATCGGCGAAGAGAAGCCCCGGCTCGTCGTCGTTCTTCTTCGCGGTCACTTCGCCCCAGGGGTTCACGACCAGAGAGCGGCCATAGGTGACGCGGCCATCCTCGTGCGGCCCGCCTTGCGCAGGCGCAAGGATGAAGCTGCCGGTCTCGATCGCCCGCGCACGCAGCAGAACCTCCCAATGCGCCTCGCCCGTCGGGACGGTGAAGGCGGCAGGCACGCACAGCACGCTCGCTCCCGCCTGCGCCAGCGCGCGGTAAAGGGCGGGAAAGCGCAGATCGTAGCAGATCGAAAGGCCGAGCACGGCCTCTCCCGCTCGCGCGACGACGGCCGCATCGCCGCCTGCGTAGACGGAGGATTCCTTCCAGCTCTCTCCGGTGGGAAGATCCACGTCGAAGAGATGGACCTTGTCGTAATGCGCGATCCGTCCCTGCGGGCCGAACAGCCATGAGCGGTTCGCCGCGCGCCTGTGAGCGGGACGGCGGTCGAGCACGACCGGCATGGAGCCGATCAGTAGGTGGATGCCGAGCTCTCGCGCCAGCGCCTCGAACCGGCCCGTCTCGGCAGGCTCTCCGTCGGGCAGCGCATCGAACATGCGGCGCGGCTTGCGGTCGACCAGCGTCGTCATTTCAGGCGTGGTGACGAGACTGGCTCCTTGGGCGACCGCTGCGCGCACGGCCGCTTCCGCGTCGTCCGCGTTCCGCTGCGGGTCGAGCCCCGAGCGCATCTGGACGAGAGCGACCCTCATGCGGCGAGCAGAGTGTCGAGCTTGCCCTCCCGCTCGAGCGCGGCGAGCTCGTCCGAGCCGCCCACATGCTCGTCGCCGATGAAGATCTGGGGGAAGGTCCGCGCTCCGTTCGCGCGCTGGATCATCTCCTCCTTCTTCTCCTTGTCGAAGCCGGCTGCGATCTCGGTCACCTCCGCATTCTTCTGCTTGAGAAGCTTCATCGCGCGGGCGCAGTAGGGGCACATGGCCTTGGTATAGATCGTGACGGGCTTCATAGGGTCGGACTCCTTGCAGTTGCGCGGCATGTAGTCGCGATGACGGCGCAGGGCCACAGGCCCCCATCCTATCCTTACCCGCGTATGACCCGGGCCAGGGTGAGCGCGCTGACCTCCGCCGCGCCGCCGCGGCGCAGAGCCCGCGCGCAGGCGACGAGCGTCGCGCCGCTGGTCAGCACATCGTCGACCAGAACGAAGCGCCCGCCTTCGGCGCTTTCGCCGCGCCGCAGGCCGAAGGCGCCGGAGACGTTGCGCGCCCGCGCAGCCGGGCTCATCCCCTTCTGCTTCGGTGTCGGTCGCTTGCGGACCAGAAGGCGCGGCGCATGAGGACATCCCGTGATCCGCGCGACGCCGCCCGCCAGCACGGCGGCCTGATTGAAGCGCCGCTCGCGCAGGCGGGTCGGATGAAGCGGCACCGGAACCAGCGTCACCCGGTCGCGCAGGAGTTCGTCGCCGGTCAGCGCCAGAAGGCGGCAGAGCGCGGGCACCGAGTCGTGCCGGTCCGCATATTTCAGCGACAGGACGACCGGTGCGCTTTCGTCGTCATAGCGAAGCGCCGAGCGCACCCTGTCGAGCCGCCCTCTTCCCGTCAGCGCCCCGGCGAACCTGTCAGGCGCAGCGCAGGCCGCGCAGAGCGGCGCGGCGGGATCGTTGAGAGAGAAAGGCAGACCGCAGGCCTCGCAAAGGGGCGCGGCGATCATCTGCGCCTTCGCCCACGCCCTGCCTGAGAACGCGCCATGCCGCGTCACCGGATCGTCCGTCATCGGGCAGCGCGGCGGGAAGACGAGATCGAGAGCCGCCATTCCGAGATGGCCGAGCCGCACCCTTTGCCTTGCGGCCGAAGCCGCGACATATCGAAGGGATGTTTCGCCCAAAGCTCTCATGACCCAAGCCAGCCGCCCACCCGTCTTCTCTGCCCGTGCCCGCAAGGCGCGGCTAGACCGCGCAGCAGCCAGCCTGCGCGCGCATGACTTCCTGCATGTCCGCGCCGCAGAGGAAGCCGTCGACCGCCTGGAAAGCGTGCTTCGCCGCTTCGAGAACGCGCTCTTCTTCGGCCCCGGCGCGCATCATGCGCATGAGGCTCTGACGGAACGCGCCGATGTCGGCGCGGTGACGCTGGCAGCCGAATCCGCAGGCCTCCTCCGCGAACTCGGGGCGCGCGATGCGGTCGAGGCGCGACCGGACGCGCTTCCCTTCGAAGACGGACAGTTCGACCTCGTCGTGTCCCTGATGTCCCTTCACGCCGTCGACGACCTGCCCGCCGCGCTGCGCGAGGCGCGGCGCGTGCTCTCGCCCGATGGTCTCTTCCTCGGCATCTTCCTCGGAGAGCGGACCCTGCACGAGCTTCGCGCGGCCCTGCGCGAAGGCGAGGCATCCGTGACGGGAAGCGTCTCTGCGCGCGTCATGCCCATGGTGGCCGTGCGCGACGGGGGCGGCCTCCTCCAATCCGCGGGCTTCGCCCTGCCGGTCGCCGACGTCGTCCGCGTCCCGGTGCGCTATGGCGAACCGCTGCGCCTCCTCTCGGATCTTCGCGGCATGGGCGAGACCAGCGTCCTCGCCCGCGGCGCAAAGGGCGCGCTGCGCCGGGACGTCCTCGCCGCAAGCCTCGAGGCCTACAGGTCGCAGTTCGGAGATGGCGGGAAGGTTCCCGCAACGTTCGACCTCGTCGCCCTGACCGGGTGGGCCCCGCATGAAAGCCAGCCCAAGCCTCTCGCTCCCGGCAGCGCGAAGGCGTCGCTCGCCGACGCGGTGAAGACCTTCGAGGGTTGAAGTCAGGCCTAGAAGCTAGAGCGCCTCGAGCAGTTCGGCCCCGCGCTCGCCTTCGATCTCGACCAGCCAGAGGTCGCGGTCGAAGTCCCGCTCCCTGTCGACGATGTCGTTCACCGTCTCCTCGCTGACGAAGCCGTCGCTGCGCTCGCGCCACTCGCCGTCATAGGACTGGACGAAGAGCCGCGCCTCGCGCCCGCGCAGGACCTTCACGTAGAGGACGCCGGCGTCCTCGTGCCCCTTGTGCATCACCGTGGCGAAAAGGCCTTCGGCCTGCGCCCTGCGTATGAGTGCGCTGACCGTCACATGGCTCTTGAGGCGCATCAGGCGCTGCGATGGGCGTCGAGGCTCGTCACCTTGCCGTTCTTCTCCGCCGGCGGCGCCTGGTCCAGCGGCAGGGTCAGCCGGGCCGTCGTGCCCGCGCCGACGGCCGAGGCGAGCTGGAGTTCGCCGCCATGCACCCGCGCGAGGGCTTGGCTGAGCGACAGGCCGATCCCCGTGCCGCGCGCGCCGCGCACGCCTTCGGTCCTCGCCTGCTTGAAGCGCCGTCCGACCAGAGCGAGGTCGCCCGGCGACATGCCGACGCCCGTATCCTGCACGGTCAGGACCAGCATGCCGTCCTCGATCCCGACCCGGAGGGTGACGCCGCCCTGTTCGGTGAATTTCAGCGCGTTGGACAGAAGGTTCAGGACGATCTGCCGGATCACCTTCGGATCGAGCATCAGGCGGGGCAGCTCGGTCTCGACCTCGACCTTCACATAGAGACCCGCCTCCTCCGCCTGCAGACGGACGATGTCGGCGCAGACGCGGACGAGGTCCTCGACCCGCACCGCCTCGCGCTCCAGCGCGACCTCGTTCGCCTCGGCCTTGGACAGGTCGAGAAGATCGGTGACGAGGGACAGGAGGTGCTGGCCGCTGTCATGGATCAGGCGGGCATAGTCGCGGTACTTGTCGTGTCCGACCGGGCCGAAGCTCTCGCGCTGAAGGGCGTCCGCGAAACCGATCACGGCGCTCAGCGGCGTGCGGATCTCGTGGCTGACATTGACCAGATGCTCGGTGCGCTTGTTCGCGAACCAGGCGGCATCCGCGCTTTCGGCCTGGATCGCGCGCTCGCGCCCGGCCCGCTCCTCGCAGTCGCGGATGACGCTTCGCAGGCCGCGGGCCGTGCGGGCGAGGCTGATCTCGACCCGGCGCGGACCGGAAGGATGGTCGATGCGGCATTCGAAGCGGGCCCGGTCCTCCTTCGCCGCCCCGGCGAGGCCGGACAGAACCAGAGCATGGTCCTCGGCCCGCACCACGTCGGTCAGCCGCCCGCCCACGAGGCTGGCAGCGGACCGCCCCAGCACGCCCTCGGCGGAGGCCGAGACGCGCTTGAACCGCCCGTCCGGCCCGTGGAGCGCGATGACGTCGTCGCCACGCCCTGCCCACAGGTCGTCGCGTTTTTCCAGATATGTTCTCAGCGGGTTCCGCATCACGCGTTAACATTAATGGATGGCGCGTTAACGAGTCCTGAACAGCCCGCTGGCACGACCGCTCGGCCGGGGGGCCGGGTTCGGGAGGATTCGAACATGGTTAAAATTTTGATCATGAAGGCTGGACGGGGTTTTCAACGAGTCCAGCGTGTTAGGGTCGATTCGGGGAAGCGTCCGATGGCGGGATGCATCCAATCGGGAAACTTCGGAGGAATCATGGGTTTGAGAGCCCTTACCGGATTCGGCGCTCTCGCGTCGATCATCGCTGTCGCAGCCTGCGCCACACCGACGGAGGCGCCGATCGAGACGCCCCGGATGGCCAGCCCGACACCGGCCATGACGCTGCTCGAGGAAACCGCTGCGCGCTATGTGGTGCTGCGCAGCGACATCGAACACATCCAGACCAACCGGGCCGAGAATGCCAGCGGCATGCGCGATGCGCATCTGCGCCTGGCCTCGTTCGATCCGAATCAGATGGCCGGCTCGTGGGTGGCCTATGCCGCGCTGGTCGCGGCGGACACGCCCGCCTTCGCCGACGCGATCGCGGCAGCGACCGACACGCAGCAGGAGCGTGAAGCCTTCCTGCGGACCCTGCGCGACAACCCCGCATCGGTGCGGAGCCTTCCCGGCGCGAACGAGGCCATGCGCTCGATCCGCGAAGTCGCCGCGCGCGATGCGACCCGCATTCATGCCCTTGGCGAACGCTTCATCGACGACGCCTATGCGATGCAGAAGGTGGGCTGGGCGACCCAGAAGATTCCGCAGAACGGCTCCATGCGCGTTCGGAGCGCCGTCGATTATGCCAGCTCGCGCGTGGTCCCGCCCTATCGCATCTCCTCGCATCAGTTCACGACCGGCGGCACGATCCGTCCGAACCTGATGGCGGCGAATGCATGGACGCCGGCCTGGTCGGCGGACACGGTTCCGGCCAAGGCCGCACCGCGCAGCGGCACGATGATGACCCGGGCCCTCGTCCTGGCCGCCCGCTATGCGACGGGCGACCTCCAGCCGACCCATCTCGCCAACTACGCCAAGTCCAAGACCTCCAAGCGCTGCTTCGTGAACGCCAAGCTGAACCTCGACCAATGCATCGCGGCGACGCGGACGCCCTATGAAGAGGCGTTCTGCCTCGGCGAACATGGCCTTAACGACGTGTCTTACTGCGTCGGCTGGGTCGCCAGCGCCGGACGCATCAAGGACTGACAACGCGACAATCACGCGTTCTGCCGGTAGCCGCGCGGACCCCGCGCGGCTATCTGCCGTTCATGGCACCTGGCACACCTTCCTTCGACGACATCGCAGCGGATTTCGCCTTCATCGACGATTGGGACGAAAAGTACCGCTACATCATCGATCTGGGCAGACGGCTCGAACCGCTGCCCGAGACCGCCTATTCCGAAGAGCACAAGGTCCGCGGCTGCGCGAGCCAGGTCTGGCTGGTGCTCGACTGGCAGGGCGACCGCCTGATGATCCGCGGCGACAGCGACGCGGCAATCGTGAAAGGCCTTGTCGCCCTGATGATCGCTCTCTTCGGCGACCGCACGGCGGCAGAGATCGCGGCGCTCGATGCCGAAGCGAAGCTCGCAGAGCTCGACCTGCAAGAGCACATCACGCCGCAACGCTCGAACGGCGTCGCCAGCATGATCCGGCGGATCAAGGCCGAAGCGGCCTAGTCCTCAGCCGCGCTGCCGCGGAGGAAGTCTCTCACGGCATCCTCGAAACGCGGTGCATTCGCAATCGTGCCGTGGCCCGCCTTCGCGAACTCCGCGTAACGCGCCTCGATTCCCGCCGCCTGAAGATCCGCGGCGAGTGCGCGTGCGCTCCGCACATCGAGGATTTCGTCCCGCCCCGCACCGAGAACCAGTACGGGCGCCTCCATGCCCTGCAGGCTCTTGACTAGGTCGAAAGCCTCGACCTCCTCCTCCAGTCGGATGAGGGAGAGGCGGCGCATCGGGCCCGGCACAAGATAATCCAGCGCGGAGCGGGCGTTGCGCGCCGTCGTTTCCAGAACCACGCCTGCCGGCGCCTCATCCATACGGGCTGCGATCTCCGAACAGGCGAAGCCTCCGAGGGAATGCCCCCACAGAAAGACTGGCCGCGCCTCTTCGGACAGCGGTTCCGCCAAAGCCTGCGCCGCGGCCTTCATCGCGTCGAGGCTGCGCGGCCCCTCGCTCTTTCCGTAGCCGGGATAGTCGAAGAGCAGCACATCCCCGAACCGCAGCAGCTTGAGCACGGCCATCAGTCCCTGAGTCCGGACTTCGTAGCCGCTCCCGCCGCAATAGACGAAGAGCGGGCGGTCCATGCCTTCGCGCACCTCGATATGCACCGAGCCGATCTGGCCGACCGCCGAGTGAAGCGTGCCGGACCGGATCCGAAGCGGCGGCTCCCCGCTTGTATCGTCGTCGGCAACGCGCGCGTAGTCGATAACGACATTCTCGCGGGTCGCAGTGATCGCGATATTGCCGCCGCCCTGCTCGAGAAAGTCGCCGAAGAGGAAGCCGGCCTCTCCGCCGGTTTCTTCGGCCACAGCGGCCCAGCTCGTCTCGCGGCGCTCGCCGTTGGTGACGAAGGTCCGCGGCTCATCCGGATCGAGGACCGGGTCGATGAGGATATCGCGCTCGCCGACGGTAACGCAGGCCGCTAGCCAGAAGAGGCTTGCGAGCCTTCCTCTCCGCAACAGCTCAGTCGCCGGAATGCGCGGCGAGCAGCGCCTGCTCGGCATCCTCGTCCCGGTAGAAGGTGTAGCTGAGGGTAATCTCCCGCACATCGTCGAGGCGATCCTCCAGCGTCAGTTCGGGATCGATGAAGTAAGTCACGGGCATGGACATGGTCTCGCCGGGCTGCAGCACCTGCTCGGTGAAGCAGAAGCATTCGACCTTCATGAAATAGAGGCCGGCCTTGGCGGGCTGGACGTTGAAGGTGGCGGTTCCGACGATCGGGCGGTCGGAGGTGTTGGTCGCCTCGTAATAGGCGAGCGCCGTCTCTCCGACATGAATGGTCTGGCTGACCTGCTCGGGCTTGAACGACCAGGGCAGATCCGCGGCGACGGTTCCGTCGAAGCGGACCGTCATCTTTCGGTCCAGCACGGTTCCGGGCGCGATCTCGGCCCGCTGCGTGGTGCCGCCCCAGCCGGTGACGCGGCAGAAGGTGTTGTAGAGCGAGGGCGCCGCCGCGACGAGGCCGAGCATCCCGGCCAGGACGACGCAGATGACGACGACGATGCGGGTATTGGCGCTCATCCCGCCCCCTGCACGCTTTCGGCGAGGCGGAAGAAGGTCGTCAGGAAGACGAGGATGATGAAGGCCACGACGCCGAGGGCGATAGCGATGTTGCGCCGCCCCCTCGCCCGCTCTTCCTCCGCGCTCAGCCCGTGGGTTTCGCCCGTCGGCTTTCCCTCTTCCGCGGTGAACAGAGCGCTCGAACGCCTGTCGAAATCAGCCATGCAAACCTGCCCAGTGTTCGATCAACAGGGCCGCGAACAGCCCAAACAGATATAGGATGGAAAAGCCGAACAGGGACCCCGGCGCACTGTCGCGCCTGCTTCGGCGGACAAGCCAGGCCCGGCGCAGGAACTCGATCCCGCCGAGAACCGCCGTCGCGGCATAGAGCCAGCTCGCCGCCTGTGTCAGCACCGGCAGGACGGCCAGCGGAGCGAGCAGGAGCGAGTACCACCAGATCAGCTTCCGCGTGTGCTCCGCGCCGCGGACATTCGGCATCATGGGAATGCCTGCCGCCTCGTAATCGGCCGATTTCAGCAGGCTGAGCGCCCAGAAATGCGGCGGTGTCCAGAAGAAGATGACCGCAACCAGAAGCCAGGCTGCCAGAGGCGCCTCGCCCGTGACCGCCGCCCAGCCGACGGCAGGCGGCAGAGCGCCGGCAAGCCCGCCGATCACGATGTTCTGCGGCGTGGAGCGCTTCAGGCCCATCGAATAGACGACGACGTAGAAGAAGATGGTGAAGGCAAGAAGCGCGGCGGCGAGATAGCCCACGCCCGACAGAGCCAGAAGCCACACCGAAAGAAGGGAAAGAAGCCCTCCGAACGCCGCCGCCTCGGCCCGCGGCACGCGGCCCGACGGGATCGGCCGCCCCTTGGTCCGCTCCATCACCGCATCGATATCGGCGTCCCACCACATGTTGAGCGCGCCCGATGCGCCCGCGCCCACCGCGATGGCGAGAAGAGAGAGGAGCGCGAGCGGCCAGTTTCCGACCGGTCCCGGCGCCGCCACCATGCCGACCAGCGCCGTGAAGATGACGAGGCTCATGACCCGCGGCTTGAGGAGCTGGAGGTAGTCGCCCGGCGTGGCGAGCGACATCACCGGAGCGGCCGGTCCTGCCGGGCTGTAGCTGCGGGGCTCTGACACGGTCATGCGATGCTCAATTCCAGCACTTGGATCGATACAGCAAGGGGCGCCGAAGCGCCCCTCGCCCACTGCAGATTGTTCGAGCCGTCAGCGGATGCGCGGCAGCTCGTTGAACTGGTGGTAGGGCGGCGGGCTCGAGAGCGTCCACTCCAGCGTCGTCGCGCCTTCGCCCCACGGATTGGCCTGGGCGCCTTTCTTGCGGCGGAAGAGCACCGCTTCGAGAATGGTAGTGAACCAGATCAGGACGGCGACGGCCGTGATGTAATAGCCCCAGGTCGAGACCTCGTGCCAGAACTGGTAGCCCTCGGGGTAGTCGACATAGCGCCGCGGCATGCCCTGCAGGCCGAGGAAGTGCTGCGGGAAGAAGATCAGGTTCACCCCGACGAACATCACCCAGAAGTGCAGCTGGCCCAGCTTCTCGTTGTAGGCGTGGCCGAACATCTTCTCGTACCAGTAGTACCAGCCCGCGAAGATCGCGAAGACCGCACCCAGGCTGAGCACGTAGTGGAAGTGCGCGACCACGTAATAGGTGTCGTGCATGTAGTGGTCGATGCCGGCATTCGCGAGCAGCACGCCCGTCACGCCGCCGACGGTGAACAGGAAGACGAAGCCGATGGCGAAGAGCATCGGCGTCTTGAAGTCGATCGACCCGCCCCACATCGTCGCGATCCACGAGAAGATCTTGATGCCCGTCGGCACCGCGATGACCATGGTTGCCGCCACGAAATAGGCCTTCATGTCGACCGACAGCCCCACCGTGTACATGTGGTGCGCCCAGACGATGAAGCCGATGAAGCCGATCGCCACCATAGCATAGGCCATGCCGAGATAGCCGAAGATGGGCTTCTTCGAGAAGGTCGAGATGATGTGGCTGATGATGCCGAAGGCCGGCAGGATCAGGATGTAGACCTCCGGGTGGCCGAAGAACCAGAACAGGTGCTGGTAGAGGACCGGGTCACCGCCGCGGGCCGCATCGAAGAAGGCCGTGCCGAACATGCGGTCGGTCAGGAGCATGGTGATCGCGCCCGCCAGGACCGGCAGGGAGAGCACCAGCAGGAAGGCGGTCACCAGAACCGCCCAGGCGAAGAGCGGCATCTTGTGCAGCGTCATGCCCGGCGCGCGCATGTTGAAGATGGTGGTGATGAAGTTGATCGCGCCGAGGATCGAGCTGACGCCGGCGAGGTGCAGCGACACGATGAGAAGGTCCATCGCCGGGCCGCGCATGGTGGTCGACAGCGGGGGATAGAGCACCCAGCCGCCGCTGAAGCCGAGCTCGGAGCCATAGCCCGGCGCGAAGAAGGACAGCATCAGAAGCGTGGCCGAGGCGCCGTAGAGCCAGAACGAGATGTTGTTCATCCTCGGGAAGGCCATATCTGGCGCGCCGATCATGATGGGCACGAAGAAGTTGCCGAACCCGCCGATCAGGGCCGGCATGACCATGAAGAAGATCATGATCAGGCCGTGATAGGTGATCAGCACGTTGTAGAAGTTCTTGGCCGATTCGATCCGGGCTTCCGGCACCCGTTCGACCCGGCAGCTGTCCTCGAACACCTCTACGGTGTTCCCCGGGCAGGCCCCGTCGATCTTGGCGACCTCTTCATATTGCGAGGTGAACTCCGTCAGGACGGTGATCCCCGGCTCCTTCAGCTCCTCGCGCATTAGGCCGGACATGCCGCCGCCGATGACCCCCGCCAGGATGGCGAAGATCAGGTAGAGGATGCCGATGTCTTTGTGGTTCGTGGAGAAGAACCACCGGACGAAGAAGGACGGTTTGTGATCGTGAGCGGCGTCGTGGTCGTGCTGGCTGCCGCCGACGGCGACGCGCTCCGCAGAATAGGCAGTATCGGACATCGTGTTCGGTCCTTTAGTTCAGGTCGGTCGCCGCGGCGGGCGCGGCTGCCAGTTGATCCTGGCCGGAGAAGAGAGGCTCGAGGCCGTTGAATTCGCGCTGCTCGTCCACCCATGCCTCGAATTCGGGACGGGAGACGACGCTGACTTCGATGGGCATGAACGCATGGTCCTTGCCGCAGAGTTCGGAGCACTGGCCGTAATAGCTGCCCTCTTCCTCGGTGTAGAACCAGGTTTCGTTGAGGCGGCCCGGGATGGAGTCGATCTTCACGCCGAAGGCCGGCATCGCCCAGGAATGGATGACGTCGCGGCCGGTCGTGATCACCCGGACGGTCTCGCCCGCGGGCACGACGACTTCGTTGGTCGCGGCGAGGCGATAGAGCTCCGACGGCACGGTGTCAGGCGCCGCCATGAGGGCGTCGAATTCGAAATCTCCGAAATCGGGATAGGAATAGGCCCAACCCCACTGATAGCCGGTCGCCTTGATCGTCATGGTCGGCGCCGGAACGATGCGGGAGCGGTCCTCGCCGAACAGGCCGAGAATGGGTTTGCGCCCGACGCGGCTGCGTCCGCCGATCACCTCGACCTGATAGTCGGCCGGCAGGGCCTGCGCGAGCCGGACCGTCAGCTCGGGCTCGCCGAAGCCCTCGATCTCGTAATCGTCGGATTCGAGCAGGACCCGGTCGCCGGTGCGGGTGTCGATGCGCGTCACTTCGATGTGGCGGTTCTCGTTCACCATGCGCGATTCGGGGAAATCGTTCTCGAACAGGAAGGTGTCGCCGCCAGGCTCGTACAGGACGCGCTGGCCGTCGGGCATGGTGTCCTCGAGATAGAGGAGATCGAAGGACGGGATCGCGATGATGAGCAGGATGAAGACCGGCACCAGCGTCCACACCACCTCGACCAGTGTGTTGTGGGAGAAGCGGCGCGGCACCGGGTTCGCATATTTGTTGTAGCGAACGACGATCCAGATGATCAGCCCCAGCACGAAGAAGCTGATCAGGAGCTTCATCGGCAGGAGAATGTATTCGTAGAAGTGGTGGATCTCCTCGGCCACCGGCGTCACGGCGCGGCGCAGGCCGGTCCCCGTCGGATCGGGCATGTCCGCCTCGGTGACGACGACGTCGGATTCGGCTGCGGCTTCGGTGACGTCCTGCGCCACTTCGGCGCCAGCCTGCGCCAAAGCGTCTGCGGGCAGGAGGAGGACCACCAGCGCGGCGGCGGCCAGACTGAGAAACGGTAGGAGGAATCGAGCGGTCATGGCCCTGCTTATAGGTTCGTGAGGCATGCGTTGTCGCCGCTTATGCGCCGGAAAAATGGTCGCATCAACCGGGCCCGCGCGCTGGAGTGCCGCCTCCCCGGCCGTGAGCGGCAGCAGACCTTGTGCGCAGGGCGCGCCGAGCGCTAGAATACACGCAGAGGGAGAACGGAGGCGCCGATGCTGATCGTTCTCATGTCCGGCCTGTTCCTGCTGGCTCAGACATCCACCGAGCCGGGGGTCATCGTCATCGACAACAGCGATGACGGCCGCCGCTGCTATCTTTCGGCCAGGGACGGCTCCACGACCGATTTCGCGCTCAAGACGTGCAGCGCCGCGATCGCGCAGCCTTCTCAAAGCGCGCGGCGCCGCGCGATCTCCTATGTGAACCGCGGCGTGATTCATTATAACGCAGGCGAGTATCAGCGGGCCTTCGACGATTTCTCGGCGGCGATCGAGAAGGAGGGGTTCGAGCGGTCCAAGGTCTATCTGAACCGGGCCGCGGCGCTGGAGGCCCTGTCGCGGGGCGATCCGACGCTCGATGCCATGGCGCGCCTCGACTATAACCGGGCGCTGGAAATTCGCCCCTCCAGCGAGGTCGCGAAATGGCGGCTCGAGGAACTCTCCAAGCCCTATATCGACCGGACGCCGCTCGATCCCAAGGTGATTTCCTGAGCGGCGGCGCCGCGGCACCTGTTCGCGGCCCGCAGAACCGCCTACCTAGGCGGCATGTCCTCACTCTTCTTCGACCGCACCGATCTCGACGCGCGCCGCACCCAATCCCTCGTGGACGATGCCCTGTCCGGGGCCGATGACGGCGAGCTCTATCTCGAGCACAGCCAGTCCGAGGCCTTCGTCTTCGATGACGGGCGCCTCAAGACCGCCAGCTACGATGTCAGCCAGGGCTTCGGCCTGCGCGCGGTGCTCGGCGAGACAACCGCCTACGCCCATGCTTCCGACCTCTCCGAGACAGCGCTCAAGCGCGCCGCGGCCTCGGTCCAGGCGGTGAAAACCGGCCAGGGCGGCAGGCTGTCGGACGGCCCCGCCCGCACCAATCGCAGCCTCTATACGGCGGACAACCCGCTCGACGCGGTGGAATTCGGCGCCAAGACGAAGCTCCTCGCCGAGATCGACGCCTATGCGCGCAGCCGCGATCCGCGGGTGCGCCAGGTCTCGGCATCGCTGTCGGGAGAGCATGTCACCGTCGAGATCGTGCGCCCCGGCGGCCTGATCGTGCGCGATGTCCGCCCGCTCGTCCGGCTGAACGTCTCCGTCACCGCCGGGGAAGGCGACCGGCTTGAATCGGGCAGCTCCGGCGCCGGTGGCCGGGAAAGCTATGCCCGGCTGATCGACCCTGCCTTCTGGCAGGCGCAGGTCGACGAGGCGCTGCGCATGGCGCTCGTCAATCTCGAAGCCGTGCCCGCGCCGGCGGGGGAGATGGAGGTCGTGCTCGGCTCGGGCTGGACCGGCGTTCTCCTGCACGAAGCGGTCGGCCATGGCCTCGAGGGCGACTTCAATCGCAAGAAGACATCCGCCTTCGCCGGATTGCTCGGCGAGAAGGTCGCCGCCGACGGCGTCACCGTCGTCGATGACGGCACGCTGGAGGGCCGCCGCGGATCGCTCACCGTGGACGACGAGGGCACGCCGACCTCCCGCACCACGCTGATCGAGGACGGCAGGCTCGTCGGCTTCATGCAGGACCGCCTCAATGCCCGCCTGATGGGCGTCGCTCCCACCGGCAATGGACGGCGCGAAAGCTATGCCCACGCGCCCCTGCCCCGCATGACCAACACTTTCATGACCGGCGGACAGCATAGCCGCGACGAGCTGATCGAGAGCGTGAAGGATGGCATCTTCGCCGTGAATTTCTCAGGCGGACAGGTCGACATCACCTCCGGCAAATTCGTCTTCAACTGCACCGAGGCCTATCGCGTGCAGAACGGAAAGCTCGGCGCTCCGCTCAAGAACGTCGCGCTCGTCGGCGACGGACCGACCGTGATGAAGCGCGTGTCGATGATCGGGAACGACTTCTCGCTCGATCCCGGCATCGGCGTCTGCGGCAAGGCCGGACAGGGCGTGCCCGTCGGCGTCGGCCAGCCCAGCCTCAAGATCGACCGCCTGACGGTTGGCGGCGCCGGGGCGTGATCCGCGATGGCGGTGCGCATCCTCTATGACGGGGCGTGCCCGTTCTGCAGCGCCTATGTCCGCTATACCCGGCTGAAGGCCCGCCTCGGCGAGGTGGAGCTGATCGATGCGCGGCAGGCGCCGGACCTCGTCGCGGCCTATGCCGCGGACGGCTACGACATCGACGACAGCTTCATCGTCGATGACGGGCGGCGCGTTCTGGTGCACGGGGCGGCCATGGCCTTCATCCACGGCCAGCTCGCGCCGCCCTGGACCGGCCTGCCTTATCTATCCGATCCCCGCCTGCTCGAAGCGGTTTACCCGGCTCTTCGCGGAATGCGGAACGGCGCGCTGCGCCTACTCGGCGTGCCGCTCATCGCGGCGGCGCAAAAGGGCCTGCAGGCGGGGGCGGACCCTCAGGAACCGGCCATAGAGCCGGTCGAGAACGGACCGGGTCGGCGCGAAGCGACCTAGAAGAGCCGCCCAGCCAAGGCCCGGAACCTGTCCATAGGCTTCAGTGAAGGCCCGTGCGCCCTGCACCACCTCCCCGTTCGGCAGCCGCGCATGGAAGCGGGCGAGCAGCGTCTGCCGGTCGATGGGGCAGCTGACCGGAGCGTCCGGGTCCGCCACGTCCTCGAAGGCAAGGCGCCCCCGCCGATCGAGGCGGCGCATCAGCGCGATCTCCCGCGTGCAGAGCGGGCAGGCTCCATCATAGAAAATCGTCACCTGGCTCATCGAGGCAGGGTGGCGGACTGACCGCTCCGTTGCAACGCGATGCCATGCCGCGGGAGACGGCGGTTCACGCAGCAGCGCCCCCGCGCCGATGCCGCATCACCTCGTCATAAGCGGCATTGATCCTCTGGGCAGTCTTGCGCGCGGCGTAGACGACCTCCTCGTCGAGGTTCAGCGCCGCGAGGCGGTCGGGGTGGCAGGCCTTGAGCCTGTTCATCCAGGCCCGGCGGATCTCGTCGTCGGGCGCCGTGCGCTCGATCCGCAGAAGCGCGTAAGGATCGCGCGCTTCGGAGGGCGCTTCCTGAATCAGCTGCGCCGATTCGATCGCCGTCTTCGCGACCGACATGACCTCGCCCTCCGCCGTCTCCAGGGGAACGAAAGCCCGCGCATCGTTGAGCAGGTCCACGAGCCGTTCCTCGGGCGCGACGAAGACTTCACCCTCGACCTCGCGCCCGCCGTTCAGGCATAAGCGCACCATGAGCCGCTTCTTGGAATGCCGGATCGTGGTCTTCTCGAACATGGGCTTTCTCCTCTTGGGCGAAACGGCTGCAAGCTTCCTGCCAAAGGCGTGCAAACCGTGATCGTTACCCGTTTCGCGCCATCGCCGACAGGCTATCTCCATCTCGGCCACGCCTATTCGGCGATCCTGAACCACGACCTCGCCAAGGCCCATGATGGCCGGTTCCTGCTGCGTATCGAAGATATCGATACGGGCCGCTGCCGCCCGGAATACGAAGATGCCGTCCTCGAGGACGTTAGCTGGCTGGGGCTGTCATGGCAGGAGCCTGTCCTGCGCCAGTCCGAGCGCCTGCCGGCCTATCGGCAGGCGATCGACGACCTCGTGGCGCGCGGCCTCGTCTATCGCTGCTTCCTGACGCGCAAGGAGGTCGCCGAGAGCCTCTCGGCGCCTCATGGCGCGCCCGAAGGCGTTTTCACCGGCGCGCCCCTTCCGGCGGCGGAGGAAGCCGCGCGCCTTGATCGCGGCGACGCCTATGCCTGGCGGCTCTCCCAGGCGGCGGCGGCCGAGGCGCTGGGGGAGGGCTATGCCGGCCTCGCCTTTCCGCTGTGGGAGGGCGACAGGATCGTCGCTGTGCCCGCTGAGCCGCAGCGCCATGGCGACGTGGTGCTCGCGCGGAAAGACACCGGCACGAGCTATCATCTCTGCGCGACGCTGGACGATGCCGATCAGGGCGTCACCCATATCGTGCGGGGCGAGGACCTGGCCTCCGCGGCGGGCCTCCATCGCCTCCTGCTGGCGCTCTTCGGCCGCCCCTGCCCCGCCTACCGGCACCACCCGCTCGTCACTGACGAGACCGGGCGGCGCCTTGCGAAGCGAGACCGCAGCGTCACCCTGCGCGCGCTGCGGGAAAGCGGCGTCACGCCGGATCGGATCCGGGCGCGCTTAGGCCTCGAGGAGGCGCCGGCACCGCCGCCGGAGGACGGGCCGCCTGCGGGCGGATGACGCCGCCATTGCGCCGCAGCCCATCGAGCTGCTTCAGCCGCTCCTCCACCCGGTCGAGCCGTTCGTCGAGCGCCGCATCGTCGCGCGCATCCTCCACGAGGGCGCAGGCATGGGCGACCGTGGTCCGCTCCCGGCCGAACGCCGCGGCGATTTCCGCATAGCTCAGGGAATAGACGACATGGGCGAGATACATCGCCACCTGACGGGCGAAGGCGACCTCCGCCCGCGCCCGGCTGCGCCCCATCAACTCACTCTCGGCGATCCTGAATTCCGCTCCCACCAGACGCCGCGCCGTAAAGGCGTGCCAGTCCTGCGCGTCGTCGATCTTGTGCTCTTGCCCCGTACCCAACATTCTTAATCCCTGTTGCCCTAGCGTTAAGCCGGACGCCCTTCCGGCTGTTTCACTGTACTGGACACAACCACGGCGGGGATAAGTTTTCGGGGCTTTTCTTGCTCTGTACTTTACTCAAATTCGGGTTTGACGGTTTACTTTATCGCAATACAGCCATTCACGATCAACGCGCAAAGAACACAGCGAGAAGTGCCACGGCGAGGACGACAGCGGTCGTCAGCGCGGTGTAGCCGACGGGCCATGTCCGGGCGAGACCGCCTTCCGGGCCATGC
>JACLAD010016957.1_pt1 | contig 17189 bp, 13 predicted proteins | sample 8027901 | NCBI WGS metagenome assembly JACLAD01 (sample SAMN15725071, study PRJNA655200) | protist metagenome | isolation source: fluorescence activated cell sorting (FACS) single amplified genomes of... | place: Spain: Blaines Bay Microbial Observatory, Mediterranean Sea | collected 2016-07-05 | reverse complement strand
TGCGATTCCTACTACCGAAAGATAGCTAGAGAGTACATGGTTTAATACTAAATTAAATAGAAATACCAATACAGCCATATTTAATAGCTCTCTCTGCTTTCCTTTTATTACTCTTTCGATAAAAAGTATCGTTGAACCCAAATAGAATGGCGTTTGTAAAAGATAAGCCCAAAGAACATTTCTTACAGCAATAGTTTCCTGTGTGCTAAACTTTCCACGTTCAAATAAAAGATTTATTACTGGTTCTGCAAAGATTGCCATCATCCCTGCTAGCAATGTAGAACCAACGATAGATATATACATCCATTGTTTTACAGTTTTTTCTAAAAGAACTGGATTACTTCGTATTTCACCTAGAACAGGCATCACTGATCTTCCAATCACAGTTTGAGTCATTGTTAACAGTATTGCTAATACCTTTGTCGCATAACCAAGAGTACTTATATGTCCAGTTCCTAACCACGATGCCATCATATGATCTACCACTATGGTTGATGTAGTCAAAATCATTGCTGGTAGCATCCAGCAGACTCTTCGTGTCAAATTTAAGATTTCTGATGAAATTTTCCATGATAGACTGATTCTACGAATTCTACGATATTGATCTATTTCCATTAACATCCACTGTAGAAAGCTTCCAATCAAGAATCCGTTGATCAACGTTATACCATCTATTTCTCGCACCCAGAATAAACAACTGAATATTGTACACACTGCAGGTAAGGATTCTAAAAGAGTGTTTACATGTTGTTTTCGCATTAACATTCTTGTTGAAGAAACTGCTATGATTAAACTTAATGGAATATATAAATTTAATATTTTACTATATGTTTCTAATTTCTCCTTTGCTAATGAATTTTTTCCATCACTGATTAATTCTATGATACTTGGCATAGCCAAATGTTGTGAAATTAGAAGTATTCCACTAATGATAAGTACTAAAATATTTACTGTTCCTTGAAATTCCTCTAATTTTTCATTCGTATCTATTTCACTGTAACTCGTTGAAATACAATTGATAATAGTTTGAACTAACGGATTGACTATCATAGTACTCAAAGTGAATGCATACATGAATGTATCCATTTCTAATCCGACACCTAATTCTGCCGCAACGATTACATCTTTAAAAACACCTGTGAGTTTACTAACAATAATGAATGCGACCAATAAAATTGACCCTTTCATAATATCTTTATGATGCTTTGGTATCTTTTTGAAATACCAATCTAGAACTTTCATACCTTTTCATTTCTTTAAAATTTTAGATCACTCTATAGATAATTTTCACTTTGAATTCTTCTTCAAGATTTTTTGGTTGTTCAGACTACTTAAAGACTTGATTATACTGTGCTATATAACTAGTAAACTAAGACCCTGTAGAGTTTTTGTTCTTGGCGTTTTTCACAGTCTTGAAGAGTTCGTTGCTAAAAAGAATTACTGATAGCTCGGAGGGGTGCTTGACGACAGAAATTCATACCGTTGATGCACTCAGCAATCCAATGATTTTCATCTTTGTCGCATCAAACCTTTGATATGAACGGCGCTAACGTGCTGCGGTCTATTTGGGATAAGATCAATGTTTTTGTCTGGCGTAAAAATCCTTCGCTGTGCTTGTAAGACTTTTAGATCGCTTTGAGTAGCGCCACGTAGAAGATTTGATTCCCTTGAAGTTCCATCCAAAGGAATATTGTGAGTTCGACTTAGACTAGTCTCTCTTCTGATTTCTGATTGGAAACCTCTTTGCTAAGCTGAAGCAACACGTGGAGATTGGCATTCGTCACCACATAAGCGAAACTTTGATTTTTTGGTGGTATCTAGGGTAGCCATGGTTATTTGGCTAACTTGATGACAGGCCCTAGTAGTGATAATTTTTCAAAGCCATTGACATTGAAACTCTGATTTCTAGTTTGTTGCTTTACCGTCCCAGATGAGTTTGACCGTGAGAGCAAGGTTTTGTAATGGATCGCTGTTCTGCACTCGCAATGACGTAGCAGTTGGTTCTGTAATGGATTGCCACGCTGCACTTGTGCTGAAACCAATCTTTTTTCTGTCACTGCGAGGAGGCTAACCGCCAACGTCGCAGTCCAATACCATGAGGCGTAGTCCATAAAATCTGAGTAGTGGATCACCACGCTACGCTCGCGATGACGTTGAAGCGGTAGGTTGGTAATGGATCGCTGTTCTGCACTCGCGATGACGGAGGAACGGAGATCCAGTTAAGTATTACCATGCTGAGCTCACGATGACGGTGGAGCGTTGACGTGGATCTTTCCAGCATGTACCTCGGCTAAATCGCCCAAAGGCAAGACATCCATTCAAGCAACAAGCCCCTCGAGGCTCGTCAAATTGCGTTCAGGATTCGACGATTGTTCTGCACCGTAAACCAGTTCCATGGAGGTGATGCTGGAGATACACATACGACCGTAGTGCTTTTTAAACTCTGCACGAACGGATGCCAGCTTCATCGTGTAAATGACGACATTGATATCCAGCATGTGTTTCAGCATTACATTGCTTCCCGCTCTTGATCGACCGCTTGTTCGCGCGAGGCCACGAAATCGTCCGTTACACCTGCCTCGCGGAACCAACTATCCCAACCCTCTCCAGCAGGGACAATCAAACTACCACGACCATCCGGAATGATGTCCACCTACTTGACTAATTCTGGCAGCGCTACAGCCTTCGGTAGACGGATTGCCCTAGAGGTATTGCTTTTGAACACAGCACCACGAGAAGATGTTTTACGGCGATGAAGATGCGACTGCGGCGATGGATAGCCATTAGGACAGTGTGGGCTTTGTCAGAAATTCCAGAGAATTCCTCGTGGCAGCAGTACCAGACATTAGTAGCCGAGAAGTTGGCAGGGTTGTATCAAAGTCTCCCTGGCTAATGAGCAAGGTAGAGAGATTCTGCTGATCCTTCTTTTCCTTGCACTTCCCATTTGTACCGACCAGACTTCAACAATTTGTTGAACAAGTGAGGCTATCATGAAAGTCGTTACCTACTCCCATGCGCGCAATGCGCTCAGGTCGATTTTGGATGGGGTCGTTCAGGATGCCGATGTAACCATCATTAGTCGCCGTGACGCAGAGGGAGATGCGGTGGTGATGTCGCTAGATAACTACAACAGCATCATGGAAACACTGCATCTAACCAGTAACCCAGCGAATGCCGCAGCTCTGGCCAAGGCAATTGAACAAGATAAAGCTGGGCAAGATCACCAACTGCTTACCGTTGATTAACCGTGCGAGCCATTCGCTTTGTACCAGACGCATGGGAGTCTTGCCTATACTGGCATTCCCAGGATAAGAAAACGCTCAAGCGCTTGAATTCGCTGATTCCGGCTACTGCACGTGATCTGTTCGCAGGTATCGGTAAGCCCGAGCCACTGCGTGGCGATTTGTTCGGGTACTGGTCTAGGCGCATCGATGAAGCACATCGCTTGGTATATCGTGTAACTGATGCTGATCTGGTCATCATTGCCTGCCGATTTCATTATGCTGATTCGGCATAGTTGCATGGCACTGATGATTAACTGGATCAAGGCAAGATGTCACGCTCCACTCACGATGACGATGATTGAAGTATGTGTCACTGCGAGGAGGCTCCATACCGAGTTGGCAGTCCAGGCTCTTGCGGTATCGTCAGTATGAGTAGTGGATCGCTGCGCTCGCGATGACGGAGGGGTCGTGGTTCTGTAATGGTTTGCCATGCTGCGCTCCTGATGACACTACTCTTTTTTCCGTCACTGCGAGGAGGCGAACAGCCGACGTGGCAGCCCGGACTCTTACGTTTTCGTGAGTATCAGTAGTGGCTCGCTACGCTACGCTTCCGAAGACAGTGGGGTTGAGGTTTCGTAATTGAACACTGCGCTCCAGACGACGAGGAGGGGAAATTACGGCCAAATGATAATTTGCCAGGAATTTCTGAATGAGAATCATTAGTGTTGGATTTAGTAAACTAAGTCTATCAAACTAAAGAATAGAGATAAGTATATAGATAGTAAATATTCACCAGGCAAAATGTCATTTATCCAGGTTACTTCAAGGAGTGGCTGAGGGTCGCCCTTTTATCATTGCCAAAGCAGGCAAGCCGATTGCCCGGGTGACCGGAATTGATGCTCCGGAACCGGCGCAGATAAAGCGACTGGGATTTTTGGAAGGGCAGTTTGCCGTCCCAGATGATTTTGACCGAATGGGGCAAGAGGAGATTCTTGCTCAGTTTGGGCTGGACGAATGAATTTGTTGCTGGATACGCACATGCTGATCTGGGCTGCCTCAATGCGTGAACGTCTATCTAGTGCTGCGTCTAAATTAATGGAACAACCGGAGCATCATCTTAACTCTAGTGCGCCAAGCCTATGGGAAATTACGATCAAACGCGGCCTGGGGTGATCAGACTTTGTTGTGGATTCTTCTTCACTGCATCGTGGGCTGATTGAAAATGGCTATACAGAATTGGTTATCAAGAGCTCACATAGTCTCGCACTTGACCAATTACCACCAATTCACAAAGACCCTTTTGATAGGATGTCAGTTGCCCAAGCAGTTTTCGAAGGTATGTTGCTTTTGACCAGGGATTCGGTGGTTGCTCAGTATCCAGGGCCGATCAGGTTGGCTTAAGTCAATTTGACTAGAGAAACTGGAATATCTGCTGATGACAAGGAGGCTTTAGCCCGCAAGATCTTGATTGTGTAGCAAGATCAGTCGGTTGATCGATACGGCTTTCATATTATGAGAAATGTTAAAGTTCTCATTGATCCTTACTGGAACCATAGTTCGATGATGCTGCCATCAAGATAAATATCAGGCTTTGAACTGTCATAAAGGTGATCTGCCAGATGAAGTAGTCTAACATTTGCCCAAGGCAGAGCATGAGGACACTGGCCCAAAGCCACGGAGACTCCATACGAAACTTCCAGAACCAAGAGGCGATAAAACTCAGGGCTAAGAAGAGACCAACCCATCCCATTTCAACCCAGATTGTCAGCAGAGCGTTGTGTGCATTCCATGTTTCATTTGCACTTTGAAATACGGAAGCCATCGGACCCGAAGCTCCTTCAGAAACTGCATAACCAAACGATTTGACTCCTACCCCGAAAAAAGAGGGATGCTGAACGCCATACTCGATCGCCATTCTGTAAAGCGCAAATCGGGGGTCGATATTCTCTAGTTGTGAAAACTCGCTAACAAATTGTAGTTCTTCCCAAGTTTCCTGACTTTTCATCATCACTCTCGGATTGAAGATCAAAGTGATGACTGAAACACCAATCAAAAGACCAATCCCACCAAATATTTTCCAGTAGTGCTTTTTCCGATTCGTGGCCCTGCCAAACTGCGCAAACAGTATCAACACAGCGTAAATGATTAGAATCAGGATCGCATTTCGACTGCCTGAGAGAACAATACCCCACACAGAAACCAAGGCTCCGGAAATTCCAAGAAACCACTGCTTTTGTACAACAACAAACAAAGAAATTCCCAACAAAGCAACAGAAACAACCCCATAGGGATTTTGGTTTTCAAACAGCGAACTTAAACCATCTGATCTGACATTTGAATGAAGTTCTAATCCTAGACCAATGGAAGCAAACCAAGATTGCAACTGCCAATCAGCAAACAATTGTTCAGCCATGGTCAATCCGCTGACAACTAAAAACCAGCTGAGTAACACCACAGCCATGGAACGAAAATTTTGAGATCTAACTAGAAGTAAAAAGGTCAAAAACACTAAAAGGTGAATCGTATAACGTCCTGCATGCTTCAGACTATGGCCCCGCCATTCACTAAACCAAGCCCCCAGCCACATCCACACAAAGAGCATTGCCATCAGCAATATAGGAATCTTAAGCTGATTCCAGACTTCTGGAATCCTGAGCAGGTGGATCAATACGGTGATGCCAAGCCACATTGGCAGGAAAAGGGTGTAAGTACTGAGTTGGATGGGAAATGAAATCTGAAGAATCGACTCTAAGAATGATTGTATTGCAAGGGTTTTCAGAGGAAGTGAAAAAGTCAGGATCCCAAGCAAAAGTATGGAATCTCTGACAACGTCCCAGCGAATTGATTTCATTTAATTTTTACAGTAAAAAGTCAAAAATCTTTTCTTTTGGAAACTGGCTTGAAGTCAAATCAGTGAGCAAAATGAGGTTTTGAATTCCAAATCAATGATCATTTTCAAGAAACTGAACGAATTCTTGGAGGGTGCGGAGGGTGTGCCAGAAGAGCTGGATTGGTCAAAGACTTGAGAGTAAAAAGCTATTACAACTGCGGACAGTATTAGATCAGGGGGTTCTAGAAATCACTCGGAGAGACTTGCCTTCAGCAGGTTGGTGGAGGCGTTGGTATTGTTCCAGAAAGAGAGGGACTACCATTCGCAGATACTCATCCTTGAGATCAGAATCTTGTTGCAGATCCTGTTGACGTAAACGAAGACGCAGGTGGAAAGAGTCCTGGGAGAATTCCAGCAGCCAATCTCCTTCGGAGATTACGACAATTCCCTGACGATGAAGCAAGCTCTGTTGCTGCAGGAGTTCATAGTCTCGAAGATCTAACAACTCTGCCCAGAACCGGAAGCTGTGTTGCAGTTCCGTGGTGCTACGATCCTTGGCAAAGTAGAGTTCAGCGTTCTCAGAGAGCGCCCGCACCAAGTCACGTTGTTTCCGCAACTGTGGTTGAGAACGCATCGCATTCGAGGGCCGGACAATCACATCGTATTCCAGCCAGTAGAGCAGACCGTAGACCATCAGCACAAAGCCCATGATCAGCGGAGAGGCAACCGCTGAATAGAGGTGGGCAACAACGCCAAGCAATCCAAAGAAGAGCCCCAAGGCATTCAACAGCAGAGTGGTTTGCCAGACGCTCAGACCCTTTTGCAGACAACGATGATGTAGGTGATCCTTGTCCGCAGCATAGAAGGGGATGCCCTTGAGGTAGCGTCGTAAAAAAGCAAAGGCCGTGTCCACCAAGGGGATACCCAGCAAAAGGACAGGCACCAAGGACACAGAGCCATTACCAGTCACAGCAACTACTTTGACTGTGAGGACTGCCAACAAGTAGCCCAGCAGCATACTGCCAGAATCTCCCATGAACAGCGTGGCTGGAGGCTTGTTGAAGAGCCAGAATCCGAAAATCGCTCCAGCCAGGGCCAAGCTGAACAGCACCAGTTCGAAATTCCCAGCCCACCAGCACAAGGCACCCAGCAAGAGCGTCGTGACCAAACTCAACCCACCAGCGAGCCCATCCAGCCCATCCACCAGATTGATCGCATTCATCACCCCAACCACCCACAGCACCAACAAAGGACCACCAAACCATCCAATGTCAACCAGTCCAATCAAGGGCAGTTGAAGAGTGTCTGGTCGGAAAATGACGGTAGCCGTGAAGATGCCAAGGACGAGCTGCCCAAGCAGTTTGTAGCGGGCTCTTAGGTTTTGCTGATCATCAAGGAAACCAAGACCACAAGCAAACGCAGAGCTGACCAATAGCCAGAGATAGGAACCAGAGAGGGGAGAGGATACCTGCTCAAAAGGCAGCACTGTCGAAAGTAGCAGGGTGGTCAATAAGCCAATCAAGATCCCAACACCACCCCAGCGAGGAATTGAAGTCTGATGTTGATCTCGCAATCTTGGGGAGTTCTTATTTGCCTCATTCTGTTTGGTACGACGCAAGAGCACCAACAAGCTGAGAGTAGTCAGCAGGAGTGCCGCCAGAAACGCAAAGGCTAGGTTATTGAGGAGGGTAATGGGCATGCAGAAAAACCGTCAAAAATTGAAAATGAATTACATTTTGCCCGAATTTTTAAAATAGTTCATATACTTTACACAGCAGATAATTGAAAAACCTATTTTCTCAGTAAAGCTTCCAAAATCCGTGCGCAGGCTTGGCCATCTCCATAAGGATTGTGAGCTTTCGCCATCTTAGCATAGGTTTCCGGCATGCTAAGTAACTCCGAAACACTGTCGACAATTCGCCCACAGTCTGCACCGACCAATCGAACTGTGCCAGCCTCCACCGCTTCCGGACGTTCCGTCACATCACGCATCACCAGTACGGGTTTGCCTAGGCTTGGGGCCTCTTCCTGAATTCCACCGCTATCGGTAAGAACAAAATAGGCATGCTTGAGCAAGAGCAGAAAGGGCTCATACTCCAGTGGAGGCAAGAGGTGTACATTGGGCAGCGCCTGCAGCAACTCAAAGACTGGCTTCTGTACCGCTGGATTCAGATGAACAGGATAGACGAAATGAACTTTTGGGAAGGAGTGGGCCAGTGAGCGCAGGGCTTCACAAATTTGAAGAAATCCCTGACCAAAATTTTCACGTCGATGACCGGTGATCAGAACGAACCGTTGCGTTTGCCATGGAAAGGACAGTTGTCTATTCAGAAATGATTCGATCTTGCTCTTGCGCTGTGGGTCCTCATCCAGACGCTTCAAAACCCAGAACAGGGAATCGATGACAGTGTTCCCTGTCACATGGATGGTTTCCGGAGATACTTTTTCAGCAAACAAATTTTGGCGACTCTGCTCGGTCGGAGCAAAGTGCCAGCGGGCTACTCGGCTGACAACCTGGCGGTTGAATTCCTCGGGATAAGGTGCTTGCAGGTCATATGTGCGCAGGCCTGCTTCTACATGCCCAACAGCGATACCACTATAGAAACCTGCGATCGCCGTGGCCAAGGCAGTCGTGGTGTCCCCATGCACCAGCAGAGCATCCGGTTTAACTCGCGGGAGCACCTGCTTCATGCCCTGCAGGACTCCACTGGTCACATCGAAGAGATCCTGCCCTGGGCGCATCAGATCCAGATCGATGTCTGGGTGAATCTCAAAAATTTGTAGCACCTGATCCAGCATCTCCCGGTGCTGAGCTGTCACACAGACCGATGATTCAAAATTGGAGTGATCCGCCAGAGCGTGAACTAGGGGCGCCATCTTGATTGCTTCAGGCCGAGTGCCAAAGACCGTCAGGACTTTCATCAGAGAGTCTCCTGAGTACTGGTCAACATCCGTTCCATTGCAGAAACACAGGCTTCCTTGGAAAAGTGTTGGATCGCATAGTTCCGTCCAGCAGCCCCGATTGCTTCAAATCGCTCAGCTTGCCTTAGCATTTTCTTGAAAGCCTCTTCACAGGCATCCAAGTCAGCGGAATCAGCAGTGACACCACATTCAGCTGCTTGAACAATTCCGTGTCCATCACTTTGGGACTGGAGGAAAGCCACAACTGGTAGTCCAGCTGCCATGTAGCCAAGAATTTTTCCAGGGACGACAGGCGTTTGATTTTGTGGACTCAGACAAACCAAGCCCAGGCTGCAGATCCTCAACAAATCAGGGTAGACATCACGCCCAATAAATCCGTCAAAGCGAACATTACTCAGGTTTTTTTGGGCTGCCAACTGTGCCAGTCTTGATTTCTCAACCCCATCACCAACCAGCAGAAACAACAGATCGGGTTGCTGCTTCTGAACAAGCTCTGCGATCTCCAGCACTCGTTCTAGGTATTGTGAAGGTCCCATCACTCCAGCAAAGACTGCGACATAGCGTTGTGTGATCTCCCACTTGGCACGAAAATCAACAGTCCCTGTTGCAGACTGGTGATGGCCGACATCGACCCAGTTGTGCAGGATTCGTAGCTTGTTGCCGTGATCTGGGTAGTGTTGCAGAACAGATCTTCTGTTGCCTTCTGAGTGCACAGTTATGACGTCTGCGTTGCGATAAACGTAGCCTTCCAACCATCGAAAAAACCGAATCTGCCAAGGATTGCGCAACACCCCCAAGTCAATTGCATTCTGGGGAAACAGATCCTGTACGTTGAGCAGAAACCTTGCTTTCGACCTCAACCACACGCCAACCAGCGCCAAAGGCAAGGGTGGACTATACACGATCACAGCATCCGCTTGCAGACGATGTTGTCGAACTTTCCAGAGAAACTGCAGCGGCATTAGCAACTGGGCGATTCCACGCACAAGGTAATTGACGTTGTGGTGTGGCAACGTCTTGATTCGTAGAACCTGAATGCCGGCCTCATCTTCCAATTCAGAAAATTGTCGCTGAGTAAAATTTTGATCCAAGTTGTATTCAGGCCAGGTGGTCATCACCGTGATTTGATGACCTCTTGAGTGGAGTTCCTCGGCCAGTTCAAGCATCAGGTGGGATGCAGAACGGATTTCAGGAGGGTAGGAATCCGTGACGAGCAGGATTTTCATGTGAGTTCGCAGACCACGGGTTTGCCTGTTGCCAAGGACTGCTCAATCGCAAAGATCGTCTCCATTGTCGATAGTGCTTCGGCAAAAGCCACAAGAGGCTCCTCCTTATCGGCCACACAGTTGACAAAGTGCTGGAGCTCTTCCCGATAGCCCATCTCTTGTCCTGTCGTTTTGAAACGCTCCGTCTTTCCAGACCCATGACGCTCACTCTCCCGAAAATCCTCTAGCACCAGGGTTTGTCCTTCACAGAAAACTTCAAGCCGCTCACGAGAATAGGCTTTGGCTCCAGATGCTGAATACGTCAGATTGCCCACCGAACCATCCCAGAACTTCAGGCTGATCACGATATTATCATTGTTGATGACCGCCTGGTTATCACCAGATACACGCTCTGCAATCACTCTTTGCACAAGGGATCCTGTTAACGCTTGTAGCAGATCGATGAAATGTGACATCTCCCCAACAATCCGGCTGCGTCCCTCATCTTCCGAATGCACCCAGTGATCCGCGGGGACGAAGCCTGCGTTGATACGTAGCTGAGTCACTACCGGAGACTGTCGATTCTTTAACCACTGCTGAAGCTGGCGAGTGTGAGGAGAGAAGCGGCGGTTGTGTCCTACCAGAATCAGGGGAAGACAGGCCTGTTCAGCTGCTGTTTGACGAATGGAATGTAATTCCTCGGGGGTAACGCAGAGTGGTTTTTCGAGGAACAAGTGCTTTTGTTGAGCGAGCGCAGTTTGCACCAGCGCTGCGTGATTGCTATGTGGAGTCAGGCCGACAATCGCCTGAATTTCAGGATTTTCCCAAACAGCCTGAGCATCTGTGGACTGATGAGCAAAACCGAATTTCCTACCACTGTGCTCGACATTGGCACCTGAATTGGTCGCCAGCGTATGCAGTTGAGCGTTTTCCAGCTTGGTGAGTGCAGGCAACAGCAGCGCCTTGCCAAACAAACCGGCTCCAATCACGCCCAGGTGAACGCTGCCAACTGAAGAAACTCGCGTGGTTTTTTGGGGAATCGGCAAGGTACGCTGCAGTGGAGCTACTTCAGGATATTCGAGCAAGACCCCAATCGGGTTGCTCAGGGCGCCACCAATCAGCTGCTGATAGGTGGACTCCGCTTCTGTCAGTGGAATTCGGTGTGTGATTAATGGCTGGACATCAATTCGGTGTTGAGACAAAAGGCGTAAGAATTCCTCCAGGTTGCGACGCTGGGTCCAACGTACATCACCGATCGGCAGATCAATACCCTCCAGTTCATAGAGGGGATCCAATGAACCTGGACCAGCCGCCTTCGAGACCACTAGTTCGATCTCCTTTTGCCAAAGCTCGTTGCGATCGGGATGTATATCTGCCACACCGACCACAACGATCCGACCCCTGGCTCGACAGAGTTGAATCGCTTGGTCAACCGGCTCTCGTTTCTTGGTGGCTGCCGTGATGATGACCGCATCCGCCCCATTTGCCTGGGTGATGGATTCTGTGAACTTTGAAAGTTCGCTTACCTGATCCGTAACCGCTGTAAAGCCAAACTGCTTGGTAAGCTTTATCTTGTCTGGAGCCGGATCGTAGGCAATCACCTCACAACCGTAGGCCCGGAGTAGTTGCACCGTCAGTAAGCCCAGCAGGCCAAGTCCCATCACAACAACACGGGAGCCAAAGCTCAGTTGGGCAGAGCGAATCCCGTGCAAGGCAATGATGCCCAGCATCCCAAAAGCTGCCTCTTCCTCACGCACTCCTTCTGGTATTCGACAGGCTAGGTTGACCGGAACTGAAACAAACTCGGCGTGGCTGGCAAAACCCTGACCGACACAGGCCACCCGATCTCCAGGAGAAAATTCTGTTGCCGCCAACCCGCATTCTTCAACAATCCCCACGCAGGAGTAGCCCAGTGGCGTAGGTGTATCCAAACGCCCCATCGCTTCCTGCCAGGTCTTGAGCAAACCCTCCTTCTTAGCCTTCTCCCAGACTCTTCGCACCAGATCCGGTCGAGCTGCAGCCTTGCCTGCGAGAGACTTACGTCCCAGTTCAATCGTAGAACGCTCTGTCCCAATGCTGATTAGCGATCTAGAGTTGCGCACCAGAATTCGTTTGCTGCCACAGCGAGGAACCGGTACTTCACGTAACGCCACCTCCCCTGTCTTGTAGCTCTGGACGACTTGTCTCATGAACGCTGCTGCTCTTGCTTGAGCACATAGTTCTTGACCGCAGAGGACATGCCTGGAGGAAACTCTGCGTCACGCTGAATCGCTTCCCAGTTCTTTTCGAACCAACTAATCGTATTGCGCAGACCTGTTGCAAAATCGGTTTTCGGATCGTAGCCCAACAAATCCCTGGCTCGATCCACGCTCGCCAATAGTCTGGACTTGGTGTCCCACTTGCGCCGATCGGTGTAGAGCAATCCGGCCTTGTTGCCTGTCAACTCATTGACCGTGTTGGCCATCTCAACAATTTCGGTTTCTGCTGCGGAGGCAATATTCATTTCTTCACCAATCGCCTCTTCCCAAATCCCTGCTCGCAACAAGGCATCCACGATGTCCTCCACGTAAGTGAAATCCCGGGTCATCTTGCCGTCACCAGTGATCGGCAGAGGCTGCCCCTTCATCGCCCAATAGATGAAATTAGGGATCACGTTGCGATATTGCCCAGGAACTTCCCCAGGCCCATAGGAATTGAAGAACCGAGTCTTGACAATCGGAAGACCGTAGTGATGCCAGTAGAAATTGCAGTAGAGTTCTCCCGCCATCTTGGAGATCTGGTAAGGAGTGCTAAGGTGCATCGAGACAAACTCTTCCTTCAGTGGCAGGGGTGCCTGCGCCCCATAAATCGCACAGCCGGAACCAGCATAAACAAAGCGCTTGATACCTCCCTGCAAGACCGCATGCTCAAGCATCTTGACCGTTCCCAACTGGCTGACAAGCAAGTCCTTTTCTGGATAGTCCACGGAGTTCTGGTTGGCAAAGAAGGCAGCTAAGTGGAAGATGTAGGCAGGCTTCTCGTGAAAGACGCGCTTGAGGTCTACGTCATTAGTAATGCTGCCCTTGACAAACAGTACATTTGGCAAATTAGGTATGTTCCAGGAGTAGCAAGCAGAAAGATCATCCAGTATGATGACCTTGGCCGCACCAGCTTCCGCCAAAGCTCGGCAGAGATTACTACCAATTGCTCCCGCACCACCGGTGACAAGGATAGTTTGGTCTATGTAGGGCTTTTGGAGCACCATAAAATACTTGTAATCTTAAAGTTTATTGACTTAATCTTCGGACGTACGAGTTATTTCCATTAATCATTATTAACTTCAAAGATATTTCCAATATCCCCTTGAATTTGAAATAGTACAGCAGTTAAAGAAACAATTGAACCGTGTATTACCTGAATCGACAATTGAGTGATTTGATCTAGGTGATCTAGACTTTGAATTAACGTAAAACTTTTGGGAACAAGTGTTTAACGGATATTAGAAACTCAGTGCAACAGCCGATCGAGAACCCTCTAAAGAATTGAAAAGCTTTCTAACAGAATTGATTAAAATAAAGTTACAAATCAAATAAAGATCTCCGCCAGAACAGGAGTCAAGGGTTGGGGTTGGCGCGGGTGTCGTTTATACAAATGAAGTAATCTCTGGGATTTGGAGAACTAACGATGCAATGTTCTCACTGTGCTCATCCCGACTCTATTCGCTATGGCACCAGTCGGGGTGTCCAACGCTACCGTTGCCAAGCCTGCCGACGGATCTTTCAAACAATACGATGAGGAAAAGATCCAGCCCTCAAGCGGCAGGCCTGTCAGCTCTATCTCGAAGGGATGGGGATGCGAGCGATCGGCCGAGTTCTCAACATCCATCATAAGACGGCCTCTCGCTGGTTGGTCCAAGCTGCCCAAGCACTCCCAGCAAGCCCACCACAGACCGAAGTTTGCTCCTTCATCGAAATCGATGAACTCTGCACGTTCATCGCTAAAAAAAATCTCAATGTTGGCTCTCGCTAGCAGTGGACTCCATCTTTGGCAAGGTCCTCGGCTTTGCCTGTGGAAGAAGGACAATCAAATCCGCTAAACTCCTTTGGCAACAGATCAAGCATCTGCCGAGGATGGGCTATGGCACAGACATGCTGAAGGCCTACGAGAATTTCATTCCACACGCCAAGCACTACGCGGGAAAGATCTTCACCACACAAATCGAATCACTCAACTGCCGACTGAGGCACTATCTTGCAAGACTCCATCGCGAAACGCTTTGCTACAGCAAATCAAAAACGATGTTCGAAGTTTCTTTGAAACTCCTCATCCATAAACTAAACAACCCTTAACCTCCAACGCCCAACAGTTGACAAATTATTTATTAGAATATTTTTTACCACAATACACCATAGTTCAGCGACTCAATGAAGAAATAGACTGCAAACTTGGTGAGAGTGTATGATAACTTTCAAACAGTTTTTACATCCCAGAAAGAAACTTCTTTACGAGGCACTCCTACGACTCTTACATTAACTCAGACCCACAATCCTTAAATGTATATGTTTTGAACATGCTCAATGGTAAAGGGATTCTAGTCACTGCACAGCGTCTGAAAGGTATATTGACAAGCTAGTTGACAGAAAAGTTGAGAACATTGAATCTCAATAAAGAAGATGAGTCTAGTTGGGAACAGTGAGGACACTACATCATTAAGATCTCAAAATGTCAGAAATTATTTTGGGCTTCTACATTAAACAATTACACTAATTCATATTAGAAAAATATACCAAAATCTTTTGATTCAAACCCATAAACTTATGAAAATTTATAAAAATTAAATCAAAGAGTTCTCTAACGAAGTAAGTTGTATTTTATAATGGCATAGATGGCCCTGAATCCATCTTTCCAGCCAATTTTCTTGCCTTCTTCGTAAGTTCTCCCTCGATATGAGATACCTACCTCATATATTCGAATTCTTGGACATAATTTTGAAATCTTTGCTGTAATTTCTGGTTCAAAGCCAAATCTATTCTCCTCAATTTGAATTTGTTGAATCACCTCTTTTCGAAAAGCCTTATAGCAGGTTTCCATATCTGTGAGATTCAGATTAGTAAACATATTTGAAAGTTCTGTCAGGAACAGATTTCCAAGACGATGCCAATAATAGAGAACTCGCGCTGCATCACCACCTCGAAATCTTGACCCATAAACCACATCAGCATCACTATCTAAAATAGGTTGGATTAATTTCGGAATCTCCGCTGGATTATATTCCAGATCTGCATCTTGAATAACAACAATGTCCCCTGATGCATATTGAAAACCTGTTCGAAGAGCAGCACCCTTCCCTTGGTTTTCAGAGTGCTCAAAGAACTTTATTTTACTATTCTCTACCGCTTTTAATTTTTCTTTTGAGCTATCTGTTGAACAATCATCAATAATGATTATTTCATATTCATAATGTGAAATCGAATCCAACGTTTTATCAATTATAGCTTGAATTGTTTTCTCTTCGTTATAGCACGGAATAACCAAAGAGATTTTCATCGTTTTTCTACAAGAACTGCAATTGATAATCCATGAAACGGCAAATAATGATCAATCAGTTTTATAAATGGGAAGATGAAATTATAAATCTTCATATTTGATTCACCAAGTGTCTTCTTTCTTAACATTGAACCTTGCACAAACCAGCCAATTACACCGATTTTGTTGAATGTGAATATTTTATTTACAGAAAAACCACATTCATATAATAAATTTGAAAATTCTTCCTTATCGTATCTTCGATAGTGCCCTAAAGAAACATCTAACTCATTATGTAGAGAGTTTCTGCCAGGTACGATGAAAACTCCTTTCCTGATGCTATCAATTCTTGCAATATTCATTAGTGCAACTTTATCATCATAGATGTGTTCTATAACATTAGAACAAAAGAAAGAATCTACATGTAATTTCTTTTCTAGTGGTTCACTTAAATTCCATTGAAATGTATTATTTTTCATATTTGGAAATCGATGTTCTATCTCATCCAGATATTTTTGATTATAATCAGAAGCAAATAGTTCTTTAGAAATTTTTTGCAATGCATCTAAATTTCTACCTATTCCACAACCAATTTCAACAACGCGGTTAGTGAGTCCATCTTGTACAAGATCAACAGACCATTGTGCAAAATTAGGTGATATATTCATTTCTTCCAAAATTGATTTCGAATAGTCGTTCATAAGAAATTTTTTTCCAAAATTTGATCAAAAAAGTTTTCCTTAAGTACTCCAGAGATTTCTTGGTGATTGATTGAAGTCAGATAGAAATATTCAAATTTAAGAGAATGATTATCTAAGAAAGTCTATTTTAACAACCATCAGTTTAAAAAATTAAAAATCATCTTTTTATTTATGAGTATAGCTTAATTAATTCATGCAATGATTTCTACTATAGTATCATATTCATGGGGTTGGCGCAGTTGCGTCGTTCAGACAAATGAAGGAATCTCCAAGATTTGGAGAACTAACGATGCAATGTCTTCACTGTGCTCATCCTGACCCTATTCGCTATGGCACCAGCCGTGGTGTCCAACGCTACCGTTGCCAAGCCTGCCGACGGATCCTTCAAACAATACGACGAGGCAAAGATCCAGCCCTAAAGTAATAGCCCTGTCAGCTCTATCTCGAAGGGATAAGGATGCGATCTATCAGCCGGGTTCTCGGGATCCATCACAAGACGGTCTATCGCTGGTTGGTACAAGCTGCCCAAGCACTCCCGGCAAGCCCACTACAGACCGAAGCCTGCACGTTCATCGCTAAAAAAAGTCTCTATGTTGGCTCTGGCTAGCGGTAGACCCCATCTTCGGCAAGGTCCTCGGCTTTATCTGTGGAAGAAGGACGATCAAAACTGCTAAGCTCCTTTGGCAGCAGATCAAGCACTTGCCGACGATGGGCTATGGCACGGACATGCTGAAGGCCTACGAGAATTTCATTCCACACGCCAAGCATTACGCAGGAGAGACCTTCACCACACAAATCGAAT
>JACLAD010003880.1_pt1 | contig 17196 bp, 16 predicted proteins | sample 8027901 | NCBI WGS metagenome assembly JACLAD01 (sample SAMN15725071, study PRJNA655200) | protist metagenome | isolation source: fluorescence activated cell sorting (FACS) single amplified genomes of... | place: Spain: Blaines Bay Microbial Observatory, Mediterranean Sea | collected 2016-07-05 | reverse complement strand
AAGAAAAATGGCGGTGGCGAGATTTTTTTGCTGGAGGTGGAACTCTGATGCTAGACCACTGTTCATCACAGACTGCCGCAATTGAAGAAGCATGGGTACTTTGGAGTAAGCTGCTTTTTCCGGAATCAAGTTGGGAAACAATGAGTCGTAGCCACGTTCTCTCCTACAGTTTTTATCTACTTGAGAAGAAAATGCTTCTGGGAAATGAAGGAGTGCCAATCCGGCTTTTGGATCATGATGGAAGATTTATCATGATTTGGAATCGCTCCAAGCGATTTAGTTGGGAAACCATGATGAGTAATCAAGTCGGAATAAATCCTAACCCAACTGAGATAGAAACAGCGCTGAGGTTTTATGTGAATTTAGCGATGTATCTGCTTACTGGAGATTACAAAACAGATCAATTGCACCTGCCAACGATTTTGCTAAGGAGAAAATAAGAAGAAATGATTTTTCAACTTGAGCCACAATTGATGCTTTTACTAATTTTCTCTCTACTCTTTGCGTTGACTTTCCATGAATTCGCACACGCTGCGATTGCCTATTTATGTGGGGATGGTACGGCGAAGTATCTGGGGAGACTTACGTTGAACCCGCTCGCTCATCTGGATTTGTTCGGAAGCTTGATGCTCCTGTTTGCTGGCTTTGGTTACGCTAAGCCAGTTCCTGTCAATCCAAGAAATTTCAGGATCAGAAATGCAGACCTATATGTCTCTGCAGCAGGCCCGTTAAGCAATTTAATCCTTGCCGGAATTGGAGCGTGGATGTTGGGAATGAGCTTTCAGGGGGGATGGCAAACGGTCTGGGATTTCCCTCTGGGCGAGTTGCTTGTCTGGTTTTCTTTAATCAACATGAATCTGTGCCTCTTCAATCTGCTCCCCATTGGACCGCTTGATGGAAGTTCGGTCTGGCCCTATTTTCTACCAGACGCTCCCCGCAGAAGGTTCATGGAATTCAATGATAGATATGGGACCCAAGTACTGATGGGACTAGTCATGGTGAGCCTTGCCCTCCCAGGCTTCAGCCCATTTCGTTGGATTGGAGAAGCAAGCCGAGGCCTGATTTCATGGATGGTTTGAACCCTTTTAATTAGGTATGGGGTTCAGAGTTTCCATGACTATGCTCAGGTGAGATTCGGTTTGTTGAAGATGAATATACAGGTCCGTGATGATTGGATTGAAACATTTTGTGGAAGAAAAAGATAGCGATTAAACTCGCACCCGTTAGCGCACTTAACATCAGTAAAATACCTAAAAACATTTCCATGGAAGCTCCTTAGTTAGTTGAATGATTCATCGTAGAAAGCGCTTTAACTGCATGAACTCTTCCTCTTCTTCGCTTCAAAATCATATTTGCTTGGGAGCCAGAAATCGAGGGATCTTAAAGATTTTACAATTTTTACTTCTTAAAAATTTGGACGATAAAACACTTTTTTCGAAATAATATTATTTTTTTAATTTATTCACTCTTAAAAAATTAAAGTCTTATTTTACAAACAAAATTTATATTTGGTAGGTTCTCCAATTCTTTGAGCACATCCTCTTCGATATCTTCATCGACTCTCAGAAGCGCCATTGCTTCCCCGCCCTTTTGGTCTCTTCCTAGATTAAATTGATCAATATTAACATTGTGTTTTCCCAAACACGCGCCAATGGCACCGATAATTCCTGGCCTGTCATTATTTTTGATGGTCAAGATCGTTCCAGTCGGAGCCATTTCAAGAACAAACCCGTTGATCAGGGTTAACCTGGGGTGGGGGCCACTGAAAACAACCCCACCAATCGTAAACTCCTCTTCGCGCTTACTCAGAGTACACTTGAGCGCGTTCTCGTAGTCACTGAAATGATGGTCTTTCTCTTCTTCTATCCTCAGTCCGATTCTTTGAGCCAGTTGCTCAGCATTTACAAAGCTCACCGTTTCGAGATGTTGGCTGAGAAATCCTTTTAAAAAACAAAGACGTAGTAGCGCAACGTTTTGTTTGGCAAGTGTGCCTCGATACTTCAGAGTTAATAGTGATGGTGAAAAACGCATAAATTGAGAAGCAAATGACCCCATTTTCTCAGCAAGGGATGTGTAACTTGAGACAAGGTCGCCCTCCAATATCTGCACTCTCGGCATGTTCACCGGAAAGTCAACAACTCCTCCTCTTAGGGCTTTTGGCACCTGGCTAGCCACTGATTCTGCGATTCTCAACTGGGCTTCTGTGGTAGATGCACCAATATGCGGAGTCATCACAACATTAGGTAATTCTGCAAAGGGGTTGTTGACTGGAGGTTCTTTATCCCAGGTGTCTATTCCAACTCCCCCAACTTTCCCTATTTTCAAAGCCCCCAAGAGGTCATTTTCGTCGATGATCCCTCCCCGCGCCGCATTGATGATTACGACACCATCCTTCATCAATTTGAGTTCACTAGCCCCAATCATCCCGATGGTTTCCTTATTCTTCGGGGTGTGGACACTAAGGATATCTACCTCCTCAAGAATTTCTTTCAGTGTACTCTTCAGAACCCCGTGCCGTTCAAAAACCTCATCAGCAATGTAGGGATCGTGAGCCAACACACGCATATTGAAGGCTCTACAAAATTTAGCCACACGATGTCCGACGTTTCCAAGCCCAATCAAGCCGATCGTCTTATTCATCAACTCAGTTCCACTAAACTGATGCCGATCCCAACCTCCTTCTTTCATTCTTTGATGTGCTGGAACTAGGTTTCTGACGGTTGCCAGAAGGAGTGCGAGTGTCAATTCAGCAGCAGAGTTAGTGTTTTTCCCTGGACTGTGCAAAACAAGAATGCCTTTTTGAGTTGCATAGTCCACATCGATATTAGCGATACCAACCGCAGCTCTTGCAATGACTTTTAGACGTGTTGCCCGATCAATTAGTTCATGATCTACAGGGGTTTCAGATCGGGTTATAATCCCGTCGTAATCGGGGATTTTCTCAAGAATCTGGGACCTTGGTAAATCAGGGGAGTAATCGATCAGAATGTCTTGTTCAGCTTCAAGAAGTTCAAGTGCTAAAGGATGCAAAGCTCCAGTGATGAGAACTTTGTATTTTGATGACATAATTTTGTCTGAATCAGATGAAATAAGATGGGGATTTGGCCCATGCTAAATCGGCCGAAAGGGCATCAGAGAACAATACTGGAGGCGTTGGCAGTGATGGTAAGGGCTTGGAAAGCACATTTTCCACAGTATCCCTTGACTTCGACTAGGTAGCGAATGGTCTCATTCAGGCGGGCTTGTTCTTTATCATTCACAACGGCAGTGCTGGTTCCACTCTTGATCCAACCCAAAAGCTTCATATTTTCGCCAGATTTGAACTCGTTCTCGAACACATATTTCTTGATTGCGTTTTGATAGGAGGGTTCATCAGAGAGAATCACTCGGTGATTGACACTTGCAATCGCATCGCTGAGTTCTTTACGGAATACGTCTTTATCAGGCACTCCAAGATATTGCTCAATAGTCTGCATAAACTTTTCGTCGGGCTGAACATCAGTCTGTGTGACTTCGTGCTTCACTTTGGTATTCAGTGCGTAGGCGCGAACGTGATCCGTATATTTCTTCCATGTTGTCTCCAAAACTGAGTCATCCCTCAAGATTGCGCTATATACGTCACTGGCGATTTGTCCCATAATCCAGTTTTTGGCCTGAGGTAAAATCTTCTCCACGTAGTGGTTCAATTTTGTCTTTTGCTGGGCATAGGATTCCTTGATTGCATGCTCTGTCCGAACATACAAATCCAGTGGGCTTACGCAAGGATTTTCCAGGGCAATGGAAGTCAACATAGCATGATTACCACTCTCCTGCATCAGGCGCTGAAGGTTTGCGGCAAATTCATTGATTTGAAAATGTTCTGTATTTTCAAAAACATTTTGAATAAATCGTGGGTCAAGTCCAAAGGTGCCCTCTGACGGCTTGATGAAAGCAAACTCGTCCAAAATCATTCGGGCCATGTTGTTATCCACACCGCTGTCAGCTCTACCTGCATAGATCAAAGCTTTCTGCAGAAGGGTCATATTTGGGTTCTGCTTTGAATCATAGAGTCGGGACATGACAGCCATCAGACTCAACAAGGTCAGGCTATGAGGTGCCACATGGGCGAGATGCTGCTTTTCTTTCTTCCAGTTTCTATGACTATTCGAGTAGGTGAACTCATAAATCATCTGCTCTTGCTTGAAGTCAACCGAAAGTGGCATTTCAATGAAGGTTGTCCTGGATCTTAATGCTTCGAAGGAAGCATTCTCCATGAACATATTGAATTCATGGAAATTGGTATGCCCAATAATGACTCCGTTGAAAGGAATCGGCGGTTGACCCTCAGGTTTGAAGAAGCGATCTTGGGTCGCAAAAAGTAATTCATATAGAAATTTGTCTGAGAGCTTCAAAATTTCATGAATTTCAACCAATCCGTTGGCCCCAGCACACAATTCTCCTTTATAGTCATGAACCAGCGGGTGAGATTCGCTTCCAAAGCGAGGTAGAAGGCTGTAGTCAATATTTCCAACCAGAGATCCTGCTTCCTGACTTTTTTCATCCCGGGGAGTGTAGGAGCCAATTCCCGTCTTCGTTCGAGCATCATAAACCATGCGCTTCGCCTTCAAATAAGGTAGAAGCTCTGTGAAGGAAATATCCTTCATTCTCATGAAATCACGCAGAACGTACTCGCTGTAGGGAGAAAGTCGACCACTGATCGTTACACTGAATTCCTTGTCGTAATGAGAATGATTTGCTAACCATTCTTTTAAGATTTCTTGATCTGTCCCGCTGACTATCTCACTTGCAAATGCCTTTCTCGTTTCTTCTGGAAGAACTTGAAGAGGCTTTTCAAACAATGGGCTCTGTAGGTAGAAGATGCCTTCTTCTTCGAACAGAGCCTGATCCCTGAGTCTTTTATCAACAGTTGGCAGTAGTAGGGTGTGAGTTTTACCCTCTTCAGAATGGGAGTATTGCTTAAGGGCAAGCTTAATTCCCTCCATAGACCTTGATTTAGCGGCTCCAGGTGGCCCTAAAAGAATCCAAAGTCGTTTTGATGCCTCAAGGCCACGGCTGGCATTATTAATTTTCTCAACTAAATTTTCCTTGGCTTTTTGCTGGCCAAAAACAACATAACCACCAACCCGATCAGAATTTTCAAAGAATTGATAGTGATGCTTGATCGGTTTCCCTGGACTGATGGAGTGGTCTAACCCTGAAGATAGCAACATGTCATGGAGAAGCTGAAAGGTGTCACGAGTCACCCAGGGTTCTCGTTGAACGAGTTGGAGATATTCATCGAAGCTCAGAATTTCTTCGGAAACATTTCGCTTGGAGCTATTTTCAAGTAGTGTCTGGAGTGCTTCTCTCATAACGATCTCATTTTTTGGGATGAAAACTTGGAATTTGAAGATGATGGCTCAAAAAACAGCTAGAAAATCTGTCAATTGGGAATACATTTTCCAGTCAGCAGTGGAGCATCATCTGGAGGATCTTTCAACATTTGCAGTGATTGGAGGCTTAGACCAGATGTTCTATGATGTACTGCCGACGCTCATTTGTGTTGCCCCCCATGTAGAAATTCAATAATCCGCCGACTTCCTGGAGATGGTCAATACGTATTGGTTGTAAGAGCATCTGAGGCCCAATAAAAGGTCCAAACTCTTTAGGGGAGATTTCCCCAAGTCCTTTGAATCTAGTGATCTCAAAATGCTTTCCACTTTTCAGATCAGCAATTGCGGAATTTTTTTCAACTTCATCATAGCAATACTTGGTTGTTTTTTGATTGCGAACACGAAAAAGAGGAGTCTCTAAAATGAACAGATGTCCTCTTTGAACCAATGTTTCAAAGTATTGAAGGAAGAAAGTTATCAGCAGGTTGCGGATATGAAGTCCGTCAACATCTGCATCAGTGGCTAGAATTACCTTTTCATATCGTAAGTCGTCAACAGTATCTTCGATACCTAAGGTCTTCATGATGTTGTAGAGTTCTACATTTTTGTAAAGGGCTTCCTGACCTTGACCAAAACAGTTAAGTGGTTTCCCTTTCAGACAGAAAATAGCCTGAGTTTCTACGTTGCGGGAACTGATCATACTCCCACCCGCGCTCTGTCCTTCAGTTAGAAAGATCATGCTTTCACTGTTATGATTCTTTGAATCGTTTCGATGGAATTTACAGTCCTTCAAGTTTGGAATGGCGAGGGCAGTCTTACGAGCATTTTCACGAACAGCTTTTTTGACATTTGAGAGTTCCTTACGAACTTTTTCATTCTGTTGAACTTTGCTTTTGAGAGCTTCTGCAGCATTAGGGTTCTTGAAAAGGGTATCGACAAAACTGTCCCTGACTTGCGTGACGATCCAGCGAAGATCAGTATTGCCGAGCTTGTTCTTTGTTTGTGATTCGAAGATTGGTTCTTGAATTTTGACTGCAACGGCACCGACTATTCCTTCTCTGACATCTGGCCCTTGAAAACTGCTTTTGAAGAATTCATTAATGCCTTTCAGGATCCCTTCCCTGAAAGCGCTGAGATGGCTACCTCCGTCACTTGTGAAATGCCCGTTCACATAACTAAAATTTGTTTCTCCGTATAGATCGGTGTGTGTTAGGGAATATTCGAGCAAGTCGGCTTGTACATGTAGAATTTCATAAAGTGCCTTTTCACCCACCTCTTTTTCCAACATTTCCTGCAAGCCTCGCTCGGCTTTGAATTTCTCACCATTGAAAATGAGGCTCAAACCACGATTTAAGTAGGCATAATTCCAAAGCTGTTTCTCAATCAGTCTGAAATCAAAATGGAATCTTGAAAAGATAGATTCGTCAGGGACAAAGCGAACCTCGGTTCCATTCCGTTCTTTTGAAGTTGTACGACCTTCATCAACCAATTCGCCTTGAATGAACTTCGCAAATGCCTTTTTTCCATCACGAACAGAACTGACTTCGAAACTCTCTGAAAGCGCATTCACCGCTTTAGTTCCAACACCATTCAGACCGACACTGAACTGGAAAACATCACTATTGTATTTTGCCCCGGTGTTGATGCTTGAAACACATTCCACTAATTTTCCTAAGGGGATACCCCTTCCGTAGTCACGAACTTTTACTTCCGTTTCTTTCAGATTGATTTCTATACGCTTGCCATGGCCCATGATGTATTCATCAACTGAGTTATCAATCAATTCCTTGAGGAGTATGTAAATGCCGTCACTGGATTGTGAGCCATTGCCTAATCGGCCGATGTACATTCCAGGTCTTTTGCGAATATGCTCCAGTGATGAGAGCGTGATGATTTTGGCTTCGTCGTATCGAACGGGATTTGTTTCCATTTCAAGGAACTCAAGTGTTAGGATTCTGGGTCTTTCTGAGATGGAAAGAGAATGGGGATTCCATATCCCTTGAGAAAGAAGTTGGGTTTGGCTTGATGGAGATTTGCAAGATGCTCATCTGTGGGTCACAGATTGAACTCAGAGGGCTCATGATTGGTCATTTGTCTATGAATTTCACTTAACAGTTGTTCTACTCTCTCAAATAGACCATTTATGAAATAAAACTTGAATTAACTTGTTATTCACTCAAGTCGATTCTTTCTGATGTACATCAAAATCCCACAAGATTGATTTCAGTAGAATTTTCATTGCACTTGGAAGAACGAACCCATTCAAGTTGATCTTCAGTCATAATTAAAAGTGTCTTTCAAAATAGGCAAAAAATCATAAAACTGCCTCTGGAATTTTGCCAAATTTTATCAAAGGGGACGGGAAAAATCAGAATAAATAATCATTCTGGTGAATGGAAAGATATCAAGAGGGGGCTAATTTTTGTATTGGGCTTTGAAAATCTAGTTTTCTTTAAGCGTATTTTGCGAAGAGAGAACTGAAATGAAGCTGCCCTTCCGAGAACTGTGAGAAAGTGATTGATTTCTTAGATTGAACCAGTTTTAAGACTTAAATCATTCAAATTAAAAAAGGTTTCTTCCGATGATTGAGAAGTCGGCAAAGTCACTACTTGGTTATTGAAAGAATTGATTCCTTTACGAATCGCAATCACTTGACGCCGATAGACATCATCAATCTCCATACTTTTTTGGGCATTCTTCAGAGCATTGTGAATCGTTGAATGACTACGGCCCAAAAACTGGCCAATTTGATTCAATGACATCCCGAAATCTTCTGTCAGAATGTAGACAATGTATTGACGTCCTTTTATTACTCTCTGATCTCTCCTGCCAGACTTGATATCTTTCAAACTCAAGCGCAGTGCATTGCAGACATGCTGAATAACGTCTTCTTCAGATCTATGAAATGTGGGTGTTAGGTTCCCAGGAGATGACTGGCCTTCAATACTGATTTCTTTAGCACTGGGTATTAATTTTTTGGCTAGTGCTAAAGAAATTTTCTCGCCCATGAGTGATGAGTGTGCACCCAAACGGATTAAGACCCCCTCCAACTGACATATATTCGGTGGTAAGTTACTAATTAAATAGTTGCAAATCTCATCATTCAACTCGATTCGTGAATCTTTTGCTTTACTCTGAAGGATCTGAAGGCAGGATTTGCGATCTGGAGATGGTAAATCTAGTGAAAGCCCAGATTCCAATTTATTGGCGAGAGTGGAGTTGAGCCCTGAGATTCTGCTGGGTAAATTGTTAGCAGAAAGGATCACCTGTTTGCCAGATTCCCTGAGGCTGCTTATGGTATGTTTCAGTTCCTGCTGACATTGTGGTGAACAACTCAATACTTGGACATCTTCCAAGATCAAAATATCTGTATTCCTGAATTTCTCTCGGAATTGCCTCATCTGATTGCTGCGAATATCTTGAATGAACTGATTCAAGAAATTCTCAGCATTAAGCATCATCAGTTTATTTTCGGGATGCTCTTTCAGCCACTCCTCAGCAAGAGCTTGGAGCAAATAACTTTTCCCTGTCCCCTCGTTCCCGTAAATGAGAAATGGGTTAAAGCTTTTAGCAGGATTTATCAGTACCTGCTCTGCGGCTTTAAAAGCTAATTGATTAAATTCACAGATTACAAAGTTCTTGAATCGTCGAGATTCGAAATTCCCAATTACACTTGCAGGATTGGCATCATTGTCTGTAACAGACTCCGTTGAATCTTTTAATTGAAAATCTTCGGCTTCTTGATTTTCGAAAAGAAATTCTTCCTGAATAGCTAAGTTTGATGTTCCTTTAGAACCCACCAGATATTCAAATCTCTTTCGGGAAAATGTACCAAATTCAGGGTAGGAGTCTGCAAGTGCAGATCTGAGATGGTCCTCGTGATTATTCTTAATATCCAGTCGATGAAGTTCGTGGGGGATTCCAGCGAAGACAACCTTTGTAGAGGTAATTTTCACCAGCAGCAGGGCATCCAACCAATTTGATCCACATCCTGAAGGAAGCAATTCCCTCAGCCTAGATTTGCAGATTTTCCATCGGTTGTTGTCAAGATCCATCTTTTACTCATGCATCCAAGTCCAATTGGATATCCTAATTGCCCCACCGAACTCCCCCAGAGTCCGTAGAAGCTGGAGGATTACCCTGCACCTATCAAAAGTGATGCCGCGCAAGTAACCCTTCAGGATAAGTTCGATTAGCGAATTTTTTTGATTCATTAGAGAAACTCAATAAATGAAAGGAGTTTCCCAATGAAAACAGTTGACTTTAGTTTCAGTGGACCAAATTTTAGGTGCCGACTCTCTCGTCAACGTATCAGATAATTTTTAAAGAAGTGAATCCGTCAATGGAAGGGCCTAATGTAAGCCCAGAGGGTTGCATCCAGCAGCGGCTCAGCGCGAGAGGAGGGTTCGTTGCTGCCTCTCAATTCAGCAACGTGTCAGTTCATGTTGAACTGATGTGAAAGACCTTACGAGAATCAATTTTTGAAATCAAACGATTTCTTTAATAATTATATCAGTAACTAAGCCATAAGGTATTGATACCAGTTTGAATTTTTTTTGTTAGCTCTATGGAAGATCCCTCTCTTGAAAAATTAGAAATATTTGAATATAAAAATGCCATCATTCTGTTCATTGGAACATTTTTTGTGACTAGTATGTTAAATTTATTAGGTAATCTTGTAACAATTATTTAATGCATTAAGGTGCAAATTAATTTAAACTTGATCATCAATTTCATCTGAAACCCTGATTTTAATAGAATTTCTTAACGTCTTCCCAACTGAACTCTAATCGACCCTCAATACCAGCTATCTCCAATCTGAAGGTTTCAGAGCCAAGTTTAACCCCTGTTGCGGGTTTGTTTAATTTTGGAAAACTAAGATTGTAGACTTCCACCCATCGATCTAACTCTTTCAAATACCTACCTAGAAGCATTCTCTCTTTGTTCGTGTCTTTTAATTTTTGAATCCTTGTAGGAACAACTTTATCTCCATCGTCATCATAAAGCCTTGCTTGCCATAGAGAATCTTTTTTGCCGAAGTTAGTTTTTTCGTTACTTCCTGAATAAATCATCAACAGAAATTCGAATTGATTAGCAAATTGTTGCTTTTGCGCAAGTGAAATTTCGAGATTAGCAGCCTTATCCAGATGATAAGAACTTTGGATAGAATCTGTCAAAAATTCACGGTACTCTTCGCTTCGAAATAATCCGGCAGCAATCATTTTCGTATTATAGTCTCGATAGATTTCATCTTTTCGATAAGTATCTACTAGTATCTTCTGTAATTTTGGTGGGGTCTCCTCCACATGTTCATAAATCGGGTTGATAGCCCAGTTGTCTGTTGAGGAACAACCAAAACAGATAATAGGGACAGTTAGGGAAATAACTACCCGGGTCATGAAGAATTTCATTGTAGGGTTGCTCCATCATGTTTTTGAATAAAGTGCCCTAGCTTATCTTGTTTAGTCTGCAAATACTTTGCGTTGTTGAGATGCTGACCTTTTTCAAGTGGAACTCTTTCAACGATTTCCAGGCCATGCCCCTCGATACCTACGATTTTTCGAGGGTTATTAGTCATAAGGCGCATTCTTCGAACGCCTAAGAGACTGAGCATACGAGCACCTAGCCCATAATCACGAAGGTCGTCTTTGAATCCTAAGTGATGGTTCGCCTCCACAGTATCCATTCCCTCTTCCTGAAGGCGATAAGCTCTTATTTTGTTGAGCAGACCTATGCCCCTACCCTCTTGCGGTAGGTATAGAATGACTCCCCTCCCCTCTGCCTCTACCATTTCCATTGCACTTTGGAGTTGAGGTCCACAGTCACACCTTTGAGATCCAAACACATCACCAGTCAAACATTGAGAATGAACTCTAACTAACACCGCATCATCCTCTGACCATTTTCCTTTAACCAAAGCAACATAATCTTTGTTGTCAACCTCACTAAAGAATCCGACGACTTTAAAATTGCCAAATTGAGTGGGCATTCTCGCTTCTGTATCAATTCTAACGACGCTCTCATGATGGGTTCTATATTTGATCAGATCAGCGATTGTTGATAATTTCATTCCGTGTTGATCAGCAAAACGGCGAAGCTCGGGGTATCTCGCCATGGAACCGTCCTCATTCATTATTTCACAGATCACTCCCCCTGGTCGACATCCAGCAATTCTAGAAAGATCTACAGCACCTTCAGTGTGGCCTGCCCTTTTGAGAACACCACCTTCATTTGCTTTCAAGGGGAATATATGACCAGGTTTTACTATATCTGATGGTGAGGCATCGGATTTCATTGCGGTTAGGATCGTGTGAGCGCGATCAGCTGCTGATATCCCAGTAGAAACTCCTTTTGCTGCCTCGATTGTCACAGTAAAGTTAGTACCATGTTCTGTCTGGTTATGAGCCACCATTAGTGGCAAATCCAATTGTTTTGTTCTTCGAGTATCTAAAGCTAGACAAATTAGCCCTCGGGCGTGAGTTGCCATAAAGTTAACAATTTGAGGGGTCACCATCTCAGCGGCACAAACCAGATCGCCTTCATTTTCTCGATCATCATCATCGATTAGAACAATCATCCTACCGGCTTTAATATCTTCAATAGCCTCTTCAATTGGATCAATTCTTAGCACTTCAGTCATTCAACCTTTCTACTGGTTGCAGTTCTATTAGCAAATCAGGGTTTAGTTGTTCTATACTAGTTATTTTAAAATTGAGGGTGTCCATCAAGTTTTCAATTCCAAGTTCACCACACCATGAGAGACCTTCTTTACCAAGAATACGAGGAGCAAGGAAAAGGTAAATCTTATCAACAAGTTTTGATTTGAGGAAACTGGCATGAACTTGAGCGCCACCCTCTACTAAGATTGAATGAATGTCAAAATTTTCAAGTTGGGATAATACCCATGAAATCTCTGGGCGAACACCGGGGCTAGTCAACCTTATGAGGTTCGATGGCAATTCCCAATCAGCGTCTGGTGCTTTTCTCCCAACAACCCAAATGGTCTTAGATTCATCCTCTCGCAAGCATTTTGCTTGTCTAGGCATTCTCCCACGGCCGTCCATGATAACTTTAATTGGTGAAGAGCCTTGATGAATACCACGAGTGTTCAGTGAGGGATTGTCTTTCAAAAGCGTTTCGCTACCAATCAGGATAGCTTGATGTTCATGACGCAATCGATGTACCAGTTGCCTAGAGTTAGAACTTGTGATCCATTTTGAAATGCCAGAACCCGTAGCAATTTTGCCATCTAAAGTTGCAGCGACCTTCAGACTCACAAGCATTTTGAGGTTTTCCCTTTCTAGAAATTCAAATATGAGAAAATTCCGATGTAATTTTCCCGTCTTCATCGTTATGATGTTGTCTGCGTTGATCCTGGAGGGATGTGCCACTCAGTGGCAACATCAGGTTGATAGTTGTACCTATGAATCCTCCGATCCACCAATGCGAAGGGTAATAAACTACAACGATCATGGACTTTGCGACAGGGCCCTGGCACCGAGAACTCCCCCAAATCCAAGAGCCCGCCTGCAGCAAGAAATGACTTACTAAAAATTTAATTGAGCGCGACCGTACATGGAGGTTCGGGTGCGACACGATTAACTCTTTTTTTCAGGAGTTGTTCATGTTACGCCAATTTTGGCTCCATGTAGCCTTACTGATTTTATCATCAAATCTATCTGCTCAAACTACTACATATGCTCCTAAACCAAAAACTGGCAGGGTGGTCAAAAATTTGGTTTCTCAAATTGCTTATCGTGAGCCTTTCCCAACCAAAAAATTTGATTATGAGGGCCTGCACCAAGTTGTGCATGAAGCAGGACCCAATAGGTACCATCGTTTCAAAGTATATCCGGAACCCTTACGTTCAAGAAAGATGAGAATATTTGAGGGTGGAATTCCTAGGATGAGACAACCATAATATTTCAGGTCCAATCTTAAAATCGAATCAAGCATGCTTTGCATGATGTAAGGCAGTTTATCAACATGATGTGAAAGAATGATCTTATGCCTGCTGATCCAAATATGACGATTCTGGTTGTTGACGACTTTTCAACCATGCGCAGAATTGTAAAGAACATCCTACGTCAACTGGGCTTCAACAAAACAATTGAGGCAGATGATGGAACCACAGCTTTGGAAAAGCTGAAATCAGAAAAGGTAGATTTTGTGATAACTGATTGGAATATGCCTAAGATGACAGGCCTAGAACTGGTGAAAATGATACGTTCAGACTCAGAACTCAAACATCTACCAATTTTGATGGTTACTGCTGAAGCCCTACAGGAAAATATTGTTGCTGCAGCAAAGGCCGGTGTGAATAATTATATTGTAAAACCCTTCGATGCAAAAACTCTCTCAGAGAAGATGAGTAAAATTTTTCCCTGAATCCCTGCAATTTAAGGGAATGTTTAAGAAAATGTAATTTAAAATTCTTTGTCCTTTGGAAGGTTTTTCGAAAAGATACTTGCTGGTGCTTCTTTCTCCTCCTTATTTGATCTGAAATCTCTCTCCTCAGGAACATCGCCCTTAAAAAACGTAGGTGTCGCTTCTGCTGCCTCTTTCTCTTCTCGAGATTTTCTACCTCGATCTAGAGCTTCTTTCGGTTTGGTCTTTATATACTCAATTGCATTATGAAGTTGCTGTTGGAGAGTACTCACCCCCCTTTCGTCATGGATTCTGGTCAACAATTTTTCAGCATGCTCCATTCTTTTGAAGTGATCAGAATTTAATGTTCCACCTAATTTCGGAAGATATTGGAAGACCATTAAGCAAATCAGAGCAAATTCTCTAACTGTTGGGCTCAAATCTTTTCTAGTAGCTTTCTTCATCATTGGAAGAGTCTCCATGATTGCTTTCATGGATTTCGATAAATTCTCAACCGTGGTTTTTGCTTGCCCCCGGTCACCTGTCATAGTTGCAATCAAGTTGATTTGAGCAGTTCTGCGATAGAACCTACTCAAATAATAGCCAGAAAGTGGAATCGACTTTTTTGTGTCTTCCAAGACTTCCATCAGAATAACTTTGTTTTTGGAAGCCATTGGTAAGGCAGAAATACCCTCAAGAATCGGAGATAGGATTTCTTCGTGTTGTGCTCGATTGAGTTTCAATAATTTCTTTTTGTCCATTTCGACAAACTCTTTGGCATCGAAATTATGATATGGAAGAATCTTATTAACCTCTTTCAGGTACTTGATGTGATTCGCCAAAACCATGAAATCGGCTTTCGATTCTTTATCTTGTTTTAGGACATGAAGATCATCTTGTAAAAACACGAGAAGATGGCCCAGATAGATCTTCTGTGCCTTCATGGCTAGGCGAAGTTTTTCAGTGTTCAAGATCAGATCATCCGCCTCCAGCATCGAGAGCATGAAAGCATCACGATACTGTAAAACGCCTTCGTGAGCACCTTTCCTCAAAAAATCTGAGACCATCTCAACGCGCACCTTGGAGTTGGCTGGATCAGCCTCCAAAGAATCATTATATTTCTTCATGCTTTGAATAGTGCTCTTTGCTGCTAGTCTAGCGCCTGTCATTTCGAGCTTTTTGGCGTTATTGGGATCTGCAGGTTCCCTTTTACGCTGCACCACCTGGCGAAGGAATTGGTTTGAGGGTACAGATTTTTTGTATGCGCTCAGTTGACCATGAAGTTTTTCCAGGTCGATCCTCATCTTGTCAAAAAGTTTGTGAGTCTCTATGACTTCAGGAAGTTCTCTTAATTCCCGTCTTTCTTCATCTGAAAGCATGTTTGATCCTAGACTATTCTCAATGATTGGAAATTTAGAAATTGAATAAATTTTGAGTGCAAGGTTTATGAAATTTTAAAGACCCATTTTGTATCATTTCACCAGTTCCTGAATCTAAATATAATAATATTTTGCAGAGATAATTTCTAATTTCACAGTTAAAATTGGTACACAAATTTTTAACCAAACAAAATTATGCTCACACTTCAAAAATGTAGATTTATATTTGGGTTCAGGTCCTGCATGATTTGAGTAAATTTGAACTTGCTCACAACTAGTGGGCTCTTGCAAAACAATTGATCAAACTCTACGCGCATGCGAAATATTACCAGAAGAAAAAAGTCATTGATCTTGGGCAGTTTTCTGGTGGCCTTGTCTGGTTGTACAGACTATCTTTTCCCTCCACAGCCTCCAGAGAGTGTTGAGACTATCCAACTCAGCGCCAACAGTGACCAAAGCAATCTGAGTGAAATTGCAAATGATCCTGTTTCTTCAATGGAGCAGGTAGCCGCAACAACTAATACCGGAGATCCCGATAAGGCTTATCGTCAAAGGCAGTTGGAGCGAGAAGCACTAATGAAGAGGCTGGAAGCCAAGCAAAAAGAGATGGCAGAGACAGATAACTCTGACAGTCTTTTAAGTGGGGCTCTTCTGAATCCAGATGGAAGCTTTGCCGCTCCAGGTCAAAACACTGCGTTGATCACATCAATGAGTGATGACGAGAGACGTCGCTTGTTAGACGCGATTCATAAACAATTAGCGGAATACCAAAACCTAGGAATTCCTCCGATCCGTGATGAGCGAGCAGATTTGCTAATGCCAAGAATCTTTTTTGATTACGATAAAAGCGCAGTTCGCAACGAATTTAAAGACCGACTTCTCCAAATATCCCGAAATCTACTCCGTGAACTCGAGAGAAGAGGAGATATGATTCTTCAAGTTGAAGGGCATGCAGATGAGAGGGGGAACGAGGAGTACAATTTGGTTCTCGGACATCAGCGAGCAAATTCTGTCAAAGATCTGCTGAAATCATACGTTGCTGATCCAGCAACACTCCAGACGGTGAGTTTTGGTGAGGAGTTCCCTGCAGTACCCCAATCCAATGAACAAGCATGGAGTCAGAACCGTCGAGTTCAGTTTACCTTCCTACTTCGTCCATGATTTAAATGTCCCCACTGCTCCAATCGCTGCAGCAGTCAGGACCGCTAGCCATAAGCATCCTGCTGTTGCTGCTGATCTGTTCCGTTTCAGTTTGGACGATTCTTATCAGTAAAATTCTAGTTTGGAGAAAATACCGTTCTTCTAACAAAGACGTTCTGCGTATTTTTGAAGAAGAGAACAATCTGGTTCAATTCATTGAACAAACTAAACAGTGTTCCGAAGGACCTCTACAAAGATTTGTTATCGATGCAAATCATGAAATTGATCAGGTAAAACCGTTGACTCAATCAAAAATTGAGCACCGTTCAGAGTTGATTGATTTGTTAGACAGATCATTCGAAGCAATGATTGTTCATGAAGAACTTAAATTGCGCACAGGTCAATCAACACTGGCCACAATATCTGTTACGGCACCTTTTGTCGGTCTTTTAGGGACTGTTCTTGGAGTGATTGATACCTTCCAAGGAATTTCACAACTTCAATCTGTAGAATTGACGGTTGTGGGACCAGGAATCTCAGAAGCCTTGGTGGCAACTGGTGCTGGGCTCTTTGCTGCTATTCCGGCGGTATTCGCCTATAATCTTTTTAACTCCCACATCCGTGATTCTGTAGAACAAATAGAGAGCCTCTCATTAAAGTTTCTTCAACGCCTGCATCTGCAATTCCTCCTTACAAATGAGAAGAAGAACTAGACGCTCCCAAAAAAGTCAGCAAATGCTGGCAGATATCAATGTCACACCCTTTGTTGATATCCTCCTCGTTGTTCTTATCGCCTTCATCATTTCTGCTCCGTTAATTACTCGGTCGCTACCAATTGAACTGGCTCAGGGTAATCTTCGTCAGGAAAATCCTGAAAATCAAACTGGCAATATGGTCGTTGCGGTGGATCAGAATGAGAAAATTTTCTTTCAGGAAAA
>JACLAD010010887.1_pt1 | contig 17202 bp, 17 predicted proteins | sample 8027901 | NCBI WGS metagenome assembly JACLAD01 (sample SAMN15725071, study PRJNA655200) | protist metagenome | isolation source: fluorescence activated cell sorting (FACS) single amplified genomes of... | place: Spain: Blaines Bay Microbial Observatory, Mediterranean Sea | collected 2016-07-05 | reverse complement strand
GAGGGAAGGTCCCCCGTGTACACCAGCCAACCAGTTCCCACAATGTCGCCGGTATGATTAATTATCTTTTTCTTCTCATTGATCAAAAACAGAGAAAAAATCATGAAGAGAGATCGAATTTTGGTCAATTTTGTTGCAAAATCATGTTTTTTAAGTATAATTCCAATGGTTTGTTTCAGATCCCGGAAATCCGGGACACCGCTTCGGAGGTCAGAGCCGCTAGATTGTCTGACCAAGGGTATATTAGTATCAAATAAATTTGTTTTAGAATTTTTTCATTTTAATTTAGACAATCAACGACCAAGTTTAATCAACATCCGCATAGCAAATGTTTCCATCTTATTTTCACAATTTGGAAATGTTTTTCTTTCATTTTAATATTTCCATTATTGTTTTCTCAGATTACCTGCCAAAATGAAGAAGAAAGTCCTCAAACGCCTTGCGCAACAATGCGAATGGGTAGAGATGTAATATATATTGAACGGATACATTACATATATATGATATTGATAGAATTCGTTTTGACATGATTTTTACATACAGGAGGTAATATGATAGATTATTTCACATCAAATTGCATTAATTATTATGACCTTTAAACACGTTTGTGCTACATTATCACTCTGGTTTCAGTGGAATTTCGGTTTGCAGGGGGCTATTGTATTTTCTTGCATTGTTAGAATTCGTTTTGACATGAATTTTACATACAGGAGGTAATATGATAAATTATTTCACGTCAAATTGCATTAATTATTATGACCTTTAAACACGTTTGTGCTACATTATCACTCTGGTTTCAGTGGAATTTCGGTTTGCAGGGGGCTATTGTATTTTCTTTCATTGTTAGAATTCGTTTTGACATGAATTTTACATACAGGAGGTAAAATGATAAATTATTTCACAACAAATTGCATTAATTATTATGACCCTTAGACACGCTTGTGTTACATTTTAATTTCAATTAGTATTGCGTCGTGCCCTGAGATGTTTCGTAATTTTGGCAATCAGTATTGATTTGTGTTCATGGTATCAGATTGATGTTGATTTGGTTATTTGTGTTGTACAGAGCAGTTTGATATTCAGTTGTGGCATGGCGCTGGTATTATATGCAGAGTCAGGTACAATTACTCTATCTCTTTTTTGGTTTGTTTTGAGCATTTTGAATGATGTAAAAGAGTGCGTGCTATGTGTATTCAAAATTTGTCCTGTGCAAAAGTAGACAGATGAAAATCGCAGAATTGGAGAAAAAGACCGAAGGTAGAGATGTGAATCGCGGACACCGCAGTGGTTACAAATTATGTTCCAGTTGGGCAATTATGTTTTGATTTTAAATTGAATTCCATTCAAGGTCTGATCTAGCTCAGATTTCAAAATGTTTTTGAAAAATTAAAATGTAATTACTACACATTGGGATTGCTCACATGCTACAACTCAAGCGACGCACCGTCGATCGATGTTTTCAAGGCGAAGTAAACGAAGTTCGACTTTTTTTTTCTTAGATTGCCTAGCAAAATGGGGAGAAAGGCTCGGAAAAGTTTGCAACAACAAGTCGATTCATTGCGTCATTTTTCATAGAAAAACATGCTCTCGTTTTTCTTCATCCAGCTGTGTTTTCAGATGAGCAATCATAGATTCATATTCAATTTGCTTGAGGCGGCGAATTTCGGCGCCGCGAGCGTTGTCAAATCTGCTGCGTGGAAGCACAATTTATAAAATCAATTATCAGAATATCCAGATTGGATGTGTGGGATTTTATATCGTTTGGGAGTGATGAGATAAGCAACCTTTGAAAAACGCAAGCTTCAAAGATTATAAAGGCCGGAGAATGCAATTTCCCAACCCTGAATGTGCTGCGCCGTGAATACCATTGTTCTTCTATTTTTGTAGTAAGACCGTTTACCGTTGGCAAAATTTGAAGATCAAGGCCGGCGTTATGGGATGTGCAGTTTTTGGATTCATTTAAATCCTTTGTCTTTCCATCACTGTTTTCTCAGATTACCGTCCAAAATCCGGCGAAAAACTTTGCGCAGACTCGAGAAACAATTTGAGCAGCTCACCAAGACATGTTGGAATTACAGAGTTCGTCAAATTGGCATTTTTACGGCACCATCATGCAAGTCTTGATAATCGAAGCTCAAGCACCCACGAGATGATCAACATCTGAAATTATGGTAAGTTTTATCATTTGATATGAAAGAGATGTTTTTTTCATGATTTTCATGGTTTGTTTCAGATCCCGGAAAGGTCCCCGGTGTTCAAGTTCACTCCGGTGAACAAGATGCCAGTCGTATGATCAAAAACAGAGAAAAAGTCGAGAAGAGAGATCGAATTTTGGTCAATTTTGTTGCAAAATCTGAAATCATGTTTTGTCAATATAATTCCAATGGTTTGTTTGAGATCCCGGAAAGCAGAGTCATTGATGCGGAGAGAAGGGCCGCCAGGTTGTCTGACCAAGGGTATTGTAGTATCAAATACATATTTTTGATTATTTTTTCGTTTTAATTTGCACAGTCCACGACCACATTTAATCAACATCCGCATAGCAAATGTTTCCATGTTGTTTTCACAATTTTTAATTTGTTTTCTTTTATTTGAATATTTCCATTTTTGTTTTCTCAGATTGCCTCTGAAACGTGGCAAAAAAGTATTACGCAGCTTGCGTCCTGAATTAGAGAAGTTACGCAAAGAAGAAGAAGAATTGCGATGACCATCATCACTGCAATTGCAGCAACGATTACACCACATTACCCATCTGACATAGATGCGGAGATCCGAGCTTCAAAACTGTCTAACCAAGGGCATATTATCATTCATTGATAAATACAATATGTTTTGAGGTTTTTATTTAGATATTTTGATTGACAAAATCAACGACCAAGTTTAATCAACACCCGCATAGCAAATGATTCCATCTTGTTTTCAAAATTTGGAAATGTTTTTCTTTCATTTTAATATTTCCATTTTTGTTTTCTCAGGCTTCCTCAGAAGTTATCAAAGAAGGTATTACGAAGCCTTCAAGATTTCTGCTGAAATCAAAATAGATTCGGATTAGTTGTTCAATTATGTTAGTACACGCTCTCCAAGAGATGTGGAAATGATAGAGCTCGTCAAATTAGCATTTTTACGACACCACCATACAAATCTTCACAATCGATGTTGGGATCTAGTTTTAAATTTTAACACGCGTGAGGCCAACTAGCAACATGCCGGACAGTGAGATTAAGAAGACGGATTTCGATGGTTTACCACATGAGACGACAACCGAATCCAATGAGAATTTCGATCGACCGGATGTAATTGAAGCCAATTCAGTCACGGAAATGAAGTTCGACAGCAATGATGTTTGACAATTTTTCCATTTACAGAAGTGAAGTTTGTTTCAGTTAGATTTCTAACGCTTTTGAAGACGAATTTTCTAAAAAAACGAAAAGTAATTTCTTAATCAAACGAACAACATGCCGGACAGTAAGGCAAATGACGCGTGGCTTGATGCGGATCATCAATAGTAAATTTTAACACGCGTGAGGCCAAGTAATAACATGCCGGACAGTGAGATTAAGAAGACGGACGCCGCCAGCGTTGTCAACGCCTGTGTCCCCTGACATTGGCGCAAAACTTGCATCGGACAGCTTGCAAATACCGATTGAATTGCGGTAGCCCAGCGACCCCGGGCCGACAAAGAAACGTTTTCTGAAAAAAGAAAACAACAAAATAACAATGCCGACGAAGCGGGATGTGAGCGGGCTGGCAGTCTCCCATGCAAGTTCAACGAAAATGGAAATTAATATCTTGAAGCTAGACAAGATTGGTTTCATCCAAAGAAGGCCTACCAGATCGCCACGGAGAGTTTCTATGACAGCAGGAAATCAAAGCATGTTCCTAATAAAGCACAACCTCTGGCATTTTCGATTAGTACATGACAAGTTTCCGGGAAGTCCCTATGAAAGTTAGCCGAAGCTATTTTTATTTTTTAATCCAAAACAACAACCCAAACAATATCTACAACATACTCTATCAAATTCATGGTCATGTGTTTTTTTATTTCATCTTCATGCAATTCAAGCATGTCATTCCATTCACTTCATTTTCCTTTGTTTTTGCAAAACTATAATAGATCATTCCGCGATTATTAAATATACCATGATAATTGTTATTTGTCACACATATGTTGTGTTTTTATCACCACCTTGTTTCTGTTGAGATGTTGTAGAATTGTAGCTATTCCGGTATTTTAGTTTTTATTAGTCACATATCATGTCACATATTGTGAAATATTATTGTAATTATTTGATTATTCGTTTATCGTGTGTATTTATTTATGCGTCCCATTCAATATTTCTGTCCTATTGATAATCATCACCATCAAATATCACTTCCTTTTTATATTTTTTTTTCTACCATGATGTGAAATCAGTGTATTCACACACAGAGAGTAAAACGCTTTTGTTCAAACTTAGTTTTTGGACTCACTGCACAATTTTCAGCTAATTACATAAAAATAGCTCAACAAATTAAATACTAAGTAAGAACAATGATTGATCCAGTTGGTTTCTTCGAGGGATTTTCAAAAAAATAAACAGACGAAATGTTTAACCAAAAGTATGAAAATTGATCGAATTGTATGCGATTATACGCATTTTTTTTGAATGTTGGATCATTTTTATTTTTTATCGATTTTTTTTTACGTTTTGGAATTAAGAATAACCACAGAACAATTGAATTTTCAAAAATGATGAATTCGTTAAAATCTGTAAAACAATGTTTCAAAATTTGTCAAACGAGATCAAATTCAACCAAATTTTACCTTGTTTGATTGAAATTTTTAATTTTATTTGTATTTTTATGTATGAAAAATTAGGATTTTTGAAAGATCAAGTCGAAACGGCGGGAAAACAGGCCGTCCAGAAGGCATTCATTGCACCGGCAGTTGGTCGAAGAAAGTGATATTAAATAGTAATAGCATTTTGGCTACATATTTTTCTTGCTTGAACTTGTGAAATTATGAAATTTTGATGAAAATCGGGTTGTGGGGAGCTCACAAATTGAAAAATGCGGCCTCTTCGAAAGTCAATTATTGTTTTCATTTTTTGCTTGGCAGTATAGATTTGAAAAAAGAAAATCTTCTTGACATTCTGATTTTGAACGAAAAAACATTGAAAAATCTGATTTTTCAATGTTTTTTCGTCAACAAAAAACAAAAATCATGATTTTTGATTTTTTTGTTACCGATTTTGTTTTGTAGGTTTGGTGTCTGGATTTATTTTGCCCTATGGTCCGTTTCTCGGATTACTAATTGGGTTGGTTATTGGCCTCGCCATCATGGTAAGTTTTTCAATTTTCAAAATATCAAAAATGTAAATTCAAAAACAAAAATGATGGGGGGTTGATGTAATTTGATGTTTTTCGATGAAGAAAATCAAAATGTGGACGTTTTTTCAGTTTTTGTTTTTTTTGATTTTTTGTGAATTGATTCATAAAATCAAAAAATGCAAATTCTGAAAAATTAACAAAACTTCAAAATTTTGAATTTGTCTTGAAAAAAAGTGTGAAAATCCAATATTTTTGCTTATTTTCACTTTTTTTTTTCAAAAATCGTTATGTTTTTTTGATTTATTTTGCAAGGTTCAGGAGATTAAAGCTGCGCACAATCGTGCTGAGGAGATGAAGAAAAAACTGCAGTCCGATAAAGGGATATTATCACATTTAATTTTGCATTTTTTTCTTCCAAACTTCATCAATTTTGCATATTTTTATCAATGTTTTGTGTTTTTTGACTCCAAATTTTTTGCTTTTATCAAAACATTTTAAAATTTTGCTTTTTTTAGGTCTGATATGAAGAAAGTTGTCGTCTATCCCATCATTGGATTGGTGATTGGCCTGCTCATTTTTGGACCCTTGGGCGCGATTTTCGGACTCGGACTCGGGGGCTATCTCGCGTCTAATTACGTCAAAACTCTCGTTGAAGAAGTCGAGAAACAGAAGAAGTAATTGATACAATTCAAAAAAGAAAAAAAGATGCAGTGTTTATGATCAACAACATGCAGATATCCTGCATAAATAATGTTTTTTTCATGTGTTTGCGAAAAATATTTTTTTTGAATTTAATGATTTAAACCAAAAATGTTTTTTTGTGTTGAGGTAAAGAACCCCGTTTCGCACTTTCTGACATAACAAAGTTTGAACAGTGACATTTTGATATTGTTTTCAGCTAACAGCGATAGATTGAACAGGATTCGAACAGTGATTTTCAGGGCATGCAAAAACATTTTTTTTATGTATTTTTGAAGACATTTTTTACATTAAAAAAACAACGCAAAATGTTTTTCGATCAGTGCAATTCATTTTTTTGTTTGTCAGGTGATGTTTTGAATGGCTTGTTCATGAGACAACATGAGCAGATGATGAATTGAACACTTTGTCAGGATGGATCTTTCATTCTAAAGATTTGGATCGCAATTTTTGCATATGTTTTATAATATCTTTTTATTGCCGGAGAACATACGTACCTTTTGTGTTTCTCAAACGGCAGATGACGGTTTGAGTTATCATAAAACATTTTTCTTAACCGAAGCTGGTGAGATATATGCAAATTTTCGTTCAAACTTTTCTTACTTACAATTATCATTTCGCATATTCTTAACAGTCTTTTTTTCTAACTTTATTAAACAAATGTAAATATTGGGGAATCAGCTGATGGAATGTAGTGGTAATTATTATATTTTTTAATCTATGAAACTGTACAAATATAAAAAAAACATTAATTGAGAAGACACCATCCTTTTTTCACCTTCACAACCTGGTCCAAAGAAAGGATAATTTCAAAATCTGATTTTTTTGAAAAAATTGAAAAAAACAGTGTGAAAATCAGCAAATTTTGATGAAATTCACACTTTTTTCAAAAAAATTAAAATTTTGACGTTTTTTTTTTATTTCTCCAAAAATTACATTTTTTTGAATTTTAGGATTTTTCGCAAAATATTTATGAAATCAAAAAAACGTCCAAATAATATTTTTTAGATTGATTTTTCTTCTGTTTTCGTAAAAAAATTATGAATGTGTGCATATTCTTGTCTGAAAAACAATGTTTTTTGTTTTTTAGGTTAATATTTTTTTCTGCCCTCGTCAAATTTCGTTTACCTCTATTCTTTCATTGCTAATGAAAACTAATTAATTTGTATGAATGTTTTTCCTTCATGCAGATAGATTACTACTATAAGATATTGTCCGCGACACGTAATTATGGATTATTTATATAAACCCCAAAAATTAAATGTGAGTGTGATGTATATTAATATTTATCTTATTTAATTCGTATAAAACGTTACTGATCTTAATTTCCAGTTTACATACGGATCAAAAAAACATTTTCAATTACTAATATACATCGGTGGAGGTGTATCAATTGGAAAACATTTTTTGGTTTATAGATTGGAAGTGATTTTCCTGATTTCAGTATTATTGCATGCCTGAAGATATTATTTTCTCGGCATAACTTGATTTCATAGGTGGATTTATGATTTGGGTCATATCGAGAAAGTGTATTTTCAAAAATTATCCTGATCTCCATTTGATAAGATTTAATTTCTTCGGTGGATTGTTGAAATCAAATTTTGTCGATGGAGAGGGGAGGAATCATCGTTAGTGATATAAAGTTCATATATCTATTTGCCACGCGAGTAAATATTGAAAGGGGTAGAAAACCACATATTAACCAGGGAGTGAAGTTATCATTTTCACATTAAAACGTATCATTTTCATGAGTGGGAAAGACAATATTATTTTTTCACTATTAAAAAATTTCATGAGAAAGACCATATGACTTTTTTCACTGAAAAAATTCATAAGAGAGACGATGTTATTTTTTTCACCAACTTAAATGAGAAAGACAATATTACTTTTTTCACTAAAAAATTGAATGAGAGAGACAATATCAATTGACAAGATTCGATTTTGTTAGTTGAGATGGAATTGAATTTTGTTGATTTTAAAAAATTTCATTGATGAGATTTGATTTTGTTGGTGGAGATGAAATTAAATCTTGTCAAATTATTATGAAAAATTTCATGTACCGTGATTTGCTCTGTAAATATAACTCACATATCGTAATCTTGCAGTGAGGGGTTTGTGAGGATATTTATAGGGTGGTTGTGGTATAGAGGGGTTGAATTTCGTCACGCATTTTTCTTTTTGTATTTGTGACATTATGATTTTTGATCTCCAACACCATTTTTTTTGACTGTTGTAAAGTTGTTTCGATTACTTGAGTTACGTCATTTCATCTGTCTATTGATTCTGATTGCGTGGTTCAATTTTATTTACAATTCCGTTTTGAAGAAAAAAGAAATGAGTGTGATAGATGTTAATCAATCATTGGCAGTCGAACTTCGTCAGTTTTCTCTCATCTGTGTCTTGTGTGGTTCAAGTTCTGGTGGTTGGCAAGAATTTGCAACTACTTCATTCAAGAAATTCAAATTACTATCATTATATATTACTATTCCAAATTCCGCAGATCGTTATACTATATAACTACTATATATCTTTCCAATTACAATATAATTAATCAATAACATGTTAGTGTCATTACATTACTTTTTTGTTGGAGCTCATGCTCTCTCAACTAGATCGTTGATTTCCAAGCCTTCTTTCATTGAGCAGGTGCAGGAAAAGATATCGTCTTTGGTGCAAGCACCAAATCAAGCAAAACAGCCGACGAAGGAGGAGTGCAGTTTCTGTGAAGCGGATGGAAATAGTTTGCCAAGTGGGTTATGTGATTTATGTGATATTTCATATAATGAATTCCCAGAGGAGTTTAGAGCAGCAGTAGAAGAATTAAACTATCAAAGAGATCAGTTGAATGGAGCAAATGGATCAGAACCGGAAATAAGATTGAAACCATTACGAGCAGAAAATCCAGATTCTCTTGAAGTAAGTGAATTGACTCGCCAGCCATCTGTCGAGGAGTTACAAGAACTATTTGCAAGTTGTGACTTCTGCGCTAGTGACGTGCCGCAAGAAAAGCTACATACGACCGGGTTTTGTGAGGTTTGTTATGAGAAATTCTGGTTGCTACGCGGTTTCTGGCGTTTATATCCCAAGGTACCACGACAACATTTTTGGTTTCAAAACAATGTTTTTTGATCCGCAAACATTTTTTGAATTCTCAAAAAATGTTTTTTGAGCAGCAAACATTTTTTGAAACAATCAAAAAATGTTTTTGTTTTAAATCCACAAACATTTTTTGAAAGTTTCAAAAAATGTTTGTGGATTTAAAACAAATACAAATGTTATGTAATCCACAAACATTTTTTGAAACACGACAATTTTATTGTAAATATTGCGTAGAAAACATTTTTTATTGTAGGTGTTTGAAAATTTATTGGAGCATCGGCAGACATTAGATGAAGCCAGAGCTCATGTTTCTGTTACTGATTTCAACGTGTTGAAAGAAGCATTTATGTCAAATCAAGAAGAGCTATCAAACGAGCAATCTCTACGAAGTACAAAAATATTTTTAAAGATATGAGAAAAGAAACAAGTTTTGAAAAAACATTTTTCTTTCCACGCGATGGTCCTATAACTTTAAGCAAATCGCGTGGAAAGAAAAACATATTTACATTACAAATTCAAATTTTTCAAAAAATGTTTTTCGTTTTTTTTTGATTCAAGGTGAAATGGTCAAAGAGCTAAATCAGGCAGTAGAGGCATTTCATGGAGCCATGAAACAAGCTTCAGAAGAAAAATTAGCAAAAGAACATGCAGAGCGGCAACTAAACATTGAAAAAGCCATGCGAAACACATTACAAAAATACCTCGAGAAGGAACAATCTGACAACCCAGATTCACCTCAGGACTACACAGCGTCCAATAAATGGATTTCAAATCATTCCAAAGACGTGAAAAAATAATTCAAATCTGGTCAAATTGATCTTGAAAAACGCAAAATCCAATGTGTTTTCTACCCAAATTTGAATTTTATTCCTCAGGTTAGAACTCGCCACAACCCAAGCAGCACTAGAGGTTGCATCCGAAGAACTTGACAGAGAGCAGTTTAATCATCTCGCAACAAGTGAATTATTGCGGGTCGAAAGAGACAGAAGACTCAAGGCAACGCAAGAAAACAAACAGCTTCACACATTGCTGGAGAACTCGAAGGAAATCGAATCTGAACTGGCAAAGCAATTGGAAATCGAGCAAACATCGCATCAAGACACAAAGAAGGACGTGCAATACTTCTCGCAATCCCTCGGTGCCGAGCGGGAAACCCATTCTCTCACGCAGGTGGCGATGAAGCAAATCAGTAATTTTCAAAATTCAAACAATGACAAAAAACATTTTTCTTCCGATTTCATTATTTTTTTGTTTATTTTTCAACATTTTGTATGTTCTTTTCATTCCAAAACTCTTTCTTCTACCAATTTTTTTCGATTTTTAGGTAAGTCTATCCAATTAGTGTCTACGCAACTTGATGACGAGCAGAATCAAGTTAATAACGTGATGAAGCAAATCGAGTATGAACAATATTTTCAAAAAATGCATAATTCTTATTTTCTCTCCACTATTTCAATGAATTTTGCTCATTTTTCAAGGTATGAATCCATGATTTCGCATTTGAAAACGCAGCTTGCGGAAGAAAAACGAGAACATGAAAAAACAGAAAAGATTTTGGAAAAGTTGTACATGCCTGCTGACCGCATTCTTCAAATTGAAGAATCTGAAATTGCTGACATTGAAATCTTGCGGCAAGCACTAAAAAGCGAAAGAGAGCGCCACTTGACCCGACAGAGTGTCGTTGATGAATTGCGTGATCAATTAGAAGAAGAAAAGCGAGAACATCAAAAAACGGAAGAGATCTTAAAGGAGTTGTACGAACCAGCTGACAAACTTTTGCAAATTGAAGAAGAGGAAGGCAAAAATCTTGATACGATCCAGCGGGCATTAAAAATCGAAAAGCAGCGTCATCTAGGCACAATCGACCAACTCCGCGAAGAAAATGCTCAACTGAAGGCAAAGCTGCAACTCCAATCTGTCCCACATCAAAACCACAAGTTCCTTCAAGAACAGTACGAGTCCCAAAAAGCAGAAATACTCAACTTAAAAGAGCAACTCGCAGAAAAGCAACGTCTGGACGAAGAACTTAGTCTACAAGTTGAGTCTCACCTTCAAACAAAATCAGAGCTTGAAGTCAAGAAGAAAGAATTGAAGAATGAACAGGATGCATTAGCCGCGACAAAATCATTTTACCATAAAGAGGTGCAATCTCATGAAGATGCAGTTGCCGAAACAGAACGAGTCAAAGTGAGTTTGAAAAAATCGAAAAAAATTGAATGTTGATCGACATTTTCATTTTTTGTGTGTTTATTATTCGTTTCATTTCATTTTCTTGTCTGAATTGCATATTTTTTTGATTTTATTTTTGAGGATCAACTTTTTTTAGAAAAGAAGGAGCACAATGAGTTGAAGCAGAAGCATGCGGATGTTCAAGCCAGTGTTATCATGCAGTCTGAAGGATTGGACCAATTCGAAAAACAATTCAATCGTTTGAAGTCTGAATTACAGGCTGAGAAGGATGAAAAGAACAGCATCAAGGACGAATTGGCAGACATCCAAGCTGAGCTTCTTGAAAAAACAGAAAGTTTGAATATTGCATTCGAGAATGAAATGTCCGGCGAGAAACAGCTCCGAACCAAAAGTGAAAAATCCTGCGAAGAGCTTCGTACAACAATGGATTGTTTTATTTTTTTGTTTCATTTTGTATATCTTGATTTCCTTTTGTATGTTTTTAATTTTATTTTGTAACTTATGAATTTAGGTAAAACGCTCGAGTCGGAACGTGAGATTCATAACCAGTTATTATCCAAGGCAGAGCAAGTGAATATTGAAATGACAGCCCAATTTAACGCATGTCCAAGAAAGGCATGTCAATATTTTTCAAAAAAAGCAAATTTTGTATTTTTTTCTTCCATTTTTCTCATTTTTTGCGCATTTTTCTCAAATTTTCATATTTTTCCCTCCAAATCATTTTCTTTTATTGATTTTTTGTTTTTCGATTTTTAGGTAACGCACGCAGTCAACAAATGGAGCAAGTTAACACAGAGTTAAAATCGTTATTATCTTTTGAACGAGCGGAATCAAAGAAGTTTGAAAAGGATCTCGCCTCCGTAACCAAAACGCTGGAGGAGAAAACCATCACTACGGAAAGAGATTTCGCAACAATAAAGCTGGAATTGGATATGGAAAAGGAAAGTGCAGCAAATTCCTGGGATGTAAGAAATGTAATTATAGCATTATTTGTATGTTTTGTTCCCTGAGATGCGACATGGTCGATAAAAACATTCATTTTTGAATATTTCTGTTCCAATATAATTAGATATAATTTTTTGCCTTTCAGGAAAATTCGCAAAGTGTTCTAGAGGAAGTGAGGGCGTTGTACGCAAAGGAAAAAGATGAGCATGAAGTAACGAAAACTCAGTTGGTCGAGCAGGAGAAGTGTTTTGAGCTTCTTACACAATTCGAAAATCAATTGGCCCATGAGAAAGGAGAACACGACAAAATCAAAGCGATTTTAGAGCAATGTCACAAGCGACATCTCGAAACAGTTGCTCAAATGGAAAGTGACCATGCTGCAGCACAGCAGACAGCATGTGATCACACTTACTCGATCTATATCGAAACGAAACAACTTCTTGATGAATCTCGCGAAGAAAATTCAAAGCAAAAAGAAATCCTCCACCACCTTACCGATGAAATCGATCAAGAGCAAAAATCTCATGCAGCAACCCAATCTGAGCTAATCGCCGCTAAGTCCACCATAACAGGTACATGTTTTCTCATGTTGCAAAATGAAAGAAAAAAGATAAATTTGATCAAGTTTCATCAAACATTGCATTGATCAATGATTTAAATGTATTTTTCATGGATACTATAGAATATGATACGAAAAAGATGTTGTTATCAAAATTATTGATTTTACAACAAATTCGCAATCAAAACATTTAAACATTTGCAATTTTTGTCATTTTTGAGATCTAGAGAATCAAGTAAAAACGTGGACGACAAGAAGTGAGCTCGAGCATAAAACACATTTGAAAGCACAGGCTGAGATAAGCTCTCTCAAAAAAGCAAATAGCGGTAAAGTGGAGGAAATGCTCTCGAAAAATCAGGAATTGCAATCGCAATTGGAAGACATCACGAAGCAATACACACAAGAGCACCAAAATTTCGCAACATCTCAAGAGCAATTTCAAGCCATAAACAAAGCTTTGCTAGCAGCGCAAGAGAGAGAATCCGCAAGTAATTCTCGGCAAGAATCCACACTCCAAGATTTGCGAGAGGCCAGAGAAACCATCAGCAATCTTCAAAAGAGTGTGCAAACTATTCGACAATTAGAAAAAGAAGTTGCCACATACAGCGAAAAGGAAGCTGTCCTATCGTCTCAACTAGATGTTGACAAATCACAACGAGAAGAGCTACGGGCGGAGATCAACTTGTTGTCTGAATCGCTGGAGAAAGAGAGATTAGAGCATACCAAAGCTCAGAATTTTATCAAGCAATATCAAATCGAAATACAAAATGAAAAAGAGCAACATCGCATTACATCTGATCAGCTAGCAGCACAAACAGCTGCGCTTCAAACTCAAGATGAAAACATACGAAGTCAAGTCGCTTTTTGGGAGACCATCAAGCCCGATTTTGAAAGAGAGCAAGAATTACATAGGCAGACACGAATGACAGCAGAGCTTATGACCGCAGAACGAAATGTACATTTTTTATTTTATTTCCACGCGATATTCCTTTATTTGATGCATATTCGCGTGGAAACATTTTTCTCAAATTCTTTTTACGTCCAAACGATTTTCTTGAGGTTGCTCAAAAACAGGTAGCGGCGTTGAAGGATGAGATAGGGAAAATGCAGCAAGAGAGAATTCAATCTAAAAGTTACGATACGCTAGTCCGGGATTTCAACAAAGAGCAGGTTAAGCATACTAACACAAAAAAGCTATTCAGCGAATTACAAAAAGCATACCAGGAGGAACAACAAAAGACAAAAGACCTCACAAACTCCCTCCTCGAAATACGCGCAGATGCCGAGCGTGTACAAGTCCACTTCGGCGAGCATCAAGAAATCGGTCATTCTGCACTATCAAAGTTAAAGACAGAACTAGACGAAGAGCGCGCCGCTCATCAAAAGACGGCAAGTAAATTAAAATCTGAACAGGACACCATGAAGGAAGTTTCTGCAAACTTGGATGTTAAAATGGCAGAATTTAACGAAAAGATGGCGCAATCGTTCAACGACATTCAGGAAAAACTAAGAAGAGAGCAAAAAGAGCATCTGATAACCAAGAAGCTCCTCCGACAAGCAAAAGAAGAGGAAGATTCAACGTATGATTACATCAAACTTTTTCGCATGGAAAAAAAATGTTATTGTATTTTGCACATTTTTGTAATAGGTATCAACAATTAGGAATGCACCTCAGTTCGGCACATCGGTCATCGACATATGTAGCAAATGAGATACAACACGTAAAAACATTAGCCGAGCAAGAATTGTCTCAAGAACGAGCAGCACATGCCGCGACGAAGGCTGAACTACAACGACAAGTATTTTTCCAAAAGTTGTGAATATCCAGACATTTTTGACAATACGTCGACAATTTTTTCCTTTTTTCGATTGCAATATTTTTCATTTTTTTGTTTGCAGAAAATGATAAGTGATCTGGTGATGACAGATAGAATGAGATCGAATCGGATTAGTGACCTTGGTTTTGGGTCTAATCCCTTATTCGAAAATTAAAACAAGATTGCAATTTGCATCCGTTACCCATCAATTCGTGCAACCTGTGTCGTTTGTAAGTTCATGTTTACGTTTGTGTTTTATCTCGTGGTAATGTGAAATGTTATTGCGTGTGGAGGTTCATGATAAATCGTAAATCAATTATGATCAAAATTCTGACGACAGGATTCTTTGCAGTAACATGTCTGCGCATGGAGAAACCAGCGACAGTACATTTTCAAGATATTTTTGATGTGTGATTGCGTAGACACATTTTAATTTTGTTTCAATTTTATGATTCGAGGAGTTGTCACAGGATGGTCGGAAGTTATCGCCGAGGCTAGAGGCAGATTTGAGCAGAATTGAAATCTCACATAATCCCCCAGCAGCTACGTCAGGACAAGTTACAGCGCCACCAGTTGCTAGACCTGCCAAACCAGAAATTAGCCTTCCAGCCACTCCACAAAAACCTGACGGCTACCAAACAGACCGAAGCGGCAAAAGCATTCGAAAGAAAATAATTTTTTTTTCAAAAAAAGAAATTTTGATTTTTTTTAATTGAAAATGCATATTTTCGTTGTAATTTTACTACTAATTTTATTTATTTTGAACACTTTTTATTCTTTTATCATTGATCTTTTATCAGGTTATGGAACGTCTAGTCCTTCACCGAAGCGAAGCCCCCACTGGTCCGACTCATCTGAGACTACTGAATCTTACAAAGGTATTTTACTATTTTTCAATATTTATTCAGAATTTTCTTCGAAAATGTTGATTTTGTTTCAAATTACGATAATTTCATTTCAAAGTTTGATGAAATTTTGATTTCAGGATCGCCGGATTCATATGGATCTGGGTACAGTAATTATTACGGGGACGGCAGTGATGGGTTCGGAACCGATTAAATTTTGATTTTTGTGTCAGATATGAATAATTTGCCATGCATTTCGGTGAACATGTGTTGAAAAAATGGTAGAATCAGTTTAAATTAAAATCAATAATTTTGATGTGTGTTGTATGATTTTTGTAATTACAAATTGAATGCACGGTAGTTATCCTAAATTCATTTTTTCATTATACGTTTTACAATCTCCTGTGTTTGTTTCCAATCAATTTAGTACATCATATTATATTTGTCATTTTTTCAGCAATCACAACCTACACAATTTTTATTTTATTTCCTTCGATCCGATGTCCACCGATATGTCCTTCGATATGTGGAGCAATCGCCGATTTGTTTTGGCGTTCCAGGAAAAATTCCTGGAAGCCAGAGAGGACTGGTACCACCCAAAAGATGCATATGAGGTGGCAATGGCGGGTGCGGCCAAACCTCGCTCATTATCGATTAGTACATGGAAAAATTTTCAATGTCGGAAGGTTTCCAAAAAGTATTTTTGTTGCTTTGAGGTAGTGTGAGCACAACACCAACCTGGGTCAAGATTCCAAATCAAAACACTGTGAAAACCCTCACCATTCCAGCGGTATTTTTTTTACTTTTTAGTTGACTAATTATTTTGAATTTGTATTTTTTTATCAAAGTTTATATTATTTATCCGACTCGCTTTAATTGAAGAATCAAAATCTTTTTATAATTGTCTGAATACCTTTCCGCATTTTGGTAATTCGTTATATTATGTTAATTCAGATGTCAACCCAAGAACATGGTGGTTACTTTTCGGATTGCAGGCCCAGTGTGCCGCGGTGTCATGAACCACCGCAATCTGGCCTCTTCGATATGATTTCGAAGTACATATTCAATGAGTGCCTACACTCAACGCATACGGCTCACAATCTTTTTTTTGACGACTAAGATTTTAAAGCCATTTTCGTATTGTGGTGAGAAAGTTGTGATTGTTCTGTCTATAATATTGTTCGGCACTATCTTTGAATAATTCGATTTAATTTCGCAAAAGTCAAGTTGTGTAATAAATTTATGTTGTTTTTGGTTCAATATTAAAATTTCATATGGTCTCAATTATTTATATATTTAATCTTGATGAGCACATCAAAATTCAGATTGGCAATCCAAACCAAATCTCTCCCTAATGATGTGGTGTGAATTATTATTTCTCTCTCTTTTTCCATTTGCAGCAGCGCTGCAGGCATCTCGTGCACCTAGCAGGTGCCATCAAAAACGACACTTCAAAATGAAAATTCAAAAATCATAAAATGTAGATTTGATGTTTGAAAGCATTGTCAAATTACATGACATCGAGCTAAATAATGCCAAATTCTTTTATAAGTATATAATTTTTTTTTAACAAAGGTCATGTGCGGATTGGTTTTTCTCCGTCAGTACCGCAGACGGGCCAATTGAGGAAACGATTCATAGTGTGGACGGTCCGACAAACCGCCTCTTTAGGTCATTGATGAAAAAATGTGTGTAAACACATCAAAATTAGATTATTTCATTGTTTATTTTCAAATTT